>Ga0207813_100226_pt1 | contig 38897 bp, 36 predicted proteins | sample A23E3SouthBayCA_2_FD_187730 | JGI IMG/M metagenome (GOLD analysis project Ga0207813, IMG submission 187730) | Aerobic enrichment media microbial communities from Eden Landing Ponds, California, USA - A23 E3 (4) (SPAdes) | ecosystem: Environmental > Aquatic > Marine > Unclassified | place... | reverse complement strand
CATCCGCTCGCCGCTGATGGAACGGTCCAGCGTCGAGAAGATCCACAAGGCCGACGACCACATCGGCATCGCCAGCGCCGGCCACGTCGCCGACGCCCGCCAGCTCATCGACTTCGCGCGCCGCGAGGCCCAGGTCAACCAGCTGCGCTACGGCGAGCCCATCGGCGTCGAGACGCTCACCAAGGCCGTCACCGACCACATCCAGCAGTACACCCAGGTCGGCGGCGCCCGCCCGTTCGGTGTGGCGCTCATCATCGGTGGCATCGCCGACGGCGAACCCCGGCTCTACGAGACCGACCCCTCCGGGACGCCCTACGAGTGGAAGGCCCTCGCCGTCGGGTCCGACCGGGGCGACATCCGCGAGTACCTCGAGGACCACTACGAGGCGGAGATGGACCTCGACGCCGGCGTCGAACTCGCGCTGGCGGCACTGGCTTCGGTCAACAACGACGAACTCGAACCGCAGGGTATCGGCGTCGCGACCATCAGCGTCGACGACGAGCAGTTCTCCGAGCTCTCCGACGACGACGTCGAGGCCCACCTCGCCGAACTCGACCTGCTCCCGTCCGAGGACGAGGACGACGAGGAAGAGACCGAAGAGTAGCGTAACTCGACTGACTGGACCGAGCCGTTTCGCTTCTCACGTCGCGGTCGACCCGCCGAAGACCGGGCTTATCGGCCTCGTTCTCACCGGACACCATCAGTGAACTACCCCACCCTACTCGCTCGCCACTATCGTGGCTCGCTCCTTGAGGGGGGGGTTTCCTGTGTCAAGGACGGCACTTGCAGGAACTACGTCCCGTTGACGTAGCCCCGCAGAGGTTCCAGTCTCAGCAGGCGTTACTTCGGCCAGTTCCTGACCTAGTCCCGACTCATCTTCAACCACTCCCAGTTCGAGCAATCCAAGCCGCTGTACTTCCAACGCAGCGTTCTGGTCTCTATCCGTCTCAAACCCACAAGACGGACACGAATGCTCTCGAACCCACAACGGCTTCTCTGACTCCACACCGCACTGTACGCACCGCTTCGTCGTCCCCTCAGGCGGAACAAGGACGACGTGGCAGCCGTTTTTCTCGCCGAAGCGCTGGAACGTTTGCAGTGTCTCATACCACGACATCGCAGCGATATTCCGACTGTTCCCGTTCTGCTGCAGCATACTGTCAACCTTCAGGTCTTCGAAGAACACTGCGTCGTACGTTGCGTGTACACGTTAGCGAGGGCTTCTCGATACGCTCGACGCCTGTTCGACAACTGCTCGTATGCCCGCGCTAAGCGTTGGCGTGCCTTGTTCCAGTTGTTCGACTCGTGTTCTTTTCGAGAAACGGCTTGATGTCGGGTTTCGATACGAGAGCGGTCTGCTTCCTCGTCCAATGGAGCAAACGCTCGTCCGTCTGAATCGTGAACGAACTTCGTGATGCCGAGGTCGATACCAACCGTCTCCTCAACGTCGATGTCTTCGACAGCAGGTTTGTCGGGATAGTCAGCATCGTATTCGACCGTGATACTGACCGTCCAGTCACCTGTTTTCTGCTTTTTCAGGATTACCTCTTTGATGTCAGCGTCGCTCGGGAGTGGTCGGTGAAGATTCACGTGGAACGTGCCTATCTTGGAGAGGTCGACCGTCGCGTGGTCAGTCCGACCCGTGTTACTATCCACGTCAAAGCCAGACTGATTGTATTTGATGCTACGGTACTCCCGGGGGCGTTTCCACTTGAGTTCACCGACGGCGAATCCACGGTCTTCCAGCGAGTCGAGGACACTCTCACTGTTCTTGATACGCCGGACTGCCATTTGTAGGCATTTCGAGTAGACGGTACTCCACTCGGGCCACTCACGCTTCCATTCAGGAAGCTTGTTCTGCATCGCGGTGTACGACGGCTTGTCGTAATCTGGAGCGGGTTTGTACTCCTGGGTGAGCGCGTGGTTGTACACTTCACGACAGGTTTGGATGGCCTTCCACGCACTCTTGGCAGTGGCCGCGTCCTCGGGCTCGGCAGCGTATTTGAACGCTTCCTCGACCACCACTTGTTGGGTAATCGTATCTAGACTTGAACGTTTTGATTGCAGCGAGCGTACGGCTGTATCCCCGCCCTACTGCGCTACTCACTCGCTTCTCTCGTTGCGGTACTCCTTGAGGACGGGAACTTAGCCTGCAAGAGTTAATACCCGCCGTCACGTAACCGGGAGTATGGCCTGCGAGCGCTGTGGGGGAGCGATGGACACCTACGAACTCGACGGTCGCGACGCCCGGGTGTGTCGGGAGTGTGGCTACGCGGAGGTACCGGTACGCCACGAGCCCGAGGGCGGCGAGCGCGAGAGCTGGGCGGACGCTATCAGTCGGTTCCAGGAGAGACACGCCGAGGTGACCGTCTCGGACGTGGAGTTGCCCGACGAGACGTCGGCGACCGACGACTGACCGTCTCAGTCGTGCTGTTCGGTCGGCGCTTCGACGCCGTCGGTGCTGGGCTCGTCGGTGGCGCCGGTCGCCTGTGAGCCGCCACCGCCGCCGGCCTGGTCCTCGTCGGAGCGGGCGGCCACGAGGCCACCGCGCGCGACGCTGTACATCGGTTCGTCGGCGTGGCGGACGCCGCTGATCGAGAACGGGATGTCGGCGTCCTCGAGGTGGCGCTCGAAGAGCTTCTTGAAGCCGTTGGGCATCGACGTGCCGCCGGTGACGACCACCGGGACGTCCAGCCCTTCCTCGACGTCTTCCTCGTCGACTTCCTCGGCGATCTTCTCGATGACGTAGTCGAGGTGGTTCTCGTAGTAGATCGAGAGCGCGCCCTCGACGCCGCCGACGTCGGTCTGGAAGTCGAGTTCGAAGTCGCCCTCCTTGATAGAGGTGACCTTGTCGACCTGGGTCCCGGTGGCCGTGGCGGCCTGTTCGTCGATCCAGTCGCCACCGCGGGCGACGGAGAACTTCATCACGGGGACCGCGTAGTACGCCAGACAGACGTTGGTCATGCCGGCGCCGAAACTGATGCCGAGGCCGGTGAAGTCGTTGTCCGCCAGGTCGGAGTAGATGACGGCCATTCCCTCGTTGATGGGTTCGGCGTCGTAGCCCATGTCCTCGAGGAACGACTGTATCGTCTTCTGGTGGTACAGGGTCGAAAGCTCCGAGTCGATCGGGTCGGCCGGCGAGGAGAAGAAGACCTTCTCGTTGGGCTGGTCGGGCGTGCCGACCACCTGTTCGATGATGAGTTTCATCATCGGGATCGCCGACTTCTCGTCCGAGGAGAGGATACCCTGCGACATCGGACGGCGTGTCTCCTGGTTGAAGATGTTCGCGAAGTTCAGGGCGTCGTCGCCGAGGACGTACACCTGGTCGTCTTTCCTGATGTGGAGGACTTCGCTCCGCGAGAGCATCTGTTCGGCCATGTCACTGTACTCGATCTCGACGAAGGAGTTGCGCTGCTGGACGAAGACCGTCTCGTCCCCCTCCTGTTGCGCCGAGAGGATGTTCATCGTGCCGACGTCTAAACCTTTTGCCATAATTTGCCCCCTACGTCCGGGCCTTCCTTCCGTCGTGTAATAAAGATAACCGTATGACAACTGAGGGGTAGGTCCGCGAGCGCGGTGTCACACACCCAACGATCGCGAAAACCCACCTACTGCACCGGGATAGCTTTCGCAAAGACGCGTGTCAGTCCGGATCCCGGGGTCAGCGGATGGCCACGTTATCGGAGGCAATATTCCTGTTCGTCGAGGTTGTCACTGAAGGCAAATCTGACAGGTAGTATATCAGTACGGTCCGGGACGGCGTTGTAGAGGGTGTATACCAGTGATTCGCGGGGAAATCGTTCGGAGATTCGGCATATCGACCCGACTGAATCCGGTGATACGTTCGGAGCACCGACTCAGCGGGTCGGGCCGGATCCGAGTTAGCGACACAGGGGTGGGGCCACGGGCCTCGCTCGGACAGCGGACAGCGACGTCAGTCCAGGAGGTCGGCGACCCGGTCGGTAAAGGAGGCGAGCGGTTTCTCCTCGTCGTCTTCGGCCAGCTCCTGTTCGCGGCGCTGTTTGAGCTGCTGGAGCTGGGCCGTCTGGTCGTCGACGGTGGACGTCGAGCGCGCGGTCTTGTCGTCGCCGCCTTTCAGCGACTTCAGGCCGTCGACCTGTGAGTCGACGCTCGTCTTGCTCTTGACGCGCTCGACCTCGACCTGCATCCCCGAGGTGTCGAACTCCGAGTCGTCGGTGGTGAAACTGAGGGACGTGTTCTCGCTTTGCTCGACGCCGCCCCAGTTGAGGTCGACGTCCTCGAGGCTCTCCTCGATGTCCCGGCGGATCTCCTCGTCGGTGTAGCTCTCGGTCTCGGTCCCGGTCCCGGTTCCAGCGCCGGCGCCCGACCCGTCCTCGGGTGCTTCGATGTCGGCGGGGCCCGGCCGGGTCTGGTCGATGTGGTAGGCGACGAGGGCGGCGCCGGTCGAAGCCAGCAGCGCGGTCACGCCGACGCTGTAGACGAACAGCACCTGGACGCTGTAGGTCTGGCCGGAACCGGCGGCCCACTGATTGGGATAGACGACCGTGAACCAGCCGATCGCCACGAGACAGACGGTGGCGCCGACGCCCGCGCCGACGAGTCCCCGGCGGTCGACCGGGAGCAAGACGACGATGCTCGACAGCGCGGTCGGGAGACTCGCCATCCCGAGGACGAACGCGAGTTTCCGCAACCCGTAGCCCTGACCGCCGCCGATCGCGGTCGCACCGAAGGCGGCCACGCCGAGTCCGATGGCGGCGAAAAACAGCGTAAAGCCCAGGTAGACGTCGACGTCGCGGTCCGGTTCGCCGATGTACGCGCGATACCACTCGAAGAGTTTGTTCTCCGTGTCGGTGGTGCTCATCTCGATCAGTGGCCCCCTGGCCGTTACTCCCACTTCGTGGGGTGTGATCATGATTGTTTCCCCGCCGTGTGACGGACGTCTGCCGCCGGGGCCGACAGCGTCTCCCGACCGGTAGCCGATGCCTACCGTCGGTTTCAGACGTCTCGGGTGGCTCTGGTGTGGATCAGGCCCGAGAACTGCCGACCGTCGATACCGGAGTCGGGTAGCCAGTCAGGAGTACGATATCCGCTTGACGCGCCCGGGCGTCGTCCGGAACCCCCAGACGCGGCTGCCCTCACTGGCCGGCTTCACGCGGTCGACCTGCCGGAGGCCGCGCTTGATGCAGCTCCACCAGCTGTCGGCCGTCTCGTACCCCGCGGGGTACTCCTCGTAGAGGGCCTCGACGAAGTCGCTTCGCTGGGCAGTCTCGACGTCTTTGAGGAGCGCCAGCGCCGCGCCGACCGCCCGCTGTCGCTGTGCGACCAGGTCCTCGTCGTGACCCGGCACCTCGATGGCGTCGAGGTCGGTGATCTCCGAGCCCAGCGGCGCGTCGTCGACCCCGCTCCGTGCGCTGTAGTCGATGCCGGTCTCGACGTCCTCGCCGAGTTGCTCGCGCGTCTGGTTCAGCGCCCGCCGCGCGAACGTATCGACGCGACTCTTCTCGACGTTCGAGAGGGCTGCCGCGGCCGCGTCGAGGTCCCGGTCCTCGATCCGGTCGACGGTCCCCTCCTCTAGCCCCTCGGCGGGTGGTTCGAGGGAGCCGTCCCCGTCCCGGTCCCTGGTGTGGTCGTCGGGCGTCGCCGTCCCGTCCGCCGAGTCGGCCCGGTCGGACTCGCTCTCGAGTCGGCGGGCGGCGTCGTCGGCACGGGTGGCCGCCTCCAGCAGCGTCTCACGGTCACCCGAGTCGTCGAGTTCCCGGACGCGACTCGCGTACTCCTCGAGCGTCGCGCTCAACTGGCTCCCGTCCTCGATAGCGAAGCGGCGGCTGACGACCCAGCGCACGTACGACCCCGGTGAGTCGAACCCCAGGAGGTCGGCCTCGACTTCGACCGACTCCGCCGTCTCGGCGGGGAGTTCGAGTTCGAACGACCGCATCGGTCCCCCGTTCGACCGGTCGTGGTATAAATCCTCAGCTACCGTCGGACGATGGACGGACGGGACGACTCGGCGTGGACTGCGGTCGCTCGGGAAACACCTTTCAGCCCCGGAGGGCTACGACGTAGCATGATATCGCTTGACGAGGCAGTGACGGCGCGCCTGGAATCCCACGGGCAGCGCTTCGAGGTGCTCGTCGACCCGGACGCCGCCCTCGCGATCAAACGCGGGGAGTTCGACGGCGAACTGGAGGACGTCATCGCTGCCGAGGACGTCTTCGAGAACGCCGACCGGGGCGACCGGCCGCCGGAGGACTCCCTCGAAGAGGTGTTCGGGACGACGGACCCGATGGAGATCATCCCGGAGGTCATCGAGCGCGGTGACATCCAGATCACGGCCGAACAGCGCCGCGAGATGCAGGAACGCAAACACAACGACCTCGTCAACCGGATCACGCGCAACGCGGTCAACCCGCAGATGGACGACGCGCCCCACCCCCCCGAGCGTATCGAGACTGCCCTGGAGGAAGCCGGGTTCACGATCGACCCGATGGAACCCGTCGAGGCACAGGTCGACGACGCACTCGATGCGCTCCGTCCCGTCATCCCGATCCGGTTCGACACGGTCACGGTGGCGGTCCAGCTCCCGCCGGACTACGCCGGCAGCGGCCAGGCCCAGATACGGGAGTTCGGCGAGCTAGAGCGCGAGGAGTGGCAACCCGACGGCTCCTGGGTGGGCGTCATCGAGTTCCCCGCGGGGATGCAAAACGAGTTCTACGACCTCGCCAACGAGGTCTCCAGCGGCGAAGCCGAGACCCGCATCATCCGCGACGAGGACGACATCGAGACGCGCTGAGTTCGGGTCCCACCCGCCGGACGCGGTGACCGTCGGGGAGTCTTCGGGACGTGGTGACGGTCCGAGCCCACGCCGCGAGTATCACGGACGAGACTGCGGGGGAAAGGGTCATACGGCGAGTCGACGACAGTTCGGGCGATGACTGACCGGGCCGGACTGCTCGCCCGCACGACGGTGGCGCTCGTCCTCCTCGTGACGGTCGCCTCGGGCCCCATCCTCGGGAGCGTCTCCTTCACCGAGGAGCGGGTCACCGCGATGGACGTCGCACCGGGCAACGCCACCGTTGGCGACATCGAGTTCCCCTCGAACGTCACGCTCGCCCGCGACGGCGCCGGCCGCTACGACTATTCGGGCACACCCATTCGCGTCACCTTCGAGCGGGTCACCGGCGGCGACGTCCAGCTCACCTACGGGCTGCTGGTCCCGGCGCTGAACCTCTCGCAGTCGGTGACACGGATCGTCTCCGGACCCACGAGCGACGAGACGGTCACCGTCGACTACTACAGCTACGTCCCCGGCGAGTCGGCGAGTCCGGGCCGCTACGAGGGGACCGCCTACGTCTCGCTCGTCACCGAGGGGGAGAACGAACTCGTCGCGAGAGCGTCCGTCCCGGTGGAGGTGACCAATGGCACCGGCTGAAGGCGGCGTCGAGCGGGGTGGACGAACCGGGGCGGCGACGAGAGCGGTCGCTCGGGCCGCCGGTATCGCCCGAACTGGCCGGGGTCGACTCGACGGCTGCTTCCTGTGGGTCGTCGGCGACCGGACGGGCGGGGCGCTCTTTCTCGGGGCCGTGCTGGTCTACGCGCTCGGCTGGCAGGCCGGGATCGTCATCGTCGACACGTACGCGGTCGCGAACGGGCTGGTCGCGATCGCCGATGGCCACCTGTTCGTCGACCGCGCCGCCTTCGGGCCCGGCTTCGACACGCCCGGGATGCACTACGTCGACGGCCGGTTCTACGCGCGCAACTACGGACAGATCGTCGCCGCGCTCCCGCTCTACTGGCTCCTCGAGGGCGTCGACGCGGTCGCGGAACTGCGCGTCGCCATCGCCGGACTGTGGAGTCTCTGCCTGGTGGCCTTCGCGGGGACGCTCGCGACACTGCTCGACGACCGGCGGCTCCTGGCCGCTGGCGCCGTCGCGGCGCTCGTCGCGTTCCTGGCGAACCTGTGGACGCCCACACCGGTCCCCGACGAGACGACCCCGATCCTGGCGCTCCAGTTGCTCGCGATGATCGCGGCCGGGCTCTGTGGCGTCGTGACCTACCGGCTGCTCCGTCGTATCCGGACGCGACGGGTCGGACTCCTCGGCGGGGCCCTTGTCGCACTCGCCACGCCGGTCGCGTTCTGGGCGACGATCCCCAAGCGCCACACGCTGACGACCGCCGTTGTGCTCTCGGTGGCGTACCTGCTCTACCGGAGTCGGAGCGACGAGCGCGCGGCCCCCAGAGACCCCACGACGCTCCGGGCGGGCATGTACGCGCTCGTGGGACTGTTCACCTGGGTCCACGCGCCGATCGCCGTGACGCTGTTTCTCCCGCTCGCGGTGATAGACGTCGCGTCGGCACCGTCGAATACCCCGCGAGACCTCGCAATCGTCGGAGCGGCGTTCCTGGCGTCGCTGGTCCCGTTCTTCGTCACGAACTACCTGATCTCGGGGAACCCAGTCCAGGCTCCGCGGTTGCTCCCGAGTGCCGGAACGGCGCCCGCGGACGCGGTGGTTTCGGGCGGCGATACTACTTCGGGCGGGGCGACGAGTGGCACTTCGAGTGGCGCGTCAAGTGGCGGCACGAGCGGCGGCGCCGGGACTGGACCGGCAATCCCATTCCTCGCTCCCCTCTTTACCGCCGTCTCGGCCGTCGGACCGATGCTCGACCGGGTCTTCGGCGTCTACGTGGAGGGTGCGCTGACGGTAGTTCGCGAGCCGGTGCGCCTCTCCCGGGTGGCGTTTCGCAGCAATGGCGATATACCGCCGACGGTTCCGGGGTCGGTCGAACGAGCGTCGAATCTCTCGATGTTAGAATCGACGCCGCTAATCGGAGCCGCGCTCGCGCTCCCGGTCGCACTCGCTATCGGACGAATCCGGAGTCTCGTCGAGTCGCGGCGGTCGTCGGCCGTGGACCCTGGCGGACCGGGCAGGAGAGTCGACCGCCTTCGCGAGCGAACACTCGGCGCACTCTCCCCGACCGACGCCTTCTTGCTCGCGTTCTCGGTCCTGCTCGTGCTGGTCTATCTCCCGCGACTCCCCATCTATGGCCAGATAACGGTACGATACCTGACGCCGCTGTACCCGGTGGCTGTCTATCTGGTGTGCAGGAACGGCCACCTGGGCGACGCACTCGGGAACCGTCTCCGGACCGTCGCGTACGCCTACGAGGCGACGGTGTTGCTCGGCGTACCCGCCTTCCTCGCGGCGTTGCTGTGGCTCCAGTTCGGGGAGGCGACTGCCTTCGACGCGCTCGCGGGGGTCGGGGTCGTCACCGGTGTCGTGCTCTTCGTCGGGACGGTCGTCGTCACGGTGCTCGGACGGGCCGAAGACCTGCTGGCCGGCCTCGTCGGCGTCGCCGCCGGGACCACCACCGGGTTCGTCCTCCTCTCCCAGCTGGTCTTTTTCCATTACGGGATCCACCTCCTGCCTGTCGTCCAGGTACTCACCGAGACGGTCCGGACCGTACTCGTGCGGATGGCCGTCTAGCGGCGGTGCCGTCCGTCGGTTCGAGAGGCGGCCTACTCCCGAAGTAAGCCGAACCGGCCGACGTGAACGTTCCGGAGTATCTATATGTGATAACTCCGAATTCGGATCTATGACTCACGTCTGTCGTAACTGCAAGCGAGCCTTCGGTACGGAACTCGAACTCGAGCTTCACCTCGACACGTGTACGGAGGGACAGCTCTTCTGCGACGAGTGTGGTGAGCGCTTCGCCGAACGCACAGCCACGGAGGACGGCTGGCACTATCGATGCCCGACCGAAGACTGCGACGGCAGCGGCATGGGCGAGGACATTCACAAGGTAAGCGAGGCACGGATCGAGAAGTCGACGCGATAGCGTTCTACGGTCTGCGGTGAAGTAATGCCCCGCCGTGTACGGGTACCGTTCCGATTTTCAGTCGTCTGTGGTACCAGTCAGCGGTGATTACGCTACCCCGCGACGGTGGCGCGGGGCGTCCGTGTCCCAGTCCGTCCGTGGGCATCGCTGACTCGTCCACTCCGGGTCGACCGGACGTCACCGGCGTCGGTGTCGAGTTGGTTGTCCCGACATCCGAACTCACGGACGAGTGCCTCGACACGAGGGTCGGACCGCGTCCGCCGCCCGGTCACTCGGCTTCGGGATGGACCGACATGACGGGTACTTTCGCCCGGCGGATCGTCCGCTCGGTCGTACTCCCCAGCAGGAGTCGGTCGACGCCGGTCCGGCCGTGGGTCCCCATCGCGATCAGGTCGATGCCGGCCTCGTCGGCGTAGTCGAGCAGTCCCGGGCCGGGGAAGCCCTCGCGGACCTCCGTGACGACCTCGACCCCGGCGTCGCGGGCGCGCTCGGCCATGCGGTCGGTCGCTTCGACGCCCTGCTCGCGGAACTGGTCCAGCAGGTCCATCGGCGGCGAGGTGGTCGGGCCGGCAGCGACGGCGCTGATGTCCACGACCGAGAGGACGTGCAGTGTCGCGTCGTAGGCGTCCGCGACGGCGACCGCGTGGTCGACGGCCGCCTCGGCGTGCTCGCTCCCGTCGGTCGTGACCAGCACCTGCTCGTAGTCGGTGACCGGTGCCGCGTCGGTCGTCCGGGCGGTCACGACGGGGACGTGTGCGCGCCGGACGACGTGTTCGGTGACACTCCCCGTGACGAAGCGGCGCAGCCCTCGCTGTCCGCGAGTCCCCATCGCGACCACGTCGATCCCCACGTCGTCGATGTACTCGACGATGGCGTCACCGGGTTCGCCTCTGACGACGGCACTCTGCAACGAGACGTCCGCGTCGGAGAGGTCCTCGACTGCGGTGACAGCGGACTGGGCCTCCTCGCGCAGGCGGTCGACGAACGCACTGTCGACGCCCCCGGCGTTGAACGGTCCCGCTGCGGCGGCGACGTCGACGACCCCGACGACGTGGACCGTCGCGTCGAAGCGCTCGGCGAGCCCCAGTCCGTGGCGAGCGGCCAGTTCCGCGTGCTCGCTCCCGTCGGTCGGTATCAGTATCGAATCGTACATGACGTCGTGTTCGCGGGCCGTGCATTTCAATACCGGGTCGCCAGGCGTGTGTGAACTGGTACCGTCGAGTGCACAAGCCTTATATCGACCGCGGCGGCAGGCGAATACGCACCGATGACGACCGACACACTGGACCGCGGGACCGCGAAAGCGGCTCGCGGCCGTGTTCCGGCAGTATCGAACGCGTAACCCCTGGTTTTCGAGGATAGCGCGAACCACCACACAGCGACGGCTCCGTCGACTGTTGCGACGGACACACCCCGACAGGAGTCACTGCGAGAGATGCCACTCCCACAGCAGCCGCTGCGACAGGTGTCTCTCCCACAGCAGTCACCGCGACGGAGGTGGTCGCCGTGCGACGTAGCGAGGCGTTCCTCGCCACGAGCAAGGAAGCACCCGACGCGGGCACCGACGTCGTGGCGCTCATGCGCCGTGCGGGCCTGATACGCGAGTTCGGGAGCGGTCTCCACGGCTTCCTGCCCACCGGCGAGCGCGTCCGGCGCAAGGTCACCGAACGCGTCGAGACGGCGATGGACGACTGTGGCGCCCAGCAGGTCAGTCTGCCCGCGCTCCAGTACAGCGACGTCTGGGAGACGAGCGGTCGCTGGGCGAACTTCGAGGACGAGATGTTCACCCTGGAAAACCGGGACGGACAGGCGATGTGTCTCGCACCCTCCCACGAGGAAGGCGTCGTCCACCTCCTCGACGGACTGGTCCGCTCGCACGGCGACCTGCCCTGCCTGGTCTACCAGGTGACCGAGAAGTACCGCGACGACCACGCCCGCAACGGCCTGCTGCGGTGCAAGGCGTTCACGATGAAAGACGCCTACAGCGTCCACGCCGACGCGGCGAGTCTCGACCGGACGTACGACCGGATCCGGGCGGCCTACCTCGACACCTTCGACGACCTGGGACTCGACGTGGCAGTCGTCGCCGCCGACAACGAGGTGATGGGCGGGCACGCCTCCGAGGAGTTCGTCGCGCCCGTCGCCGACGGCAGTGACGACCTCGTCTACTGTACGAGCGAGGGCTGTCGCTTCGGCCGCACCGACGAATCGGCGGAGTTCGACGAGTTCGCTCGCGGCGGGGACTGTCCCGACTGTGGGGGCCACCTCGCGGCGAGTGAGGGGGTCGAGGTCGGCCACGTGTTCAAACTCGGCACCCGCTACGCAGAGGCGCTCGAGTTCACCGTCGACAGGCCCGACGGCAACCGGATCCGCCCCACGATGGGCAGTTACGGGATCGGCGTGACGCGGACGCTCCAGACGCTCCTCCAGCAGGCACGAGAGCGTGCAGGTGCCACTGGTGACGGTGACAGCGAAAGCGGCGGCGACAGCGACGGTGACGGCGTCACGGGCTGTCGCTGGCCCGTCACCGACTGGGGGACGGTCGCACCCTACCGCGCGGCCATCGTGCCTCTCGACTACGAGAACGAGTATCGAGCCATCGCCGACGACCTCTACGCGGCCTGTGGTCGCGAGGACACACTGCTGTTCGACGACCCCGACCAGTCGATCGGCGAGCGCTTCGCCGAGTGTGACCTGCTCGGGGTCCCCGCCGTCGTCGTCCTCGGCAACCACTACAGCGAGACCGGCGAGGTCGAGGTCGAGTACGCCGACGGGACGACAGAGTTCGTCGACGCGACGGCCGTAGCCGAGGCGGTCACCGCGGCTGTGCCCGGGGAGGGCACCGTGGCAGTGCCCGAGGAAGGCACCGAGTTCGGGGGTGGGACGGACTGCTGACCGGTCTCGGCTCCTTTGTTGCACTGAATTTTTCCCGATCCCGAGAGAACTGACGGTATGGTCTCCCGCGATACGAAAGAGACTGCCCTCCTCGTCGCCCTCGCGATGGTCGGTTTCGTCGTCGCGAGCGCGCTGAACGCCCCCGACGTCGTCGCGTTCGGGATCCTCGTCTGCGTCGGCGGAGTCGCACCCACCGTCCGCGACGAGTGGCGCCGACGCCAGGAAGCCTGACCGAAATCGATTTCAGCGACTGCTTAAGCCCGTCGCGTACCTCCGTACCGGTATGTCCGACACCGCGGCCTACGCCGCGCTCGACGACCGACTGCTCGTCGTCTCCGTCGACGGCGACTCGGTCGGTAGCGCCGCCGGCTCGACTGCTGGGAGCGACAACGAGGCGACTGCCGGCGACGACTGGATCGCGACGGAACGGCTCGTCGGTCTGGACTTCGAGTCGGTCGCTGCGAGCCCCGACCGTCCCGCCAGAGCGTTCGTCGGCACCGTCGACTCCGGTATCCAGCGGACGGTCGACGGCGGCGACACCTGGGAGCGCGTCTCCGACGTCGACGACCGGGTCACCTCGCTCGCCGTCAGTCCCCACGACCCCGACGTGGTGTGGGCCGGCACGGAACCGTCCGCGGTCTATCGCTCGACGGACGGCGGCGACACCTGGGAGTCCTTGCCACCGCTGACTGACCTCGCCTCGTCGTCGGAGTGGTCGTACCCGCCCCGACCCCACACGCACCGCGCACACTGGCTGGAACCCGACGCCCGCGACCCGGACCGACTCTACGTCGCCGTCGAGGCCGGTGGTTTCGTCAGAACCGAGGACGGGGGCGAGACGTGGATCGACACGCCGGAGAGTGCCCGCTTCGACAACCACACGCTCGCGACCCACCCCGACGCGCCGGACAGAGTCTACGCGGCCACCAGCGACGGCTACGCCCAGTCCGGAGACGGCGCCGAAACCTGGACGTCCCCGCAGGACGGCCTCGACCACCGCTACGCCTGGGGGCTGGCGGTCCCGCGCTCGGACCCCGGAACGGTTGTCGTCTCTTCGGCCAGCGGCCCGCGGAGCGCCCATACCGTCTCGACGGCCGAGTCGTACGTCTACCGGACGACAGACGCCGATAGCGTGGACCGGGACGGTGACGGGGAGGGCGACGTCGAGTGGACACTCGCGATGGACGGCCTCCCCGGTCCCGAGGGGACGGTCCGGTCGGTACTGACCGCGGGGAGCGACGCGACACTGTTCGCCCTGAACAACCGCGGACTCTACCGCTCGGACGACGCCGGCGAACGCTGGCACCGGGTCGCCCTCCCGTGGACGGAGAGCTACGAGTCACAGACCCCGCACGGACTCGCCGTCGTCGTCCGGGACTGACGAGGACTGTGTATCGCGCTCCGGTCCGGTCTCCGGGCCCGGGGACGGGTCCGCGTCCGCGACAGGGAACGTGATCTCGAAGGTCGTGCCCTCGTCGCCGGTGTCGACCAGGTCGATCGTCCCGCCGTAACTCTCGACGAGTTCCGAAACGAGATACAGCCCCAGTCCGTTGTCGTCCGTCTGTGGCCGGTCGAAGAGCGTCTCCAGTTTCCGTTCCGGGATCCCCTCGCCATCGTCACTGACCGAGACGACCGCCGACCCGGACACCGTTTCGACGACGACCGATATCCCCAGCGAGGCGGTGTCGTTGTGGTCCACCGCGTTTCTCAGGAGGTTCCCGAAGATCCGCCCGAACAGTTCGTCCCCCCGGACCGCTACGTCGTCGGCCACTCGCAGTTCAAGGTCGACCTCGGGATGGTCTTCGCGGATCCGTTCGGCTTCCGTCCGGAGCACGTCGGCGAGACCTATCGGCCGTAGATTCCGGTCGGACTGGGTCGCGTTGAGCAGGGTCTTCACCTCCTGAATCACCGCCGTCAGATCCTCGCCGTGGCGGAGGATGCGCTCTATCCGCTCGTCGGTCGGCTCGTCGGCGTCCCGTATCGCATCGGCAGTGCCGACGATCACCTGCGTCGAGTTGAGCACCTCGTGGCGCAGTATTCCGTTCAGGTGGTCGATCAGGTCTCGCTGCCGTTCCATGTGCTCCGCACGGAGTGACTGGCGCTCGGCACGCAACGCGTGAACGATCGAACGCGCCTGGGAGATCCCGACGAAGAGACCGATAGCTCCCCCCAGGGAGAACGCCCACCGAAGCCAGGACGAGACCACCCAGACCGACTCCGTCGGGAAAAACAGCATGAGCGCGACGTTGAACGCGAGGAAACCGCTGGCACCCAGCACCCAGTAGCGCCCGATCGACGAGTGGAACTCGACGGGGATCTCGTCCGTGTGCAGGTTCCTCGCCATTCGTATCGTTCCAATACAGCAGGGGACGATGGTAACGTATCCGACGACGTACTTCGTCTCGACGGGAACCGGAGAACCGACTGCGAAGAGACCGACTGGCTCGACCAGAGACCAGACCAGGAGGAGAGCACTACTCGTGATGACGATCGGTCTGATCGAACCGGGCGCGATCGTCGATCCCCGACTCGTCTCGCTCACGGTCGGTATATCCGAGGGTAGTAGAGAAATATCCACCGGCCAATATTATCGAATTTGAGTATCAGATACCACTCACTGTCGAGTTCCAGCGAGCGTGATTCACCGTCGAGCGGTGTCCCGGTCACCGCACGACCGTTCGGTCATCCCAACAGTTCGACGCGGAACGGGGCCGGGCACGGACGGGTTGGGACCGGGGGAACCGTCAGTCGTCGTCGGCAGCGCCGGCCGCGGTGGCGTCTCCCGGGTCCATGTCGGCGCTCGCGTCGGACTCGCCCGGCCCGACACCGGGTTCGTCACCGACCTCGAACTCGTCGATGGTCGTCGCGAGGTCGGTCGCCTCCGATTCGAGTCGCTCGACGGTCGTCGTCACGTCGGAGACGGCACGCTCCTGGTCGGTGACGGTCCCGGCGGCCGACTCGGCGCGCTCGACGGTCTCCCGGCTGACGTCCCCCACGGACTCGACCATCGCGGCGACCTCCTCTGTGGAGGCGGCCTGGTCGTCGGTCGCGGCGCTGATCGACTGGACGCCCTCGTTGGCCTCCTCGACCGCCGCGACGATCGACTCCAGCGAGTCGACCGCGTCGCTCACCGTCGCCATCCCCGCGGAGACGCGCTCGTTCATCTCCCGGATGTCCGCGACGGTCGCCCCCGTACTCTCCTGGACCGTCTCGACACGTTCCTCGATCTGCTCGGTCGCCTCCCGGGTCTCCTCTGCCAGCCCCTTGATCTCGTCGGCGACGACGGCGAACCCCTCGCCAGCCTCGCCGGCGCGTGCTGCCTCGATGGAGGCGTTCAGCGCCAGCATGTTCGTCTGGTCGGCGATGTCCGCGATGAGGTCGACGATCTCCCCGATCTCGGCCATCTCGTCGTCGAGTCGCTCCACCTCGTCAACGGCGGTCTCGGCGGTTGCCTCGATGGCGTCCATCTCCTCGACGGCCGCGTTCGCCCGCTCACGGCCGGTCGCACCGAGGTCGGCGGCCTCCGCGGTGACGTCTGCGACCTCGTCGGCCGACGCCGCGATCTCCTCGATCGTCGCAGACATGTCCGTGAGTTCGTCCGAGGCTTCCCGGATCGTCTCGTCCTGGCGCTGGGCCCCCTCGGCCATCTCCCGGACCGCGCCGTCGACTGTCCGGTTCGTCTGGGCGACTTCGCCGGCAGCGCTGGTCGCCTCACGGCTCGACGCGACGACCTCCCCGGAGAAGTTTCGAACCGTGGCGACGGTCCGTTCCAGGTCGGCGGCCATCCCGTTGAACGCGGTCGCGATCTCGGCCATCGCCTCGTCCTCGACGTCCGCGTCGAGACGGCGGGTGAGGTCACCGTCGGCGACCCGCTCCATGACTGCGCTGTACTCGTGGGCCTGCCGTTCCAGGCGGTCGGCCAGCGCCTCCGCCCGCTCACGGGCCCGTTCGGCCTCGGTGGTCGCCTCGCGTGCCTCGCGCTCCGCGGCTTCTGCTTCCTCGCGGGCGGTTTCGGCCTCCTCGATGCGCTCACCCAGCGAGTCACGCATCGTCCGGAACGAGCCGAACAGCCGGCCGAGTTCGTCCTCGCGGTCGACGTCCGGTACCGTCACGTCGAGGTCGCCCTCGGCGATCGCCGTCGCCGTCCCGTCGAGCCGGGAGAGGTCACGACTCGTCCACCGGCCGAGCGTCAGCGCGATGGCGGCCAGTCCGAGCACCGCGGCGCCGACGAGCGCGCCGAGACTGGCCGTGACGGTCCCGACGAGTGCGAACGCCGACGACGCGGGTTCGTGGGTCATGACCACCCAGTCGGCACCCGGGACGGAGGCGTACCCCATCGCCATACGCTCGCCGTCCATCTCCATCTGCATGTATCCGGAACTCCCGTTCAGTCCCCGCCGGACTGCCATCGAGTCGACGCCCGCCCCGCCCATGTTCTGCGTGAGAACCTCGCCGGTCCGGTGGCTGACGACCGTCGTTCCGTTACTATCGACGACTTTCGTGAACGCGTTCTCGCCCGGACGCGGGAGCCGGTCGACGGCCCGCGTCAGGTTGACGACGACGACCAGCGCGTCGCCGTTCTTGCGTGGGACCGCCGTCGCGACCGCGATCGCCGGCGTGTCGAACGTTCGCGAGTGGAACGGGTCCGAGACGACGGTCCGCTGGGTCGTATCGCTCGACTCGGCCGCTTCAGCGACGGCGACGGCTTCGCGTGCGGCCGACTCCCAGCCGAAGGAGGCGTTCGTCAGGTCGGTGTCCGCCACCGACTCGTTCGACCCCCCGGGCACCGTCGACTTGTCGACGTCGACGTAGTGGATGGCTTCCGTCTCACGGGGGAGTCGGCCGGCCTCGAACTCCTCCTGGAGGAACGACTCCGTCCTGAGCGCGGTCCCGGTCTGGACCGCCAGTGCGTTCGAGAGCAGCGACGTCTCCTGGCGCAACGCGCCGAGCCAGTTGCCGACCAGCCCGCCCTGGGTCCGCGCGCTCTGTTCGAGCCTGTCTTCGGTCTCGGCCCGGACGCTGTCGGTCGTCTCCGCGTACGTGTACCCGCCGATCGCAGTGATGAGAACGATGACCGCGAGAAAGCCGACCGCGAGTTTGAGCGCGTACCGGCGTCTGATCGCACTCGGGACGATTCGTCCAGCGATATCGAGCATCTTTGCTGAAAGCAGTGCGACCGGCCTACAAAGGTGTAGCTCCCCCGTATTCAACACTGATATCGAGGTGAGGTCTGGGTTCCCGATCTGTGCCTGATAGTGGAAAGTGGCTTCGGCGACGGCACCGCACTCGACATGGTGGGCTTCCATCCCGCGGTCACGTCACGATCACGAGCGCGGTCGCGGGAGCTGTTCTCTCAGATCACGAGTCCAGCACCGTATACCACAGCTGTCGTTACGAGCGCAGCGAGTGCCGAATATACGAGCACTTCGACGGCCCGGCGGCGGTCACGGCGTACTGCCTCGGCGTCACTGACGGCCCCGGCGTCGCCGCCCGACCCCGAGAGGTCGTAGCGGGCGAGCGCGCCGAAGCCGACACAGAAGCCCAGTCGGTCCTGGACGAAGCCCACGAACGCGCCGAACCAGAGCGGGAACGTCAAGAGGAGCATAGTCGGCGGGCGGCCGGTGGCGAACACGAACAGCGTGGCCCCGACGGCGGCCGTCGCTCCGAGGAGGCCCGCAGTACGGCGTTTCCGGCGCTCGTCGCGCCCGATGTTACAGACGCCTGGCTGGTATTCTGACATGGTCGGTAGTACGTCCTCTTCCGGCTTAACGGCAGTATCAAACTGCGTGGGTACGCCGAACGGCACCAGCCACCGCGCCGGACCCGCGGACCGTCAGCGAGGCGACGGGACTGAAAGGTATTTACCGCCGAGCGGTCCAATCACGGGTATGCGCGACTTCGTCGTCGTCGGCTGTGGCCCGGCCGGTTCGCGGTTCGCCCGCCGCGGTGCCGAACTGGGTCACGACGTCCTCGCCTTCGAACAGGGCGAGGTCGGCGAGCCGCTGGCCTGTTCGGGCCACGTCTCGACGGACATCTGGGAGTTCACTCCCGAGGGGGCCCGCGAACGACTCCTCCAGAACGTCGTCTACGGCGCCCGCTTTCACCTCGACGACCCGACCGACGCCCCCGACCTGTCGACGGCGGCGGACAGCGAGCGCGACCCGGACCCCACAGAGCGGGCGGGAACCCCCGCCAGCGACGGCGGCACAGCGACCGTTGGCGGTGGTGGCGGTCAGCGGACACCATCACCGACGGACGGGCCGGGCTACCCCTTCTACAAGGACGAGCAGGTGTCGAACGTCATCGACCGGGTCGGGCTGGACAGGGAACTCGCCGACGCGGCGCGGGCGGCCGGCGCCGACCTCCGGGAACACCACACCGTCCTCGACGTCACGGAGCGCGACGACCACGTCGAAGTGGAAGTCCGCGGCCCCGACGGCGTCGAGACCCACCAGGCGCGGATGGTCGCCGGCTGTGACGGCCCGAAATCCCGCGTCCGCCGCGACATCGGCCTGCCCGAACCCGGCGAGTTACTCCACGGCGTACTCGGGTTCACCGACGAGGACGACCACCAGGACTTCGTCGACGTCCACCTCAGTGTCCCACGATTCTTCGCCTGGCGCATCCCCCGGGGCGAGGCGGGCGTCGAGTACGGGCTCGCGGTGCCGCCGGGCGGGGACGTCCGCGAGCGCTTCGAGGCCTTCTGCGAGTCCTACGGCGTCGAGACCGACCGGCGCTGTTCGGGGCTCATCCCCATCGGCCCGCCCGACACCGTAACGAGCGACAGGGCCTTCCTGGTCGGGGACGCCGCCGCCCAGACCAAACCGTTCACCGGCGGGGGCATCCGCTACGGCATGACCGCCGCAGACCACGCCGCTCGAACGATCGACCCCGACGACCCCGAGACCCTGGCCGACTACGAGTCCGCCTGGCGCGAGGACCTCTCGCAGGAGATCCAGCTCGGTCACTGGGTACGGCGGGCCTACTCGCTGCCCGAACCGGTCCAGAGACTGGGCTTGCGGGCGGTCTCGGGGAAGATCGGCGTCCACATGGACCGCCCCTCCACAGTGTTCTCGCGCGAGCAACTGTGGTCGCTGTTGCGGTAGCCCCGCCGACGAGCGAGTCGCCGACGCCAGCGGGGATAGTTTCCCCCATCGTCCCCGTGGCCGTCGAAGCCAGTCCCCGCTCGCCTGTAGGGGGATATTATTTCTGCCACGGCCGGCCGTACTGAAACAGAGACGCGAATCGGTCACTGACGTCGGCCGTGACCCGCGCGACAGGGAGGAACGTGACCCCCGGTCCGCGGACGTCGGCGACCGAGCCGGACCGCTACGGACTGGCCTGGTACTCGCCGTGTTTCATGCCGAAAAAGAACGCGACGATCGAAAAGACGATCATCGAGGGCAGGACCATCATGAAGACCGTCGAGGGGGTCATCATGAACGTGAGTGCGACGGTCGCGATGGCGACGATCACGACGAGCGGACCGACCGAACGCGCGAAGTCGAATTCCATACGTGTACTCGCGGCCGGACAGACAAAGTAGTTAAGATGCGGGTCCGCCCGGCGTCCGACCGAACGGTCACCGCGATAGCTGGTCGTTCGCTCACAGGTCTCCTCGTCGCGTCCCCAGGGAACCACTGTGGAGGTCCGCGACGAGACTGTCGTGATCGTGGTGACTCCCGACGACCGCTCCCGGAAGATGTAACCGCTCGACAGCCCCACATCGGAGCAATGACCGTCATCGAGGGGATCCACGAAGACCACGGAGCGACCTTCGAGGAGCAGGGTGGCCGCCGCGTCGTCGCCGACTACGGCCGTCCCGAGCGCACGCACCGCGCAGTTCGTAACGTGGTCGGCGTCACCGAACACGTCTTCGGCGTCCTCGTCGTCGAGGGCGAGGACCGCGTCGACTTCGTCGACAACGCCGTCTCGAATCGCGTCCCCGAGGCCGACGGCGAGGGCTGTTACGCGCTCTTGCTCGACCCCAGCGGGAAGCTCCAGACCGACATGTACGTCTTCAACGCCGCCGACGGCGACCGATTGCTGGTCTTTCTCCCGCCCTCCGAAGCCCAGGCCGTCGCCGAGGACTGGGCCGGCAAGACGTTCATCCAGGACGTCACCATCACCGGTGCGACCGACGACTTCGGCGTCTTCGGCGTCTACGGCCCCCAGGCCACCGAGAAAGTCGCGAGCGTCCTCACGCAGGCGAGCACACCGGACTCGGCCCTCTCGTTCGTCCGCGGCACGCTGGGCGAGGTCGGTGTCACTGTCGTCCGCGACGACGGCCTCACCGGCGAGGAGGGCTATCTCGTCGTCTGTGCGGCCGACGCGGCCGACGAGACGTTCGACACGCTCGAAAACAGGGGCCAGGCGGCCGCGCCCTTCGGCGCTCGCACCTGGGCGACGCTCACCCTCGAAGCGGGGACGCCGCTGTTCGAGTCCGAACTCCGCGACCGGCTCCCCAACGATCTGGGGATCCGGAACGCGCTCGACTTCGAGAAGGGCTGTTACGTCGGCCAGGAGGTCGTCTCCCGCATCGAGAACCGCGGCAACCCGAGCCAGCGACTCGTCGGTCTCGCGCTGGCGGAATCGGCCGAAAAGATACCGGAGTCCGGCGCAGCTGTGTTCGCCGACGACGCCGCCGTGGGAGAGGTGACACGAGCGGCGGTCAGCCCCTCACGGGAACAGCCGCTCGCGCTCGCGCTGGTCGAGACCGACGCCGCCGACCGCGACTCGGTGGCTGTCCGGGTCGACAGCGAGGAGGTCGACGCCGATGTCACAGCGCTTCCCTTCGTCGAGGGGTCGGACCGCTCGGCGCGACTGCCGACGTATCCGTCAACCTGATCCTGTCGACGTCTCCCTCGACGTGACCAGTCAGCCCCCGAGAGGACGGCATCGACGTTCTCTCCATTGATACTGGCGCGGAAGCTTCAATATTCGTGCCTCGAAAGGTAGCGGCGAGACCCGGATGTCGGAATCAGTCGTCGCGGACTTCGTTGGCTCGTTCAACTCGGAGGTGTCCGGCCGCCAGGAACCGGTCAGGGGGCGGATCATCCTCTCGGAGCGGCGACTGGTGCTGGTCGCCGACGGCGGGAAAGTGACGATCCCGCTCTCGTCGATCTTCGACATCGCGGTCGGCAACGTCCCGGACGGCCTCGGGGAGTTTTTCAGTTCCACGGTGACGGTGGCGTTCGAGCGCGACGGCAAGCGACTGGTCGCCGCGGTCGAGGCCGACAACGACAAGATCGAGAAGTTCACCACCGTCCTGTTCAAGGCGGTGCTCAACGGGACGGAGATGAGCGTCAAACACCCCGCCCGCGTCGGTGGGCGCGTGACAGGCGAGTCGTTCGCGCCGTCGAAACTCTTCTTGCAGCCACAGGCCGTGCGGTTCACCCGCGCCGACGACGCCGTCGACGTCGACCTGGCGACGGTGAGCGACTTCGACCGCCTCTCGCGGGAGATCGACGGCACGTCCCAGTCGGTGCTCGCGGTCAGACACACACCCAACGGTCGTTCGGTGACGACGCTGGCGGCGACCCAGTCACCCCGCAAGATGTCGATCCTCGGACGCTATCTCCGCCTGGAGTACAGCGACCTCCTGGCAGACCTGGAGGACGTCTCCGTCTCCGAGACCGAGATCGAGACGCTCGTCGCCATCTACTCGTCGGGACCGGACGTCTCGCTCGCGGCCGTGCTCGACGCCGAGGCCAGCCAGGTGACGATGGTCCTCGACGAACTCCGGAGCGACGGCCTCGTCGTCGACGGTGAGGGCGGCCCACACCTCACTCCGAAGGGCCGCGTCGTCGTCAGCAAGTACCTCGAAGAAGTGAACGAGTGACAGGCGACTCATACGGCACTCGCTTCGCTCGTGCCGTGTTCGTCGCCTGTGTGTCGGAGGGTGGGGTCGGGCCGCTCGTGCTCTGCCGAGACCGGTCGGTCTCGGCGCCGCACTCGCTCGAACGTCGAATGAGGTGACGGCTCCAGCGGTAGGTTCCCGACCAGCACTTCAGCGCGTGAAGCGGTGCTCCGGGCTCTATTGAAAGCCCCCTCCACACTGTAGATATGGGAGTCACCCACCGACTCACCGACGGACTGCTCGGAAGTATCGTCGCGGTACTGACCGCCCCCACGGGTATCGGCGCGGCGCTGGGCGGCTGGCTGGCGGCCCGGCGACTCGAGAGCTCCCTCGGCGGCGCACTCACCGGCGCTGTCGTCGGGCTCGTCGCCGCCCTGCCCTGGAGCTGGCTGGTCTACCTCGCCAGCAGCGGCGGTATCGACCACATCGGGTACCACGAGGACTTCGTTCACGTCGGCGTCAACCCCGCCGCACCCGAGACGCTCGTCCTCTGGCAGGAAGTGTCACTGGCTGTCCTCTGTGGGAGTATCTTCCTCGCGGCGGGCGTTCTCGGCGGACTCTTCGCCACGCTCGGGACGGACCTGGTCGCGGACGTCCGCGAGGAACTCGCGACTGCGGCCTGAGCGGCGGCCGCTATCGACCGCTCTGTCGGCCCACTCCACGTTTCGGCCCGCTCAGTCCCAGGCCTCACCGCTGGCGAGGTCCACGTCGGAGTCGCCGCGTTCGGAGGGACAGATGTCGGCGAGGACGCACGCCTCGCAGTCGGGGTTGCGCGCCGTACAGACCGCGCGGCCGTGGCTGATGAGCAGATGCGTGAAATCGCGCCACTCGTCTTCCGGGACGACCGGCATCAGGTCGTCCTCGATGGCTTCGGGACGCTCCTGCTCGGTGAGCCCGAGTCGCCGTGAGAGACGCTGGACGTGCGTGTCGACGACGATCCCCTCGACGATATCGTGACCGTGCTGGAGGACGACGTTGGCCGTCTTGCGACCGACACCCGGGAGATCCGTCAGGTCGTCCATCGTATCGGGCACCTCGCCGTCGTGTTCGGCGACCATGATCTCGCCCGCACCCCTCAGATAGCCGGCCTTGTTGTTGTGGAACGTGATGCCGTATATGTCCTCGGCGAGTTGCTCCTCGTCGGCGTTCGCGTAGTCGGCCGCGTCGCGGTACTTCTCGAAGAGGTCCGCCGTGACCTCGTTGACCCGCTCGTCGGTACACTGGGCCGAGAGGACGACCGCGACGAGCAGTTCCAGCCGGTTCGCGTAGTTCAGGGAGATGGTCGCGTCGGGGTACTCCTCCCAGAGTCGGTCGACGACTTCCTCGGCCTGCTCGGCGGGGGTTGAGAGTGGCTCACCCATCGAGGGATCGGTGGACCGACCGGTGCTTGAGTGATTCGGTCTCGGGCCTCTGTAGAACACGACCCAACTGGAGCGAGCCTCACACCTCCCCAACCTCTTGCGCTACTCGGCTCACTCCCTGCGGTCGCTCGCCTGCGTTGCTCGTCCCTCGCACGGTGTCGTCTCGCGCATAAACGCGCTCGACAGCGCGCGCCACGGCGGCTGATGAGGACAGCGACGGAACTTCGGCAGGACAGTCCACCGAGAAAATCCGACGGGGTCGCGGTCGTTATTCCACGTACGTGTATTTCCGTTCGCCCATGCGGCCCCAGCCGTCGAAGACGAACTCGTCCTCGGGCGCGGTGAACTGGTCGACGTCGGAGTCGACGTCGTGGTTGTGGGCGTCGTGGACGTCCTCGTACTCCTCGAAAGAGAGGTCGTACCGGTCCTCGATCTGTTCGTCGAGGTTCATCGCGCCGATCTCCTCGGCCCACCCGGCGCGGATGGTCTCGGCGTGGAACTCCGCCTGGGCACCCGAGCCGTACGAGCCGACGAGCATCCGTTCGCCGGTGAGGTTCTGCCCGTTCTCCAGGGCGTGTTTCATCCCGGCGACGCGGGCGACGTGGACCGAACCCGTGTACCAGTTGCCGACCTCCCGGGAGATGTCGAGCGTGGGGTCGATGACCGCGTCGTACCACGCCCGGTAGGTGTCGGTGTCGGTCAGTTCGTCCGTGTACTCCGCGGCGGCGTCGCGGAAGGCCTCGTCGCTGTCGAACGCCTCGCGACGGGGCTGGCGACCGATCTCCCCGGCGAGCGAGACCTCGATCTCGGTGTCGCGACTGAAGTGCCGGTAGGCGAGCGCGGCGGCCTTGCGAACCATTCCCGGGAACGGTGTGTGGAACGGGCCGAGTACGTAGTCGTCGGGGTGGATCTTGCCGACCTGACTCTCGTAGTCCTCGATGGCCTCGCGCATCCGGGCGAGGTAGACCTGTACCGAACGTTTCCCGTCGACACTGGGGAACTGCTGTTGCGGTTTGAGGAAGTCCGTCTCGTCGGCACTGCCGTAGCCCTGCTCGGTCGACAGTTCCACGAGGTCCGGGTCCTCGGAGATGAGCATCGCGACGGCGCCGGCACCCTGCGTTGCCTCGCCGGGGTCGTCGCGGGCGTACAGTGCGGTGTCGGTGGCGATCACGAGCGCCGAGCGACCGCGGTTGCGGCCCGCCATGATCCAGTTGTAGGCGTCGTCGAGACTCTGTGTCCCGGAGATGCAGGCGAACTTGCGCTCGCCCTTGTTGGCGTGGTGGAAGTCACCGTCGTAGACCTGTTCGAGACAGCCCGCGATGTACGTCGAGACGGGCTTGGAGTTGTCGAACGCCGACTCCGTGGCGACGTCGATCCGCCCGATGTCCTCGGGTGCGAGCCCCTTGCGGTCCAGCAGGCGACGGGCGGCGTTGGCCCCCATCGTGACGATGTCCTCGTAGGAGTCCGGGAAGGAACTCGCGTACAGTCCCAGTCCCTTCGTGTACTTGCCCGGGTCTTCGCCCTGTGCCGGCGCGAACGTCTCCGCCAGGTCGAGTCTGAGCTTCCCCGTCCAGATCTCGATACCGTCGATCCCGACCGTCATACTCCGACCCTTCCCCGACCACCCATAAGGGTCTGTCGACTGCCCTATCGACAACCGTCGAAGTACGATTCGTGACGCCGGGGGGCGGAACAACCCCTGCGTCCAGACCGGAGTTTCGCGAGATAGTCACACTCGCGTCTCAACTGTTCGCCGCCTCGCTCGTCCCGACGCGTTCGACAAGCAGCGCACTGATCTTGGGGTTCTCGACCTGGTTCGACAGGTCCACGTCGAGAGTCCCGTCGGTGACGGTCACGGTCGTCGTGACGTCGTAGGCGGTGAAGTCGCCGCCCGCCGCCGCCCAGACGTCCAGGTCCGAGACGACTTCGCTGCCCTCGACGTCGATGGCGAAGACCCGCTGGTCCGCGCTGTCGAAGTAAATCTCGGCGAATCGTAGCGTCACCCGGTACTCCCCGTCGCCCAGGTCGAGCGAGTAGTCGAGGTCGCCCGACCCCGGGACGTAGCACTCGGTCTGGTAGAGCGTGTCGTCCTCCGTTCCGGCGACGGACTGGAAGTTCCCGTAGCGATTCGCGTCACCCCCGTCGGGTTCCACACAGGAGGTGTCGCCGGCGTACTCGACGCCACTCGACGCGGTGTAGGACCCACCCCCGGCGTTGACCGCGTAGGCGACCGTCTCCTCGACTGTGACCGTCTCCGTGGTACTCGCGGTCTGGCCCTCGTCGTCGGTCACCGTGAGTTCGACCTGGTACGTTCCAGCCCGTTCGTAGGTGTGAGTCGGTTGCTGGCCGCTCGCGTCCGCCGTCCCGTCGCCGTCGAAGTCCCAGCTGTAACTCTGGATACTGCCGCCGTCGGGGTCCGAGGAGGCAGACCCGTCGAAACTCACCTGCTCACCCACGTTGGGCGAGGACGGTGCGTAACTGAACGCCGCAGAGGGCTGCTGGGGTGTCGGTGTGGGCGTCGCTGTCGGCGTTGGCGTCGGGGTCGGCGTCGCCGTGGGGGTCGAGGTGGGCGTCGACGTGGGTGACGTTGTCGGCGTCGGAGCGGGGGCCGGCGTGGGCGTCGGAGACGAGGGTGGCACCGGCGTCGCCCCTGGGATCGTCACGCGGTCCTCGAAGAGGAGGGTGCTGGACGGGTTGTGGACCACTTCCACCGTCAGGTCACCGGCGGGGAAGCCGTGCGTCCACCGGATACGGTCACCGGGTGTGAGTCGCGCGTCGCCGTCACTGGTGTCCCCCGGGGCAGGAGTGAACCGCTGTACAGTCCCGCGGCGCTCGTAGATCACCGTCAGCGCCGAGAGTTCGAGCGTGTCGCCGCCGTTGTGCGTCAGGACGGCGTCGCTCTGTGTCGCGTCGAGGACGAGATCAGTCGTCGGTCCCCCGTCGCTGCTGCTCGACTGCGCGATGACGACTCCACCGACGATCAGCGCGACGATGACGACGACACCGGTCAGAAGCGTGACGCCGACGACTTCCGACTGGGCGCGGCCGGTCCCGGCGGTGTCCCGGTCGGTTCCGGAGTCGTCTCGGCTACACCCAGAGTCACGCAACATCGACAGTTACCGTCTTGGTTCCGGTCGTACCGTCGGCGAGTTCGTAGGAGATCGTGACGTCGAAGGACCGACCGCTCATGTCGATCCGGTTGCCGCCGTTGTTCTCGAACTCGTAGAGGTAGAATTCGAACGTGTTGCCGTCCGTGGCCTCGGGGTTGCCGTTGTTGTCGAACCCGTCAGAATCGAGGTCGAAAGTGTTCGGCAGGCTGACGCCGTCGTTGGCGTCGACCCACCCGTCGCTCGCGTCCGCTTCGACGTACAGTTCGGTCCGCCGGGGCTGGTCGTTGGGCATCACCTCGTCGCTGAGTCGCGCGTTGCCGGCCGGATTCGCCACTTCGACGCCCGTGATCTCGACGTTCTGCCCGAATTCGTTGCTGATCGAGAACTCGACGCCGCCCGCGGTGGAGTCGTCGTCCGGTCCGTCAACTGCGACGGCGTCGTCGTTGTACGCCAGTTGGCGGTTCTCTACGGTGACCATCGCGGTGTCCGTGTCGGTCGCACCGTCGTCGTCGGTGACCGTCAGTTCGACCGTCACCGTCGTATCGCTACTGACGTCCGCTGGCGCGTCGTAGATCGGCGTCGCCGTGCCGGCGTCGGACAGCGAACCAGGCCCGCTCGTGATCGTCCAGGAGTAGCTGCTGATGCTCCCGTCGCTATCGCTGCTTCCCGTCCCGTCGAGCGTGACGCTCTCGCCTTCAGCAACCGTCTGGTCCGGTCCCGCGCTGGCCGTCGGCGCCTGGTTGGTACCGCCCCCACCACCGGTCCCCCCGCCGTCGTCTCCTGCTGGCCCGTACGACCGCAGGATGATATCGTCGACGTACCACTCGTCGGAATCGGCGTCGGCGCCGACCTGCCGGAACCGGACGCGGAAGTCCCGGTGGAACGCGTCGCCTGCAGTGATGCGTGCGCGCCGCCGGTACTCGTCGATGCCGTCCTCCCCGGCCGGCAGTCTGTCGATCTCGATCCAGTCGGCGTCGGTGTCCGGGTCGCCGTTCTGTCGCAGGTACTCGACCACGAGATCCTCGCCGTCGCCGCCCGGTCCCTCGTCACCCTCGGGGCCGTCCTCCTGGGCCCAGTACTCCAGGGTGAGGAGTTGTGCATCGCCCGTGTCGAAGTCGTCCGCCGTCTCGATCCCGCCGGGATTGCCACCGTCGATGCGGTAGGCCCAGCTCCCCCGGTTCACGGGGCCGCTGTCGGTCCGCCCGGTCGTCCCCTCCTGTTCGAACGACCCGAACGTCGTCCAGTTGTCCGCGTTCGTCTCGAACGTCGAGGCGACCAGCGTGTCCACCAGCAGGTCGCTCGCGCCGCTCGTGTTCGACGCCGAGAGCAACACGTCGCCCGCCCGCGCCAGTTCGAGGCTCGTGTCGTGTTCGCCGGTGCCGTTGGTCGCGCCGACCGTCGGCGACAGTGTCGCGATGGCGCTGTCGTTGACGTAGTAGGTGACGACCTTCCCCGGGTCGGCCGGGTTGGCGATGGTCCCCAGGGTGAGTGGCGCCCGGCAGGGAATCTCCGTACACGTCTCCGCGGGACTCGTCGCCGCGCCCGCCACGTCCCCCGCGTCGCGCCAGTCGACGACGTAGTCGGGCGTCGACGAACCACCACTACTCGACCCGCTCTCCTGGACCACGACCGTCAGCGTCGCGTTCTCGGGCGTCTGTGAGTCGAAGTTCGTACCTGCGGACACCGGGTCGTGTTCGAAACTGAAGTTGACGTCGACCGGCCCTTCGGTGGACGGCGCCTTCAGCGTGAACGTCGCGTGGCCCTCCGCGCCGGTCGTACGTTCGGTCGCTGTCAGCGACCCGTCGCTCGGGCTCGCCCGCACCGTCACGCCGCTGACGGGGTTGTCGTAGCGATCGCGCACTGCCACCGTCAGCGACGTCCGCCCGTCCGTGGGCACCGTCGTCCCGTTGCCGGCCACGTCGGTGACGTACGTCTGGTTCGTCCCGGTGACACGCGTGCCGACGCCGACTTTCGCGAGTTCCAGCGTGTAGTTCTCGCCCGCCTCGAGGGTCACGACCAGCGTGTCGAACGCCGACCCCGACCCAGCGTTCACGACGTCGACCGACGCGACGTGGCCGTTCGGGCCGTTCAACTGGTCGTCGAGCAACGCCAGCCACGTCTCCCGGTCCAGTTTCGTCGGGAGTCGGAGCGTCACCGGCGAGGACGGGTCGGGGTTGGTCACCGAGACGGTCGTCGTCGCGACGCTTATCGGGCGGACGTCCACGCTCGTCGTCCCCGCCCGGGTACGCCCGAGCGACCCGTTCAGCGCGACCAGCGAGACCCGGTTCCCGTCGACGAACGTCTGGCCCGTCAGCGTCACCGTCCCCGACGGGAACCTGTTGGCGACCACCGTGTTGTCGACGTACGTGTTCGGCGCCCCGCCGTAGCGATTGTAGTTGGGCTGGTAGACCAGCACGCCGGTCCGGTAACGCCGCACGTCAGTTCCCGTCCAGAAGTCGCCGGTCTCGCCCGTCGCATTGGCGTTGACGACCTCGAACGCGACGGCGGGATCACGGGTCCCCTCGGTCCGGAGCGACCCGCTCGGTGGCCCGGGATTCACCGCGATCACCCGCGCGGGATAGCGCGTCCCCAGTTGCACCGACACCGACCGCGCCGACGCCTCGCCCGTCATCGACGCCAGCGCGTTGCGCAGGTCCTGGAGGTCGTTCTGGACGGTCTGGCTGTGAGAGAACTCCACTCGCTCGTTTTGCTGGGGGACGACAAAGGCCTGGTAGCCCGCGAGCGCGACGATCAGCGCACCGAACAGCAGGACGGCGCCGATCTGTATCGATTGCCCGCGGTCGTCACCCCAGTACATCTGACCGACCTTCCCGCTCGCCGCCCAAATACCTGTGTCCCCGATTTTCCGGCGTGATAATTAACGCTCGCTTCGCTCGTGTTCTGGTGGGTGTGCAGGCCACGTTCGGCCTGCAAGCAGGCTCGCAGCCCTCGTGGTCGGTTGTCTGAATAGCTACCGAGCGTGAAAACCGTTCGACGACGCGCTGAAAATTAGAAAAAGTCGCGCGTCGATGGAGCGCTACTCGTCTTCGTCCTCTTCGACGACTTCGGGGTCGCGCATCGCGTTCTGGAGGCTGTCGAGGCCGTTGACCCACTGGACGGTGAGGCCGGGGTCGAGTTCCTCGGCGATCGCGGGGTCGAACTCGACGCCGTCGATGACGAGCGTCCCCGCCTGGACACAGTAGGAGAGCGCCGTATCGAGGTCCTCGCCCGCCTCGGCGTCGACTGCCGCGCTGACGTAGTCCTCGAAGGTCCCCTCGCCGACGACGCCGCCGACGATGTACTCCTCGGCCGCGTAGAAGACACAGACCAGCGACGTCTGGACGCTGTCGACGAGCATGAGACGCTCCTCGTCGTCGAAGTCGGGTTCGGCGAGCACCACCTCGCGCATCTCCTCGAGTTCCGACAGCGCGGTCTCCTCGGCCAGCGTCCCGTCGTCGTGGTCGGTGATGACCTTCGCCACCGCGATGGCGGTGTCGTCCTGCATGTTCCACAGCAACTGGGCCGAGTCGTCGTCCTCGGGGTCGACGTCCTCTTCCTCGATCCGGTCGAGCCAGTTCTGCCACCGTTCGGGTGTGTAGTACTCCCCCGGCTGGGTGCTCATACACACCGGTTCGTCGCTCGGGGGATATGACTTTCGCCACGACCTTTTTCCGCTCGGGTGTCCTCGCGAACGCAGTGAGTGAGGGCCCGGGAGTCGCAGCCCGCGCAGCGAAGCGAGCAGGAACGTCTACCGGTGTCCTCGGGCCGTCTTCGGCAACCCTGCGGGCACCGTTCGCGCAAAAATGCTCGGACAAAAAAGGCCGCTTCCGGGGGCTGCGCCCCCTTCGACGAAAGGTCTGGCTTCGTCCTCGTGCGCGAAGCAGATCGAGGGCTCGGAAGTGCTCGTTCTCCCGGCGCTCGGCGTACGTTTGTGTTCGGTACCACCTGCCGGGAGCGTGAACCGGGGGGCGATCCGCCGGGTGGTCAACCGCCTCGAAGCGCGAGAGTACGTCGAATACGACGACCCGGTCCGGGAAGCCGGACTGGACGTGCTCGGACGGACGTACGAAGACGTCGAAACTGACACCGACTATCGCGCCGCCCTCCCTAAAATATTTTTTAGCTTATATATTTACCCGCGGGTCGCCAACGGGGAGGCGATGACGCGACACGGTATCGACCCCGGCAGGGGTCAGGACGGTATCGACCGCGGGTCGCACGTCGCCGGTGGCGAGCCAGTTCGTGGCGAACTCGGTCACGAGGCCCTCGACGCACACGACGGTGGGGCCGACCACGCGAAGTACGACACCGGGACGACCGTCGTCGGACTCGCAGTCGACGGCGCGGTCGTGATGGCGGCCGACCGGCGGATGAGCCTCGGCGGCCGGTTCACGGCGAACAAGTCCGTACAGAAGGTCGAGCAGGTCCACCCGACGGCGGCGATGGGTATCTCGGGGTCGGTGGGGCCGGCTCAGGACCTGTTGCGGTCGCTTCGGGCCGAGGCGTCGCTCTACGAGTCTCGCCGAGGCGAACCGATGAGCCTCAACGCGCTCGCACAGACGGCGGGCGGACTGATCCGTGGACTGCCAGTCACGCCGCTACTGGGCGGTGTCGACGCTGAATCGGGCGAGAACGGGACTCACGACGGAACCGACCGCGACGCCAGCGATGCCCGTATTTACGAACTCGACGGCAGTGGGAGCGTCCTCGCGGACGACTACGCCGCGACCGGGAGCGGGATGCAGGTCGCCTACGGCGTACTCGAACGCCGCTACGACCCCGACGCGTCGGTCGAGGGGGCTACCGAAGCCGCAGTGGCGGCGGTCGCGGCCGCCAGCGAACGGGACACGGCCAGCGGGAACGGCTGCACGGTGACGACTATCACCGCCGAGGGTGTCGAGACGGTCGCCCACGAGGCAGACGATATCGAAGCCGGAGTCGAGGAGGACGACGCTGGGACCGGAACGGGGGAGGTGGCCTGAATGCAGTCGAACGACCAGCAGGCCTACGACCGGGGGATCACCATCTTCTCGCCCGACGGCCGCCTCTACCAGGTCGAGTACGCCCGCGAGGCCGTCAAGCGCGGGAGTCCGACCGTAGGTGTTCGTACCGACGAGGCCGTCGTTCTCACGTCGCTCGCGCGAACGCGGTCGTCGCTGATGGAACCCGACAGCATCGAGAAACTCCACGACGTCGACGGCCGGATCGGCATCGGCTCGGCGGGACACGTCGCCGACGCACGCCGCCTCGTTGATTTCGCCCGGCGCTACGCCCAGCGCGAGCGACTGCGCTACGGCGAAGCGCCCGCTGTCGACCCGATTGCGACGGCTGTCGCCGACCACATCCAGGAGTCGACCCAGACCGGCGGGACCCGCCCATTCGGTGCCGCGCTGCTCGTCGCCGGCGTGGACCCGGACAGTACGACCCCTCGACTGTACGAGGTCGACCCCTCGGGGACGCCGTCGGAGTGGCAGGCGACCGCTGTCGGTTCGGGTGGCGCAGCTATTCGGGAGTTCCTCGAGACGGAGTACGAATCCGGACTGGACGTCGACACCGGCGTCGCGCTCGCGCTCGAAGCACTGGCCGAGGGCGGCGACGACGAGGGCCTCCAGGCGGCGGAACTCGACCTCGCGGTTCTGGAGGCGGACGGTATCGACCGGTTCGGGTCCGACCGGCGGACGACGGCGCTCGACGACGCCGGACTGTCCCCGTCGTGAGACGGACTGCCGTGACTACTACGGGTCAGATATCCCGCCGGACGAACCACGCCTGGCTGACGACGACGAGTACCGCCGTCATCCCGAGAAGCACGGCCCCTCCGACGAGGTCGTAGGTCCCGTCGAGGAGGACTTCGTTCGGGTCGAAGTATCGCATCGGCGCGAGTACGCCCACCACCTCGTAATCCGTCCCCCCCAGCAGCGACTCGACGAGGTAGATCCCGAACGTCACGCCGAGCGCGACGCGCTGGGCGATACTCGCACGGTCGAAGAGAACGGACGCGAGCAATCCGATCCCCGCACAGGCAAACAGGTACGGGATCGACAACAGATGGAGGGCGACGACGTCGACGACGGCCAGCGATTCGCCGATGAGGTCGGCGCTGACGAGTACGACGACGGGCGTGAGAACGTTCACCGCCAGTATCGGAACGCCGAGCGCGGCGAACCGTTCGAACGCGAGTCGCGGCCGCGACACCGGCATCGCCAGCAAGGTGTCCATCCGGCCCCGGTCGATATCGTCGGCGACGATGCTCGCGGCACTGTACGCGAGGTACAACCCCAGGAGAATGATCCACCCGAACATGTACAGTTCGACTGCCAGAAACCCTTCCAGAGAGGCCATCGTCTGGATGTTGAACGCCTGGATCATCGGCTCGGGGAACGCCTGGCGGAGCTGGTCCATGTCCATCGCTTCGCTATAGGAGGGGTACGCCCACACGGCGAAGGCGGCCAGCAGCGACATCCCGACGGCGAGATAGACGCTTCCCCTGACCCGTCTAGCGGCGTCGTACCGGGTGAACTCAAACATCCCCCTCACCCCCGTAGAATCGCAAGAAGACGTCCTCGAGCGGGGCTTCTTCGATGGAGACGTCGACCATCTCGTGGTCGGGGAGCCGTTCGAGTAACGCGTTGATGTCCCCGGTGAAGGTGAACGTACACTCGGTAAACACAGCCCCGGAGTCCGCTCCGTGACCGTCCGAAACGCTCGTTTCGAGGTCGTGGACACCGTCGAGGTCGACGAACTCGACGGGGATCGGTTCGGCACTGTCGATCCGGACGACTTTCCCGGTCCGGTGTACGAGCGTTTCGATCGGGTCGACGGTGACGAGTCGGCCGTCGCGGATGATGGCGACGCGGTCACAGAGCCGGCGGACCTCGCTCAGGATGTGCGAGGAGAAGAACACGGTGACGCCACGTTCACGCTCTGCCCGGAGGAATTCGGCGAATCGATGTTTCACGAGCGGGTCGAGTCCGCCCGTCGGCTCGTCGAGGACGACGAGGTCCGGGTCGTGCATGAACGTCGTCACAAGTCCCAGTTTCTGTACGTTCCCACTGGAGTAGTCTCGCACTTGCCGGTCGAGTGGCGGTTCGAACAGGTCCAGCAGTTCCGCCCGTCGGTCGTCGCCTTTCACGGCGGCGTGGAGGTCGAGGATCTCGGCGCCCGTCGCCTGTTCGTCGAACGCCTGGTCGTCCGAGAGGTGGCCGATCCGGTCTTTCGCTTCGACGAGCGCGCTGCGGTCCCGGATATCGGTATCGAGTACCCGTGCTGTCCCTCCGGTCGGGTTGATGAACCCGAGGAGCATCCGGATCGTCGTCGTCTTCCCCGCACCGTTCGGCCCCAGGTAGCCGAATATCTCGCCACTCTCGACGGTGAACGAGATGTCGTCGTTCGCGAGAACCTCCCCGTAATCCTTCGTCAACCCATCGAGTTCGATTGCCACCATACCTCACCGTTCTCGCGACGCTCATTTCGTTGTGTCGGCGGTTCGATGGTCAGATGGCTCCCCTCTTGCACGCCTGTGCTCGACGTCGAACCCGGCCGGGAGAGACTCAGGCGGTCGCACCGTCCGGGGGCGAATCGGTGACCTCGGGTTCGTCGGTGGCGCGGTCCAGCCGTTCCTCGTCCGATTCAGCCGCCTCGCCGGTCGAGTGGTCGACGAGCGGGCGACTCCCGCCGTCCGGGTCGTCGCTGTCGTCGTCTTCGAAGTCGTCGCCGCTCGCGGCCGGTGTGCCAGCCGCCGCATCGACCGCCGTGGTCCGCCGGTGCCCGACGACTGTCGCGTCGCCGGCGACGTAGAGCGTGAGTATCTCGTCGTCCAGGCGAGTGCTGACTGCCACACACAGCGGGTCGGTCGAGACGACGCCCTCGCGCCACTCGCTGCCGACGTTCCAGAGCGGCCGGTCACCGATATCCTCGTCGTGGTCGTGATAGAAGGCGACGACAGCAGGGTGATCCAGCGTCGCGAGCGCGACCGGACAGGAGAGATCCGTACCACAGGTCTCGCAGGCGAACGCGACCTGTCGGGGACGGTGGTCGTAGGCGTCCGGGTTCTCGCTGTCGCCGTCGGCGCTCTCTCTATCGCGGTCGGGATTCTCGCCGTCACTGCCGACCGGATCCAGAGGACCGTCGACTGCCGGTTCGACAGTCGTCTCGACGGTGCCGGCACACTCGGGGCAGACACCGTCGGCGAACGATTCGATCCGGTTGCGGTGGTGAGCGTCGACCGCCCCGACGAACTCCTCGCCGTCTCGACCGGCGTAGCCACTCGGCGGGAGTGAGAGCCGCGAGAGCGTCGATTCGCAGGCGCCACACCGGATCTCGGTCACGTTGTCGACGACGCGAGCGGTGAGTGCGCTCTCCTCACAGAGCGGGCAATCCGCTTCGAGCGCGAACGGGTCGCGGTTCACGCGCTCGGTGTAGGTCCCGGCGCGGACGTCGCGGGCCGCCGCTCGCCCGGCGTCGGTCAGTTCGTAGCGCTCGTCCTCGCGCTGGCGGACGAACTCGCCCGCGAGCTGTCGGAGGTGGTAGGCGAAGCCCGCAGTGGTGTCCTCGTCGGTCGCGGCGAAGAGGTCGGAGAACGCGAGTGACTCGTCGGCTGTGGCGAGGGCGTGCACGACCGCCAGTCGCGTCTCGCCGCCCAGCGCCTGGAACGCGTCGCTCGGGGCGATGGTGTCGTCGCTGTCCGTTCCTCCCGCGTCGCTGTCGACATCGCCGGCGTCGGGGACCAACTCGTCGGCGGGCATGGGGTGTCACTGTGTGCCACCCACCCATATGTCTGTCGCCTCCGCCGAATCTTCCCGGTTCGCCGAACACTCGCCTCTCGTCGATGGGCATCGATCTTAAGAGTCCAGAGACGGAAGGGAGGGGTATGCTCGCGGACGACTTCGGTCGCGAGGTCACCGGCGTTCGGGTCTCCCTGACCGACCGGTGTAACTTCGACTGTGTCTACTGCCACAACGAGGGCCTGGGCGACACGCGCGGCCCGATGGCACCCCGAGACCACGAGATGTCGACCGACGACGTCGTCCGCTTTCTGGAGGTCGCACGGGAGTTCGACGTCGACGCCGTGAAGTTCACCGGCGGCGAACCGCTCCTCCGCCAGGACGTCGAGGAGATAATCCGGCGCACACCCGACGGGATGGAGGTCTCGATGACGACCAACGGGACGATGCTCCCGGGTCGCGCCGAGGCGCTCGTCGACGCTGGCCTCGAACGAGTCAATATCTCACAGGACGCGCTGGACCGCGAGACGTTCAAACAGGTCACCCAGGCCGGTGCCTACGACGCGGTCATGGACGGGGTCGACGCGGCGCTCGATGCCGGCCTCGCCCCCGTGAAACTCAACATGGTCGTCTTCGAACAGACTGCGGGCTACGTCCCGGAGATGGTCGACCACGTCGCCGCCAACGAGGGCCTCCGACTCCAGCTCATCGAGTACATGCCCGAGATCGCCGGCCACCCCGAGTGGGCCATCGACATCGGGCGTGTCCACGACTGGCTGGCCGACCAGGCCGCCCACGTCGAACATCGCGAGATGCACGACCGCAAGCGCTACTGGATCGCTCGCGAGGGAGTGGCGGCCGACGACATCTTCGAGGACTCGAATGGCGTCGACGACCCGGACGTGGGGGACGACTCGGGCGCGGTCGACGAGCCGGGGCCGGTCGACGAATCCCGCGCGGGGATGGTCGAGATCGTCGACCCCGTCGAGAACCCGACGTTCTGTGCGAACTGTCACCGCGTGCGCGTCACCCACGAGGGCTATCTCAAGGGCTGTCTGAACCGCAACGACGACCTGCGGTCGATGGGCGAGATGACCCGCGCGGAGATCCGCGAGACGTTCCGCGAGACCGTCGCGAACCGCGTCCCGTTCTACGGCGAGTACATGGTCCGGACCGGCGACAGCGAGTGGGAAGTCAACGAGAAATACGTCGGCGGGGACGCCAACGCCTCCGGGGACGCCGACGCCTCCGGGGACGGCGCGAACGACGACGAGAGTGCACCCGACGAGTCCGGTGATCCGGTCGTCGAGGACGTCTTCGCGGAAGACCGTGAGGACGCGGGCACCGCCGACGACTGATCTGACACCGGGCCGCCAGAAACTCTCGGAACGTCCGGTCTCCGGCCGGGCCCAGGAGACACGGACGCATGGGTAGCAAGGGAATTTTTATGTTCTCGGCTGTGTTCCCACGATCCGGAACGCTCGAAATTCATGTCAGCCCCTGCCAGTAGCCGAGTCATTCGGGCAGTCGCCGAGGAGACAGAGACTGACCCGGCCGATCTGCCGCCGCTGTACGGGGTAATCGACCCCGACGCACTCGACGCGGTCTTCGACGGTCGTCACGAAACCGGTAGTGACAGCGACGATCGCGAGTTGCGACTCTCGTATGCGGGTCGGGAGATCAGCGTCCGGAGCGACGAGGTGACCGTCGGTCCGCCGGTCAAGACCCATCGACAACCCTCCGAAGAGTAAGACACTGCCGGACGGCCGGTCGTCGCCCGCGGCTTCGATTTGCAGTACAGTCAACACACGTCCGTCGGCAGGACCTGGGTCAGGGCCGTCTGAACGTGTAGTTCGTCCCTTCTCGCTCGACGTGTAGCTCGCCTCCGTCGTGGTCGAACACCAGTCGGTCGGCCGCGCCCGCGAACTCGTGGAGGGGCATCCCCGTCTCGATCCGGCCGTCCGGGTGGACGGTGACGTGGGTGACGCCACGGAAGTCCGCGACCACGGCACCGTCCTCGCCCACGGAGACGGCGTCAGTGTCCGCGAACCGTTCGAGGTTGCGCCGGACCGCGTCGGTGTCGGTCGGGTCGACTCTCAACTGTCCATCGGGTTCGGATCCCGTCCCGTCGTCGGGGCTGTCCATGGCGGCTGTTGGGGCTGCCCGGACTAAGGGATCGCCCAAATCGGGTCGACGTGACCGAGCATCTTCGATACGGATCGACTACATGTGGGGCAACATTCTGCGGGATGTCGGACCATCGCGCATGGCGACGGACGAACCACCCTGGGGGACGGCGCTTACGCCCGGCCAGCGCCGCGGGCCTGCTGGAGCCATCGCCAAGCGAGCCCGAGCGCACCGATCCCGGCGAGCGTCCCGAGCGCGCCGACACCGAGGACGGCCGCGGGCGGGAACGGACACTCGGTAGTGACAGCGAAGAACCGGTAGTCAGTTCCCTGGTACTCGACGAGCACCGCGCTCTCGCTCCAGGGCCACTCTCCGTCGTCGACAGTCGGCCGCTCGCCGTCGATCGCCCGTTCGGCCAGGGTTTGCTGTGTGGCTGTCAGGTTGGCGAACGCGACGCGGTTCTCCTCACCCGGGGCCTCGACGTAGTCGAGCGCTCCCGCGACCAGGACGGTGTTGCCGCACGTACTGGTCCCCTCGACGCCCAGGGTGACTGTGTATCCGCCACCGAGAACCAGAGCGACACCTGCGACCGCGAGCGCGACGGACCGAATAGAGGGCATACGTCACAGTGGCGCTTGCCGGGGGAATAAGTCTTGTCGGAACGCTTACCTGATGACCTGTCCATGGTGGCCGGTGCGTACTCGTGGTGGGGTCGGTACGTACTCGTGGTGAGGTCGGTACGTACCTGTGGTAGTGGCCCGCAACGTCGTCACGTGCGGAGTCGTTCGGGGGCTGTCGGGAACGGGCTTTCGTGACGTTTTTATAGGGCGGGAGGGGTAGAACAGATACGCTCGTGCAGGGGCGCGGAGCCCCGAGTGGTCGACGCGGTGTCGGCGCGCGCCAGTACCAAGCAGAACTGCGAGTCGTGGTAGCCTAGCCTGGCCCAAGGCGCAGGGTTGCTAACTCTGTGGCGTACAGCCTCCGGGGTTCGAATCCCCGCCACGAC
>Ga0207813_100225_pt1 | contig 39182 bp, 44 predicted proteins | sample A23E3SouthBayCA_2_FD_187730 | JGI IMG/M metagenome (GOLD analysis project Ga0207813, IMG submission 187730) | Aerobic enrichment media microbial communities from Eden Landing Ponds, California, USA - A23 E3 (4) (SPAdes) | ecosystem: Environmental > Aquatic > Marine > Unclassified | place... | reverse complement strand
CCGGGTGGTGTAGTGGCCCATCATACGACCCTGTCACGGTCGTGACGCGGGTTCAAATCCCGCCTCGGGCGCTCTTTCGATTTCTCATCCGTGAGCGACTGCCTTTGGCGTGTCGCGAACACGCGAAGTCGAAGCGCGGCAGTACGGGATTTGAATCACGCGAGACGAGCGGAACGAGTCTCGCCCGGGTTCAAATCCCGCCTCGGGCGTCTTCTGCTGCGAACCTCACGGCGAGCGCCGCGTAGCGTGTGCTCGCCATCGTGACTCCAATATCGTCGCCCGTCGTGAGTCAGTCGTCGTCGATGCGGAACCTGTTGGCCGAACGAACTATGTGGCGAGCCCGTCTCCGTCGCGGTATGGGGTCCGAGAGCGGTCGCCGGTGGCTGCCCGACCAGACACCGACGTGGACGGAAGTGCTCGCCGGTGCGCTGGCTGGGGTGCAGTTCCTGGGCGACCTGACGGCGCGCGCGGGCCCGGGATGGACCTGGATCGCCGGGGGATTCGTCGCGACCGTACTGGTTCTCGCGCCCGTCGCGGAGTCTTCGTTCGGTGCGCGCACGGGCGAGTGGTCGCGAACCGGCGGGACGCTCGTCGGCGTCGCGCTAATCGTGGCGTACGTCGCGCTGGCCCAGATCGCTCGGGACGTGGGGGGCGTTCCCCAGGCGATCGTGTCCGGGCTGTCGAGCGGCATGCTCCTCGCGGCGGCGGTGTTCGTGGCGACCCACGTCTTCTCCCGCGGAACCGTCGAGGGGTGGTGAGCGGACCCGCCGGCACCGATGCAGTCACGTGTCCGCCTGTGGAGACGGGACCGGCGGTCGTCGCTGTCCGAGCGCGCGCCGGTGGTCGCTGGCCGTCCGGAGTATCGGCTTCTACGCGCTGGTCGCGGCGTGTATCGCGTTCGTCTGGGTCGTTCGCGGAGTCTCGGCTTCCCGCCAGGAGCGCTCTCAGTCCTGGGATCGGCGGCTCTCTCCCGGTGACGGCGTTCGTCGCGACACGCGCCCTGTGGTGGGCGCCGCGGCGGGTCGGTGAGCGGGTCCGCCAAACGGTATAAGCCTGCATGCGAATGGAGCGGTATGGACGAGATCGACAGTCAGGCGATGCCCCGAGTGCTCGTCGAGGAGTTCCTCGAACGGGAGGAGGGGACCCGGGCCCTGCTGGACGACCTGGAGCGGGCGACGCTGGAGGGCAACCACGAGGTTGTTCGCGAACGCATCCGCGACCTGGCGGAGAACAACCAGCACGTCTTCTACGCGGTCGCGCTGTCGCTGTCGGGGTCGAAGCAGTTCTATGGCGACGTCGAGTCCCAGCTGGGCATCGAGGCCGCCGACGTGCTCCGGGACCTGGGCGACACCTACCCCGCGCTGGCCGAGCCGTTCGGCGTCGTTCGCACCGAACAGACCCGCGAGCGGCGCAACCCCGTGACCGAGCTGGCGGCGACGACGACCTACCACTCGGAGGCGGAGGTCCCCGTGGTGAGCTACACGCCGAAATCGGGTGCGGTCGACCTGTTCGACGGGCAGGGCTCGCCCGAGGAGGTGCTGCAGTTCGCCTCGTATCTCGTCCAGGCGACGACGGACTCGCTCGACAGCGCGCTGGATCACGACTACTCGGTCAACACCGAGGAACTCGGCGGGCTCATCGACCGCCAGGAGGAGCTGGAGAGCGAACTCGGTCGACTGCGCGACCAGATCGACGAACTCCGGCGGACGCCGGTCGGCGACGAGTAGGGCCGCACGGAGCGGCGTGGCGCGCGTTCGCGGACGGCGCGACATCGACGTGACGGCCGGATTCGGCACCTGCGACCTTTATTATGGACGGGAGGAATAGACTCGGTGGGCTTTCATGGTGGAACGACTGACGAAACAGGTCGAGAAAGAGGAACGGGACCTGCAGATTCTGGAGGCGGTGATCGAATCGGGACCGATCGGGATCGTCCGGCTGTCCGAGGAGACGGACGTGCCCGAGCACAAAGTGCGCTACTCGCTACGGATGCTGGAGGACGACGGACTGATCGAGCCGACGCCCAACGGGGCGATCCCCGCTGACGGGCTCGACGACCGCGTCACCGAGATGAACGACGGGATCGACGACCTGACCGCGCGGCTCGAAGATCTCAAGGCCATCTTCTGAACTGACCGGGGTGGAGCGGACACGATCCGGCGACCACGGACGGTCCGAGTACCGACGACCCACGGCGAGGACCGATCGATACCCGCCGACCGGCCGGTGAGACTGGACCTGAGACATCCGCGCGCACACGGCGGCCGACGGAGACCGACAACGACGCCGTACCGAGTCGGAATCGGTGTGACGGACGCGTCGGCGGGTCGGACCGTCGGGACAGTGAGTCATGATGGGTCGGTACGGTGAGCGCACTGAGCGGGTCGGATCGGGCCCCCGCTCGGACGGGGCCACGGTTGGCGACGGTATATCAAACGAAGTTTTAGATTAACCAACCTTCATGAAGGGGTCGTCCGTTCCCGAACGTGTATGGTGGATAGAAGCGACTCGACCGGGACGACCACGGTGCTGTACGTGATCGTCGTGGTCGTCGCCGTCCTGATTGGCACCGTGCTCGCGCCCGTCGTCTGGAGCGCCACGCAGGCTTCCTCGGGCGACTCCGAGGAGCCGACCGTGTCGGTCGTCACCCTGCGAACGGGGACGGATCCGGGTCCGGTGAACGATGTGAAAGAACAGCTCCGACAAGCGAGAACCAACGACTCCGTCGAGGCGGTCGTGCTGCGGATCGACAGTCCCGGCGGCGCCGTCGCGTCCAGCGAGGAGTTTTACCTGGCGGTCAACCGGACCGCCGCACAGATGCCGGTCGTCGCCTACGTCGAGGGGGCGGCCGCCTCGGGCGGGTACTTCGGGATCGCGCCCGCGGACCGCATCTTCGTCAAGCCCAGTTCGACCGTCGGTTCCATCGGCGTCATCGTCAGCGCGCCGCTGAGCACGGTCGAGCAGGCCGAGGCACAGAGCAAGACCTACCTCCGGACGGGCCCCGACAAGGCCACGATGGAGAAAGACCAGCTCCGCGAAGAGATGGAGACGCTCCACAACGCGTTCGTGGACACGATCCTGAAACACCGCGGCGAGAACCTCTCGGTGAACCGTAGCGGCGTCGCCCACGGCGAGGCGTACCTCGGCCCGACCGCCGTACGGAACGGGTTCGCCGACGACATGGGCGATCTCAACTCCGCCATCGAGTTCGCGGCGACGAAGGCAGACGGCATCGACGGCGACCAGTACGCCGTCGACTACCGGGAGCCGGTCAGTCCGTCGGGCGGCGCGATCGTGCTCTCGAAGGACATCGAAGCGGTCGACGGGAACGTCGTCTACGTCGACGGCACCGGCGAGAAAGGCACGGAGTTCCAGGACCCCTACGAGTTCTACGCGGTCTGGGGCGTCCCGGTCACCGACGACGCCCGGGAGGTGAACAATGAGAGCGAGTGAGATACTCAAACCGCTCGGCGTCTTCGTGGTCGTGATCGCGGTCATCCTCGCTGGCACGGCGCTCGTCGGACTCCTCGGCGGGTCCGGCGCCGCGGGGCCGGCCGACGGGGAAGAGATCGACGGACAGTCGCCCGGCCAGTTCGCGCCCGAAAACGTCCTGGCGACGAGCGCGCCCGAGGAGGGGGAGATCACGGTGGACGACGGCGGCGAGAACAAGCGAATCCTCGTCGACAGCGCTCACAGCAACCGGTACTCCCGGTCCGATCTGGCGCCGCTCGTCGAAGCGCTCGCACAGGCCGGCCACGAAGTCGACTTCACGCCGAGCACCGCCGGCGACGGCGGCGGGTTCGGAGAGAGCAGCTACAACGCGACGCTGCGAGGATACGACGCGGTGCTGATCGTCCAGCCGACCGCCTCGTTCAGTGACGCGGAGACCGCCGGACTGAGTGCGTACGCCGACGGTGGCGGTCGCATCGCGGTGCTCGCAGAGCCGCCACAGCTGTCCGTCGGGGGCGGTCTGAGCGCGCAGATATCCGAGGTCCGGTTCGGCGCGCAGGACCTGACCCAGGAGTTCGGCCTCCGGATGGCCACCCAGGGCCTCTACAACATCGAGGACGGCGGCAACGACAACAACTACGAGAGCATCCTCGCGCGGCCCGACGGGTCGAGCGACCTGACCGAGGGCGTCTCCAACGTCACGTTCGACTCGGCGGGCTACGTCGTCCGGACCGGTGACAACGCGCAGATCCGCATGCGCGCCATCTCCGGGACGCGGACGCTGGAGCGGCGCCAGGTCGGTCGGTACCCCGTCGCGGCCCAGAACGACAACTTCGTGCTGGTCGCCGACACCTCGTTCCTCAAGTCCTCCGAGCTGTACGACCTCGACAACGAGCGGTTCGTCAGCAACCTCCTGGAGTTCCTCGTCTCCGGCGACAAGCCCGACGACGTGCCCGAGGGCAGCGGCTCCTCCGGCGGCCAGTCGTCCCCGTAGCCCCACGACCCCGCTCTCGTCACTCTTCAGACCGAACGTCGCGGTCGCTGTCGGCGAGTGAGACTGAGAACGAGCGCGTCTCGACCCGACCGCGCGGGCCGACTACCCTTTCTTGAAACCGACGAGGAACCCGCCCGTGAAGCCGGCGCTGACGGGGATGACCGACAGCAGGCTCACGACGATGCCCGGCGGCTGGCTCCCCGTCGCGGCGTCGGTGGCAGCGGTGCTGGCGTTGATCAGTCCCGCCGAGAGCCGGTCCCAGTCGACGGCGAGGATGCCCTGCGATTCGAGGAACTTGAACAGCGCCAACTCGAGGCCGACGAGGATGGCGATGATCTTCGCGACCTTCTTCGCCGTGAACCCGATGAGTCCCCCGATCACCGCGCCCGAGCCCAGTTCCAGCCCGATCTGTTGCAAGCCGAGGTCTACCATATCCGTCCCCGTGACGGGCACGGAATAAGGCTCTTGTGCCGCGAGTCGGCGGGGGTACCCCCGCTTACCGGCCACTGTCGCCCTTCCGAACCTTCGAAACGCCGGGTCGAGACACCACGTGAATCCCGGTCGCGGGCGTTCCTTGTCGCGGTCGACCAGAGTTTAAATACGCGGACGCCGTAGCCCCGCGCGAGTGACGGAGACAGGATCCGAACGGCGGGCGGTCGTCGCCAAACGCGTCGACAGCGGCACGCCGGACACGACGGAGATCCGCGACCTCGCACGCGCGGCCGGCTACGACGTGGTCGGCGAGGTGACCCAGACCAGGAAAGAGGACCCCGCGACCCACATCGGGGAGGGGAAGGTCGCGACCCTCGCGCGAACGGTGGCGGAGGCGGAGGCGACGGTCGTCGTCTTCGACAACCAGCTCGGGCCGTATCAGACGTACAACATCGGCAACGAGCTCCCCGAGGGCGTCAAACTGGTCGACCGCTTCCGGCTCATCCTCGAGATCTTCGGTCAGCGCGCACAGACACGCAAGGCCCAGCTACAGGTCGAGCTCGCGGAGCTGCGGTACGAACTCCCGCGGGCGGAGGCGAAAGCCAGTCTCGCCCGGCGCGACGAGCGCCCGGGGTTCATGGGGCTGGGCGAGTACGACGAGAGCCGCGAGCGGGACATCAAAGCCCAGATATCCCGTATCCGCGACGAGCTCGAACGGATCGCGGAGACCGAGGAACACCGTCGCGAACAGCGCCGCGAGTCCGGGTTCGACCTGGTCGCGCTGGCCGGCTACACGAACGCGGGGAAGTCGACGCTCCTGCGGCGCCTGGCCGAAGACGTCGAGGTGGACGAGAACGAGGACCTCCACCCCGACCTGGACGCGACCGCCGAGTCTGAGGACCGGCTGTTCACGACGCTGGGAACGACGACCCGGCGGGCGGAGATGGACCAGCGGGACGTGCTCGTGACCGACACCGTCGGGTTCATCTCCGATCTCCCCCACTGGCTCGTCGAGTCGTTCAAGTCGACGCTGGATTCGGTCTACCGCGCGGATCTCGTCTTGCTGGTCGTCGACGTGAGCGAGTCGACCGCGGAGATCCGCGAGAAGCTCGTCACGTGTCACGACACGCTCGCCGAGCGCAACGAGGCGCCGATCGTGACGGTGCTGAACAAGGTCGACAAAGTCGACGACGAGGAAGTGGCCCGCAAGCGGGAGGCGCTGTCGGCGCTGGCACCGAACCCGGTCGCGGTGTCGGCTCGAACCGGCGAGCGAGTCGACGACCTCCGCGAGCGCATCCACGCGGAACTCCCGGATTACGAGCGCGAGCGGCTCGTGCTGCCGATGACCGACGACACGATGTCGGTCGTCTCGTGGATCCACGACCACGCCCAGGTCGACTCCGTCGACTACGGCGACCAAGTCGTCATCGAGTTCGAGGCCCGCCCCGCGGTCGTCGAGCGGTCGCGCTCGAAGGCGGGCGAACTCGTCGAGGCGTCGGCCTGAGGCGCTCGGTCTCGGGACTGTCCCGACCCGCCTACTCCTCCCGGTCCCGGCGCCACTCCAGCGCTCGCTCCCGGAGTTCCCGACAGCGCTCGCCTTCGACGGTCAGGTCCGGGACCGGCACGGGCGAGCCGTCCTCGTCGATGGCGACGAAGACGAACTGCGACTCGGTGGTCATCTCCTGTTCGCCGGTCCGGGGGTTCTCACGGGTCGCACGGAGGTGGACGTTGATGCTGGAACGTCCCTCGTCGAAGACGAACGACTCGATGACGACGACCTCGCCGGTCGGGACCGACCGGTGGAAGTCCATCCGGTCGATCGAGGCGGTCACGCAGGGCTCGCCCGCGAAACGCATCGCTGACATCGCGCCGAGTTCGTCCATCCACTTCATGACGTTCCCTCCGTGGACGGTCCCGTAGTTGTTGGCGTGGTTGGGCTGGACGCGCCATCGGTTCTCCAGGTAGGTGTCGCTGACTCTCGGCATAGTTCCCTTGACGGGCGGGAGGGTTGTCGGTCTACCGACCGTCCCGTGCCGGCTCGGATCGGTTACGGCTTGACGAGCACCTTGATCGCCTCGCGCTCGTCCATCGCGCGGTAGCCCTCGACGACGTCTTCCAGCGAGACGGTCATGTCAAAGATGGGCGAGGGGTCGAGCGTCCCCTGCAAGACGTCGGCGAGCAGTTCGTCGGCGTACGCGCGAACGGGGGCGACACCACCGGAGAGGGTGACGTTGTCCCCGAAAAACGAGAACAGGTCGAGCCCGTCGCCCATGCCGTGTGGGACGCCCACGTAGCCGACGGTGCCGCCCGGACGGGCGACGCCGGCGGCCGTCTCCATCGCGCTGGCCGCGCCGACGCACTCGAGGACGTGTTCGGCGCCGCCGTGGGTCAGGTCGGTGACGTGGCCTTCCACGTCGTCGACGCCGTCAGACCCGCCGAGCACCGTCTCGGTGGCGCCGAACTCCTCGGCGATGTCGAGGCGCGCCTCGTGGTGGCCGACGGCGACGACGCGCGACGCTCCCAGGCGCTTGGCCGCGAGCACGCCACAGAGCCCGACCGCGCCGTCGCCGACGACGACGCAGGTGTCCCCCTCGCCGACCCCGGCGCTGACCGCGGCGTGGTGGCCGGTGCCCATCACGTCGGTCAGCGGGAGGATCGACCGGAGCGTGTCCTCGTCGTCGGCGTGGCGGTCGGGGACGCGGACGAGCGTTCCGTCGGCGTGGGGCGCGCGGACGTACTCGCCCTGGGCGCCGCCGTTGTCGCCGCCCCAACCGTCGCCGTTCACGCAGGAGGTGTGCAAGCCGCGGCGGCAGAACTCGCACTCGCCGCAGCTGACGACGAAGGGGGCGTAGACGCGGTCGCCCGGTTCGACGCTCGTCACGTCCTCGCCGACCTCTTCGACGATCCCCATCGGTTCGTGGCCGATCGGCGAAGGTGTGTCGCGGTCGCTCTGTCCGCGGTAGGGCCACAGATCCGACCCGCAGATGCAGGTGTGAGTGACCCGGACCAGCGCGTCGCCGGGGGCTTCGATCTCGGGGCGGGCCGCGTCCTCGACGCGGATGTCCCGCTCGCCGTGGTAGATAGCTGCGCGCATGTGCAGTCGCTGGGTTCCCGACGGGCAAAAAGGCGAAGGAACCGGATCACTGGGTATCCACACCGCCGGCAGCCGGTGGTGAGAGTGACCCGTCCGACGAGCGAGCCGCTCAGTCCAGTACGGTTTCGAGGTGGTCTGCGATGCCGTCGCCGATCGCTTCCATCCCTTCGTCGCCGGGGTGGAGCACGTCCCACGTCAGGTCCGACGCCGAACCAACGTCGGTCCCCTCGACGAGCGAGAGGTTGTCATGGGGGGACTGCGCGACGACCGAGCGCAGCGCCTCGCGGAACTGGTCGGCCCGGTCGGGGTCGCCGCTCGCGGTCACGTCGGCGAAGTACGGGAACAGCGTCACGGCGACGACGGGCTTGTCGGGGTGTGCGCCGGCGACGGTGTCGACGAAGTACTCGACCCGGTCGCGGAACTCCGCGGTCGTGAACTCGGCGTTGGCCATGTTGACCGACAGCGCCAGCGTCGCCACGTCCCAGTCGTCGCGCTCGGCGATGTAGTTCGCCAGCTCGGGCTCGCAGTGGGCCGACCCCGAAGACCCGAGGTTCACCGCGTCGAGGCCGCAGTTACGGGCGACCCGCGAGACGTAGCTCAGGTGAGCCGCCGACGCCTTGGCGCCCTCCGTGATCGAGGTGCCGTAGGCGAGATACCGTCGCTCGGGGAGTTCGGCCGGTTCGGGCGGCCGGCAGTCGCCGGACACGTCGTGGAGCGCGACGGGGACGAACCGCTCGGGGACGAGTCGGCAGACTCGCGGGTCGAACCGACCGGTGTCGACGGCCTCGTCGAGTTCGGCGAGGCGGTCGGGAACGGAGAGCGTCAGCGTCTCCTCGCCGGGGCCGATCTCGCGGGCCTGCCAGGGCTGGAACGACCCCCAGAAGACGCGCATCTCGCCACGCTCGGGCGTCGACAGGGTCACCTCGATCTCGGCGTCGTCGCCGTCCGGGACGAAGCGGACCTCGCTGTGAGAGACGCAGGACTGCCGTTCCCGACCCATCTCGGTGAGCGACTCCCGGACCGACGCGGGGACGCGACAGAGTCGGTCGCCGCCGTCGGCCCAGTCTGCGGGCTCGGTCTCGGCCACGTTGTGCAGGGAGACGGACGGGTACGTATCGGTCATCCGGGCGACTCGTCGGTACCGCGGGACATACCGCTTGCGCCTCCGGCGAGGCCCGCCGCCGGAACGGGGTCGGCGGGACGGAGGTGAGACTTACAGCGGGCGCTTGGTCTTCTCGACGACCTCGACGGATTCGATGCCCGTCTCGGGATACTCGCCGTCGGCGTCTTTCTCCGCCGACTTTACCATGTCCCAGACGACGTTGAGTCCGGTCGTCGCTCCTTCGAGGGCCTCCATCTCGCAGCCGGTCTTGCCGGTCGTCTCGACGGCGACGGTGAGTTCGATCGTGTCGTCGCCGAGGGCGAAGTCGGTGTCGACGTTCGTGATCGGGATCTGGTGGCACATCGGGATCGTCTCCCAGGTGTGCTTGACCGCCTGGATCGCCCCCACGCGTGCGGTCGCGAGTACGTCGCCCTTGTCGACCGCGTCGGCGCGGACGGCGTCGACGGTTTCGGGACGCAGTCGGATGGTCCCGCGCGCGACGGCACGGCGAGCGGTGTCGGGCTTGTCGCCCACGTCGACCATCTGCGCCTCGCCCGACTCGTCGGTGTGGGTGAGGTCGGCGTCCGCCGATCCGGTATCGCCGCCGCCCTCGCTCACGCCTCGCCACCTCGGTCGGTCCAGAGCACGCTCGGGATCTCCTCGTGGAGGTCGGTGGCGACGAGGCCGTTGTTGCGGCGCTCGTAGACGCGGTCGCCGGCCTCGCCGTTGGCGTAGGCGGCCATCGCGGCGGCGTGGACCGGGCGCTCGGTCGCCGCGAGCGCGCCGGTGATCCCCGCGAGCACGTCGCCGGTGCCGCCGACGGTCATGCCGGCGTTGCCGGTGCGGTTGACCCGCGTCGTCTCACCGTCGGAGACAACGTCGTACTCGCCTTTGACGAGGACCGTCTGGCCCAGATCGGCGGCGAACCGCTCGACGATGCCGGTCCGCTCTTCCCAGTCGTCGGTGACGCGGCCGCCCATCTCGGCGAACTCGCCCTGATGGGGCGTGCAGATCAGGTCGGCCTCGGTGTCCACGTCGGGGACCCGCGAGAGCGCGTCGGCGTCGACGACCGCGGTCCCGGCGTACCCCGAGAGGATCCCCTCGACCGCTTCGAGGGTCTCCTCCTCGTCGCCGAGACCCGGGCCGATGACGACCGTGTCGTGGTGGCGAGCCATCTGCAGCAGGAAGCCCACCTGTGTGGGTTCGAGCTGTTTGCCCTGGTAGGGTCGGACGATGAGGTCCTCGCCGAACCCCTGGAGTTCGCGGCCGACGACCATCGGACAGGCCACGCGGACCAGGTCCGCACCGGCGCGGAGCGCGGCCGTCGCCGAGAGAGCGGGCGCGCCGGCGTATGGCCCGCCGCCGATCACGAGCACTTCGCCGTTCTGACCCTTGTGGCTCCCCGGGTCGCGATCGTCCAGTCGCAGCAGATCGCCCCGTTCGACGAACCGCTCGGCGGCCGCCGGGATGCCGATGTCCGCGACGGTCACCTCGGCGTCCAGATCCGCCAGCCCTGGCTTGGTGTCGTGGAACGTGACGACGTGGTCGGCGTCGACGGCCGTCTCCGAGAGCGCGCCGGTCTCGGCGTTCATCCCGGAGGGAACGTCGACCGAGACGACGGTCGCGTCGGCGTCGTTGATCGCTGCGGCCGCGGTACGTTCGGGCTCGCGCAGGTCGCCCGCGATGCCGGTCCCGAGCATCGCGTCGACGACCACGTCGGGGTCACCGAGGTCGAACGCCGAGGAGTCGCGGACGGTTTCGGCGTCGTACTCCCCGGCCGCGAGGGCCGCCCAGTTCTCGCGGGCGATGTCGGTCGTGATGGTCTCGGGGCGACCCAGTAGGCTCGTCGTCACGTCGAAGCCGTCGAGAAACCGGACCGCGACGAAGGCGTCACCGCCGTTGTTCCCCCGGCCGGCGACGACGCGGACGCTCGCACCCGCGTCGGCCACCTCGCGGACCGCGCGCGCGACCGCGTGCCCGCTCGACTCCATCAACTGCTTGCGCGGGACCCCCATCGTCGCGGCGTTCGCGTCGACCACGGCCATCTCGCTGCCCGGAATCATGAACGGGCGTTCGCCCGCCCCCCGGATAAGGGTAGGGGCAACCGGCCGTCCGTTCCGGCGATTTCCCCCGACAGCGACCGGACGGTCCCGGTCACCGCCGGATCTCGAACCCGTCCAGTCCCCCCGGCTCGCCGTACACCGCTTCCACGTCTTCGACGTGCGCGCGGTCGCTCCCCTCGTGACACCACTCGACCATCGCTTCGACCGCCTCCTCCGACCCCTCGAAGACCGCCTCGACGCGCCCGTCCTCGAGATTCTGCACCCAGCCGTCGACTCCCCGCTCGCGGGCCTCGTCGCGAGTCGTCGCCCGATAGAAGACGCCCTGTACCCGTCCCGTTACGTACACGTGCGCTCGCGTCCGGTCTGCCATACACGCCGATACAACGCCCCTGTTCAAAAATACGCGCCACGGACGCCTGCACCGAGGATCCGGTGGCCCGACGGGAGCGGTACGGAGTGGATCCGGTTGTACACCTGTCGATGTGTGGGTCGACAACTGGACAGTATCGGAGCGATATGCCGGAACAGTGCTCGAAGTTCGGGTCCGATCGCGGAAAACTCCGACGTGTTCCAACAGTACTTTAGTGGTTTCCCACGGAGCCGTGTGCATGAGTGACGAGGAGCTGAACCGCGGGCTGGAGGGTATCAGAGTCGCCGAGACGCGGCTGAGCGACATCGACGGCGAGGCCGGCGTGCTCACGATCGGCGGGTTCCCCGTCGACGAGTTGGCGCGCAACGCGAGCTACGAGGAGAGCGTCTTCCTGCTGTTCGAGGACCGACTGCCGACGGCCGAGGAACTCGACGACTTCCGCGCCGACCTGGCGGGTCGGCGTGAGATCGGCGACGAGGTAGACGCGGTACTGAAACGCGCGGCCGAAGAGGGGAAGCCGGCCATGGACGCGCTGCGGATGGGCGCCGCGGCCGCGAACCTCGGCGCGGGCGAGGAAGACCCCGAGGCCGACGCGCGCCGGGCGATCGCCGTCTTCCCGACCATCGTCGCGACCTACTGGCGCTACCGGGAGGGCGCCGAGCCGGTTGAGCCACGCGAGGACCTGCGTCACGCGGCGAACTACCTCTTCATGCTACAGGGCGAGGCGCCAGACGAGGCAGCCGTCCAGGGGATGGAGACGTATCTCAACACGGTCATCGACCACGGACTGAACGCCTCGACGTTCACCGCCCGCACGGTCGTCTCCACCGAGTCGGACGTGGTCTCGGCGGCCACCGCGGCAGTCGGCACTCTCAAGGGGCCGCTCCACGGCGGCGCGCCCGGGCCGGTGCTGGACATGCTCCGGTCGATCCACGAGTCGGGCGATCCCGAGGGCTACGTCCGCGAGAAGCTGGAGGCGGGCGAGCGACTGATGGGCTTCGGCCACCGCGTCTACCGCGTCCGCGACCCCCGGGCAGCGGTGCTGGAGGCCGCCGCCGCGGAGTTCTACGACGAGGCCGGCGACTCCGACTTCTTCGAGACGATCAAGGAGTTCGAGGACACCGCCGTCGAGGCCCTCGCCGAGCACAAGCCCGGCCGGGACCTGGAGACGAACGTCGAGTTCTACACCGCCGCCCTGCTCGACGGCGTCGGCGTCCCCAAGGAGCTGTTCACGACCTGCTTCGCCGTTTCGCGTGTGGGTGGCTGGACGGCTCACGCCCTCGAACAGCTCGGCGACAACCGTCTCATCCGCCCCCTCTCGGCCTACACCGGCGACCACGACCGCTCGTGGACGCCCGTCGGCGAGCGCTAAGGCGATCGCCGTCTCGTTCGTCTCCGCCGACCGTTCGGTCGCTCACCGCAGATAGTGGAAGACGTACGTCTGGGTGTACCCAGCGTACTCCCCGCCGAAGGCGTCGCGGATGGCGCGCGAGGTGTCGGCGTAGTTGCCGCGGTCGCAGTCGGGGAAGTACTCCTCGATGGTCGTCCGGATCCAGGTGTCCAGCGGCACCGCCTGGAGGTAGTCGAGCGCGAACAACAGGATGCAGTCGGCCACCTTGTCGCCGACCCCGACGAACCGGGTGAGCGACTCGCGGGCGTCCTCGTAGTCGAGCCCGACCGCCTCCTCGGGGTGGGCCTCGCCGTCGGCGACCATCCGCGCGGTGTCGCGGACGTAGGGGGCGCGGTAGCCCAGGCCCAGGTCGCGAAGGTCGGCTTCGCTCGCCTCGGCCAGCTGCTCGGCGGTCGGGAACGCGTGGTACGTGCGGCCGTCGAATTCGACGGCCGAACCGAACGCGCGTTCGAGTTCCCGCTGCATGCCGTGGATGCGTCCGACGCGCATCTGTGCCGAGCAGATGAACGAGATCAGCGACGGGAAGGCGGGGTCGTCGACGAGATGCATTCCCCAGTAGGCATCGAAGGCAGACCGTATCACGTCGTCATCGGGCGTCGCGCGGCGGATGGACGGGAGGTCGTCGTCCAACCGCAGGCGCTCCCGGAGGATCGGTGCGGCGTCGACCGACGACTCCCACTCCAGGCGGTCGTCGAGTTGGCGGACGCGGACCACAGCGGGCTTGCCCTCGACGCGGACGGCGGTTTCGTACCAGGCGTCGCCGCCGAAAGCGCCGCTGCTCTCGTACATCCGGCCGTCGGCGCGGTTCCAGAGGTACGACTGCCCGCTCTCGACCGTCGACTGGAGGTCGAACGGCCCGGGGAACTCCGCGAGAGAGATCGCGCCGCGTTCCACACTCATACCCGGGCCAAGCGGCGGGTCGTCTTCGACCTTTCGAGACTGTTCCGTCTCGCATCCCGCGGGCTCGACGGTCGCGCGCTCTCCGCCGACCGGTGTGTGTCGTGCTATCGAGGCGAACCTTCATGTCACTGCGAGGCGAAGGCGGGCACATGAACTGCAGAGTCGTCGTCGAGGCCGCTGTCCCTGTCTACGACGTCGAGACGGCGGACGAGGCGGTCCGGATCGCCATCTCGAAGACCGGCGAGATGCTCAATCCGGACCTCAATTACGTCGAGATCAACATGGGCGAGCGGTCGTGTCCACACTGCGGGGAGGAACTCGAACCCGCCTTTCTCGCCGCCGACGAGAGCCTCGTCGCGCTCGAACTGGAGATAACCGTCTTCAACGTCGAACGCGAGGAGCACGCCGCGCGGATCGCCCGCAAGGAGATCGGCCAGCGCCTCGAGAACATCCCGCTCGAAGTCCTCGAGATCGAACAGACCGACGAGGACGGCGACGACGACGAGAGCGACGAGGACAGCGGTGACGAGGCCGAAACGTCGTCAGACGACGAGGGATCGACCGACGGGGGCGAGTCGGTCGACGACACGGACGACGACGACGTGCTCCCGGAGTTCGAGGAGCTCATCGACGAGTCGTAGCGACGGCGGGGACCGCTCCCGGCGGACGACTTCCAGTTCGGATTTTCGGCGGTCGGTATCGACGCGAGGAGCGCGGCGCCCGCGCGGTGGGCCGACGCGAGCGAGAGACCCGGCGGTCGCTGGTCGGTGATAGATACGACAGAACGGAGCGGTTCGTTCAGTCGGCGGACGCCGGGACGCGCTCGCGCGTCTCGGTTTCCATCTCGGACGTGATGCCCTTCGCCAGGGCGAAAACGGCGTTTTTGTGGTCGGTTTTCGATTTGTGGATGGACGTCGGTCGTACCCCGAGAGAGGTGTATTTGTCGTGTTCCACCTCGTCCCCTGTCTCCATCTCGTAGTGATTCTCCACCTGAGCAAGCAGGCCGTGAAGGTGAATGAGCTCCTGCTTTTTCATAGTCACCCGGTCCTAACCGCTGGAGGGTAATAGTAGTATCCTGAGTCGCGTTAACACACACCTGCTTAAAAACCGTGTACAAAAGGCTCTCGATATCGGTTTCGCGGGGTCGGGTCGAACGGGGGTGGACTCGGTGGCGGGCGCGTTCGGGGTGCGTTCGTGGCGGGGACCGATCGGGCCCTCGGGGTGGCGCCGGCGCGCGGTTTGGTGGCCGGTCGGGGCGGCGTCGGGTTCGGCGCGGACCCGGTGGAGCGATCCGAACGCCGCTGCCCGCGGGTTGAAAGACTTTTAGGCGGGGACGGGCTTCCCACGGGTATGGACTACGACGACATGCTCGACCGGGCGATGGAGGAGACGCCGGAGATCGAGGGGAGCTCCGACCGGTTCGAGGTGCCGGACCCGAACGTCCGCCAGGAGGGGAACGTGAGCGTCTACGAGAACTTCCAGGACACGTGCGACCGTCTCGGTCGCGAGGACGACCACGTCATGCAGTTCCTCCAGAACGAGCTGGGGACGAGCGGCCACATCGACGAGAGCGGCCGCGCGCGGCTGACCGGCGAGTTCAGCGTCCGGCGGGTCAGCAACGCCATCGACGAGTACGCCGAGGAATTCGTCCTCTGTCCGGAGTGTGGGCTCCCCGACACGCACTTCGAGCGCGAGGGCGGGGTCCTTCTCCTGCGCTGTGAGGCCTGCGGCGCGCGGTCGGCGACGAGCGGCTAACCGAGGCTCTTCAGCGTCCGCAGATCGCGGCCGGTCCGCGTGAACTCCGCGAGCCGCCGGCTTGCGTGACAGTTAGGGCAGTGATACACGCTCGCGTGGTCGGGCAGGTCAGTCGGCGTCGACGCCCAGTCTTTGGTGCATTCGGGACAGAGCAATCGGACGTACGCTTCCTCCATGTGTGAGATCCACACGCAGGACAGGTACAAAAAGACTCGTGCGGTGCGTGCGTCGCGAGCGACGGTAGCGGGTCCGGGCGCGACCGCGACACCAGGCCGTGGCCGTGTCGGCCGGTAACGCGCCGGATTCAGGCCGGCGCGTCGACGGATTCGAGCAGTTCCTTGTAGCGGTTGCGGATGGTGACCTCGGAGATGCTGGCCACGTCGCTGACCTCGCTCTGGGTGACCTTCTCGTTGGTCAGCAGGGCGGCGGCGTAGACGGCGGCGGCCGCGAGCCCAACGGGGCTCTTCCCGCTGAGGATGCCCTGGTCGCGGGCGCTCTCGATCAGTTCCCGCGCCCGGCGCTCGGTGTCGTCGGTGAGGTCGAGGTCGGAGACGAACCGCGGGAGGTAGCTCTCGGGGTCGGCCGGCCTGATCTCCAGGTTCAGCTCGCGGACGACGTATCGGTAGGTCCGCGTGAGTTCCATCTTGTCGACGCGCGAGACGGCCGTCATCTCGTCGAGGCTGCGCGGCGTGTTGGCCTGGCGCGCGGCGGCGTACAGCGAGGCCGTGGCGACGCCCTCGATGGACCGTCCCGGGAGGAGGTTCTCCTCCAGCGCGCGGCGGTAGATGACGCTGGACGTCTCGCGGACGGTCTTCGGGAGGCCCAGGGCGGAGGCCATGCGGTCGATCTCGCCCAGGGCCTGTTTGAGGTTGCGCTCCTTGGAGTCGCGGGTTCGGAACCGCTCGTTCCAGGTGCGCAGCCGCTGCATCTTCTGTCGCTGGTTCGACGACAGGGAGTTACCGTAGGCGTCCTTGTTCTGCCAGCCGATGTTGGTCGAGAGGCCCTTGTCGTGCATCATGTTCGTCGTCGGCGCGCCGACGCGGGACTTCTCGTCTTTCTCCGAGGGGTTGAACGCTCGCCACTCGGGACCGCGGTCGATCTCGTCTTCCTCGACGACCAGCCCGCACTCCGAACACACCGTCTCTCCGTGTTCGGTGTCGGCGTCCAGCCGACCGCCGCACTCGGGACACTCGTGTTCGCGCTCGCCCGCGGACTCCTGCTCCTCCTCCCGCAGCCGTTCTGTCGTCTGTTCCTCGGCGCCGGTTCGAATTGTGGTGTCACTCATGATTGGGCTCCGGAGCGGCTCACCGGTGGCGAAAGCCATAAGAATCCGATGCCGCGCTTCCTAACACCACGTAAGTCCGAAAACTACTTAAATGTTTCGATAAAAATGATGTGTGAAATGATCGCAAACCACAGGATGGGGTCGGGATCGATGCGATCTCCCGCGGGGCGACGAGGGGGTTTCCGAGCGGGGGGTTGTCGTGGGTCCGGGCGGCAGTTGCGGGTGCGGTCGGGCGCTCAGGCGCGTTCGACGCGCAGGAGGACGACGGCGAACACCCACATGAACAGCGCGCCGATGGGGACGGTCGGCTGGTGCTGGAGGAACATGGCGGTGGCGACGGTGAAGGCAATCGCGAGGACCGCGAAGCAGGCCCCGAAGACGCGGACGGGGTCGAGCGTCAGTCGGTTCGCGACGGACGCGGGAACGACGTTCGCGAGCGCGTCGGGAGCGCCGTCGGCCAGCCGGCGTTCGGCTCGTTCGGCGGCGGCTTCGAGCCGCTCCTCGCGCGCGTAGTAGACGAAGCTGAACAGGAGCATGCACCCGAAGAAGGCGGCGGTCGCGACCCAGAGCCACCCCTCGGGCACCTGGTTCGACGGGACGAACTCGGGAACCTCGAAGACCAACTGCACGAGGCCGTCCAGCGACTGCCGGCCCAGCGCGATCCCGAACAGGTAGTGAAACTGGAGGAAGACGAACCGGATGTTGACGACGGTGAAGGTGCCGTCGATCCACGAGGGCGACTCCCGGAGGACCGAAACTGACCACGGCAGGAGAGCGGTTAGCCACGTCGCGAGGACTGCCAGTTCACCGGCGTACTCCGAACGGACCCACATGATCTGGGAAAACCCGCCGTCCCCGGACGTATAAAAGCTACCGGCTCCGGCGGCGGTCCTCGGGTCACGGGCGCAAGCGTCGGCGCGCGATTCGATAGGTGGCCCCCCGGTCGAAGGTCGGGCGGCGCCACCGATCGGAGGTCGGGCGGCGCGGTTCGGCACTGCGGTCGGCGCCGGCGTTACGTTCATGCCTGCCCGTTCCCTAGTGGGAGATGTCGAATGAGGCGCGATTACGTCACGCTGGAACTCAGCCACGTCGACCGGGATGGCGACCGCTTGCCGACGGCCGTACTGCGATACGACGGGCCGACGGACCTCCTCGAGGAGCGCCTCACGGACGCGGGAGGCGATCCGCTCGACCGCGAGCGCATCGACGTCGCGTTCCGCCTCCAGACGGCCGACGACGACGCCACCGGCGTCTTCAGCCTCACCAACCGGGTGACGGGGGAGTTCGTCGTCGAGGTGAACGCCGACGCCGAGTCGGTGCGCGATCTCGTCGACGCGGCTCGCCGCGACGACGACCCCGACGACGCCGAGGGCTGTTACCGGGTCGTCGTCAGCCGCGGCGGCGACGAAGTCGCCAGCTACGAGAAACGCACCCTGCTCGTCTACGACGACGAGGGCGGGCTCCTCCGACAGCACAGCCTGATCCCGAGCGGCGTCGAACTGTAGACGCCCGCGACCGGCCCCGCGGCCGGCCGCGTCCCCTGGACCGTCGACCGCGTCGCCGACCGCTCACCCCGTCGGTCCGCCGTCCTCGCCGCCGAGCGCCGCGAGGAGCGCCGGCAGCGCCTCGGTCGCGTCCGCCCGGAAATCGTAGTCTACTCGCCCGTCGTACTCGGTGGCGTCGAGGTTGATCACGGCGAGGGTCGCCCCGGACTCCGCAGCTACCTCGGGCAACAGCGCCGCCGGCCGCACCGTCAGTGACGACCCCACGGCGAGGAACACGTCACAGCGACGTGCGGCGGTCTGGGCTCGGTCGAACGCCTCGTCCGGGAGCGGTTCCCCGAACAGCACCACGTCCGGCCTGAGCACGCCGCCACAGTCGCAGGTCGGCGGTCGCTCCCCGTCGCGGACGCGGTCCCAGACCGGGTCGGCCGGCCGAGTCGCCCCGCAGCGGTCGCAGGCCACGCGGGCGCTCGTGCCGTGCAGTTCGACCACCGACTCCGACCCCGCCGCCGCGTGGAGTCCGTCGACGTTCTGGGTCAGCAGTGTGTCGAGGTACCCGCGCGCTTCGAGCGTCGCCAGCGCCTCGTGGGCCGCGTTCGGTTCGACGCCGCCGCCGTACAGCGTCTCCCGGAGGTCGAGCCGGTCGGTCCAGAACCCCTCCGGGTCGGCATCGAAGCGCCGTCGGTGGAAGTCCGACGAGTCGTGCGTCTCCCAGACCGGGTCGGGCCCGTCGCCGTCCGCCTCGCCGCGGAACGGCGGGATCCCCGACGGAACGCTCACGCCCGCGCCGGTGAGCGCCACGACTCGCTCGGCGTCGGCAACGTCGCTCGCCAGCGCGGACGGTCCCGCGTCGTTCGCTCCCATGTTCTCGCCGAGGGGCGAGACCGGGAAAAGTCGCCCGTCGGGACGGCGGTCCGGAGGACTAAGTGCGACGACGCCGGAGACACCGACATGTGCTACGAATCGCTGTTGAACGGAGACGCGACCGAGCGGTCCGTCGAGGACCTCCTCCGCGAGGAGCGCACGGCCGCGCTTCGCAACGGGCTCGCCGCCGCCGCGCTGGTGGTGGCCGTGCTCGTGGCGGACGGCGCCACGGCACCGCTGGTCGCCGGGCTCGCGGTCGTAGCGGTCGCGCTGGGCGCGCTTCTCCATCAGGCCGTCCTGCTCGCCGGTGCGACGGCGCTGCGGGTCCGGTACCGCCTGGGCGCGACCGACCCGGCGGCGTCGTGAGTGGCCACACGATGCCGCTCCGATCGGCGCGTCAGACGGGAGCGACGAGGCAGGCGGTGGACCCAGAGGGCGGAACAGGGGTGGGTGCGGCACCGACACGCGTGAACGGTTCTGCCGGAAATATCTACCGCGAGTCGCGCGTTTCGTGAACGGGACGCGTCGGCGTACGGACTCCGGAGCCGGTCGATATGGTCGGGATTTAAGCGCTCGCCGGCCGCGTTTCAGAGTGACATGCGACTGCACGAATATCAGGCGAAGCAGGTCTTCTCCGACGCCGGTATCCCGACACCGGCCTCGGAGCTCGCGGGGACCGTCGACGAGGCGGTCGACGCCGCGGAGGAGATCGGCTATCCGGTCGCCATCAAGGCACAGGTACACGTCGGTGGGCGCGGGAAAGCCGGCGGGATCAAGCTCGTCGACGACGCCGAGGAGGCCGAGGAGGCCGCCGACGACATCCTCGGCATGGATCTCAAGGGGTACACCGTCGACCGCGTCCTCGTCGAGGAGGCCGTCGACTTCGAGAACGAACTGTACGTCGGCGTCACGATGGACCGCGGCGAGGGCAAGCCCGTCGCGATGGTGTCGACCCGCGGCGGCGTCAACATCGAGGAGGTCGCCGAGGAGGACCCCGACGCCATCGCCCGCGAGCACATCGACCCCGCCTTCGGGATGCACCCCTACCAGGCCCGCAAGGCCGTCTACGACGCCGGCGTCGACCGCGAGATCGCCCGCGACGTGGCCTCGGTCCTGACGACGCTCTACCAGCTGTGGGACGACCGCGACGGCGCTGACGCCGAGATCAACCCGCTGATGGTCACGAGCGACAAGGACGTCATCGCCGCCGACGCCGTCTTCAACGTCGACGAGGACGCCCTGTTCCGCCAGCCCGAGCTCCAGGAGATGGAGGAGGAAGGCGAGTTCGCCGAGAGCGAACTCGAACAGAAGGCCGACGAGTACGGCTTCGACTACGTCCGCCTGTCGGGTAACGTCGGCATCATCGGCAACGGCGCCGGGCTGGTCATGACGACGCTCGACCTCGTCGACTACTACGGCGGCGAGCCCGCCAACTTCCTCGACGTGGGCGGCGGCGCCAAGGCCGACCGCATCGCCAACGCCCTGGACATGGTGTTCTCCGACGACAACGTCGACTCGGTCGTGTTCAACATCTTCGGCGGGATCACCCGCGGTGACGAGGTCGCCAAGGGGATCAACCAGGCGCTCGAACAGTTCGACGAGATCCCCAAGCCCGTCGTCGTCCGCCTCGCCGGTACCAACGCCACCGAGGGCATGGAGATCCTCAACGAGGACCTGGTGACCGTCGAGCAGACCCTGGAGTCCGCCGTGCAGCGTGCCGTCGATTACGCCGAGGAGGTCGAAGCATGAGTGTGCTCGTCGACGAAGACAGCCGCGTTATCGTGCAGGGTATCACCGGCGGTGAGGGCAAGTTCCACACCGAACAGATGATGGAGTACGGGACGAACGTCGTCGCCGGCGCCGTTCCCGGCAAGGGCGGCCAGGAGGTCGCGGGCGTCCCCGTCTACGACACCGTCGCCGAGGCCGCCGAGGCCGAGGACGCCGACACGTCGGTCGTGTTCGTCCCGCCGGCGTTCGCCGGCGACGCCTGCTTCGAGGCGCTCGACGCCCCGCTCGATCTGGTCGTCGCCATCACCGAGGGCATCCCGACCCAGGACATGGCCCGCGTCAAGCGCGCCGAGGGCGAAACCGACACCCACCTGGTCGGTCCGAACTGCCCCGGTCTGATCACGCCGGGCGAGGCCAAACTCGGCATCCTGCCGGGCAACATCTTCGACGCAGGTCGCGTCGGCCTGGTCTCCCGCTCGGGCACGCTGACCTACCAGGTCGTCGATAGCCTCACCCAGCGCGGCATCGGCCAGTCGACCGCTATCGGCATCGGCGGCGACCCGATCATCGGCACGTCGTTCATCGACGCCCTCTCGCTGTTCGAGGACGACCCCGAGACGGACGCGGTCGTCATGTGCGGTGAGATCGGCGGCGAAGACGAGGAGCAGGCCGCCGCGTTCATCGACGAGAACATGTCGACGCCGGTCGCCGGCTTCATCGCCGGCCGCACCGCCCCGCCGGGCAAGCGCATGGGCCACGCCGGCGCCATCGTCTCCGGCTCGGGCACCGGTACCGCCCAGTCCAAGATCGACGCCCTCGAATCGGCGGGCGTCCCCGTCGGCGACACCCCCGAGGAAGTCGTCGACAACGTCGAAGACCTGCTGTAGCGGTTTCTCCCCGGGATTCTCCGTTTCTGCGGTTTCGGTACGCGACGCCGCCTGCCCTCAGAGCCACTGCGTCGCGGTGGCGAAGAGGGACTGCGCCGCCTCGAGCAGGAGCCACCACAGGACGAACCCCGCGACGCTCGCCACCGGCTCGTCGGCGAGCTCCGCGAACAGCCGCCGCAGTCCGGCCAGTGGCGACCGCGACACGATGGCCTGCTGACTCGCGTAGAACCCGGCCACTACCGGGTGCAGCAGCAGGAGAAGCGCCCATGCAACGAGCCCGATCACGGCGCCCAGCGGCGTCAGCCGGTCGGGCTCGTCGCGCCAGTCCGGGATCCCTTCACGACCCTCGGCCCACTCGACGGTCTCCTCGGCGACGGGGTGGTCGGACTCGTCGAGACCTCGCAGCGCGTACTCGACGGTCGAATCGAGTTCGCCCTCGTGATTGCGTACGAGCGTCGCCAGCGCGGCAACCGCCTCGTCGCCGGGTCGGTGGGCGAGCCACTCGGCTGCGTACGCGCGGATGCTGTCGATGTCGGACTCCGTCGCCGCGACGAGGTGGTCGACCGCCGCTGGAGTGTCGAGCTGGCCGACGACAGAGAGCGACTCGCGCGAGAACGCCACGTTCGACCCTCGCTTCTCGTCGATGACTGCCGGGATTCCGTCGGCAGCCGCCGGTGGATCGACGAGTTCCACGCCTGGAGGGGCGCTCGCCAACCCGCGGTACGCGGCCTCCCTGACCAGAAACTCGGAGTCGTCCAGCGTCTCGGCCAGCGCCTGGCGCGCGTCCGGCGTCCCGAGCTGCCCAAGTGACCTCGCCGCCGCCGAGCGAACGCGCGTCGACAGATCCGAACCCAGCAGCTCGACGAGCCGCGGAACCGCCGCCTCGTCGCCGGTCCGTCCCAGCGCCTTGATCAGGGTACCGGTCTCTCGGCCGTCGGACTCCGCGAGGGCGGCGAGCAGCGTGTCCGTGTGGAGCGTGGTGCCGCGGGCGATCGCGAGCGAGACCGCATGCTCCCGGATCGCCGGGTCCGACTCTCTCAGCCCGCGTCTGACGTGTTCGCGGACCGCATCGGCGTCGAGGGGGATCGTCTTGTGCGGCCGGGCCGACCCGACCTCGGCCACTTCGAACGCGAGCCGTCGGATATCGTCGTCCTCGGCTTCCATGGCGGTGAGGACGTGCTGACGGACTCTCGCGTCGCCGTCCGGCAGGAGATCCCGTCTGAAGCGTCCCCCACTTCCGGCGACGGCCTCGAACGCGAGCCGCCGGATCTCGTCGTCCTCGGCCCCCAGCGCGTCCCGGAACGCCGACCGAACGAGCGCGCCGGGGTCGTCGGCGCCGTCGCTTCCGCCGTCCTCGTCATCGACTTCCACGTCCCGGTCCCCCCCGAACGCCGCGAGCGCGTCGACGCAGGCCGCTTTCACGGCCGGGTCGGGGTCGTCGTAGAGCAGGTCCTCGATGGCGGGGATCGCGGCCGTCGCGTCGATGTCGACCGCCATGGTCGCGGCCGCCCGCCTGACTCCCGCGTCGTCGTGGTCGAGGTGGTCGATCAGCGCGGCGTCGTCCGACAGCGCTGCCGGTGGCAGGCGCGCCTCCGGGTCGTCGAAGTAGGCTCGAAGGGCCGCTGCCTGCCGTTCACCGACGAACGCGACGAGCGAGACGGTGTCGCTGACCAGCCACTCGAAGGAACGCTCGGCGCCGGTCGCCGCCAGCACGTCGTCCATCACCTCGTAGAAGGGACTGTCAACGGCGTCGCCCATGTGAGTGAGGTCCGGTTCGAACACCGCATCACCGAGGGTGAGATGGAGCGCCGGGTCCTCGCCCTCGGCCCAGTCGCCGCCGATCTCGTATTCGAGGTCGTCGAGGTGGCCGTCAGCGATCCGACGGAACTCCTCGATCAGCTCGCCGTAGCCCTCGTATCCGAGGATACAGTCGTAGGAGAAGCTGAAGGCACAGTCGCGGCGGTCCAGCGCCGTCCGAACGTGGTTCCGCCGCTGCTCGTCGGGGTCGCCGTCGACCCCGAACGCCGCTTCGGCGCTCTCGAAGACCGCCTCGCGTTCGCCCTCGTCGAAGGGTGTCCCGAACACGCCGAGGTCGACCAACCAGTCGAGGTCGCCCGCCGCCAGCTTCCGGGCCTCGGCTGTGACCTCGTCGCGATTCATGTGGGTCGGGGTCGCGGAGGCCGCAAAAACCTGTCCCCCGATCGCCGTCGCCGCTCAGGTGTGCCGCATCCGACCACAGCGACTATTCGTAGACGAGTCGAAGCACCGACAGCATGGTCGCCCTCCCTGACAACCGAACCGAACCCGGATCGGCGGACGGGACGCTCGTCGACCTCGGCTGGATGGTCGCCGGTGTCGTCGTCTTCGGGTCGCTCGCCGTCTTCCAGCCGCTGTTCGTCGCGATCGATCCGGTTCCCGCAACCATCGCCGGATCCGCGCTGATCGGCGCGATCACCGGGACCGCGGTCGTCGTCCTCTCCGTCGAGTCCGAGCGGGCGCGTTCGTTCTGGGCGGAGAATCACCGCCGCCGGTTCGTCGTGCTCTTCGCGTTTATCATGGGGATGCAGGCCGTCTTCCGGCTGTTCCCGGGCTGGACGGTTCTCTCGACCCTCGTCGCCTTCCTGGTCGCGATTCCGGTCCGACTGGTCGCGTACTACCGACACCGCGACCGGTAGCGACGGGCGGCTCCAGCGTGCGGTACCCGACCGCCCTCTCCACGCCCGACGCCTCTTTCACCGCGCCGGCCGAACGCCCAGGCGTGATAGTCGCCGAGACGACCGAGGGCTACCAGTTCGTCACACAGCCCGACCACGCCGCACTCGCGGGCCAGTTCGCCGACGCCTGGGGCTCTGCGTCGGTCGACCGCCCCGACACATTCGACTCGCTGGTCCTCGCGGCGTACGCCCACGACACCGGCTGGCGGACCTACGACCGCCGACCGCACCTCGACGACGGCGACCCGGTCGACTTCCGGGAGATGCCCGCCGACATCTGGGTCGACCTCTACGACGAGGGGATCGACGCCGTGGCCGAGATGGACGCCTACGCCGGCCTGCTCGTCTCGATGCACGGTTCCGGGCTGCGGAACCGGCGCTACGGCCTCTCGCCGGAGTGGCCCGAGACGCCCGCCGAGTACCGGGCGTTCGTCGACCGCGAGGAGTGCCGCCAGCGCCGCTTGCTCGGCGACCTGCTCGACGGGAGCCAAGCGGCCGCCGGGGACGGGACTGCCGGGCGAGCGGCCGGCGAGGGTCGCGACTCGCTTGCGAGCGAGGCCGACCGCGACCTGGTCCGGTCGCTCCACGGCGGCGAAGGGGTGCCCGACGGCTACGACGGGCGGCTGTGGGCGGACTACCGCCGGCTGCAGGCGTGGGACGCCCTCTCACTGTCGTTCTGTCTCACCGACGACCCGCCGGGATACGGCGATATCGGGGCCGTCCCGACGGGTGGTCCCCGCGACGAGACGACGCTGTCGGTGACCCGCGTCGAGTCCGGGGAGTTCACCGTCGAGCCCTATCCGTTCGCCGAGTCGCCGCTCGTCGTCACCGTCCCGGTTCGGACCGTCACGGAGTGGTCCGGCGGCGAGTCGGCGCTCGCGCGGGCGTACTACGGCCCCGGGCGCGAGACGCGGCAGTTCGAACTGCGACCGCCCGATCGGTGACGCACTCGGGTCCCTCGGGGCGAGCCACACGCTTATTACCGGCCCGGCGTTCGCCCTGACAGGGGGATAACATGAGCGACACGCGAGGTGACGTGCGAGTGCTGCACGTCGACGACGACGCGGATCTGGCGGCGATCGCGAGCGACTACCTCGAACGCGAGAGCGACCGGCTGTCCGTGGCGACCGTCACGGACCCCGAGCGGGCGCTGGATCGGCTCCGGGACGGGTCCTTCGACTGCGTGGTCAGCGACTACCAGATGCCGGGGATGTGTGGGTTCCAGCTGCTGGAAGCGGTCAGGGCGGAGTACCCTGACCTCCCGTTCGTCCTCTTCACCGGCAAGGGGAGCGAGGAGGTGGCGAGCGAGGCGGTGTCGGCGGGCGTCACCGACTACCTCCAGAAGGAGACGGGGACCGAGCAGTACGCGGTGCTGGCCAACCGGATCGAGAACGCCGTCGCGGCCGCGCGGGCCGAAGAGCGGGCGGCGCGCCAGGAGCGCCTCACCGCGCGGGTCCGCGAGATCAACCGTCGGCTGGTCGCGGCCGACACCGTCGCGGCGATCGACCGCGCGGTCTGCGAGGCGTTCGCCGAGTCGGAGACCTACCGGTTCGCGTGGATCGGCGAGCCCGACGCCGAGTCCGGCGAACTGGTCCCGCGGGCCGCGGCCGGCGGCGCCGACGAGTACCTGTCCGAGGTGACGGTCCGTCACGACGATACGCCGCGCGGACGGGGGCCGGCCGGACGAGCCGCCCGTACCGGCGAGGTCCACTACGCCGCGAGCGTGGCCGACGATTCGCTGGACCCCTGGCGGGCGGTGGCGAACCGCCACGGCTGGGAGTCGGTCGTCGCCGTCCCGCTGTCGGCGGAGTCGGGCCTTCACGACGTGCTCGTCGTCTACGCCGACACGGCCGGCGCGACCGACGAGACGGAGCGGGCGGTGCTGGCCGAACTCGGCGACACGATCAGCGAGGCCCAGCGAGCCGCCGAGGGGCGCCGCCGGCTCGAGGGGCTCCACGCGGTGACGCGGGAGCTGGTCGACGCGGAGACGAAGCGCGAGGTGGCACGGCTGACCGTCGAGGCCGTCCGCGACACGCTGGGCTATCCGAACAACCTCGTCAGGCTCGTCGACGACGACGAGCGGCTCGTCCCCGTCGCCGTCTCGGAGGGCGCGGAGACGATGCTCGGCGACCGGCCGGCCTACCCAGTCGGCGAGGGGACCGCCGGCCGCGCGTTCGCCGACGGCGAGACGCTCGTCCTCGACGACGTGCAGGCGGTCGACGACGAGTACGACCGCAAGGATGCGCGCGCCTCGATGTACGTCCCCATCGGCAACCACGGCACCCTCTCGATCGGCGACACCGCCGTCGGCGTGTTCGACGACTCCGACGTGTCTATCGCGGAGATATTCGCGGCCAACGCCGAGGCGGCGCTCGACCGCGTCGAGCAGGCCCAGACGCGCAAGCGCCAGAACGAGCGGCTCGGGGCGTTCACCAGCGTCGTCTCCCACGACCTGCGCAACCCGCTGTCGGTGCTCGTCGGGTCGCTCCCGCTGGCCGAGGAGACCGGCGAGGCCGAGCACTTCGAACGGTGTTACGACGCGCTCGACCGGATGGAGCGGCTCATCGACGACCTGCTCAGGCTGGCTCGCGAAGGCGAGGCCGTCGACTCGCCGGCGCCCGTCGACCTCGCCGCGGTCGCTCGCGACGCCTGGGACACCGTCGACACCGCCGACGCAACCCTGCGCGTCGAGACCGAGGTGACCGTCCTCGCCGACGAGTCGCGTCTCCGGCAACTGGTCGAGAACCTCGTACGCAACGCCGTGGAACACGGTTCCACGAGCCCTCGGTCGCAGGCTCCCGAGGACGCGATAACGCACGGCGGCGGCGCCGTCGGCGTCACCGTCGGCGACCTCCCCGACGCCGACGGCTTCTTCCTCGCCGACGACGGTCCCGGTGTCCCCGAGTCGAACCGCGAGCGCGTCTTCGAGAGCGGGTTCTCCACCTCGACCGACGGGACGGGCTTCGGCCTCGCGATCGTCTCCGAGATCGCGTCGGCCCACGGCTGGTCCGTCTCCCTCACCGAGAACGCCGCCGGTGGTGCCCGGCTCGAGGTCCGCGGCGTCGACATCCGGGCGTGAACGCGGGACTCGCACGACGCTACGGCGCCAAAGCGATTTATCAGGGCCACCCATTTGGTGGCATATGGAAGACCAGGCGTGGCGGTCGGTCGAGGTCGTCCGCAACAAGCAGGGCGAGCCCCACGTGCTCCAGCAGCGGGTGACGGTCTACACCCCGGGCGTCACCGAGGAATCCGCGGGCTACACCAAACCGGAGATGCAACACCGGCTCGTCCCTCTCCAGAGCCTCGTCGAGTTCGACGGCGAGTGAGCCGCTCGGGCGGACCGGCCGCGCTCGTTGCGTCCGTTCGCGCGCTCGGCGGACCCGGTCGCCGCCGAGAGTTTATCCGTGAGTCCGCGACCACTCTCACCCGCCGTGGGAGCACGCACCCTGGTCGCGGTCGAACGCGACGCCGACGGGTACGACCTGTACTGCTCGCAGTGGGGCGGCGAGCACGTCGACCGACTGGTCACACTGGTCCGGGCCGACGAGGCGCCCCCCGACCTTGTCGACCCGGACCCGTTCCGCTCGGACGTGTCGGCCGGCGCCGTCCTCGACTCGCTGGACCCCCGGGAGTTCGAGGCGTTCGTCGTCGCCGACGACCGGACCGAGGCGTACCTGGTCTGCCGGTTGGGCATCGAGACGGTCCGTCGACCCGGAAGAGCGGACGCTGGGGCGACCACCGACGCGGCCGCCACCGTCCCCGAGGACACCGAGTCGGCGGCGCTCGTCCCCTGGCCTGGCGAGGCCGCCGCCGAGCGGCTCCGTCGGTTCGTCCGCACCGCGAAGGACGTACTCGGTGACGCGGTCGACGCCGGCCTGGTGTCCGCCCCCGCGGCGACGCGCTACCTCGCCGCCCGACTCGCTCGCCATCCCGATACGCCCGACGCCGACGCGATCGTGTGGATCGACGGGGGTGACCCGCCGCTCTGAAGCGCCGACCGGTCCCGTGTCGCGCGGTTTTTGACCCCTGGCCCCTAACCGAGGGGCGTGACTGCCGTCGAGGACGAACTCCGGCTGGAGACGCGCGAACGTCCGAGCCACGGGACTGCACGGGACCTCGTGGCCGAGGCCATCGACACCGGCGCGCTCGTGACGGTCGTCGGCCGCTGCACCGTCGACTACGAGGGCCGCGCGTCGAGCACGCTCGGCCCCGGGGAGCGACTGGTGATGCTCAAGCCCGACGGCGCCGCGCTGGTCCACACAGACGAGGGCCAACAACCGGTCAACTGGCAGCCGCCGGACTGCGACCACGAGGCCCGTCTCGACGAGGGCCACCTCGTCGTCGAGAGCCGCCGCGAGACGCCGGCGGAACACCTCCGGGTCGACTTCGAGGCGGTGCTGGAAGTGTCGGCCTACGGCCTGACCGACGAAGGCGACCTCTCACTGGAGGGAACCGAGGAGGACCTGCGACAGCGGATCCTCGACGAGCCGAGCCTGATCGAGGAGGGGTTCGTCCCGCTGGCGACCGAACGCGGGACGCCCGCCGGCGCCGTCGACATCTACGGCGAGGACGCCGACGAACGGGCCGTCGCCGTCGAGCTCAAGCGTCGCCGCGTCGGCCCCGACGCCGTGGGCCAACTCGGCCGGTACGTCGACGCGCTGGAGCGGGACCTCCACGCCGACCGACAGGTCCGCGGCATCCTCGTCGCGCCGTCGGTCACCGACCGCGCGAGTCGGCTCCTCGCCGAGCGCGGACTGGAGCTCGTGGCGCTGACGCCGACCGGCGGGACCGCCGACTGACCGCGAAACCGTCTCCGACGCCGTTCCAGGCCGGCCCCAGCCGCTACTCGTCCAGCGACTCCTGCAACTCGGCGAGGGCGTTCATCGCCTCGAGCGGCGTCATCGTCGCGACGTCGAGCGCCGCCAGTCTCCGTTCGAGGTCCGACGGCGGGCCGCCGTCGTCGTCGCCTGTGGCCTCCTCGTCGGCGGTGTTGCTCACGCGGACGGTCCCGTCGAGGTCGGGGCCGTCGGCGTCGACTGGTGGCCCAGCGGGTTCGCCCGACTCGCTCCCGTCGAGCAACTCCCGTGAGCGGGCGACCACCGCGTCGGGAACGCCGGCCAGCTTCGCCACCTCGATGCCGTAGGAGGCCGCGGCGGCGCCGGGCGCGACCTCGTGTTCGAAGGCCACGTCGCCGTCCCGGCGCTCGGTTTCGAAGTGGAGGTTGAACACGCCCGACAGCTCGTCGGCGATGGCGGTCAGATCGTGGTGGTGGGTCGCAAAGAGGGTCGTCGCGCCCACCTCGTCGTGGACGTGTTCGGTGACGGCGCGAGCGATGGCGAGGCCGTCGGCGGTGCTGGTCCCGCGGCCCACCTCGTCGAGGAGGACGAGCGAGTCTTCGGTGGCGTTCTGGAGGATGTCGGCGAGTTCGGTCATCTCGACCATGAACGTCGAGCGGCCGCCGGCGATGTCGTCGCTGGCGCCGACGCGGGTGAACACGCGGTCGACGACGGGCAGGCGGGCCTCCGCGGCGGGGACGAAACTGCCGGCCTGGGCGAGCACGGAGGTGAGCGCCACCTGTCGCATGTACGTCGATTTGCCGCTCATGTTCGGGCCCGTGACGACGGCGAAGAAGTGCTCGTCGTCGAAGTGGGCGTCGTTGGGGACGAACCGCTCTTCCGTCCGTTCGACGACGGGGTGGCGCCCGGCCTCGACCTCGAACTCGTCGGCGCCGACGCAAGGTCGGGTGTAGTCGAACTTCGCCGCCACGCTCGCGAACGAGACGAACACGTCCAGCCTGGCGAGGCGGTCGGCCAGCGCCTGCACGCGCTCGGACTCCTCGGCCACGTCCCGGCGGACCTCACAGAACAGCTCGTATTCGAGGTCGTCGGCCCGACCCTCGGCGCGGATGATCTCGTCCTCCCGTTCTTTGAGTTCTGGCGTGACGAACCGCTCGGAGTTCTTCAGGGTCTGTCGGCGCTGGTAGTCGTCGGGCACGGCGTCGAGGTTGGGGTCGGTCACCTCGATGTAGTACCCGTGAACGGAGGTGTGGCCGACCTTCAGCGAGTCGACGCCGGTCCGCTCGCGCTCGCTCGCTTCGAGGTCGTCGATCCACGCCTTGCCCTCCCGCTCCGTGGACCGCAGTTCGGCGAGTTCCTCGTCGAAGTCGGGTTTGACGATGCCGCCCTCCGTGAGGTCGGCGTCTGGGTCGCTCCGGATGGCCTCGTCGATCAGATCGCGCACGTCGGCAAGGGGATCGAGGCGCTCGCGTAGCTCGGCCAGCGTCGCCGAGTCGGCATCGTCGAGGGCCGCCCGTACGTCGGGGACGACCGCGAGCGTGTCGTGCAGCGAGCGCAGGTCCCGTGCGGTGGCTCGCCCGCGGGCGACACGGGAGATCAGTCGCTCGATGTCGTACACGTCGTCGAGCAGGTCGTGCAGCTCCTCCCGGAGGGTCACGTCGCCGGTCAACTCGGCGACGGCGTCGTGGCGAGCGGCGATGCGGTCCTCGTCGAGCAGCGGGCGGCGCAGCCAGTCGTCGAGCTTCCGGCGGCCGAGCGCACAGGCCGTCTCGTCGAGCGCGTCGACCAGCGTGAGCGCCCGGTCGCCGTGGACGGCCCGGCGGTCGAACAGCTCCAGACTCTCCAGGGCGACGCGGTCGAGCAACATGTACTCCCGCGGGTCGTAGCGCGTGAGGGTGTTGATGTAGTCCAGGGTCGCAGTGACGTCGACGCCGTCGGCGCTCGCGGTCGAACCGGGGCCGGCCACCGCCGCCGTCGAGTCGTCGCCGATGTCGCCCGCGTCGGGGTTGCCGCCGCGTGTGTACTCGGCGTAGGCCAGCAGGGCACCACAGGCCCGAAGCTCCGCCTCGTCGGCCAGCCCCAGATCGCCGAAGTACGCCCCGACACGCTCGCGCGCTCGATCGGCGTCGAAGGCCGCCCGCTCGTAGGGCGACACCATGCAGTCGCCGTCGAACACGTCCGCGGGCGCGTCGGGACCGACGATGGCCTCGGCGGGTGCAAACCGCCCGAGTTCGTCGGCGACCGACTCCAGCCTGTCGGCGCCCGTCGCGTAGCAGTCGCCCGTCGACACGTCGAGCAACGCGAGGCCGTAGGGGCCCTCCTCGTCGCCGCCGGCGCCCGCGCCGCCGCCCGCTCGACGCGTGTCACGGGTCGCGGTGTCCCCGCCCGGACCGTCGGCGGTGAGGCAGGCGACGAAGTTGTTGTCGGCGCTGCGCAGCAGTTCGTCCTCGGTGAGCGTCCCCGGCGTCACGACGCGCGTCACGGCGCGGTCGACGACCCCGGACACCTCGTCCGGGTCCTCGACCTGGTCGGCGACCGCCACGCGATAGCCCGCCGCCAGTAGCCGCTCGATGTACGACTCGGCGTTGTCGATCGGGATCCCCGACATCGCGTACTCGCCCGTCGAGTCCTCCCGTTTCGTCAGCGTGATCTCGCAGATGCGAGCGACTCGCTCGGCCGCCTCGCAGAACGCTTCGTAGAAGTCGCCCACCTGGAAGAGGACGAGCGAGTCGTCGTACTCCCGGCAGAGTTCGAAGTACTGGGCCATCATCGGCGTCAGGTCACCCTCCCGTTCGGCCATCTTCGCCGGCGCACCCAGTGCCGCGTCCATGGGTGTGCGAAAGCGGGTCGCCCGGGTTATATCCATCGGGTTCCCGCCGTTCGGCCGCGACGCTTACCCGATTCGACGGCGTACCGCCGGACATGGCCACCGCAGACGACCGCCCCGTGGCGCTGTCGACCCGAGCCGACCTCGACGACCTCGTCGCGAGTCGCGACCGCGTCCTCGTCGAGCTCTACACCGAGGGCTGCGGGAAGTGCGCGGCGATGGAGCCCGTCCTGGCCGGGGTCGCCCGGTCGACCGACGCCGCCGTCGCGACGATGAACCCGCGCGACGACCCCGAGCTGATCGACGAGTACGACGTGCGGAGCGTCCCGAAACTCCTCCTGTTCGTCGACGGAGAGCTCGTCGCGACGCGCGAGGACGGCGTCCTCGGCGTCGCGGAGTTGCGGGCGTTCGTCGCGGCGGGAGACTGACGCTGGCGGGGAAGCGCCGCGTTCACTCGCCCGCTTCGAGTTCGCTCACGGTCACGTCCTCGAAGACCGCTTCGCTCGTCTCGTCGACGCTGTGGCTGCAGACGGCGAGGCCGACGACGAGCGAGCCGTCGGTGGCGACGGGCCGCTGGTCGAGCGCCTGCCACTCCTCGCCGTCGGTCGACCACGACATGGTCACCGAGCCGTCGACCATCTCGATGCGGTACCAGGGGTAGGCCTCGTAGGGCTCTTCCAGCTGGTCGCTGGCGGCGTGGGCGCCGTCCTCGACGCGCCAGAGCGTCTCTGTCCCGTGGTTGTTGGTCGCGCCGACGAACCCGAAAGCGGCGTCCTCGTCGAGGCTATCGCGGATCATCAGCCCGGCCTTGCTGTACGCGTGGACGCCGTCGAGGTCGGTGAGTCGCCCCTCGACCCTGACGGGGTCGGTCGCGTCGCCGTAACAGATGTGGAACTCGTCGATGTCCTGCCAGATGTCCGCGCCGTCGCCGACGACGGTCCAGCTCCCGTCGGCGGCGTTCCGCCGGGACTCACCGGGGAGCGAGACCTCGCCCACGTCGACGCTCCCCGTGAGCTCGACCGCCCGGGTCGGCGTCGCTCCCGTCGGCGCGACGATCGGACAGCCCGTGAACTCGAAGCGAGCGCCGCCGGCGTCGCTCTCGCCGACCGAGACGGACCAGTCCTGCTGGTCGGCCGTCTCCGTGACAATGGCGAGGCCGGTCCCGGTCCCGTCCTCGGCGGTCGTGTACCCGGCTTCGAGAATCTTCTCGCGTTCGGCTTCCGGGATACCGGGGCCGTCGTCCTCGACGTAGAACCCCCGGTCCGTCGTTCCGACGCGGACGGCCACGTCCGGGCCGGCGTGGTCCAGCGCGTTCTTCAGCAGGTTCTCGACGAGCGGGCGGACGGTCTCGGCGTCGGTGATGATCTCCGTTCCCTCGGGGATGGCGACGTCGAGCGTCGCGTCGTCGGTCCCGTGGACGCTCCAGACGCGCTCGATCAGCGGCCCGAACTCGGTCGTCGGGACGCCGACGTTGAGCACGTCCAGCACCTCGTCGGAGAGATCCACGTCCGACCGGTCGCCCTTCGAGAGGGCGCTCAGGTCCTCGAGGATCTCCTCGATGCGCTCGTTGGCGCGCTCGATCCGTTCGAAGGCCGCCTCGTGACCCTCACGTGCCCGTTCGAGCGCTCCCACGGAGATCTGCAGCGGCGTCCGCAGGTCGTGGGAGACGTAGCTGGCGAACTGGTCGAACCGGCGTTTCTGCTCCTCGAGTTTGCGCTCGGTCTCCTCTCGCTCGGTCACGTCGCTGGCGTACCCGACCAGCCCCTGTACGTCGCCGTCCCCGTCGTGCCAGGGGATCTTCGTCACCTCCGACCAGTGGTCGCCCCCGGGACCGCCGAAGCGTTCGATCTTCCCCCGGATCGGTTCGTCGCGCTCGATCACCGCGATGTCGTCCTCGTGTGCCTCCGCCGCGGCGCCGGGGTCGTTGTCGAACACCTCGACGTCCGTCTTCCCGTGGGTCTGTTCGGGGTCGAGCGTGTACGGCACGTCGGCCATCCGCAGGTACCGCCCTTCCTCGTCCTTCGCGAACACCGTCAGATCTCCTTCCGCCAGGAGCGTCTCCAGGACGCTGCTGTCGGCCGCCGTCTGCCGGCACTCCCGGAAGGTCGCGAGCGCGTCGTCGACGACGTCGACGAGCGTCTCGACGGGCGCCGACCGAGGTAGATACCGGCAGTCGGCGCACTCCGCGACGGCCGCCGCGACCGTCTCGTCGGCGTATGCGACGACCGGTACGTGGTCGCTGACCGCTCTGACGGCCTCGTACGCGTCGTCGAACTCGGCTTCGTCGACGCCGACGGCGACGACACAGCCCACGTCGTCGCGCGCGGAGAGCCGTTCGGTCAGGTCGGCGCGGTCCGCGACGTCGACGGCGACGGTTTCGCCGCCGCTATCGGACACGGCGGTGCGGACGCGGTCCCGGTCGTCGGCGGATCCGCCGACGACGAGAGCGACGGTCGGATCCGCCAGGAGGTAACTCATCGGGATGCTACCCGGACCGTATGCGATGCAGGTAGATAAGGCCCGGGGGCCGTCCTGCGGTCGCGCGATCGGCGCCGTGTCACCTACACGTCGACGAGACGACGGATCGCCGACGCGTCGGTCCCGCCGATCAGCAGTGACGCGTACCAGCCGGCGACGCGCGCGGCGGCGTTGCAGACGTGCAGGGACGCGAGCGTCGCCACCAGTCCGACCACAGAGACGACCAGCGCCTCCGGCAGCGTGGTGACGTACCACGTCGTCAGCCGGAAGGGGATCGTGAGCCCGATCTCCCAGGTCTGGAGCGCGAACTCGACCGACGGCTCGACGTTCATCTCCCCCGAAACCGGCCGGACACCGACGTTGACCGACCGGTAGTACAGCGGGACGAGCAGCAGCGACAGCGATACCGTCCCCAGGAAGATCAGGAGCGTGAACGCCGCCGTCCCGACGAGGATCTTGCTCAGGAGGAAGACGACGCCCTTCCACGTCGAGAGGGACGTGAGCGTGTGTTTCAGGTGGGCGACCGGGTCGGTGAGCGGTGGGGTCTCGGTTTCGCCCGCGGACACGTCGACGGTGAGCAGCCGGTCGGCGGCGTACCGTTCGAGCGCGGTCAGCTCCCGGATACCAAGCAGCGTCGCGACGAGCACGGGGATGCCGACAAGTATCACCGACAGCCCGATCCCCAGGCCGAAACCCAGCGGAAGCAGTATCGAGTACGTGATCCCGAGCGGGAACAGCGCCGAGAGGTACAGCAGGTTCGCGTACGTCTGCAGGCGGAAGGGCACGTCGAGGAACCGACGGAGGAGGGTGCCCGGTCCGCCCGAGAGCTCGAGCGCGGAAACCAGTCGGCTCATTGTCGACTGCTCGCTCGCCGGCGTAGTAAAACTGATCGTAGCGGCGCGAGAGCGGTCCCCGCGGGCGACCGGACCCCCGGATCCGACGAGCGCCGCCCTCCGGAACGGCACCGGGTCATGCGCCCGTGAGCGCGTAGAAGATCGACCCGAGGCCGGCGATCTCCAGGACCGTCCACGAGAGGAGGACGGCGGCGTCGCTGACGCCGGGGACCGCGGCGAGCAGCGTCGTGACGACGAAGGGGAGGACGGTCACGAGGAAGATGCCGAGGCCGAGGAACAGCATCGGGCGGCTGTCGTTGCGCCGGTAGCCGCGGTAGGCCTGGTAGACGACGAACAGACCGACGGCGGCCGTCAGCGACCCCGCGAGGGTCGCCGGCGAAACCGGCACGACGATCTGGAGCGACGCGAGCACGAGGGCGGCGTCTCCCGCGAGAGGGGCGGCGGTCGCGACGAGGGCGACCGCGGACGGGCCGGTCATCCGGTCACCTCCCGACGGCGGTCGCCGGACCGAGTGGTCCGGCCGGCGGTGCGGCCGGCGGGGCGGTCCGCGGTCGCGTCGCGTCCGTCGTGGGGGTCGGGTGTGCGTGCGGTCATGGTCGTCCGTAGATCGCGTAGAGGATGCAAACGAGGCCGATCAGTTCGCTGACGGTCGTCGACAGGAGGCGGACGGTTTCCGGCGTGTCGGTGAACGTCGGGAGGGCGATACGGAGGGCGATGGGACCGCCGGTCAGGAGGACGATCCCGACGGCGAGGAACAGCATCGCCCGGTCGCGGGTGCCCCGGTAGCCCTTCAACGCCTCGTAGGCGATCAGCAGCGACAGGCCGGCGGCGACCGCCAGTCCGAGCAGGACGACCGCCGCGAGCACGACCGAACCGCCGGTCGCGGAGGCCTGCAGGGCCGGGGCGAACGCGGGTGCGGGGTCGGGGATCGGTATCATGGTTCTGTGAGTCCCTCGAACAGCCGCGTGAACCGGTCGGCGGCGTCCACCTCGCGCCGGGACACGTCGATCGAGCACTCGCCGTCCTCGATCTCGACGGTGACGCGCTCGACGCGTGTCTGGTAGGTCTTGTAGTGGTGGCCGTCGGGGTCCAGCTGCTGCTGTTCGACGAGGAGGTCGTACTCGCGGAGCTGTTCGATGCGCCGGTAGATCGTCGGTTCGGAGGCGTCGCAGCGCTCGGCCAGCGCCGAGGCCGACAGCGCCTCCCGGCTCGACTCGACCAGGATCGCGCGGGCGTACTCGTCGTCGAGCAACGAGATCACACCCGTCTCCTCGGGATCCTGACCGGCTGCCATCGTTCCACGGTTCTGCCGGCGAGCTTATAAAACGGACTACACGGTTTCGGACTCGGAAACTGTGGCTGGCCGTCGCGTCCGGATACCCCGGCCACATGAAAAATCTTCGTTACATAACGTCGCCCACGGCTTACATACGATGCCCTCCAAACGCACCCTCGCACCGTTCGGAGTCGTTGCGGTCGGCGTCGCACTGCTGGCTGTCGGACTCGCCGGCGTCGTGGACGGACCGGTGACGACGGCGCTCGTCGGGACGGGGTTCCTGGTGGTCTTCGCCGGCGCCCTCTGGTACGACGTCCTCGACGGACGGCCGCTGAGCGAGGTCGGCCGCGACGACCTGCTGGTCGGTGCGCTGCTCCTCGTCGGTTGGGGTGGGTACCTGGTAGTCACGACGGACCTGGAACTCGGACGGACGGCTCGGATGGGGATCGGACTCCTCGGCGCAGCCGCTATCCTCGGCGTGGGATACCTGCGTCAGCATCGGGCGACCGTCGACTCGTACGACGAGCGGGAGATCCGGATCCGCTACCGGGCCGCCTACAACGCGTTCCTCGCGACCGTCGGCCTCCTGTTCCTCGGTTCGTTCGGGACGTACCTGGCGACGACCGCACCGGGTGACACCGGACCGACCTACGCGACGGCGATCGTGTTCGCGAGCGTAGCGCTCATGGCGTTCGGTGTCCTCGCGTTCAAGCTATCGGAAGGGTGGTACCAGACCCGGATGTGATGGAAACCGAGCTGAGGTGCGGCGGGCGAAGGCGGCCGTGACCCAGGCGGAACTCGCCTTCGCGCTGGCGGCGTACTTCGACTGTCGGATCGAGGAGCTATTCACCGACGACCCCGACGCAGACGGGTCCTGACAGTGGACAGTCGCCCGGTCACAGCAGGGTCGCGACCCAGGTAACTGCCAGCATGAGGAACGCGGCGGTCGAGACGACGGGAAAGAGGTACAGGTAGGCTGGCGCCGGTTCGTCACCGTTCCGGAGCGTGTCCGGGTTCCGGTACATCCCGACGGCCCCGAAGAGTGCGAAGCCGCCGAGTGCGGCCATGCCGACCTCGTAGGTCGACGCGGTGGCCGTGAGCGCGGCCACCGCGAGGTCTGCGACGAACGCGACGCCCATCAGCCCGAAGACGTACGCGATGGCGTCGACGCGTCGGATCCGATCGCTCGGCGGGCTGGACAGGGCAGTCGCCATACCGACACGTCTCGCTTCGGTCACACGAACGTTTCGGTGATCGGGGTCGTCGATTCCCACCAGCGGCGCCGCCGACCGCCGGTTCTCGGACGCGCCGGGGAACCTGGGCGGTTCAGGAGCGGTCAGCGGTCCGGAACTCGAAGCGGGCGCCGCCGTCCGACCCGTCGGTGATCGAGACGGACCAACCGTGCGCCTCGGCGATCCGGGCCACGATCGCCAGCCCGAACCCGGTGCCGTCCTCGGCGGTCGTGTAGCCCCGGTCGAACACCGAGTCGCGTTTCTCGGCCGGGATCCCGGGGCCGTCGTCCTCGACGAAGAAGCCGCCGGCGAACGACAGCGGCCCGACGCGGAGGCGAACGCCGTCGCCGGCGTGTTCGACGGCGTCGTCGGCCTCCGGCCGACTGTTGGTGGAACCGTGTTCCACGGCGTTCCGGAACAGGTTGCTCAGCAGTTCCCGGAGCCGGTCGGGGTCGGCTTCGACGGTGGCGTCCTCGACGGCGAGCGTCGCGGCCGGGCTCTCCACCTGCTCCCAGGCGGTGTCGGCGACGGCGTCGAGCGCGACCACCTCGGGGTCGAGTACCAGCTGGCCCTGCTCGGCCATCGTCAGCAGTTCGTCGACGAGCCGTTCCATCCGCTCGACGACCGTCACAGCCTCCTCGCATCGATCCCGTACCGTCTCCGGGGAGAGCGGCTCCTCCGCCGTCGCCGCGGTGGTCCGGAGTCGGTCGAGTTGGCCGCACAGCAGGTTCAGCGGGTTCCGGAGGTCGTGGGCGACCGTGTGTCCGTACTGCTTGAGCCGCTCGTTTTGCTCCTCCAGCTCCCGCTCGTACCGCTTGAGGTCCGTCACGTCGCGGTTGACGGCGACGAAGCCGGTGATCTCGCCGCCGTCGGTGATCGGAGCGATCGTCTGGTCGACCACGTACCGCTCGCCGTCGGTGCGTTCGTTGACGACTTCGCCCTCCCAGACGTCCCCGTCGAGGATCGTCTCCCACAGGTCCTCGTAGAACGCCGGGTCGTGCTCGCCGGATTTCAGTATCGCCGGCGATTCGCCGATCGCCTCGGCCGGGGCGTACCCGCTGGTCGCCTCGAAGGCGTCGTTGACGTACTCGATGGTGCCGTCGGTGTCGGTGATGAGGACGGCGTGGCCGGCGTGGTCGACGGCGCTCCGGAACCGGCGGAGCTG
>Ga0207813_100223_pt1 | contig 39338 bp, 39 predicted proteins | sample A23E3SouthBayCA_2_FD_187730 | JGI IMG/M metagenome (GOLD analysis project Ga0207813, IMG submission 187730) | Aerobic enrichment media microbial communities from Eden Landing Ponds, California, USA - A23 E3 (4) (SPAdes) | ecosystem: Environmental > Aquatic > Marine > Unclassified | place... | reverse complement strand
GAGCCGCGAAATCGTCCGGTACGCCGAGGACAACGACATCGACCTCATCGTGATGGGAACGCACGGCCGCGGCGGTATCGACCGCCTCCTCCTCGGGAGCGTCGCGGAGAAGGTCGTGCGCTCCAGTCAGGTTCCCGTTCTCACCGTCCGCGTCGCGGACTAAACGGGCCGCAGGTGCTCGCAGTCGCCCGCGTGCACCACGCGGCGCTCCTCGCCCGTGTCGACGACGAGCGCGCCCGTCTCGGTCACGTCCACCGCGCGTCCGACCACGTCGCCGTCCGGCAGGTGGACGCGGACGCGCCGCCCGAGCGTGTTCGTGCGCTCGCGCCACGCCGGCAGCACGCCGTCGAGGTCAGCTCGGAGTTCGTCGAAGCGCTCCAGCACGCGCTGGACGAACACCCGGCGGTCGACCCGCCCGGCCGCCGAGCGGAGACTCGTCGCGCCCTCGTAGAGGTCCCCGGGGTCGACGTTCGCGTTCACGCCCACGCCCACCACCACCCACGACACCCGCCCCGACTCGCCCTCCATCTCCGTCAGAATCCCCGACAGCTTCCGCCCTCCAGAATCCCTCGACGTGCCCTCGTTCGCGTTGCTCACGAGACTGTCTCCGGACGACGCGTCCGGCGTGCCCTCGTTCGCGTTGCTCACGAGGACGTCGTTCGGCCACTTGATGGTCGCGTCCACGCCGTGTTCGCGCGCGGCGTCGGTGACGGCGACGGCCATCGCGAGCGTGAGGAGGGGGGCGCGGGCGGGCGGGAGGTCGGGGCGGAGGACGGCGCTCAGCCAGATGCCGCCCGACGGCGACTCCCACGCGCGGTCGCGCCGGCCGCGTCCGCCCACTTGGCGGCCCGCGAGCACGACGACGTTCTCCCGGCCGTCGGTCGCGAGTTCTCGCGCTCGGTCGTTCGTGCTCCCCACGGTGTCGTGGTACTCCACGTCGAACGACGCGTCCAGCCCGAACGCGACGGCGTCCGCGCCGTACTCGGGTATCTCGGTGAGTTCGTAGCCGTCGTCGGTGCTCTCGACGCCGAACCCCTCGTCTCGGAGCGCCTCGACGTGCTTCCAGACGGCCGCCCGGGAGACATCGAGTCGGTCGGCGAGCGCCGGACCCGTCACGGGGCCGTCCGCGAGCGCCGCGAGGACGGCCTGCCGGGTGTCAGTCATACCGGAAGATAGGGCTGGGCGCGGTAAGAAGGCCGCGTTAGGCGACGTCGTTCCCGCGCTCACCGCGTCCGCGATTATTTTGTAGAGGATTCTGATCGACCCCGCGTAGACGATAGTATCGCCGACGAGCACGAGCGCGCCGCCGAGGAACAGCATGCTCGTGTTCGGCTCGGCGGCGTACCCGCACGACCGAAAATAAAGGTTGGGTCGCTTACTCGATGACGACGAGCACGTCGCCCATGTCGACGGATTCGCCCTCCGACACGACGACCTGCGTGACCGTTCCGCCGCTGGACGCGACCACGTCGTTCTCCATCTTCATCGCCTCCAGCACGAGGAGGACATCGCCGGGCGCGACCTCGTCGCCCTCCGCCACGTCGACGGAGAGGATGGTTCCCTGCATCTCGGCTTCGACGCGCTCGCCGTCGCCCTCCACGACTACTTCGTCGTCGCTCTCGTCCGCGCCCTCAGCGCGCTCGGGGCGCTGTCCGGTACTCCCGTCGCCGCCCGCGGAGACCTCGATGGGTGCCGCGCCGCGCTCCTCCAGGTCGACGTCGAAGCGCTTGCCGTTGACCTCGACGGTGAACTCGCGCTCCACCACGTCCTCCTCGCCGGACTCGGAGGTGGTCTCCGTCCCCCACTTCTCCTGGGCCTTCGCGACGGCGTCCTGGTCGAGTTCCTCGTCCAGGTACTTCGTCGTGTGCTCGCCCGCGACGAACGCGTCGTCCGTCAGCATCAGGCGGTGGAAGGGAATGATGGTCGGAATGCCCTCGATCTCGTACTCGGCGAGCGCGCGCTGCGAGCGCTCGATGCACTCCTCGCGAGTGTTCCCCCAGACCACGAGTTTCGCGATCATCGAGTCGTAGTCCGTCACGAGGTCGTCGCCTTGCCGGAGCGCGTCGTCCATCCGCACGCCGATGCCGCCGGGCGTGTCGTAGGTTTCGAGCGTTCCGCCGGTCGCCGGCGCGAACTCCTCGGCGGCGTTCTCGGCGTTGATGCGGAACTCCATCGCGTGCCCGTCGAGATCGACGTCGTCCTGCGCGAAGTCGAGTTCCTCGCCGGCCGCGATTTTGAGCTGCCACTTCACGATGTCGATGCCCGTCAGTTCCTCCGTGACGGTGTGTTCGACCTGAATCCGTGTGTTGACTTCGAGGAAGTAGAAGTCGGCGTCCGCGTCGAGCACCTCGCCAGCGCCCTCCTCGCGGGTGTCCTCGACGAGGAACTCGAACGTCCCCGCGTTGTAGTAGTCCGCGGCGTCCGCGCCCCGGCGCGCCGCCTCGCCGATCTGCTCGCGGAGGTCGTCCGTCAGCGCCGGACTCGGCCCCTCTTCGATGACCTTCTGGTGGCGGCGCTGGAGGCTGCAGTCGCGCTCGCCGAGGTGGCGGACGTTCCCGTGGTGGTCCGCGACGATCTGCACCTCGATGTGACGGGGGTTCTCCAGATAACGTTCGAGGTACACTGTGTCGTTGTCGAAGTACGCCTCGCCCTCGCGCTGTGCGGATTCGAGTTTGTCCGCGACCTCGTCCGGCCCGTGCACGACCTTCATCCCGCGACCGCCCCCACCGCCCTCCGCCTTGATGGCGACCGGATAGCCGTGCTCCTCGCCGAACGCCTCGACTTCCTCAGGGTCCGTCACCGGGTCGGTCGTTCCGGGGACGATTGGGACGTCGGCGGCGGACATCGACTTGCGCGCCTGCGTCTTCTCGCCGAGGCGGCGCATCGAGTCGCTGCGCGGCCCGACCCACGTCACGCCCTCCGCGTCCTCGACTTTCCCCGCGAACTCCGCGTTCTCCGCCAGGAAGCCGTAGCCGGGGTGGATGGCGTCCGCGCCCGCCTGCTGGGCCGCGTCGATGACGGCCTCGTGGTCGAGGTAGGAGTCCGCCGCCCGCGCGGGCCCGATGTTGTACGCCTCGTCCGCGTACCGGACGTGGCCCGCGTGCTTGTCCGCCTCGCTGTACACGGCGACGGTGTCGATACCGAGTTCCTCGCACGCGCGCATCACTCGCACGGCGATTTCCCCGCGGTTCGCCACCAGAACCTTCTCGAACATAGATGGGGGTTCACCCACCGGCCTACTCATTGTGTCGGTTCAACGTGAGTCGAGACGGGAACCGATACCACTAACCGGCCCACCCCCACCAGTGGGTGAAGGATGACCGTACGCGCCTGGCTCACCGCCACGTTCGACCTCGACGACCACGACACCGACTTCAGAACGGAGATTCTCGCGGGACTAACGACGTTCCTGACGATGAGCTACATCGTCGTCGTCAACCCCGCGATACTCGCCGCGACGGAGGACAAACCCGGCATCGCGATTCCCGGATACACCGTGTCCGAAGTCCAGCAAATGCTCGCCGTCGTCACCATTCTCGCCTCCGCCGCGGCGATACTCGTGATGGCGTTCTACGCGAACCGACCGTTCGCCCTCGCTCCTGGCCTCGGCCTGAACGCCTTCTTCGCGTACACGGTCATCGGCGTGATGGGAATCCCCTGGCAGACCGCGCTCGCCGCCATCGTCACCGAGGGCGTCCTCTTCATCGTCCTCACCGCCGTCGGCGCACGCGAATACGTCGTGAAACTCTTCCCCCAGCCGGTGAAGTTCGCCATCGCGAGCGCGCTCGGGCTCTTTCTCGCCATTATCGGTCTTGAGGGAATGGGCGTCATCGTCAGCCACCCCGACACCATCGTCACGCTCGGAAACATCGCCCAGAACCCGGTCGCCGTGCTCGCCGTGCTCGGCCTGTTCGCCACGCTCGCCCTCCACACGCGGGACGTGCGCGGCGCGATAATCCTCGGCGTGCTCGCGACCACCGCGGTCGGATGGGCCGTCGCATCGCTCGGCATCTCCCCACAGCTCGCCCCGACCGTCCCCGAGCCCCAGTACGACATCACGCCGCTCGCCGGCGCGTTCGTCGAGGGCTTCCAGCACGTCGAGGCGTTCGGGTTCGCGCTCGTCGTGTTCACGTTCTTCTTCATCGACTTCTTCGAGACCGCCGGCACCCTCACCGGCGTCAGTCAGGTCGGCGGCTTCCTCGACGAGGACGGCAACCTCCCCGAGATGGAAAAACCCCTGATGGCGGACGCGATCGGCACGACCGTCGGCGGCATGCTCGGCACGTCCACCGTCACCGCCTACATCGAATCCGCCACCGGCGTCGAAGCCGGCGGCCGGACGGGCCTGACCGCGCTCGTCGTCGGCCTCCTGTTCCTGCTCGCGCTCGCGTTCGTCCCGCTCGCCGCCGCCGTCCCCCTCTACGCGAGCCACATCGCGCTCGTCGTCGTCGCCATCATCATGCTCGGGAACGTCAGCGAGGTCGACTGGGACGACCCGACGCACGCCGTGCCCGCCGGGCTCACCATCATCGTGATGCCGTTCACGTACAGCATCGCGTACGGCATCGCCGCCGGCATCGTCTCCTATCCCCTGATGAAAGCCGCTGCCGGCGAGTACGATGAGGTCAGCCTGGGTCAGTGGCTGCTCGGTGCCGCCTTCGTCTTCTACTTCGCCGTCCGCACAAGCGGCGTTCTCGCCACAATCTAAGACCCCGGAACTCGAAGGACGGGTATGCTCGATTCGACGGGAATCTTCGTCTCCGCGGTCGCGTTCAGCGCGCTCGCGTGGGCGGCGCTGATACCGACGCCCGCGCTCGACGCGTACCCGTTGGCTGCCGCCACCACCGGCGTACTCCTCGTGTTCGCCGCCGGCGCGGCGAGCGGCCGATACCGCTAGAAGCGCTCCGTTCGTCCCGCCGCGCTCCACGCGTCCGTCGGCGCGCCGTCCGGCACCCGGACCTCGCGGGACTGAAGGTTGGCCACGCGGCCCGCGAACCCCCAGCGCTCGCCGTCCCACGACGGTTCGTCGGTCTCGGCGGCGGCCGCTGCGGTCGCGGCTTCCCGGTCGCGGAGGTGCGCGCTCACGGCCGCCGCGATGGCTGCGGCCTCGTCCTCGCTCGCGTCGTCCGGGAGCGAGACGCTATAGCGGGATGTTTCCATGTTTCTTCTCGGGCTGGTCCACCCGCTTTCCTTCGAGCATTTCGAGATCGGCGATGAGCCGCGGCCGCGTCTCCTGCGGTTCGATGACGTCGTCGAGGTAGCCGCGGTCGGCCGCCGTGTACGGGTTCGCGAACTTCTCGCGGTACTCGTCGATGAGTTCCTCGCGCTTCGCGTCGGGGTCGTCGGCCTCCGCGAGCTCCTCGCGGTAGAGGACGTTCACCGCGCCCTTCGGCCCCATCACCGCGATTTCGGCCGACGGCCACGCGTAGTTCACGTCCGCGCCGATGTGCTTCGACGCCATCACGTCGTACGCGCCGCCGTACGCCTTCCGCGTGATGACCGTCATCAGAGGGACGGACGCCTCGGAGAACGCGTAGAGGAGTTTCGCGCCGTGGCGAATGATTCCGTTGTGTTCCTGGTCGGTGCCGGGCAGGAACCCGGGCACGTCCACGAACGTGAGGATGGGGATGTTGAAGGAGTCGCAGAACCGCACGAACCGACTGCCCTTCTCGGACGCCTCGATGTCGAGCGTCCCCGCGTTCACTCGGGGCTGGTTCGCGACGATGGCGACGCTCCGGCCGTCGAGTCGCGCGAACCCGACGACGAGGTTCTTCGCGAAGTTCTCCTGCACCTCGAAGAAGGACCCCTCGTCCACCACGGAGTCGACGACGTTCGTCACGTCGTACGGCTTCCGGGGCTGGTCGGGGACGATGCTCTCCAGTTCCTCGTCGCGGCGCTCGGGGTCGTCCCAGGGTTCGACGCGTGGCGGGTTCTCGATGTTGTTCTGCGGGAGGTAGGAAAGGAGGCGGCGGATGTTGTCCAGCGCGTCCTCCTCTGAGTCTTCCGCAAAGTGCGCGACGCCCGACGTGCTGGAGTGCGTGGTCGCGCCGCCGAGTTCCTCGAACCCGACTTCCTCGCCCGTCACGGTCTCGATGACGTCGGGGCCGGTGATGAACATGTGACTGGTGTCCTTCACCATGAACACGAAGTCCGTGATGGCGGGCGAGTAGACCGCGCCGCCAGCGCACGGCCCCATGATGGCCGAAATCTGGGGGATGACGCCGGACGCCTGCTGGTTCCGGTGGAAGATGTCCGCGTACCCGGCGAGCGCGTCAACGCCCTCTTGGATGCGTGCGCCGGCGGAGTCGTTCAAGCCGATGACGGGCGCGCCGACCTCCATCGCCTTGTCCATCACCTTCGTCACCTTCTCCGCGAACACCTCGCCGAGACTCCCGCCGAACACGGTGAAGTCGTGCGCGAACACGAACACCTTCCGCCCGTTGACCTCGCCGTATCCCGTCACGACGCCGTCCCCGGGAATCTGGTCTTCCTCCATCCCGAAGTTGTGGCTGCGGTGGGTTCGGAGTTGGTCGAACTCCTGGAAGGTGTCGTCGTCGAGGAAGTAGTCGATTCGTTCGCGCGCCGTCATCTTCCCCTTCTCGTGCTGGGACTCGATGCGGTCCTCGCCGCCGCCCTTCGCGGCCTCGGCCTTCTTCTCGCGGAGCTCCTCGATGCGGTCGTCCATCGTCATCGACTCGAACACCCTGTCATTACGCGAGCCAACGACCAGCAGTCAAAAAGGCGTTCCGACCTTGCCATACCGTCCCACTACCTGCGGTCAGCCGAGGAAGACCGCGGATTCGAGGACACCCCCCACCACGAGGAGTTCCTGAACGCCGAGGACGAGCGTCAGGAGGATACCGGCCGGGATGACGATTCGAACGAACCACAGCCAGACCGTGTTGAACGTCGCGCCCACGCCCGACCCCTGCGTGAGTTCGTCCACCGCGCCGGACGGATAGACCCAGCCGATGAACAGCGCGAGCAGGAGGACGGCAGCAGGGAGGAACAGGTCGTACGCGAGGAGGTTGAACCACATGAGGTAATCGGAGTAGAGCGCGGACGGAACCCCGAGCAGGAAGACGAGGGATCCGACGCCGACCGCGACGGTAGGTCGACTGTAGGACGTGTTCTCAACCGCGAACGACGTGACGACTTCGAGGAGGCTGATGGCGCTCGACAGCGCGGCGAGTAGGAGGACGAAGAAGAACACGACGCCGACGAGTTCGCCGGATGGAATCTGCCCGAACGCGCCGCCGAGCGTCTTGAACGCCGTTCCCGAGCCGCCCGAGCCAGGTTCGATGCCGAGATTGAACAGGATGGGGAAGACGACGAATCCCGCGAGCAGTCCGACGAGCGTGTTGAAGATGACGATGATACCGCCGTCGCGGGGAAGGCTGTCGTCGCGGCCGAGGTAGGAGGAGTACGCGATCATCGCACCCATCCCGAGTGAGAGCGTGAAGAACGCCTGTCCGACCGCCGAGGGGAGGATGGACGCGATGTTGTTGACGATGACGTCGACGTCCGGCGAGAGGTAGTACTTGTAGCCCGCGCCCGCGTTCGCGAGCGTCGACGCCCAGACGCCGAGGCCGAGCAGGAGGACGACGATGCTCGGGACCATCACCTTCGCGGAGCGCTCGATGCCGTCCTCGACACCGAACGCGACGATACCGATGACGAGCAGCATGAACACCGCGTGCAACGCGACCGCTTCGGGACCGGTCGCGACGGCGTTGAAGTACCTGGTCGCGTCACCGAAGTACGCGCCGGTGACGCTTCCGCCGAGGTAGCGCAGCACCCAGCCGCCGATAACGCTGTAGAAGGAGAGAATCCAGAACGCGGTGAACGTCCCGACGATGCCCGCGACGGCCCACGCGCCGTGGCCGAGTTCGCGGAAGGCGTCTATCGGGTTCCGCCGGCTCCGTCGGCCGACGACGAACTCCATGAGTATCGCGGGGAAGCCGATGAGGAAGACGACGGCGAGGTAGACGACGAGGAACGCCGCGCCGCCGTTCTGTCCGGCTTGGAACGGGAATCCCCAGATGTTTCCGAGACCGACTGCGCTACCGACCGCCGCGAGGATGAACCCGAGACGGCTCTCCCAGGTCTCTCGTTCTGCCATAGTGTATCACGACAATCGGCCACCCGGATACTTAAGCGCATAGAAGGACGCCCAGGAAACCGCTCGTACGAGGTCGATTACTTCCGGATCAGACACTTACGGCGTGATGACGAGCTTCCCGAACACGGAGTCGTTCAGCACGGCGTCCTGCGCGGCCCCGGCCTCGTCGAGGTCGTACGTCCGCGACACCTCGGGCGCGAGGCGGCCCGCCGACAGCAGGCGCGCGAGCCGGCCGAGAACCGCCGAGATGTCGGGCGTGTTGAACATGCTCATCAGCGACACCGTGAGTTCCGCGCGGCGCGCCGCCGTGATGTCGGAGAACCCCGCGGCGGTCGTGGTGTTCCCGATGCCGACGAGCCGCGCGCCCTGCGCGGCGACCGCCGCGTCGAAGTCGAGGTACTCGTCCAGCCGGTGGTCGAGAATCACGTCCGGCCGCCCCGCCTCCACGACCGCGTCCGCGAGGTCGTCGCGCTCGTAATCGAGCACGACGTCCGCGCCCAGATTGGGGAGTGAGCGGCCGTACTCCTCGTTCGCGGTCGCGAGCACGGTCGCGCCCGCGGCGTCCGCTATCTGGACCGCAACGTGTCCGACGCCGCCGCTCCCGCCGTGAATCAGGCAGGTCTCCGCGGGGTCGAGGTTCGCGTGGTCGACGAGCGCGCGCCACGCCGTCACGCCCACCAACGCGACCGCCGCGCCCTCCGCGTACGACACGCCGTCCGGGAGCCGCGCGAGCTGGTCGGGTCGCGCGACCGCGTACTCCGCGTACGTCCCCTGCTGGGTGCGCCCCAGACCGGTTCCGAACACGCGGTCGCCCTCGCTGAACGCCGTGACGTTCGCGCCGACGGACTCGACGACGCCCGCGAGGTCGGCGCCCGGCGTCATCGGGAACGCCGGCGGCTCTCGGTTCCCCCGGCGGCTGTACGTGTCAACGGGGTTCACGCCCGCGGCGGCCACCTGCACCAGTACCTCGTCCGGCCCGGGCGTCGGCGTCGGCACGTCCTCGACGCGAAGCACGTCCGAGCCCCCAGTTTCGTGGAATTTGACTGCGCGCATACGCCGACTCGTCGCCGCGAACCCCGATAAGTGTTCGTCGTTCCCGGAGTGGTACGCTTGCACAAATGGACGGCTTTAAGCGACGGCCGACGGGAGTAACGAACGCACATGAGGCTTCACGAATATCAGGCGAAGGACGTATTCGCCGACGCCGGTATCCCGACGCCCGGCTCGGAGGTCGCGTCCACCGTCGACGACGTCGTCTCCATCGCGGAGCGACTCGGGTATCCTGTCGCGGTGAAGGCGCAGGTTCACGTCGGCGGACGGGGGAAAGCCGGCGGTATCAAGCTCGCCGAGGACAGCGACGAAGCCCGTGAGGCTGCCGAGGACATCCTCGGAATGGACCTCAAGGGCTACACCGTCGAGAAGGTCCTCGTCGAGGAAGCGGTCGACTTCACGAACGAACTCTACGTCGGCGTGACGATGGACCGCGGCGAGGGCAAGCCCGTCGCGATGGTGTCCACCAAGGGCGGCGTCAACATCGAGGAGGTCGCCGAGGAGGACCCCGACGCTATCGCCCGCGAACACATCGACCCCGCGTTCGGCATGCATCCCTATCAGGCGCGGAAGGTCGTCTACGACGCCGGCGTCGACAAGGCCGTCGCGCGTGACGTGGCGAGCATCCTGACGACGCTCTACGACCTCTGGGCGTCCAAGGACGCCGCGGACGCCGAAATCAACCCGCTGATGGTCACGAGCGACGACGAAGTCGTCGCCGCGGACGCCGTCCTCAACATCGACGAGGACGCGCTGTTCCGTCACCCCGACCTCGCGGAGATGGAGGACGAAGCGGCAGGCGACGAACTCGAAGCGAAGGCGAACGAGTACGGCTTCGACTACGTCCGCCTCGACGGCAACGTCGGCATCATCGGGAACGGCGCCGGTCTCGTCATGACCACGCTCGACCTCGTCGACCACTACGGCGGGAAGCCCGCGAACTTCCTCGACATCGGCGGCGGCGCGAAAGCCGAGCGCGTCGCGAACGCCCTCGATATGGTGTTCAGCGACGAGAACGTCGACTCCGTCGTGTTCAACATCTTCGGTGGTATCACGCGCGGTGACGAAGTCGCGAAGGGCATCAACGAAGCCCTCGAACAGTTCGACGAGATTCCGAAACGCGTCGTCGTCCGGCTCGCCGGCACGAACGCCGCGGAAGGCCGCGAAATCCTGAACGACGAGCTCGTCACCGTCGAAGAAACCCTCGAAGGCGCCGTGCAGCGCGCCGTCGAATACGCGGAGGAAGACCAATGAGTATCCTAGTTGACGAAGACACCCGCGTCGTGGTACAGGGTATCACGGGCGGCGAAGGCAAGTTCCACACCGAACAGATGCTCGAATACGGCACGAACGTCGTCGCCGGCACCTCGCCCGGCAAGGGCGGCCAGGAAGTCGCCGGCGTCCCCGTCTACGACACGGTCGACGAAGCCGTCGAAGCGGAGGACGCCGACGCGTCCGTCGTGTTCGTCCCGCCGGCGTTCGCCGCTGACGCCATCTTCGAGGCGCTCGACACGAGCCTCGACCTCGTCGTCGCCATCACGGAAGGCATCCCGACGCAGGACATGGCGAAAGTGAACAAGCGCCTGCAGGAAGTCGACACTCGCCTCCAGGGCCCGAACTGCCCCGGCATCATCACGCCCGGCGAGTCGAAGCTCGGCATCCTTCCCGGCAACATCTTCGAGTCCGGGAACGTCGGCCTCGTCTCCCGCTCCGGCACCCTCACCTACCAGGTCGTCGACACGCTCACGTCCCGGGGTATCGGCCAGACCACCGCCATCGGCATCGGCGGCGACCCCATCATCGGCACGGACTTCATCGACGCCCTCGAAGCGTTCGAGAACGACCCCGACACGGACGCGGTCGTCATGTGCGGCGAAATCGGCGGCGAGGACGAGGAAGAGGCCGCCGCCTACATCGCCGAGAACATGGACACGCCCGTCGCCGGGTTCATCGCCGGCCGCACCGCACCCCCCGGAAAGCGCATGGGGCACGCCGGCGCAATCGTCTCCGGCAGCGGCACCGGTACCGCCGAATCGAAGATCAACGCCCTCAACGACGCTGGCGTCCCCGTCGGCGACACCCCCGCGGAAGTCGTCGACCACATCGAAGACCTGCTCTAGCAACCCCTAAACGGTCGCCGGAGGCGACCGTTTACCCGTTGCAGATCCCCACCCGACCGCGCGGCGGTTGGGTCAAGTCGTGACTGCGTTTTTTCTTGCGGAGCGTCGAGCGGTCTAGAGCTTCGTGAGCGGTCGTGCTGCTATTCAGTGAGGAGTTCGTCGAGGAGGTTGCGGTGGGCGGCGCGGAGGTGTTGATGGAAGGTCGCGGGCGCGATATCGAGGGCGTCGGCGAGGTCGTCGCCGCTCGCGTCGCGCGGCCACTCGAAGTAGCCGTTCTCGTAGGCGGCGGTGAGGACCGTTCGCTGGCGGTCGGTGAGCGCGTCGAGCGCATCCTCGTGGGTCGCGTCCGCGCGGTCGATTTCGCGCTTCGACGCAATGGAGACCGTGGCGGCGACGGCGTCAAGACGGTCCACGACGGCGGGGATGGTCGCGCCGGGCGCGAGTCGCGCGGTGAGTTGGGCCGTGCCGTTCTCCACGCTGCCGTCGGCGAGCGTCGCGCCCACGTCTGCGAGCGCGCCGAGCACCGACCCGGCGGGGCGCGTCGTCTCCACGACCACGCCGCCGGACGGCGGTTCGGACACTCGAACGGTGTCGTCCGTCGCGTTCCGAACGCGTTCCGCGGTCGCGTCCGGGCCGGTGATGCCGAACGTCACAGTGAACCCCGCGGATTCGTCGGTGTAGCCGAGCATCGTCGCGCGACAGTCGAGGTCGCGGGTCGCGTCGTAGGGGAACAGTCCGGCGTCCGTGACGCGGAGGTCGAGTTCCACGAGGCGGCCCGCGTGGAGGCGACGCCGGCGTTCCGACGCCGCCAGCCCCGCGCCGACGAGCGCGCCGACCTCGGACAGTACCGCCACGAACGCCGGGGAGAGAGCGTCCTCACGCGCGGCGTGCGTGACGAGAACGCCGTACAGGGCGTCGCTCCACTGGAGCGGAACGGCCGCGACCCGTTCGACGCCACGGGCCTCCGCGGCCGTTCGGCGTTCCTCGTCGGCGACCGCGTCGACGGACGCGACGGCGGGTTCGCGGTCGGCGAGCGCGCGCCCGACCGGCCCGCCCTCCCCGCCCGTAGTCGGTTCCAGTGCGCGCTCGAAGTTGTCGTCGAGTGGCGCGGTCGCTCGCGGTTCGACGGAGTCAGTCATCCGCCGCGTCCCGAGCCACGCGTACGACACACCCTCGACGCCCGCGACCGCCTCGCAGACGCCGTCTTCGAGGTCGCTCCGGCCGGACGCCTCGACGAGGCGGTCACATACCCGGTGGAAGAGCGCGTTCTCCCGGGAGAGCCGCGAGTCCATACCGAGAGTGCGGTACGCCGACACTTAGGCGCGTTGTCCGACCTCGTGGAAACCGCACCACACTTCTCCCCCGCCTGCGTACCCGACTCCATGTCCGTGTTCGGGTCGGTTCGCGCGTTCCTCGATCGGTTCGTTCACCCGTGGATCGCCGCCATCGTGCTCTCCGGGCTCTCCCTCATCACCGTCGCCGCGGTCGCGGCCGTCGCCGCGGTCGCCGCGGGGAACCTCGGCTACTATCGGTTCGAAGCGCGGTTCGTCCCGCTCTCCGCGCTCGTCTCCCTCCTCGGCATCCTCGTCATCGCGGTCTGCATACTCTACCTCGCCGTTCTCCGCGTCCTCCAGGTCGCCGGGCTGGCGGAGAGGAAAACACCCTAGTGGCGGCCCGTCGAGTACGCGAACGAATGCAGACCACCCACCGCACGCTCGCCGCGGACGCCCGCGACATGGCCGCCATCCCCGACGGCTCGGTGGACCTCGTCGTCACCTCACCCCCGTACCCGATGATAGAGATGTGGGACGACCTCTTCCGGGAGGCCGACCCCGCGGTCGGGGACGCGCTCGACGCCGCGGACGGCGAGGCGGCGTTCGAGCGGATGCACGCCCAGTTGGACGCGGTCTGGGACGAACTCGCGCGCGTCCTCGCCGAGGGCGGTATCGCGTGCGTGAACGTCGGGGACGCCACGCGGAACCTGGACGAGTTCCGCGTCTACCCGAACCACGCCCGCGTCACGAGCGCGCTCACGGAACGCGGGCTGAGCCCGCTCCCCGAAATCGTCTGGCGGAAACCGACGAACAGCGCCGCGAAGTTCATGGGGAGCGGGATGCTCCCGCCGAACGCGTACGTCACGCTCGAGCACGAGTACGTCCTCGTCTTCCGCAAGGGCGGGAAGCGCGGGTTCGAGCCGATGGACGACGACCGCTACGCGTCCGCGTACTTCTGGGAGGAACGAAACGAGTGGTTCAGCGACCTCTGGACGGACATCACGGGCGAACTCCAGTCGGTCGAGAACGCCGACCGCGAGCGCTCCGCGGCCTTCCCGTTCGAACTCCCCTACCGCCTCGTGAACATGTACTCGACGCGCGGCGACCTCGTTCTCGACCCCTTCTGGGGAACCGGCACCACCACGACCGCCGCGATGTGCGCCGGCAGGAACTCCGTCGGCTACGAACTCGACGCGTCGCTCGTCGAGCGGTTCGCGGACACCGTCTCGGCGCTCCCGGAGCGCTCGCGAACCGTGGCGCGCGAGCGCCTCGACGCCCACCGCGCGTACGTCGAACGAACCGACGACGACCTCGCGTACGACGCGTCGAACTACGACGTTCCCGTCCGCACCAAGCGCGAACGCGACATCCAACTCTACGCAGTCACCGACATCGAGGCCATCGAGGACGGCTACCGCGCCACCCACACCCCGGTCTGAGCCGCCCGGGATTCGTCCGAACGGCCGCTCGCTTTTTGTCGCGCGCGCCGGAACGCCCGACTGATGGGTGAGCACGCGATTCCGAAGGGCGTCGACCGCGACACCCTCCTCGACATCATCTCGGGGTGGGCGGCAGCCGGCGCGACCGACGGCCCGGTGTACACGAAGGACGCGGCGAGCGAACTCGACGTGAGCGACGCCGTCGGCCGACAGACGCCGTTCCTCGAATCCCTCGGCGTTCTCGAACCCGACGGCCAACAGCACGAACTCACCGCGGACGGCGACCGGTTCGCGAACGCGCTCCGGGACGGCGACGAGGACGCCGCGCGCGACCACGCCCGACGCCTCCTCGACGACTGGCCGCCCACCGCAGACATCCGCGGCGTCCTCCGCGACAACCCACTCACCGAGGACCGCCTCCACGCCTTGCTCGCCGCCATCACCGGCCACGAACCCGAGGGACGCGCCGACACCGGCCTCCACACGCTCCTCGACCTCTACGACTGGGCGGGCGTGCTCGACCGCGACGACGACACCTACCGCCTCCCCGACGACGCGAACGAGACCCAGCCCACCGACCTCGACAGCCTGGTGACCACGTTCCTCGCGAGCGACGCGCTCGACGTGAACACCGACCCCGGAACCCAAGCCGGAAGCGACGCGCTCGCGCTCAGCCTCGACCTCAGTCTCGACGCCGAACCCGACGAAATCGAAGCCCTCGTGCGCGCAATCCGCCGCGGCCTCACCGACGAAAACTAGTCCAGTCGCCGCCACCGCGACGACGTGCTGAGCGCCGTCACCACGCCCTGCACGTCTCGCTGCGTCGTCTCGTAGAACCGCTCGCGACCGACCGGCGTCCGCACCCGCAACAGCACCGTCTCCCGCGTCGCCACGAACACCGACACCTCCCACGACGACCCCACGGTCCCCCACCGACCGCGGAGCGACGACGCCGCAGCATCGGCGACCTGCGACCCATTCTCCCAGTTCTCCCGCGACACCCGAGACACCTCGAACGGCACCACCTCGGGCAACCGCGCACGCGACCCACCAGCGGAACCACGACTAGGCATACCACACCAACCGCGCTCCACCGACAAAAATTGTCGGAATTACTCCCCGAGCACACGAACGAGACGGCGAGTTCCGTTAGCGAGACGAGTAGGCGATCTGTCCACCGACTGCGCCGAACACAACCGGATAGACAACGGCGAAGACGACAGTTCTAGCGAACGAGAGCGTAATCGCCCAATAGTTCCCGTAACTGTCCGTAGTGCTGTAATTGAATAGAAACACGCCAGCCACCATGAGAACCGCGTATCCGCCGACAATACTGGCGCCGTATCGTCGAGCGTCCGAAAGCGAATCTGGGTCCTGACGTTGCACATGAACGTATCCTGCGCAGGCCAGAACCACCACCGGCAACACGAACGCGAGTAACGCAACGCCGCCAGCGTGAAGCGCCAAGTTGACCGGTCCGTACATGAGGTCTTCAGGAGTGATCTGGACAAAATGACCACCGTAGTACGTGTACGTGCCGAGTCGCCAGCCAGGAACCTGAACGAGCACGGTATCGATGTTCGCTCCCGCAATCCCCTGTCCGGGCTGTAACGACGGACTCCGGAAAAGAACGACCGAGACGACAATGCCGACCAACCACCCAACGACGCCGAACCGACCCCCCTGCCGAAGCATCTGGACGTAGTCGTCTGACTCCGACTGTCTGCTCTCTTGTGGCGTGCTCATACACACCCCACAAACTGATAAAGTATAAACATTACTCGGAGGACTGGTATCGTCACTAAGAGGAGGTACAACCGCCCGCATGGCCAACCATAGCTTGATTTCCGTATTACTCGCTGAATGCGCTACTAGAAGTGAGTCGGGGCGGATTCGAACCTCACTCGGACGTGCTCGCTTCGCTGTGCTCGTCCTCCCTGATTCGAATCGCCCGCTCCGCACGAATTCGTCGCTCACCAAACGTTCGCGACAGAAGACAGTGGGTCGGGGCGGATTCGAACCGCCGGCCTGCTCCGTGTGAAGGAGCCGTCATAACCGAACTAGACCACCGACCCTCACTCATCGGTAGTCGGGTGGAAAACTTAAGACTGCTTATTCCGACCGGGCGTGGTTGGGGCGGTCGCGAGACGTAGTGCGGTCGTCACGGGCGGTCGTACTGGTGCGTTCGGCGTGGTGTCGGCGGCCACCGCGACAATATTTTAGGCCAGCCTAAATCGGAACGCTTTAGTCGTTGTTAGGCGTGCCTAAAACTAGCGTCGGTTGGCATCACTTCCGGCGTTGTCTGTCCCACTCCGGCGGCTATCACAACCGCTTTCACGCCGCCGGAACACCCCATTCCTATGCCAGAGACGGAGTGGTCCCCGTGAGCGACATCCAGCGCGTCGCACGCGGCGACCAGCACGCCGACCTCGTCGTCCGCGGCGGCCGCGTCTACCGCCCCGAAACCCGACAGTTCGACAGCGTGGCCGTCGCGGTCGTGGACGGCACTGTCGCCGCGCTCACCGACGACCCCGACCGCGTCACCAGCCCCGACACCACCGTCGTCGAAGCCAGCGAGAAAGCCGTCGTCCCCGGCTTCGTGGACGCCCACACCCACGTCGACCTCCACCAGGCGTTCGACTACGCCTATCAGTACGCGCTCCGCGGCGGCACCACCACGCTCGTCACCGAACTCGCGTCCTGGGGCGAACTCGCCGGCCCCGACGCCGTCGCCGCGATACTCGACGCCACCCGCGACCTCCCCGTCTCCGTCTACACCACCGTCCCGCCCGGCCCCTGCCTCGACACGTTCACCAGTCCGCTCTGCACGCCCGACGACCTCGCCGCCACCCTCGACCGCGACCGCGTCGTCGGCGTCGGCGAAGCCGCGTGGATTCACCCCGTCGGCGAACCGAGTCCCGTCCACGACCTCTACGACGCCGCGCACGACCGCGGACTCACCGTCGGCTCCCACGCCGCCGGCTGCCGCGGCGATGCGCTCGCGGAACTCGCGACATGGGTGGACGACGACCACGAATCCATCAGCGGCCGCGACCACATCGCCAGAGTCGAGAACGGCGTCCACAGCATCGCGCGCGTCGGCACCATCCGCGACGACGCGGAAGCCCTCGGCGAGGCCTACGCCGAGGTGGGGGACGCGGACTTCTCGCTCTCCACCGACGGCACGTGGCCGCGCGACCTCGTTGACGGCGCGATGGACACCGCCGTCGAGCGCGCAATCGAGGAAGGCGTCGACCCCGTGGACGCGCTCCGGATGGCGACGCTCACGCCCGCGAAGCACTTCGGACTGGACGGGAAGGGCACGCTCGCGCCGGGCTCGGACGCCGACATCCTCGTCCTCGACTCGTTGGACGACGTGGACGTCTCCACCGTCGTCGCGGGCGGCGAGGTCGTCGTGGACACCCACGACCTCCAAGTCAGCCCCCGACCCCACGACTACCCCGAAGACGCGTCCGACACTACGCCCCGACTCCCCGACGACTTCCTCACGGTTCCAGCGCCCGACGACGCCGAGCGCGTGCGCGCCATCGAACACGAGGGCGGCCTCCTCACCTCGGAGACGACCGTCACGCCGGACGTTCGGGACGGCGAACTGCACGCGAACCCGGACGCGGGCGTGCTGAAGGCCGCGCTCTACGACCGGAGCCCCGCGGACCGCGGCGGGTTCGTCGGCTTCCTCACCGGCGTCGGCATGGACGCGGGAGCGGTCGCGACCACCATCACGTGGGAGACCGCGGGCGTGCTCGCCGTCGGCACGAACGACACGGACATGCGAACTGCGGCCGACCGCCTCGCCGACCTCGGCGGCGGCTGGGTCGTCGTCGAGGACGGCGAGGTCGTCACGGAACTCCCCGCGCCGCTCTACGGCTTCTGCACCACGCTGGACGTGACCGAAACCGAACAACACATCGGCGCCGTCGACGAAGCCCTCCGACGCATCGGCGTCACCGCCGACCGGCCGTTCCTCGCGCTCCAGACGCTCACGTTCGTCGGCGTTCCCGCGCTCAAACTCACCCCGGACGGCTACGCGGACGTAAAGAACAGGGAGACCGTCGGGCTCAGTACGTAGGCGACTCCTCGGGCACGCCCTCGCGGGCGTTCACGAGGCGCGCGAACTCGAACAGCGCGTCCGACAGCCGATTCAGGTACGCGACCGCTTCCTCGTTTATCTCCTCCTCGCCGGCGAGCGCGACGACGCGGCGCTCCGCGCGCCGACACACCGACCGCGCGTGATGGAGTTTCGCCCCCGCATCGCTCCCACCGGGGAGGACGAAGCGCTGGAGCGGCTCTAGCTCCTCGTCCGCGGTGTCGATGAACGACTCCACCTGCGCGGTGTGTTCCTCCGCCACCACCGGGTCGCCCTCCTCGGGTTCGGGGTTCGCGAGGTCCGCCTGCACGACGTGCAGGTGGTTCTGAATCGTCTCCAGCCAGCCGTCCACGTCCTCGTAGCCCGTCGGCCGCACCGTCCCGAGCAGCGAGTTCGCCTCGTCCACCGTCCCGTAGGCCTCGATGCGGTGGCTCGTCTTCGACACCCGCGACATGTCCCGGAGGTCCGTCTGCCCCTCGTCGCCGCGCTTCGTGTAAATCTTCATCTCAGGCCTCCGCCCGCGGCGCGAGCGTCCGCTCCACGTACTCCAGAATGTTGCTGCTCTCCGGCATCGTCACGCCGCGCTCCTCGTCGATGAGGACGGGAACGGCGCGCTGGCCGCTCACGCGCTTGACCTCGTTGCGCTTCGAGTGCAAGCCCTCCACCCACTTCGTGTCGTAGTCGATACCGTGGTCGTCGAGGGCGTCGTGAACCCGCTGGCAGTACGGACACCCGTCGAGCGAGTACAGCACGAGGTCACTCATACACGAAACTGGGACGGCCGGCCACATAGAAGTTTCCGGGCGAGATAGCAGTAGTCAAGTGGACGAGTAGACTACGCGACTGTAGATGATAGACCGCACCTACACCGGCGACGTGACGCCGGAGATGGACGGCGAAACCGTCGCCGTCGCGGGGCACGTCCACGAACTCCGCGACCTCGGCGGCCTCGTCTTCGTCATCGTCCGCGACCGCGACGGCCTCCTGCAGGCCGTGTTCAAGGAGGACCGCGAACCCGAGCTGTTCGAGGCCGCAGAAGACCTCGGCGCGGAGGACGTCGTCCGCATCGAGGGCGAAGTCACGGAGTCCAGGCAGGCCCCGGGCGGCGTCGAACTCGTCCCCGAATCCCTCGACCTCATCGACGAGGCGGACGCCCCGCTCCCGCTCGAAATCTCGAAGGACGTCGATGCCGACCTCTCCACGCGCCTCGACAACCGCGGCATCGACCTCCGCCAGCCCGACGTGAAGGCCATCTTCACCCTGAAATCGGTGCTGATGGACGCGATGGAGGACTGGTTCGAGCAGGAGGGCTTCGTCGACGTGGACACCCCCCTCATCTCGAAGGGCGGCGCGGAGGGCGGCGCGGAACTGTTCCCCGTCGTCTACTACGAGGAGGAAGCCTTCCTCTCCCAGAGCCCCCAGCTCTACAAGCAGATCCTGATGGCGTCCGGATTCGATAAGATCTACGAGACGGGCACGGCGTTCCGCGCGGAGGACTTCGCGACCAGCCGCCACGTCTCCGAAATCGCGATGTTTGACGTCGAACTCGCGTACATCGAGGACCACAACGACGTGATGGACGTGCAGGAGGAGAGCCTCCGCTACGCCCTCGAACAGGTCGCGGAGCACGCCGCACCCGAACTCGACGAACTCGGCGTCGACCTCACCGTCCCCGACGAGGACTTCCCGCGCGTCACGTTCGACGAGGCACTCGACATCCTCGAAGACGAGTTCGGGCACTTCCCGGACGACCCGACCGACCTCGACACGAAGGGCGAGAAACTGCTCGGCGAGTACTTCGAAGACCAGGGTCATCCCGCGTTCTTCGTCGTCGGCTACCCCGACGAGAAGTTCTACTACATGCAGAACGTCGAGGGCGACGACATCGCCTCCCGGAAGTTCGACCTCATCTACAAGGGCCAGGAACTCTCCTCGGGCGGCCAGCGCCAGCACGACGTGGACGCGATGCGCGAGATGATGCAGGCGGAGGGCGTGGACGAGTCGAACTTCGAGTTCTACCTCAACGCCCTGAGCTACGGCACGCCGCCCCACGGCGGGTACGGCCTCGGTATCGACCGGCTCGTCCAGCAGGTCTGCGAGCTCGAGAACATCAAGGAAGCGATCCTGTTCCCGCGCGACCCGAACCGCCTCGCGCCCTAAAGCCGGCAGCGCGCGCTCACTCGCGAACACCTTTTCTCGCGGCGACGAATCCTCCGGGTATGCGCGTACTACTGCTCGGCGCGAGCGGACGCATCGGCCACCGAATCACGGACGAACTCCTCGACCGCGGCCACACCGTCACCGGCGTCTCCCGGAGCGGCGTCGACGACATCGAGGGCGAGGACTTTACGAGCGTCGTCGGCGACGCCACCGACCCCGACCAGATAGCGCGCCTCGCCGCCGGCCACGACGCCGTCGCGTCCGCGCTCGGCCCCGCAGGAAGCGAGACGCCCGACGTCCTCCCCGAGATGATGGACGCCGTGCTCGCGGGACTGCGTCGCGCGGACGTCGACCGCCTCGTCTGGACGGGCGGCGCGGGCGGCCTGCGCGTCGCTCCCGACACGCTGCTCGTCGACACCGACGAGTTCCCCGACGACTGGGAGGGCCTGGCGCGCGCCGCCATCGACGCGCTCGGCCGCCTGCGCGAGGCCGAGGACATCGAGTGGACGTACGTCGCGCCCGCGGCGATGATAGAACCCGGCGAGCGCACCGGCGAGTACAGAACGAGCGTGGACGAACTCGTCGCGGACGACGACGGCGAGAGCTACATCACGATGGAGGACTTCGCGGTCGCGTTCGTGGACGAACTCGAAAACGAGGCGTTCGTCCACGAGAACGTCGGCGTCGGCTACTAGAGGTCGCCGTTCATGATGGCCGCGACCTCGTCGCGGTCGAACAACTGCTCCTCTTCGGGAATCGCGGGGTACGGGCCGCCGTCGTAGCCCGGCCACTCGCCGAACTGCTCGGGGTAGAGCTGTTTCGCGGTCATCTCGAGCTGGAAGAGGTTCATCACGGGCCCCTGGAGGGGGTTGCCGCCCGCGTACACGCGGTCGTTCTGCACTGCGGAAAGCCGGCTGCCGACCGCGTTCTCTTCCATGCTCTGCCGGACGCTCGAAATGTCGTAGTAGGAGTAACTGTAGCGGTTGATGATGACGTCGGGGTCGACTTCGAGCATCGTCTCGTAGTCGTACGCCGACTGGTAGGATACGTCGCTCTCCGTGAACGCGCCCGGGGCCTGCATCGGTCGCGTGTGGGCGTGCGCGAACCCGTCCGCGTTGAACTTGGAGGGGTAGAAGGTGCCGTCGATGAAGATGACGGACGCGACGGTCGGCCGTTCGGACTCCGGCGGGAGGCCGGACTGGATGGTCGAGAGCAGGTCGTCGTGAATCGCGGCGAGCGCGTCGTAGCGCTCCTGCGCTTGGAACACCTGCGCGACTTTCTCCGATATCTCCCAGAGCGTGTAGTACTCGTAGCTGTCCGCGTAGGCCGCCGGTGGTTCGGTGTTCCGGCGGCTGAGAACGTTCCCGAACCAGGGCGCGACGTCCTCTCCGATGGTGTTCACGTCGTCGATGTCCCACCCGTCGAAGCCGACGACGAGCGCGGGGTCGATGAGGTGGAGGTCGCTGTCGAGGTCGTAGAACACCTCCTTGTCGACGGTGATGCCGGTGCCGCCCTGATTGAGCTGGGTGAGGCCGGACTGGTCGAAGGAGACGCCGTCGAGCTGGTCGTAGTAGGCGTGGAGCGACCCGGCGGCGTTCGTGCTGAATCCGAGGGAGTTCACGGCGTCGCCGTAGCCGTACGCGACCGCCATGTCGGCGTAGAGGAGGCTGTACACCATCACGTTCGTCGGCGGTTCCTCGAACTCGACCTCGCCGACGGGCGCCATCGACACCGAGTACGGTCCGCTCGCATCGGTGGTTCCGGCGGTCGTGGCGTCCGTGGTCGCCTGCGTCGTCGTGTCGGTGGTCGTTGTCGCGTCGCTGCCGCCCTGACAGCCCGCGAGCAGGGCGCTGCCGGCGAGCGCGCCGGCGGATGCGATGTATCTCCTGCGCGTCGTGTTCGTGGGTTCGTCCGAAGCCATACGATTTAGGCAGGCCTAAAGAACTAAATGCGTTACTGTCTGCCCCCGGGACGTAGAGTTTCGTATAGTCGCCTATGGTTTATTGTGGTTGGAACCGCTTGCCGCGGGCGAGGAAGTAGAGGACGCCGAGCGACCCGACGACGGACGCGACGGCGAACGCGAGAACTGGGTCCCTAGTGTAGAGCAGTCCGCCGAGGAGGGCGCTCGGAATTACGACGACGTTCCGCACGAGGTAGTACGCGCCGGTGGTGCTCCCGCCCTCGTCGCGAGCGGCGGGACCGACGATGAGCGCCTTGTGCGCGGGGAGGCCGGCGAACCGGAGCCCGGAGAACGCGAACAGCGCGACGAACACCCAGGGGTCGGCGGGCGCGAGAATCAGGAGGACCGGAAAAATCGCGTACACCGAGAAGCCGAGCGCGACGACGGGTTTGAGGCCGGCGCGGTCGGCGAGCCGAGCGACCGGGAGCATGCTAAGGAGCGCGACAGCCATCTCGACGGCGAGCAGCACGCCGAAGAACGCGGCCGGGGCGAGCGTGACGCCGAACCCCGTGAAGGAGACGGTGCGGAGGTCGGTGACGACGAGCACGAAGAACACGTACACCATGCCGTTCCCGAAGCGGACGAGCGTGTCCGCGACGAGGAGCGGGCGGAGTTCGCGCGGGAGGCCGCGGAGGTCGTCGAGGACGCTCGACACGCCCGAGAAGGACTTTCCGAGGGAGTCTCGGCTGGCGTCGTACAGCCAGTGCTGGCCGAGCGTCGCGAGCAGCGCGAACGCGACGCCGACGAGGAGCACCCACCGGAACCCCGCGGTGAAGTCCGCGGTGAGCGCGAGGATACCGGCGGCGAGCAGCGGTCCGAGGAGGAAGCCGACGCGGCGGAAGGTCTCCGTGCTCGCGAACCCGGTGGCGAGCCGGTCGGGCGAGACGCTCTGCTTTACGATGGCGAACGTCGCGCCGAGTCCGAGGGATTTCCACGCCTGCGTGAGGAACAACCCCAGGAAAATCCAGAGCCACGCTGGAACGGTCGGCGTCGCGAGCACGGGCGCGGCCCACCACACGAGGAAGCCGAGCGTGGAGAGCGCGCCGAACAGCGTGAGCGCGCGCCGCGACCCGACGCGGTCGGAGAGCCGGCCGCCCGGATACGGGTAGACGGCGCTCACGAGGTTGCCGACGCTCCCGTAGAGTCCGACGACACCTGCGCTCGCGCCGAGCACGCTGAGGTATTCGGGGACGTATCGACTCGTCATCTGGAACGCGAGGCTGAACGCGAACATCGCCACGGACACGACGAGCACGCCGCGTTCGAGCGCCGCGAACTGTCGGAACGCGTCCAGCGGGTCCGGGCTGTCGGCCATCACGTGGGTGCTCGCGCCCCCGACTATTGAAGGGTCGGACCGAACGATTCAACACGACACGGGTCGAGACGCCGAGTATGGCCCGCGAACTCGACCACGACTGCCCGGAGTGCGACGAGGAACGCGAGTTCTACCGCAGCGCCGCGACGCACCTCCACCTCGGCCTGAAGACGAAGTGGCACTGCCCCGAATGCGACTTCGGGTTCGTCCGTATCAACGGAATCGACTCCACAGCGGTCTAACGCGCCCTTCTTCGCCCGTTTTATCCCGGCGAGACCGCAGTCCGCGCTCCGGCCCATAAACCGTATTTTGGGATAGGAAATCGAATAGATGGGAGTGGTGGATGAGTGCGCGGGTGGGTCGTTAAGGGAGTGGTTGGCGCTCGTGGATACCGGCTATCTCTGTCGCGAGGGAAACCGCTACGACCATCCAGTGAGATGAGCGGATATGGCACAGCAGTCCAGTGGTCGTTTTTGCCGAATCACGTATTGAGTCCCTCCCGCCGAGCGCGAAGCTCGTGTACAAGGTTCTGGAACTGGAGTCGCCGCTGACGCAGGCGGATATCAGGGAGCGCAGCCGACTGTCGAAGCGCACCACAAGGCACGCCATCGGGTTGCTCGCGGACGCGGGGCTGGTGGACGAGCGCGTGTACCCGCTCGACGCGCGGAAGAAACTGTACGCGCCTCAGAGCCCGGTGAAGCCGTCGACGGGGATGACCGAGTAGTCGACGGTGAGCGTGTCCTGGGTCGCGCGGACGCGCCCGACGAACTCCGATATCTCTTCGAGCGTGCCGTCGAGGATGAACAGTTCCATGCAATAGTGGTCGCCGACGTGGTTGTGGACGTTCGAGGACACGAGCCCCTCGTACTCGTGGCGCAGTCGAATCATGCGCTCCTCGACGGTCGTGCTCTGGTAGTCGAAGAGGACGGTGACGACGCCGAGGAGTTCGCGGTCTTCGAGGCGTTTGTCCTCGAACTCGCCGAGGAGGTTGCGCGCGGCTTCCCGGAACACTTCGCTGCGGCCGGTGTACCCGTGGGAGTCCGCGAAGTCGTCGATCCGTTCGAGGAGTTCGTCCGGCATGGAGACGCTGACGACGGCCATATGCTAACTCGGCCGGGAGAGATTATTAATCCTTAGTTATCGAGGGCGTGCCAGGAGAGCCGTGGGTTGCGCGCGGCCTGCGTCTGGTCGATGCGGCGCGCGGTCGTGCGTTCGGGCGCGTCCGCGAGCGCGTCGTCGTCCTCTCCGGCAACGGCGTTGAACGCGGCGGCGAGCTGGTCGAGCGTGCGCTTGCTCTCGACCTCGGTCGGTTCGGTCATCAGCGCTTCGCTCACGATTTCCGGCCACTTCGTCGTCGGCGGGTGGACGGCGTAGTCGAGCATGCGCTTCGCCACGTCGGCGGCGTCCTGGTCGCCCGCGGACGCGACGAACTCGTGGTGGAACGGCTCGAACGGAACGTCGTACTCGACCTGTTCGGCGAGGTAGTTCGCGTTCAGCACGGCTTTCGCGGAGGCGTCGCTGAGGCCGTCGTCGCCGAGTCGGGCGATGTACGCGTACGCCTTCACGAGCACGAGCCAGTTCCCGTAGAACCCGTGCACCTTCCCGATGCTGGAGTCGGGTTCGAAGAACTCGAAGCCGTCGTCGGTCTCTCTGACCTGTGGGTTCGGGAGGAACGCCGCGAGGTCCTCGGTGACGCCGACCGGACCGGCGCCGGGGCCGCCGCCGCCGTGCGGGGTGGCGAACGTCTTGTGGACGTTGAAGTGCATGATGTCGAAGCCCATGTCGCCGGGGCGGGCGCGTCCGAGGAGCGCGTTCAGGTTCGCGCCGTCGTAGTAGAGCAATCCGCCGGCGTCGTGGACGATGTCCGCGATCTCCTCGATGTCGCGCTCGAACAAGCCGAGCGTGTTCGGGTTCGTGAGCATCAAGGCGGCGGTGTTCTCGCCGACTGCGGCGTCGAGCGCGTCGAGGTCGACGCGACCGTCTTCGGCGGACGGGAGTTCGACCACGTCGTAGCCGCCGAGCGCGGCGGACGCGAAGTTCGTGCCGTGCGCGGAGTCCGGAATGACGATTTCGTCGCGCTGCTCGCCCTCGTCCTGGGACTCGTGGTAAGCCTTCGCGAGCAGGATGCCGGCGAACTCGCCGGCCGCGCCCGCTGGCGGCTGGAGCGTTACCGCGTCCATGCCGCCGATTTTCGCGAGTTGCTCTTGGAGGCCGTGGAGGAGGCCGAGCGTTCCCTGCACGCTCTCCTCGGAGCGGTCGGGGTGGACGGCCGCGCTCGGGCGCGCCGCGAGGTCCTCGGTGAACTTCGGATTGTACTTCATCGTACAGGACCCGAGCGGGTACGGGCCGGTGTCAACGCCGTAGTTCTGCTGGCTGAGCCGGACGTAGTGCCGGGCGAGTTCGGGTTCAGAGAGGTCGGGAAGTTCGATCGAATTCCGAGTGAGTTCGTCCGGGAGCGACGACTCGACCTCGACCTCTTGGGTGCTCTTCTCGGAGAGCAGTGGTTCGTACTCCGCGTCGTCCTCTTGGCTGAACCGCGCTTGGTCGTAGCGCTCCATCTCAGGCCACCTCCTCGAACGCCGCGACCAACTCGGGAATCTCGGGTTCGTTCGCGTCCGTGACGCAAATCTGGAGTTCGTGGTCGCCGACCGCGTGCACGGCGAACCCTTCGGTTTCGAGGTCGGCCGCGACCGCCGATGCGGGCTGGTCGGTGTGCGCGACGAACTCGCGGAAGTGGTGGCCGTCGTTGACGGGTGCGCGAACGCCGCGAACGTCGTCGAGGTCGCTCGCGAGGTCGCGGGGGAGTTCGACCATTCGCTCCGCGAGGTCGACGAGGCCCTGCGGGCCGAGCTGTGCGGCGTGAATCGCCGCGCGGAGCGCGACCCACGCCTGGTTCGTGCAGATGTTCGAGGTGGCGCGCTCCCGGCGGATGTGTTGCTCGCGCGTCTGGAGCGTCAGCGTGTACGCGCGCTTGCCCGCCGAGTCCTCGCTCGCGCCGACCAGCCGGCCGGGGACCTGCCGGAGGAAATCCTCCCTGCACGCGAACAGGCCGAGTCCCATGCCGTAGCTCGTGGGCATGCCGAGGGCGGCGGCGTCGCCGACGACGACATCCGCGCCTACGTCCGCGGGGCGCTGGAGGAGGCTGAGCGCGACGGGGTCGCTGCCGAGGCAGAACAGGGCGTCGTGGTCGTCCGCGAGCGAACCAATCTGCTGGAGGTTTTCCTCGATGACGCCGTCGGTGCTGGGGTTCTCCGCGTACACGAAGAGCGTGTCGTCGTCCGCGGTCTCGCGGAGCGCGTCGAGGTCGACGGTCCCGCTCTCCGTGGGGTAGGTTTCGACGGTGAGGTCGTTGCCCGCGACGTAGTTCTCGACGACGCCGACGCGCTCCTCGCGCGTGTTTTCGGGGAGGAGGACGCGCGTGCCGTCCGCCTGTCGGACGCGCTTCGCGAGCAGGACGGCCTCCGCGAGCGCGGTCGCCGCGTCGTACATCGAGCAGTTCGCGATTTCGAGGCCCGTGAGCTCGACGAGGAGGCTCTGGTACTCGAACAGCACCTGGAGGAAGCCCTGCGTGACCTCCGGTTGGTACTGCGTGTAGGACGTGATGAACTCGGAGCGCTGGCTGATGGTGTCCACCAGCGAGGGGACGTAGTGGTCGTAGTGGCCGCGTCCGAGGAACTCCGTCAGGTCGTCGTTCGCCGCGAGCAGGTCACCGACCTCGCGCCGGGTCTCCTGTTCCGTTCGGGCGTCGAGGCCGTACTCGCCGTCGAACCGGACCGACTCCGGAATGTCGAAGAGGTCCTCGACGGAGTCGGCGTCGACGGCCGCGAGCATCTCCGCCGTCTCGTCGGGCGTGTGGGGCGCGTACGGGCTCCCTCCCGCGCCGCTCATCGCGTCTCACCACAGTGCGTTCGCATACCTGTCTCATGCGAGCGAGCGGATATCATACTCCCGGTTCCGGAACGCGAACCACCCCGGAAAAATACACATCCGTGCATCACACTCGGGCGAATCAGCGCCGGAGTGCGCACGGACGCCGCAGAATTATTCGATTTGCTCGCGGTACTCCTCGGCGGTGAGCAGGTCGTCGAGGTCGCTCTCGTCCACGCCCTCGACTTCGAGCATCCAGCCGTCGCCGAACGGCTCGTCGTTCACGAGTTCGGGCGCGTCTTCGAGGTCGGTGTTCGTGTCCGAGACCTCACCTGAGACGGGGCTGTAGAGGTCGCTGACGGCCTTGATGGACTCCACGACGCCGAACTGGTCGTCCTGCGCGAGTTCGTCGCCCTCGTCGGGGAGTTCGACGAACACCACGTCGCCGAGTTCGTCCTGCGCGAAGTCACTGATACCGACGCGTCCGGTGTCGGGGTCGTACCATTCGTGCGATTCGAGGTAGTACAGGTCGCTGGGTACGTCGAAGCTCATGGTTCAGTCGAGGAAGCGGGGTGTCCTAAGTTCTGCCTTCTTCTCGTCGCCGCGAATCACGACGCCGACCCGGTCGCCCGGTTCGAAGTCCGTGGAGACGTAGCCCAGTCCGATGGGTTCGTCGAGGGTCGGGCTCATCGTCCCGCTCGTGAGTCCGCCGATGACCGTGCCGTCGCCGTCGGTCACGTCGTAGCCGTGTCGGGGGACGCCGCGCTCGCGGAGCACGACGCCGCGGAATTTCTCCTCGACGCCCTCCTCCTTCACGCGTTCGAGCGCGTCCCGCCCGACGAACTCCGTATCTAGTTTGACCGTCCACCCGATACCCGCCTCGTAGGGCGTTCGCGGGTTCGACTCGGCGTCGAAGTCCTGTCCGGAGAGCAATAGGCCGGCTTCCATGCGGAGGGTGTCGCGCGCGCCGAGGCCGCACGGCTGGCAGTCGAACGCGTCCCAGACCGTTTCGGCGTGTTCGTTGTCGTAGACGAGTTCGAAGCCGTCCTCGCCCGTGTAGCCCGACCGGGAGACGAGACAGGAGACGCCCGCGACCTCGGTTCGCGCGGTCTCGAACATGGAGAGGTCGAGCACGTCGCCCGCGCTCGCGTCCGCGACGAGATCGGGCGCGTTCGGGCCCTGCACGGCGACCATTCCGTACTCGGTCGTGTGGTTCTCGACGGTCGCGTCCATCTCCCAGTCGTCCCGGTGGCTGGTCCAGCGGTCCATCATCTCGTCGTCGTGTCCGGCGTTCGGGACGAACAGGAAGCCGTCCCGGTCCGGGAGGGCGTAGACGACGGTGTCGTCGATGAGGTGGCCGTCGGCGTTCACGATGCTCGAATACTGGGCGTCGCCCGCGTCGAGCGCGCTCACGTCGTTCGTGGTGAGGCGCTGCAGCAGGCGTTCGGCGTCCGGACCCGACACCTGGATTTGGCCCATGTGGGAGACGTCGAAGATGCCGGCGTCCTCGCGGACGGCGGCGTGTTCCTCGCGGATGGAGTCGAACTCGACGGGCATCTCCCAGCCGCCGAAGTCGGTGAACGTCGCGCCGGCGGCGTCGTGGACGTCGCGGAGCGGTGGAGTCCGCAGTGACATACCGGAGTCGTCTCACGCCGGGGTGAAAACTACGCGGGTTCGATAGCGGCGAGAGCAGGTGTTGGCGTGGACCGGAACCATTAGGCGCGGTCGGCCCCCTCTCGGTGGTATGGGACTGCGCGACCTCGTGGACGGCGGGCGGCGGGTGGGCCTGTTCGTCGACGGGCCGAACGTGTTGCGCGAGGAGTTCGACGTGGACTTGGACGACGTGCGGGAGGCGGCGGCGGACGCCGGGACGCTCGCGGTGACGCGGCTCTACCTCGACCAGCACGCGACCCCGGGATTGATTCAGGCGGGCGAGGCGCGGGGGTACGACGTGCGCGTGACGAGCGGGGACGTGGACGTGAAGCTCGCGGTGGACGCGACCGAACTCGCGGTGAGCGGCGGCGTCGACGTGCTCGCCATCGCCTCGCGCGACATCGACTTCAAGCCCGTGCTGGAGAAGGCCGCGCGGGAGGGCGTGGAGACGCTCGCGGTGACGCCCGGCGAGCACGGGAGTTCGGACGCGCTGCGGAACGCGGCGACGGACGCCGTGCTCCTCGAAGAGTAGGTTATTCAGTCGGCCGCCCGCTACCACGGGTATGCGCGACCTCGGCACGCCGGTTCTGGACAATCACATGCACCTCGACGCCGAGCACGCGCGGGGCATCGAGGCCGTGAAGGACTTCGCGCGGAGCGGCGGCACCCACTTGCTCGTGGTGAACAAGCCCTCGTGGCACCTCGGCCCGCTCCCCGAATCGAGGGATGATTTCGAGCACGTCTTCGAGACGACCATCGACGTGGCGGCGCGCGCGAGCGAGGAACTCCGGGGGCGGGCGTGGCCCGTGCTCGGCGTCCACCCCGGCCTGATTTCGCAGTTGGTCGACGACGGCTACAGCGCGGAAGACGCGGGTGAGCTGATGCAGGCGGGTCTGGAGGTGGCGGCGGAGTACGCGGCGGACAGCGACGCGGTCGCGCTGAAGTCGGGGCGGCCGCACTACGACGTATCCGAGGCCGTGTGGGCGGCGTCGAACGACGCGATGCGGCACGCGTTCGCGCTCGCGGCCGACCGCGACCTCGCCGTCCAACTCCACACGGAAGCGACCGAGGACCTGACCCAGGTCGGCGAGTGGGCGGAAGCCGAGGGATTGTCCGCGGAGCGCGTGGTGAAGCACTACGCGGCGGGCGAACTCGCGGGCGTGACGCCGAGCGTGATGAGCGAGAAAGACCGCCTGGAACGCGCCGCCGAGGCCGGGAAGCCGTTCCTGATGGAGACGGATTTCGTGGACGACCCCGACCGGCCGGGGATGGTGATGGGACCGAAGACCGTCCCACGGCGAGTGAACTGGCTGCTCGAACACGGCCACGAGGCGGCGGTGCGGAACGCGCACATGAAGACGCCCGCGGCGGTCTACGGTATCGACACGCACGCCACCCTGGCCTAAAAGAAAGGACTTTCACCCGGGCGGCCGGCGTTGTGGGTATGAGTGAGAACGAAGAAGAGTACTACGCGGACGAACGCTGGCAGAACTGGCTCGACCGACTGAGGGACGAGGACCTCGACCCCGAAGAAGAGGACTCGGCTCGTCTCCTCCTGAACCTCCAAGACGACGTGGCCATCGCGGTCGCGAAAATCGTCACCGACTACCAGGACGGCGACCTGGACGAGGAGGAGACGCTGGACGAACTCGCGAAGATCCGGGACACCGTGCTCGCGGAACCCGACATCGCGGACGAGGACACGCTGATGCTCGTGGACGGCGTGCAGACGAGTCTCGTCGCCGTGTTCTACTCCGCGGAGCAGTACGTCGCGGACGGCGTCGCGGACGAAGCCGACGTGACGGAGTACGTGCAGGCCGCCGCCGGCGCGGAAGAAGAAGAAGAGTTCGACCGCGCGCTCGGCCTCGCCGCCTGCGCGGGCACCCGAATCATCGACGGCGAAGAACTCCCGATAGAGCTCGCGGACGACCTCGAATACGGACTGGTCGTCGAGTGGGTGAACGGCCTGGACAGCCTCCAGAGCGCCCTCGCACAACCGGAAGTCGTCGAAGAGGACGAGTAAGGATTTATCCCGCTCGGACGGGAAACAGAGGTAATGCGACTCCTGGAGGACGAGCGCGGGGTGACCGTCCAAATCGGCGCCATCCTGATGTTCGCCATCCTCGTCATCCTCCTCTCCACCTATCAGGCGTACGTCGTCCCCCAGGAGAACGAAGCCATCGAGTTCCAGCACAGCCAGGAAGTCGAATCGGACTTGGTCGCGGTTCGGAACGCGGTTCTCAGCGCGGCGGCGTCCGGCGGCGGCCGCCCCGAGTCCGTGGCGCTCGGCACGCAGTATCCGGTGCGGACGTTCTTCGTAAACCCACCGTCAGCCACGGGAACACTGCAGACGGAGGCGGTCGGGAACGCGACCCTCTCCATCGCGAACGTCACGGCGGTCGGTGACCCCGAGACCGAGGATTTCTTCGAGCGACAGAACGGCACGCTGACGTATCCGACGAAGTCGCTCGTGTACGACGCCCAGTACAACGTCTACGACGGCGCGCCCTCGCGCGTGCTGGAAAACGGCCTGCTGTACAACGACTTCGGCGACGTACACACGGTGCCGTCGGCGTCGACCCAAGTGGTCGTCGATGGCACGACCATCACGCTGGTCGCGCTGAACGGGAGTTACTTCCAGAACGGCGTGACGGCGTCGGCCGTCGACCCGAGCGTGTTGAGCGGACCGTCCAATCCCGTGGACGTGACGAACACGACCGGGAACGTCACGATAACGTTCAGTTCGCGGATGCCGGCGTCCGAGTGGCGCAACCGAACCTCGCTCGGGAACCAGCAGCACGTCGTGAGCGTTACGCAAGCCGGGGAGAACCAGGTACGGGTCGTTCTTGAGGACGGCGTCGAGTACTCGCTGCGCGCGGCGAAAATCGGCATCGGGTCACAGACGGCCGATACGGACGCCGCGTACATCACCCGCGTCGGCGACAGCACGGTCCGAGTGGGCGACCCGGTGACGTTCGAGGTTCGAGACGAGTACAACAATCCCGTTCCGAACGCCGACGTCACGGTGTCCGGCGGGACTGTCGACGGGTCGGCGACCCAGTCGACAGGAAGCGACGGCCGCGTCACCTACGAGTTCAGCGACGTGAGTTCGAACACCCGCGCGACAATCGGCAGCGACACCGACGACGCGGACCGAGTCGAGTTCGATGTCGAAGAGGCGACTGGTGGCGGGAACGGAACCAGTAGCGCTCCGTACAGCATCGAGTGGCAGCCGGAACTGATGGATGACCAGCCCGGTGTCGAGTACGTTAACGGAACAATCGTCATCACGCCGAGCGAGGCGTCGTCGCCGATAGACGCGATTTCGCGGGCGATCACGTCCGCGAACAACGGCGTGAGTGGGGTGTTCGTGGATTACTCGACGGAGAACGCGTCCGTGGCTACGTTCCCCTCGTCCTCGTCCAACGACGACACGAACGCGACCGGGTACTCGACAGTCTCGATGACGTACGACACCGGGAATACGACCGTCTACGTGTCCGGACTCGTCGGGAGCGACACACTGCCGGTGTCCGTACAGGCCGCTGAGAACGGCGTCTACTACCGCTACTACGAAGGCGATTACGGTGGTGGCGGAATGCCGAACTTCGACGCGCAGACGCCGCAGGCCACCGGAAACGTCGATACGTTCGACATCAGCCCCCGAGAGCGCGATAACGACTTCGGGTTCCAGTACACGGCGTACATCGAGGTTCCGGAGAGCGGGACGTACACGTTCTCCACGAGTTCCGACGACGGTAGTCGGCTCTACATTGACGACCAGCTCGTGGTGAACAACGACGGCGAACACGCGGAGCAGACGGTTTCCGGTGACACCAGTCTGTCCGCGGGACGGCACAATATCACGGTGACGTACTTCGAGAACCAGGGCGACCAAGCGCTCACCGCGTCGTGGAGCGGTCCAAGTATCTCGGGGACGCAGGAGATACCGTCGAGCGTGCTGACGCCACGGGTTCCGGCAGCGGCGAGCGGCGGCCCATCGGCCGCGCTCTCCATCACGATGACGAACGATGGCCCCGGGAACTCCGCGGATACGTACGAGTTGGACGCAAGCGGATCTACCGGCAGCATCACGGAGTACCGCTGGGACTTCAACAACGACGGAACCATCGACGAAACGACGACAAGCCCGACGACGACCACCCAGTACCAGCCGAACAGCCGGCCCGCAAACGCGCGCGTGGTGGTTGTCGGGCCGAACGGGCAGGACGCGGCCGTCAGGTCGTATTCGGGCGGGACAACGACGGCGGTGACGACGTATCCGAGCGCGTTCAAGGACGGGGACGGGTCGTCGGAGGCGAACGAGGACCCGAGTATTCCGCCGCAGAACGCGTACGGCGACCTCTCCGGATTCGGGAATGTGGACGTCGACTCGAACGATAACCAGGTGGTGACCATTAGTTCGACGGACTACAACAACACCATCGGGGGATTCCAGACGCGAGTGGGGGTCGCGGTGGAAAATCTACCGTCGCGCTCCCAACACACGCTCGTTATCGGAGACTACCGGATGAGCTCGGGGCAGGGCTTCGACGTGACGCCGGTGCGGGCGGACGGGACGGCGGTCGGGCAGACGTACTCGTTACAGAGCGGGAGCACGACGACGCGGACGATCCAGCTCTCGCAGCCCGTAGTCGACTACATAAACAACGGCGGGACGCTCTACCTCAGGGTTGAGGCGCAGACGAACGCGTACTCGGGCATCCGTATCGACTACATTCAGGTCCAGTCGAGTTGAAGCAGTTCGACGTTCGTCGAACACCCTATCGACAAGCCCATATAGGTGGTGTCTAAAGACGCGAGTATGACAGCAGTCGGTATCGACGCGGTCGAAATCTGGACGGGGAAACTGAAGCTCGACCTGCCGGAGACGTTCGCGCCGCAGAAGGGCGACGACCCGGCGAAGTACACGAAGGGACTGGGGTTGAACGCGAGTTCGTTCCCGGACGCGTACGAGGATATCGTGACGATGGGGGCGAACGCGGCGTACAAGCTGATGGAGCGGAAGGGCTTGGAACCCGACGATATCGGGCGGATCGACGTGGCGACGGAGTCCGCGTTCGACAACTCGAAGCCGGTTTCGACGTACGTCGCTGGCTGCTTGGAAGACGTGTACGAGGGCGACTTCCATCACGCGAACAAGGGCGAGCGGAAGTTCGCGTGCATTGCGGGCACGCAGAGCATCGACGACGCGTACAACTGGATCAAGGCGGGGCGGAACCGCGGCCGTGGCGCGTTGGTCATCGCGACGGACACGGCGCTGTACGCGCGTGGCGACGCTGGCGAGGCGACGCAGGGCGCTGGCGCGGTGGCGATGTACATCACGGAAGACCCGAGTCTGGTGGAAATCAGCCACGAGCAGGGGTACGGGTCCGCGGACGAGACCGACTTCTTGAAGCCGAACCAGCAGTTCCCGAGCGTGGACGGGAAGCGCTCGGTGCAGGTGTACCTCGCGCGGATGCGCGAAGCTCTGGAGGACTACGAGTCCGTCGCGGGCGACGTGGAACTGGACGGGTTCGAGTACGCGCCGTTCCACACGCCGTTCCCGGGGATGGTGCGGAAGGCCGCGCTGCTCGCGTACCGGCACGTCATTCGAGGCACCGAACACGAAGACGATCTCGCGGGCGAAATCGGCCGGCAGCCTCGTCCCGACGAGTTCGACGACGAGGAAGCGTACCAGGAAGCGATTCGGGAGTACATGGACGCGCTCGGTGACACCGAGCAGTACCAGGACTGGTACGCGGAGGTCATCGACCCGACGCTCTCCATCAGTCGCGAAGTCGGGAACTGGTACACCGGCTCCGTCCACATCGCGCGGATGAGCGCGCTCATCGAAGCCGCCGAGGAGGGCACGGAGATGGCGGGGAAGACGCTCCTCGTCGGTTCGTACGGGTCGGGCGCGCAGGCGGAGATTCACGCGGAAACCGTCGTCGACGGCTGGAAGGACGAAATCGAGGCGTGCGACATCTACGACCAGATAGACGACCGCTACGACATCTCGTTCAGCGAGTACGAGCAGGTGCACGACCGCCACAACCACGAGAAGCGCGTGGAACTGGAGCCGTTCACGCAGCCGGAGGGCGAGTTCGTGTTCGACGGCTGGGGGCCGATGAACGAACGCAAGTACACGTTCGTCGAGTAACCGACCGCTTCTTTTCCAGCCCACCTACGCCAGCCGCGAGCACCGCAACCGCGCCCACAATCAGCGCCGTAACCGACAGCCGAACGTTCACCAGGGAAGCCGCCGCCACCCGGCACTGTGACGTAGCGAGTGCGTCACGGGTGCGAGCGAAATCCGTCGACAGCGCCCGTGACCGAGCGGTGTCGGCGTGCACGCCTACGGGAACTCGCGGAGTTCGTCCAGCATCGCGTCCGTATCCTGGTTCGTGATGGCGAGCGAGAAGCCATCGCGTTGAGCGAGTCGGGGTGCGTGCTCCCAGAGGTCGTCCTCGTCGATGCCGTGGAGGAGTACGGCGTTCGGCGTGGGGTTGACGACGCGGAGCGCGACCAGCGGTGACTCCCCGCGGGAGACCTGCGTGAACACGAGCACGCGGTTCGTGCTCTGGCCGTAGAGCCGATAGAAGTCCTCGGCGGAGAGTCGCGTGATTGCTTCGATGCTGTTGATGACGGTGTGGCCGCTCACGCGGTCGCGGTCGCCGGCAGCTATCTCGGTGGCGTCGACGGCGTCGTAGAGGTCGGTGAGCGGGACAGTCGTCGAGTACTCGCGGAGGTCGAGCACCACGTCGCTCTCGAAGCCGGCGGAGAGCACGCGGCCGTACTGGCGGATGCGGTCGCCGCCCCGCGCCTCGTCGATGTCGAGCAGGCCGGTGACGAGGCGGTTGACGAGGCCGATTCCGGGGGAGTCGCGGCGGCCGCTCTCGTAGTCAGAGATGACGGACGAGGAGATGTCGAGTTCGTCCGCGAGCGACGTCTGGGAGACGCCGAAGTCCGTCCGCCACTTCCGGAGGGTGGCGCCGGGGTCGTCGCTCAGCGTGACTTCGCCAGCGATGCGTTCCGCGAGGTGTGCGCGCGCGTCCCGGTCCATACACTCTCCTTCGTCCGACGGCGAAAAAGCGTATCGACAGGCGACGAAGCCATGGTATTCGAGCGCGAATCACACGGTATGCCGTCGACCATCGTGCACGTCGCCATCGGCGGAATCGTCGCCGTCGCCCTGCTCGGACCGGCGTTCGACCGGCGGAGCGTCCTCGTCGTGCTCGCCGCCGCAGCACTCCCCGACGTCGACACCGTCATCGGGTTCTGGGTTCACGGCGGCCACCGTGCAGTCCTCCACAACCTCGTGCTCCCGGCGGTCGCGCTCGGCGCGCTCACGCTGGACAGACGGCGACCCGCGTCGTGGCTTCGCCGTCGGTACGGCGACCGCGGAGTTCGGGTGGCGTTCGTCGCGCTCGCGGCGTTCGTGTTCGGCGGTGTCCTCCCCGACCTCGCGGTGAACGGCGTGAACGCATTCTACCCGCTCCACGACCGGTTCTACACGGTGAACGGCGAGCTTCTCCTCTCGAACCAGCGCGGCCTCGTGCAGACGTTCGTCGACCTCTCGCCCGACGGCGGCACGGTCGGCGGGACGACGGCGGACACGCACTACTCCACGGGCGTCGACCCGACCGCGGGCGCGGAGCCATCGAACGTGGAGCGCGTGTTCCCGGTCGTCACGTCGGGGTTCCGGTTGCTCGTCGTCGTCCTGAGCGGGTTCCTGCTCGCGGCGCGGTTCCGGGAGCGCCAGCGCTAACTCCGCCGACGCGAGACGAGGCGTATGGTCACGGTACGCGAGTACGACGGCGATGCAGAGGGACTCTGGCGGTTGAAGCGCGCGTTCGAGACCGGACTGGGCGAGGGAACGGGCGACGACGCGAAGGAGGCGGTGTACGAAGCGAAGCTCACCGAAGAGTACCGCGAGGAGTACCTGTCGTGGGTCGCGGACTGCATCGAGGAGAACGCGCGCTGCGTGCAGGTCGCGGTCGACGACGGACGGCTCGTCGGGTACGTGTTCGTGTTGCCGGCGTCGCTCGCGTACGTCTGGGACGCCGCGGTGCTGAACGAGGTGTTCGTCGAAGAACCCTATCGAGGCACGGGCGTCGCGGATGAGTTGATGGCGGCAGCGCTGGACGCTGCGCGAGAGATGGACCTCCCGCTGGATAGGATGGTCTTGGACGTGGACCCGGAGAACGAACGGGCGCGGGCGTTCTACGACCGATACGAGTTCAGTTCGTGGGGCGAGCTTGTGGCGCGCGACCTCTGAACCAGCCGGTGAGTGCGCCGCCGAGAGTGCCGAAGACCAACGGGTAGAGCGCGCCCGCGGCGACGGCGAGCGCGGGGTCGGGGCGGATGGTGAGGTCGCCGCGCGTGACGGTGAGTACGAAGACGCCGACGACGACCAGCGGCAGGAATCCGAGCGCGACCGTGGCGCCGACGCGCGCACCCGCAGTCGGGGTGGTTGCGTTCACTGTGAACGCGACGCCAGCGCCCGCGAGCGCGAGCAGGACGCCGGGGACGATGTGGACGAGCGGGCTCGCATCCGCGAGGAGGTTTTGTGAAGTGTTCCAGTAGGTGAGCGGGACGTACACCGCGTTGTAGGCGAGCCAACCGACGGCGGTCCACGTCGGAACCGCGTCCTGCCCGAACACGTCGAGAACGAAGTTCAGCACGGCGAGTTCGTCCTCGACGTCGCCGGCGGCGACCGCGTACGTGAGCGCGTACCCGGCGACGTACGCCAGCGCGCCGCCGACGGCTCCGCGAGTCCAGGTTCGAATCACAGTCGGGCGTGGGTGCGGACGACCGTAGCCGTTACGCCGCATAAACCGATAGTTAGGATATCAAATCGAGGTCGGTGGTGTGTTCGCAACCACTAAACGCCGCTCGCCCCTACCTCGGGTAATGTCTGATTGGACGGAGCAATAACATGAAACAAACCCATGATATGACCATATTCACACGACTGCCGTAAACACGGATTGCAGGAGACAATTCACCGCGAGTAAGAACATCTGAACCAACACGGAAGGTATACAACTTCGTCACGCAGACACGAGCCATGAACTGCTTCATTTGCGAGAAGGAAGTCGAGTGGCGGGACGCAGACACGAAAACTAAAGCACTACTCGACCATCTGGATGACGAGCACGACTACTTCAGCGATACCTGAATATTCAATATACCAATTCATCAATAGTTTATTAAATATACAATTAGACAAGCCGATGATGGTAGTTGAAGAATGCGTGAACTGCGGTAGTAGCAAGGTAGAAGGACTTGCGAATGAGCCTGCGAAAAAACAGTGCCTAGACTGTGGAGCAATGACAATACCATGCCCCGAGGAAGACTGCTGCAATAGCATATCCCCAGGCGGGTATTGCGAGGAATGCGACACAAACTTCCACTAGGGAATCGAAACTTAGCGTAAGTCGAACCGAAACTCAACTAATTCGATAGCAATTAGCGACACGGGGGTGTGGGGAGGATATTTTCGAGACGAGGATGTGAGAGACCTCCCAGACCAAACACAAGCGAGAAACCACCCAGACCGCCCTCTCGATTAGACTGCAGAAGTACACTCAACCCAATTACGCGCCCACACGAAAAAGACGAGTTACGAAAGTGTATCCTGCATGGAAACAACACTTCAACACACAACACCGCACCACACCGCAGAGTAACTTATGCAGGGAGAACAACAACCCAACCGCATCCGTCCCGCCATTCACTGCTGAGGCGGTCGATGTAGCGGTTGTAGTGGTGCGTCCCGCATAACCTAATGCGGAGGCAGTTGTGGTGCGGCGGGGTGTGGAGTGCAGGGAGTTGTTGTGTGGAGTGGTGCGTGAATTATTATTTTTTGCAATAACGACTGTCGAACGCACCGTCGTTGTGGCTGGGCCGTGGCGAGGCGTTGAGACGGTGGTTAAGCGGTGGTTGAGCGGTGCGGTTTGTTGAGGTGGTCAGCGGGACAGCTACTACTACTACTACTACTACTATGTTTAACTAACTATCATAGGTTAGTTTATACTAACCCCAAGTGAGTAAAGTAACCTCATCGGTTAGTTAGTATCCCACTCCTGCTGGACTTGTTTGCACGGTGCGGTTGTGATGTGTTGTTCAATACGCATAACGCTAGTTTTCGCGGGTTTGAGTGGGTATAGTTGTCTGCTGTGATGGGCGTCGAGGAGTGTGAGTCGTTTTTTAGAAAAATAATAATTGAAACGGTGTGTCTGCACCACGGGATTGGGTTGTCTGG
>Ga0207813_100220_pt1 | contig 39638 bp, 43 predicted proteins | sample A23E3SouthBayCA_2_FD_187730 | JGI IMG/M metagenome (GOLD analysis project Ga0207813, IMG submission 187730) | Aerobic enrichment media microbial communities from Eden Landing Ponds, California, USA - A23 E3 (4) (SPAdes) | ecosystem: Environmental > Aquatic > Marine > Unclassified | place... | reverse complement strand
CGGTCGCCTCCCGGCTCGTCGGTATCGGTGTCGACCCGTCGCAGCGTCGCTGGCTCGGGCTGATAACAGTCGCCCTGCACCAGTAGATCCAGCAAGGCCGTCAGCGCCCGCTTGGCTCCGTACTCTTTGGCGAGCGTGTCCAGTACGTCCCCAGCAGATGCGCCGTGGCCGTCTTCGCTGGTGGCGATTACATCGAGCGCGTGGCTGCGGATTGCGGGCTCGGCGTGGGTCTGCACGACGAAGCCGTCCGTGCTCCGGAGGTAGGTGCTGACAGCGTCCAGCAGTTCGAGTTCCTCATCAGCGAGGGCGGGTTCGGCGGCCTGTAAGACGGTGTCGAGTCGGGTGGCCGCCGCCGTGTGCGAGGGGATGGTGGTGCCGCCGTCGGTGGCGACCAGATCGTGGCCGGTGACGATAGCCAGCGAGCGGGCGGCCTGGGTGATGGCGTCCTGGCCGCGGTCAGTCAGGGCGTAGGTTCCGTCAGTGGTGGTGACAAGGTCGTCGGCTTCGAACCCGGCGAGGGCGTCCGTGACGCGAGCATCGTCGAGGGTGGCTTCGCGTCGGGTTTCGACGGCGATCTGGAGGGCGTCAGCGGTGGCCGCGCGGTCGTAGTGGTCGTGGTCGGCAATCGCTTTCAGGAGATCCCGCTGGAGGGCGGTGCAGTCGTGGTAGGTCGTCATCGGTCGCCTCCGGTGGTATGCATCTGGCCACAGCTGGGAGGTGACTTGGTAAGAGTCTGGGGCGCGCGTGACCGGAAGTGGATTTTTGGCATCCAATTTTCGTCTCTGGCCCGCTGTGGCGTGTTCGTGGGCCGCTCAGTCGATGACCGGAAAATGACCGGAAGTGACTGGAAGTACCGCCGTCTGGTGGTTTCCGAATGACCGGAAGTGCCTGTTGGTGGCGAGCGATGCGACTCTTCGTGGGTGAGCTTGCCGGTGGTCATGGGTTCGACGGGACGCCGGTGGTTGCTGTGGGCGTCGCCTATCTCAGAATACCGTAGTCAACCGTATTAATAGTTACCGTACGGTAACCAGTATCCGGACGGAAGTAACGGAATAATCCGGTGGTGATTTTTGTTTGCGAGATAGATAGCAAGCAAGATGGGTGAGAGAGGGCGGAAGAAAACCGTGTCAGATGTTGAAATCCTCCGCCAGTTTGCATTAGAGCCAGCCCCCTTCATGCACCCTACAGAGCTAACTGACTCGCTTGAGATGTCTCGGCAGGGTGTATACAAGCGGTTGAAGGCGCTTGAAGAGCGAGGACTCTTAGAGAGCAAGAAGGCTGCCGATACACGGAACTGGTGGCTTACAGATGCAGGCCGACGCCATCTTTCTGAGAACTCCTGATCTATTCACGCCACCACCCAATCATATGCTGTGTGGGCTTCTTTCGGCTGATTTCTCCATCTTGGTGCAGGTTTTGTAGCCTTTTGTGGATGGCAGTACGGGTAATGGGCAGCACTTTTTCCAGTTCACTCGCAGTTACGAACGGACCCTCGATCTCGTCAAAAGCGTCTATTATCTCTTCATCTGAGACGAGTTGATTCCCGTGTGTTGGACTCATTTATTACAGTCGCCTTTTGGTTACCGCACGACAATAGTTTTATGGTGGTGGCGTAACATAAGCTAAGTATAGGAACACACGCGCCGCTGGTCGATTTTGTACGAAATCGCCCCGGTGGTAGGAACACCGAGGCGCGTGGTTCCAGGAAGAACCAATGGCAACTACGCAATCCAATCCACAAGAACGTACCGCACGCGAACTACTCACCCAGGGCCGACCGCTTTTCCTTGGCGTCGACGGCGGCGGCGCGGCGCATTACTGGGACAGCTACGAGTTCGCCGTGGCTGTTGTCGCGGCTGATGGTGACGCTGAGAGGGTCGTGTTGGCGGAGACGCCCTTTGAGACGCTCTCGGAGTGGTGCGAATACACGCGTGGCGAGCGCGGCTGGGATATCGGGCCGCACGTCGGCGGGTCGCTCGTCGGCGATCTCGTTCGAGGTGTTGAGGCATGAGCTGTACTGTCGAGGAACGGCGACGGGTTCGTCGAGCCGCGAGGGCGATTCAATAGGAAGTTGCTACTGAGTCCGTTGATGTGCTTGCACCGAGTGCGAGTCAGTACGGAGAATGGACGCTTGATGCTGTGCTTCGGGACTGTGAGGGTGTGCCGCCAGAGGTGTTACGTGAGCTGGCGCTGGCTGGGTTGACGCTGCAGCCGACGCCGTCGCAGGCTGAGTTTCAGCACGTGGCAGCGACGGTGTAGGACGGTGATGGCTATTTTCATCGACCCCCCGGGGGTTGCGGGGGTATTGGCGGTCGACGAAAATAGTGAAGTGAAACCAGGCTAGAAATAGGCTGTGTCCCGGGAATCGGGCATGGTTTCAGACGGACCCTTGGGCGGTTGAAGCCAGACTCGGGTATCCGCTCGTCAATACACGAGTTGCAGTTTCAGACGGACCCTTGGGCGGTTGAAGCGCAACACAACCGATGAGCCTGCGACCGTTGGCCCCAGTTTCAGACGGACCCTTGGGCGGTTGAAGCCTTAGAGATTACTACAAAGAAGACGTTGCAGACCTGTTTCAGACGGACCCTTGGGCGGTTGAAGCTCCGTACACGTCGGCCCCACGCCGCGCGTAGAACCGCGTTTCAGACGGACCCTTGGGCGGTTGAAGCCAGAGTGTGCGCACTGTGAAAACTACCGGAACCCGTTTCAGACGGACCCTTGGGCGGTTGAAGCAAAGAATACGAAGCGGATTACCGCACTGAAGACTGGGTTTCAGACGGACCCTTGGGCGGTTGAAGCAAACCAGTGCTTGAAACGCAGATTGATGATATCCGTTTCAGACGGACCCTTGGGCGGTTGAAGCGCGCTGCAAAACATCACTGCCGAAGACGGCAGCAGTAGTTTCAGACGGACCCTTGGGCGGTTGAAGCAGAACTGCTGAGGATCAAGATGTGTGTCCCATATGCGTTTCAGACGGACCCTTGGGCGGTTGAAGCTCGCAGTGGCGGGCGATTAACTGCGGCGCGGCGAAGTTTCAGACGGACCCTTGGGCGGTTGAAGCACCTCAACAGTGTCAACATCACCGTTTGCCCACTCGTTTCAGACGGACCCTTGGGCGGTTGAAGCAACGGTGTTGATGCATGAACGAGCGCGAAGGTGTAGTTTCAGACGGACCCTTGGGCGGTTGAAGCCCGGTCGGGATAGCAACGGACGCCTACGAGGTGGGTTTCAGACGGACCCTTGGGCGGTTGAAGCGTCCGTGACGGATTGCGAGGTGTTGAGTCCCATGACGTGTTTCAGACGGACCCTTGGGCGGTTGAAGCAGCATCGCCCGGTGGGACAATCTCGACGTTGGAGAGTGTTTCAGACGGACCCTTGGGCGGTTGAAGCCACCGACCTGCTCGACGTGCTGCCGAATCTGCTCGTGTTTCAGACGGACCCTTGGGCGGTTGAAGCTCGAATTGCTCGCCACACCACGGGCACACGCCGTCGTTTCAGACGGACCCTTGGGCGGTTGAAGCTGACTCCTGCGAAACTGCGCGAGCAGGTGCTCGACCGGTTTCAGACGGACCCTTGGGCGGTTGAAGCACAGATACCACAGTGAAATAATGTAAAATGCCACAAGTTTCAGACGGACCCTTGGGCGGTTGAAGCCACCATGACCGGGGCGACTGATACCCGGTCTCGTGGGTTTCAGACGGACCCTTGGGCGGTTGAAGCGGCCAGCGCGACCAGCACACCGAGCGCGTTCGGGTAGTTTCAGACGGACCCTTGGGCGGTTGAAGCGATTTTGTGGCCGAGGTCGTGACGGATTTGCTCAGAGTTTCAGACGGACCCTTGGGCGGTTGAAGCGCTGATGGCGCTATCAACACCGCCAAGCAGGTCCGCGTTTCAGACGGACCCTTGGGCGGTTGAAGCGGGCGCCACACAAAGACTCCTCAATCGAACGCGACAGTTTCAGACGGACCCTTGGGCGGTTGAAGCTGGACATCCCACGGGTGGATAGCGAACGTGTTCTGGTTTCAGACGGACCCTTGGGCGGTTGAAGCACCGGCTGGAGCGTCAGATTGTAGTTGAACCAGGCGGTTTCAGACGGACCCTTGGGCGGTTGAAGCCCTCTGAGCCGTCGATGATACCGACTGTTACCCAGGTTTCAGACGGACCCTTGGGCGGTTGAAGCGGCTCGATCACCCGCGAGAACGCGATGATCCTCACCGGTTTCAGACGGACCCTTGGGCGGTTGAAGCGTCCAGCGGGACGCCATCCAGCAGGTCCGCGCGGAGCGTTTCAGACGGACCCTTGGGCGGTTGAAGCTGCTGCTCGGAGGACATCGTCCAGACCGCCCGATAGTTTCAGACGGACCCTTGGGCGGTTGAAGCCTGCCCGACGACGGCGAGGTCGAGGAGGTCGAGGAGGTTTCAGACGGACCCTTGGGCGGTTGAAGCCCCTCACGGAACCGGATGACTACGGCGACGAGGAAAGTTTCAGACGGACCCTTGGGCGGTTGAAGCGCGGAACCAGACGATCTTCGACGATCCTGAGTCGTGTTTCAGACGGACCCTTGGGCGGTTGAAGCACCAAACAATGTCATATCTTCAAGAAGCCACCGGGTTTCAGACGGACCCTTGGGCGGTTGAAGCTAGGAACCACTCATCATCGAAGCCCGTATGCAAAGGTTTCAGACGGACCCTTGGGCGGTTGAAGCGCTCCAACAGCTAAGGTTTGCTCGTTCTGTTCCAAAGTTTCAGACGGACCCTTGGGCGGTTGAAGCACGTCGACTACTCCATTGGTGCGCGTGAACAGCAGGTTTCAGACGGACCCTTGGGCGGTTGAAGCAAAAAAGATAGGCTCTGAAGAGCCCGTCCTAAGCGTTTCAGACGGACCCTTGGGCGGTTGAAGCACGACTTACCCGATCAGTGGGACGAAGATGCAAAAGTTTCAGACGGACCCTTGGGCGGTTGAAGCCTCGGTATCTGGCAGATCGACCGTCGCCGTTTCCATGTTTCAGACGGACCCTTGGGCGGTTGAAGCGAGTTCGAACCGGACGTACGGACCCTGAGCGTCCCAGTTTCAGACGGACCCTTGGGCGGTTGAAGCCAGACGACAAACAGCCATTGCCCGTCAGGAGAGGAGGTTTCAGACGGACCCTTGGGCGGTTGAAGCACGTATTCGCCGGCGTATTCGCCGCCCATGAAGGGTTTCAGACGGACCCTTGGGCGGTTGAAGCGAACTCCTGCTTGAAGGCGCGACGCGAATGGATGGTTTCAGACGGACCCTTGGGCGGTTGAAGCAACGTCAGCCACGGCGGTTTGACGTATGAGGGTGGTTTCAGACGGACCCTTGGGCGGTTGAAGCCCATCTGCCAGAGTGGTCTATCGGATTAGAGAATAAGTTTCAGACGGACCCTTGGGCGGTTGAAGCATACCCGCGGAGTATGTCTGCCGTCTCCTCGTCCCAGTTTCAGACGGACCCTTGGGCGGTTGAAGCTGGACAGCATGAACGCCGAGGGCGGCGACCCGTTCGGTTTCAGACGGACCCTTGGGCGGTTGAAGCTGGACAGCATGAACGCCGAGGGCGGCGACCCGTTCGGTTTCAGACGGACCCTTGGGCGGTTGAAGCGTGGTCAACCCGGAGCAGCTACCACTCGCGGACATGGTTTCAGACGGACCCTTGGGCGGTTGAAGCAGCCAGACTATGCAGGGCCTCAAGGCGGCCGCGCCGGGTTTCAGACGGACCCTTGGGCGGTTGAAGCCAGATGCCGCCGATGCTGGCCGGGGACAACAGCGAGTTTCAGACGGACCCTTGGGCGGTTGAAGCGACATCCTCGACCACGAAGTCTGGGAGGAAGTCCAGTTACAGACGGACCCTCGGGTCGTTGAAGCGAGAACGAGGACGGAGACCTCATCCGACTGTTTTGGGTTACAGACGGTCCTTTGAGTGGTTTATGGGGTCTAACCAGCGAGACCGATGACCGCTATCTAAGAAACACATTCAGCTAGCCGTGCTAGAAGTATATGTGCATGGAGCCATCTAGTCAGAACACAGTCCGGTCCAACCGGGCTCAGTCAGCAAGCCTGCAACCTGGCGGGAGGAGGCTTGCTGACGCAGCAAATGCCACCAGCCAGACATCGAAATCTGGCCGTGTCAGCAGCCGTAGCTTTGGCACGGACGGATTTACGATTTGTGGTGGGTGGCAAGGAGATCGCCATGAGATACGAACATACGACCCACCCCACGATGAATTGGCTCAAGAGAGGGCACATCCGTGCCGATCCTGAAGTGACGGAGACTACAGAGTAGTCCCGGACAACACAACCAATTTAGCATCGCCAGTGAATACCGTAACTGTCCCTACAAAATAGGTACTTACAGATGGCGCAGAATGCTGTTGAAGCAGCTACCCGTGTTACTCGGGAACTCGTAGGGACCTGTTATCAGCTGGCCCCCTGTGGGGCCGATTACTTTCACTGCGCTAGACGTGGCTTTATACACATGCCAAGTAACAACCATCTTGTTATGACGACTAGACAGACAGTCGAGGTGATGTAATCGGATGCGGATCCTCGCACGCCTCTCTGCACGAACAGACGCCGCCTACGACAACACATACCACAACAAGCTCCAAGGCCGCATCTGGCAGGCCCTCGAAGACAGCGAGTACGATGCCCTTCACGACGAGAACCAGCCAAAACCGTTCGTATACAGCAACCCCTTCCCACCGCGAGATATGGAGGAGGGTGACGAACGAACGCTTCTGGTTGCCTCGCCCGAGGAATCGCTGCTCGCACACATCGCCGAGGACCTCACCTTCGACCGTGAGCTGAACATCGGCGAGATGCCCTTCCACGTCGACGAGGTTTCGCCGCTCACCCCCGATGTCGGCGAGCCCGGCACCAGCGGCACCATCGAAACTGGGACTGGTCTCCTAGTTCGAATTCCGCCATGGCGCTTCGACGATTACGGGATGGACGTCAACCACGACCAAGCCGAGTTCTGGCGGCCGGAACATACCCTAGAACCGTTTCGGACCCAACTCGAAGCGAACTTGGATAAGAAGCATCGGCTCTACATGCCTGACTATCTGGCGGGCCCCTCGGATGTTAATGACGACCTCTTCGACAGCTACGAGCTGATCAAGACTTTCGCCATTCCCGTGACACCAACGACTGGCCGGACAGAGGAGTGGGTTCTCAGTAAGTGGCGCTTCGACTACACCGTCCGGGACGACGACCACCGACGGCATCTTAATCTCGCGCTGGATGTTGGCCTCGGCGAGCGCAACTCGCTGGGCTTCGGGTTCATCAACATCACCGATCAAACGCGCCCTGACGAGACGGAACTGGAGGGGGAGAATGCTTTCCCCTGAGCAGTTCCGCGAGCGGTACGCGGACACGCTGGCTGATGAACTACCGGACGGCCCGGTCACATCGCTGCGCTCGCTCCAGTATCTCTACGGCAAACTGTATACGCTGGCGACAGCAGGCGGTGGCGACTACGCCGCATATCTCACACCCGATGAGGCAGGCGACCTCGTCGATAGCGAAGACAGCCTCATCGTTGTCCGTGTGGATCTTTCAGGTGATGAACCGCAGCTGGCGACCGACGATCGAGGCCCGGTCTGGGTAACAAAATACACTGACGACCGCGTCGAGAAGGTAGCTCACTGCAAGTACCCAGCAGCACGCGGTATTGACCATAGCGTCACGCATCAGGCTGGCCGTAACAGTGGTCCCGAGAAGCTTGCCCGCTACGCGAAGGAGCGGCTAACAAAATGGGCGAAAGACGAGGTTGTGCAGGAGGCAGCAACTGAACACGAGGACGGCTATATCGTCGAAGTACTCGCCGAACTCAGCGAGGACGAGGCCACCCTAGATGCCATCGAGGAGGCGGTCAAGCGAGAACTGGCCGGCGAGTCGACAACGGCGCTACTCACGGTGCAGGTGAAAGTTGACCCAGACGGTGACTACCTCTGGCCTGCAGAGCGTGACGTGTTCATGGCCGCGATGCGCCGCCGTAAGCTCTCGAAACTGGTCACGAAGAACAAGGCCGACGACTCCTCGGGACAGGCCACCGATATCGTCACCGGGGATTCGACTCGGACCGTCGGAACCTCTGAGGACCCTCAGAACTACTACCTCGGCAAACAACTGGAGAAATTCCCCGGCCTAGACATCGAGGAGGCGTGGCGAACCCATCCGATCTCCGAAGACGCGGCAGTGACGGTGATGAATGCCGGCACGTTCGTCGAGGCATGTACGTACCGCACGTTTGGGACGAAGGTGTATTGTCTTCCGTACGTCTGGGGGACCATCTCAACGTCAGATGCGTTCGACCTGTACAAACTACTCTACGATGCGACGACCGAAGACGACGGCATGACACCTATCGAACGTCAGTACGAGAACCGGAATACGCTGTTTGGTGACGCCCAACTCCGGTTCTACGTCTCCGCTGTCATGCCACACCAGATGTCGCGGTACGATGTCTTCGGTGAGACGCTGAACGGCCGGTTGCTCTATCCCAAAGAGCTCGCAACCAAGCACAACCAGTTGGTGCAGCAGTCAGCCGCGTTCCACTCCGGGGCGGAATGGACACCGCCGATGCCGACACACCCGAACTGGGATCTGCTTGCGGGCAGTGACGAGCAACTCCATGCCGTCTCGACGGGGTGGTACTTCGCTCAGACGTTCGCACAGCGCGACGACGACGATGCCGACGCAGATGATCCCCGTATTGAGGCGCTCGTCAGCGTCCTCAGCGGCGATGCTATTTCGGTCGAAACGCTGCTCGAAGAATATGTTGCACGCATTATAACCGAACAGACCGACGACGACGTCGAAGGCTTCCCGTCGTTCCGCGTCGCCAGTCAGTTCGCCCAGTTATGTGCACTCGCGACAGACAAACTCGACCTACTGACATCCGACGACGCGGCCAAAGAACCGATCACGCGCGAACCGACCTACGATACACAGACGATGGAACCACCAACAGACATACTCGCCGCCGACGGCGGCCATCCCGCGGCGGCAAAGCTCGAATCGTTCATCGAAGATACGCCGGCACTCGCTCCTGACGAAGACGCACCTCACAACGACCAGCGACGCGGTGCGTTCCTGCTCGGTGCGCTGGTTGGCGAGATCGGGAGCTATCAGGAGTACGACCAAGACCGGTCTACGACACTTGTTGATCAGTTCCCAGTCAAATCAATCACCAAGTCGCGAATCAAGAAGGTGACACAGGAGACCATCGGCAAGACGCTCACATACACCCGCCAAGAAAAGAAAGCGGGTCAGAGCTACCCGGGAACAAAGGCCGAGCACGTCGTCGAGCGGCTCCGCGAGACGATCCTCAAACCTGATCCCGACGAATGGGATCTCGATACCGACGACCTCCGCTTCTACTATGCGCTGGGGGTCACCTATGGAATGAACGACCATCCGGAGTGGGATAGCGCGGCAATTGACGACACTGAGGAGGACATCTGATATGACAGACACCACCGACATCGCCCAGCATCGCTCCGAAATCGTCTTTCTGTACGACGCCGTCGACGCGAACCCGAATGGCAACCCGCTGAGCAGCGCGAACCGGCCACGCATCGACCCACAGACTCAGCAGGCAATCGTCACTGATGTCCGGTTGAAACGATATCTCAGGGACCAACTGGACGACGACGGCCACGGAGTCTATATCCGGAACGTCCAAGAGGAGGGTGAGCAGTACACTCGGGCCGACCTGCTCGAAGATCGTCTCAAATCCGTCGATTACGACAGCTACGACCTCGACGACGACGAGGAAGCTGAACAGTTCCGTGAGGATGTCTTCGGAGAGTACTTACGGAAAAGTGCCGATGTCCGGTATTTCGGGGCAACGATGTCCGTCGATACGGATGACGTGTACGCCAAGCATCTCCCAGATCACTTTACCGGGCCGGTTCAGTTCTCGCCCGGCAAAACGATGCACGCAGTCAATGAAAATGAGGAGTACGACAGTCTGACCAGCGTCATCGCAACTCAAGAAGGTAAAGAGCAGGGAGGATTCGATCTCGACGACCACCGTATCCAGTACGGACTCATCCGATTCCACGGATTAGTCGACGAACACGGCGCAGCCGACACAAGACTCACTCAAGAAGACGTCGAACGGCTTGATACACTCTGTTGGCGCGCCATCAAGAATCAGACCATCAGCCGGAGTAAGGTCGGACAGGAACCACGCCTCTACTGCCGCGTGGAGTACGCTGACGAGAGTTTCCACCTCGGTGGGTTGGACAAGGACCTTCGACTCGACGAGGAAGCGTCGAAGGACGACGAGGATCTCCGGAACGTTCGGGATCTCGCTGTCGAGATTGACGACTTCGTCGACCGACTCGACGGAGCGGGTGCTCAAGTCGAACGCATCCGCGTAGTCGCAAGTGACGTGTTGCAATTCACGCATGAGGGTGAGCCGGGGGGGCCGGAACTGTTATACAACGCGCTCCGGGATGCCGTCGGGGCTGACCGCGTTGAGATCATCGACGTGTACGACGAACACCTCGAGACGCTGCCGGCGGCGGAGTGACGATGTCGCAGGAATCGCTCGACGAGTGGTCGGAGACGGACTCCGACTGGTCTCCGGAGCGGTGCCTCTCGCTGACAGTCCGTGGACCGTGGGGGCACTTCCGGCGCGTCGAGGGTAACGTGGTCAAGCAGACGTATCGGGTGATGCCCAGAACGACTGTTGCTGGCCTCATCGCGGCTGTTCTTGGAATCGAGCGAGATGGCTACTACGATCTGTTCGCGCCCGCCCGATCAGCTATCGCCATCGAACCGGTTCGAGGACTGCGAACGCTCAACATGCCGGTAAATGCTCTTTCGACCGCAGCGGATAACCTCAAATCCCTCAACAGCCGCGGGAAACTCAGCGTGAAGCTTCCGGACCCGACGGATCTCAGACAGCAGCACAATTACGAAGTGCTCGTTGACCCAGCGTACCGAATCGACGTTGCGCTCGCCGACAGCGAAACGTACCGAGAGCTTCGGCAGACCCTAGAAGCCGGTCGGTCCCACTACGTCCCAAGCCTCGGCCTCTCGGAACACCTCGCGAATATATCATTCCACGGCGAGTTTACCATCGAAGAGGGTCCAGATGACACTGTCGTCTCAGTCGACTCCACACTCCCCAACGCTGTTGACGATGTCGTCCTTGACTCGGATACCCGCTGTGGCATCGAGGAGTCACCGGCATTCATGACGACTGATGCGGGCGGTCGGACGACCACAGCGTTCACTACATACGCATACAACCCGGATGCAGAACCCCTCAGGGTGCGAAATATGCAACCGTCCCGGGTCGACGGACGGACTGTGGTGTTCGTCTGAGATGACCACTATCTACTCACATCCGCCGGAGAACGGATCTGAGGGAGTGGTGCTCGATGACCACCTGAATGACGTGGCTGCACGTGTCGAGTACGTGGTCCCGCCGGGCGCGCGGACACCCGCCGGGGAGCCGCTTCGACCAGTAGTCGAGACGCTCGGGTACGTCCACGACCTCGGGAAGGCGACGACGTTTTTTCAGGACTACCTTCTCGATGACCGGCAGCCAGACAATGAACTATTGCGCCACCACGCGCCGCTGGGTGCGTTCGCCGCGTACTTCGCACTCGATGCCCGCGGGTTCGACACCGAGACGTGCCTGGCGGGGTTCGTCGCGGTTGCAAAACACCACGGGAGCCTCCCAGATATCACGGACTACATCCACACCCGAGCACACCGCCGTGAGGGTGTCGAGCCGAGGGAACGGAACTCGGCGGAGCGGCGGCAGAACGCCGTCGCTAGACAAATAAAAGATATCGACGAGAATGCACGGGAACTGGTCAGCACCGTCTTCGAAGCGGCAACCGGCGGTGAAAAGGGGTGGGTGTCGTTTCGTGACGGGTTCGGTGAACTCCTTGATGACATCGCTGACACGGTTGCAGCGACCGGCACCACCACTGGTACCGATCGAGACGCCCTCTCTTCGTCCTGTTACGGACTCGTTATCCAGTGCTGGGGGTCACTCGTCCTCGCGGACAAGACCAGCGCTGCCGGTGCGCGGAACGTCGCTGAAACGTACGCGGAGGACCAGCCGTCGCTCGACCGCCTCAACGATCATATCGCGGACATTGAGGCTTCTGTGAGTGCCGACCCCGATGGGAGTCAGTCAGAACGGCTCAACCATTTGCGGTCGATGGCTCGCGAGGACGTTCTCGATAATGCAGCCGAACTCGCCAAAGCGGGTGGCGGTGTGGCGACGCTGACGCTCCCGACGGGAATGGGAAAGACCCTCACTGGGTTGTCGGCGGCACTGGATATCCGAGATAACCTCGGTGGCAAGCGGGTTATCTATGCGCTGCCGTTCACGAGCGTTATCGACCAAGTCGTCGACGATGTTTCGGGCATATACGATACCGATGGCCATCCGCACCTACTTACGGCCCACCACCACCTCGCCGACGCCAGCATTGAGGACAACGCCGACGCGGATGAGGCGGACCGCTCAGACGATGTCGCAGGGATGCTCGGCGAGAGTTGGCGCGCCGGGCTGACCGTGACGACGTTCGTTCAGTTGTTCGAAAGCCTCGCGGGACCCGGAAACCGTCAGTCGATGAAGCTGCCAGCGCTACGGAACAGTGTTGTCGTGCTGGACGAGCCACAGAGTCTCCCGCTTGACTGGTGGAAGATCGTCCCGCGCCTCGTCAAGATGTTGACCGAGCAGTTCGGGGCGACCGTCATTGCCATGACAGCGACCCAACCGAAGCTGTTCCCCGAATCACCGGAACTTGTCGAGGACCCGGAACAGTACTTCGAGGAAGTCTCACGGGTATCGTACCACCTCGACGCGTCAACCGACCGCTACATTGAGGCACGGAATGAGGGAGACCCGAAATCTTACCAAGACGCCGCTACGAACCTGTCCGAGCAACTGACAGCGGGTACCTCAGCACTAGCAGTCTGTAACACCATCGACAGCGCTCGGCATCTCACCGAGAAGCTTGTCGAGAACGCCCCAGACGCGGTCGATGTCGCCGAGCAGTACGACGATGTACTCCGCAAGAAGGAACTTACCACCGGTGAGGATGTCGCGAAAAGAGTACAATCTGTCGGCGACCGCGCCATCCTTCATCTTTCCACGCGGCTGCGGCCGGCTGATCGGTTGACGCTCGTTGACGCCGCAAAAGAACTTACAGAGGCTGGACACCCGGTCGCCGTCGTCTCGACACAGCTCATCGAAGCAGGCGTCGACATCAGCTTTGATCGTGTGTACCGGGACCTGGCACCCATCGACAGCGTCGTGCAGGCTGCCGGACGTTGCAACCGCTCGTTCGAGCGTGACCGTGGCCACGTCACCGTCTGGTGGCTAGCAGCACCGCCCGACGTCGAAAAGACGCCTGCAGAAGCCGTCTACAATCGTGGCACGTCGTTGCTCCCTGTTGCTTCCGACACCTTGGCGTCGGTTCGCTCCGACGACGGCGAACTGACGGAACGAGCGGTTGCTAGGGACGCCGTCGAACGGTATTACGACCGGCTCCACGACGACAAGTGCGTCGGGAAACAGGCCTACGCCGACTACGTCGATAACGCACGGGCCGACAAACTTTCAGACCTATCGCTCATCGACCAACGGCCATCTGTCGATGTAGTGATTTGCCGAACAGATGCAGACCACGAAATCGTTGAATCAGTACGAAACGCCGCCAATGCATACGATTTCGATGCATTCAGTGATGCGATCGACGAGACGAAGCCGCTCCGTATCTCTGTGCCGGTGTATCCCGGCGATGACGAGACGAAAGAAGCACTCAACAGCCTCGTCCCGCTGGTCAAGAACGAACGATTCAATCGGGCAACTGGCGTCCGCGTGCTCGACGTCCGCCGATTCGAGAACCATTTCGATCAACGAACGGGGTTCATCGTTCCCGATAGCACCGTAGCACATCAGTTCATATGACTGAATCGAGGACAGACAATAGTGAGGATCCAGTTGAGAAACTGCTCCGTTCAGCTCGTGATGAGGCCGTCAACGACCCATTTCACGTTACCGGCGTGATGATGCAGTACTATGAGGTCTGTGAACGGGAGCTCTGGTTCGCCTCGCGGCATCTCGAAATCGACCGAGACAACACTGCAGTCGTCCGCGGTACACAGGTCGACGAGAGTGCATACGACGACAAGCGTCGTAACGTATCCATCGACGGAACCATCGCTATCGATGTCTTGGACGACGGCCGAGTGATGGAGGTGAAGCCCTCCTCATCACTCATCAAACCAGCAAAACTCCAGTTACTCTATTATCTTTGGTATCTTGATCAGGTCGTCGGCGTCGAACGGGAGGGCGTACTTGCCCATCCGACGGAGCGCAAACGCGAGACTGTGGCACTCACCGATGAGAACATCAGGTGGGTCGAAGAGGCAATCCGCGGCATCTACGACGTCACCACCAGTGACTCGCCACCGCCTGCCGAAGAAAAGCCGTTCTGTGAATCCTGTGCATACCACGACTTTTGTTGGAGTTGTTAGTCATGAACGATAACTATCACGTATTCACCGACGGCCGTCTTGAACGACACAACGACACGATCCGCCTCGTCACTGAGGACGGCGAAAAAAAGTACCTGCCAATCGAGAACGCCGAAGCGCTGTTCTTACACGGGCAGATTGACTATAATACTCGGCTCGTCTCGTTTCTCAACGACGTCGGCGTTGCGATACACGTCTTTGGCTGGAATGACTACTACGCGGGTTCGATCATGCCTGAGCGGGGGCAGACATCTGGACAGACGCTGGTCGAACAGGTCAGAGCTTATGACGATTCGACCCGGCGACGTGCCATCGCCCGTCGGTTCATCGAGGGAAGCATCCACAACATGCGAGCGAACGTCAAGTACTACGACGACCGTGGTTACGATTTCGATGCCATCATCGACCGTTTAGAAGCCCAAGCTGAATCGCTCTCCGACGAGATGGATACAAACGAGTTGATGGGGGTTGAGGCAACTGCTAGAAAGGCGTACTACTCAATCTTCGACGATGTACTCCCAGATGGGTTCAATTTCGGCGGTCGGCAATACAACCCGCCAGACAATGAAGTAAACAGTCTAATCTCGTTCGGTAACTCATTAGTCTACGCCAACGTCGTTTCGGCAATCCGAGCGACCGCGCTTGACCCCGCTGTGAGCTTTCTTCACGAACCCGGCGAGCGGCGGTACTCGCTCGCTCTCGACATCGCAGATCTGTTCAAGCCGCTCTTGGCCGACCGAATAATCTTTCGCGTCGTCAACCGCAATCAGCTACAACTCGACGATTTCGAGTCGGATCTCAACGGCTGTCTACTCAACGAAAACGGACGGAAAACCTTCTCAAAAGCGTTCGAAGAAAGCCTAGAGCAGACCGTTGATCATCCGAGATTGAACAGGAAGGTGAGCTACCAGTACTTGCTCCGAGTCGAGGTGTACAAACTAAAAAAGCACCTGCTCACTGGTGAGGAGTATGTCCCGTTCAAGCGGTGGTGGTAACCGTGGTGTACGCGATAATCGTCTACGACGTACAGGCCGATCGGACACCGAAATTTCTCAAATATCTCCGGCGGTATCTCACGCACGTACAGAACTCTGTATTCGAGGGCGAGCTCACAGAGGGGACGCTCGTTGAAGTCAAAGAGACCCTCCAATCAATGCTTGAGGAGGGGGAATCCGTGATGGTTTATCGGATGGACTCGGAGAGTTATGTCGAGCGATCCGTGTACGGTGACGATCCAATGGACGACCAACAATTTCTCTAGGTATTTTCGTCGACCCCCGGGGGGTTGCGGGGGTATTGGCGGTCGACGAAAATAGTGAAGTGAAACCACGCTAGAGATAGGCTGTGTCCCGGAAATCGGGCATGGTTACAGACGGACCCTCGTGGGGTTGAAGCGGCAGCACGCCGTCCAGTGGCTCGGTCAAGGTCATGGTTACAGACGGACCCTCGTGGGGTTGAAGCTTGCCGTTTTCGTGAGAGGCCAAGGAATTGCCAAAGTTACAGACGGACCCTCGTGGGGTTGAAGCACTTTATTAGGCCTGCCTCTCTAAGTGCAGACCCCGTTACAGACGGACCCTCGTGGGGTTGAAGCACAAGTAGCGACAATCTCGCCGCCACAGACTACGGTTACAGACGGACCCTCGTGGGGTTGAAGCAAAGGGACGCTCCCGGACCCCACGCTTGAGTTCGAGTTACAGACGGACCCTCGTGGGGTTGAAGCAGAACCCTCCGGTTTGGTATCGGTATCGGCAGGCTCGTTACAGACGGACCCTCGTGGGGTTGAAGCGTGAGACGCCGGAGTGTCTTGGGGTTGACGTAGCGGGTTACAGACGGACCCTCGTGGGGTTGAAGCTCGAAATCAAAGATTTCTCCGAGACGGGGATTCCGGTTACAGACGGACCCTCGTGGGGTTGAAGCCACTTAGACATCGTTGCCCTCCAGCAAGTCGACCTGTTACAGACGGACCCTCGTGGGGTTGAAGCCAGTCCGGCTCCTCGATGCCGAACGGCATGGCTATGGTTACAGACGGACCCTCGTGGGGTTGAAGCGTGCCGTTCGGTAAATCGTGGGTAGGAGATAGATGGTTACAGACGGACCCTCGTGGGGTTGAAGCCACTGGTACTGGCAGCGATACTACGACAGCTACGATAGTTACAGACGGACCCTCGTGGGGTTGAAGCGAACTACGGGGGAACGGGGAAGACGTCCCGATGCGTTACAGACGGACCCTCGTGGGGTTGAAGCGGTTTGAACACGCCGAGTTTCGCCGACCCACGCACAGTTACAGACGGACCCTCGTGGGGTTGAAGCAGTCTGCAAGTTGGATAGTCGCGGAAGTCGGCGCGTTACAGACGGACCCTCGTGGGGTTGAAGCCTACCCACTCCTTAGAGTAATCCACGAGTGCCGCCGGTTACAGACGGACCCTCGTGGGGTTGAAGCGTATTGATGGTGTGCGTTTGAGTCACGTCAATTTGCGTTACAGACGGACCCTCGTGGGGTTGAAGCCAAAAGTGCTGTGCTTGGGCATACTGCTCACTGTAAGTTACAGACGGACCCTCGTGGGGTTGAAGCCACCGAACACCAGCGACGAAAGCAGGTCAGTCAACGTTACAGACGGACCCTCGTGGGGTTGAAGCTTCCCACTGGCTCATGCGCCACCACCCCGGTGAAACGGTTACAGACGGACCCTCGTGGGGTTGAAGCAAACTAATCTGAAAGTTCTGATTACTCCCTCGTAAGAGTTACAGACGGACCCTCGTGGGGTTGAAGCGACCGAGTCGACCGCTCGACAGAGGTCGAGGTCCCGGTTACAGACGGACCCTCGTGGGGTTGAAGCGGGCGGATCGTTTGATGATAAGCACCTGTATCAAGAAGTTACAGACGGACCCTCGTGGGGTTGAAGCGTACGAATTGTATGCAGACCTCAACGAACAACCACTGTTACAGACGGGCCCTCGTGGGGTTGAAGCACAGCCGAGTTAGCCGATTCGAGGATAATCAATGCGGTTACAGACGGACCCTCGTGGGGTTGAAGCTTTTATAAGAGGTAGTCGCCCGTCTAATGAGTGAAGGGTTACAGACGGACCCTCGTAGGGTTGAAGCAACTCTCGCGTGATGTGCTCTCCTCAGAGTTCCGCGGCGCTGGCCGGTGTACTGATTGTTTGGACAACTAACTGACGACCGACCACGACAGTCGCTGTCCCTCACTGGTAACAGCAGCGCCAACACCCGAAAGGTGCAGTGTGACGTACAGTTCCAGTATGTACATTCATTCTGCAGTCTGGCAAACACTTATCCTCGACGCCAGTTGAGCTTTAGATGGAAGAAACACCATCACACGCTCCTTCCCTGCCCTTTCTATGTCTGATGACATGCAAAGTCTCGGTCGCTGCCCGAACTGCGATGAGCTCATCAAGAGTCCGTGGATTCTGGTTGAATACGAGCGAGACGATGGGACAGACGGAATCTGGGCGGAGTGTCCAACATGTGAAGACGTCGTTGCACCAGAGTAGTGAGACTCTTCCAGGTCGCCAGTTCGGCGAGTCCCGATAGGGATTCATCGAAGATGTCAGCCAAGTCTGTGGCGGTGACCTCAGACCGCCAGTCATACGAAAACTTCCCCTATAGGGTATCCTATAGGGTTTGCTATATCCCATTCTCAACAGGTGTCTGACGTAGATTTATGCCTACAGAGTATCCTATAGGAACTACTATAGCCACATGACAGAGACACTACGCGCCGCCGCATTCCTCGACAAAGGCGGCACTGGGAAGACAACCACAACGGCCCACCTCGGCGTCGCACTCAGCGAACAGGGTCACGAGGTGCTCCTCATCGACCTCGCCGGGAAGCAAGGCGACCTCGCGAAACACTTCGGGGTCTGGGGGCAGTACCGAGACCAGATCGACGCTGATGAGGCGTGGCCGAACATCAGCACCGTCTTCGACGATGCCTGGGACACCATCGCCGGGAAGCTCGGTGACGACGCCGTCGCTGATTTGGTCATCGCAACCGATGAGGGACCGGACCTCATCCCCGCCCACCCTGGGCTGGACACGCTGGATGCTGAACTCGGGAACATCGACGATGCTCGTGAGCGCTACAGTCGGCTTGAGCAGTTCCTCGACGAGTACGTCGACCCGCTCTCGTACGATGTCGTCCTCATCGACCTGCCGGGCATGACCAACAACGTCTCCTACAACGGCCTCTGGGCGGCACGGCACGTCATCACGCCGGTCGAGATGGGGCCGTTTGAAGCCGAGCAGGCAAACGCTCTTCGCGAGGATCTCGAGAAAATCGCGGAGAATTTCGCGGTCGATATCGACCTCTCGCTGGTTCTCCCGAACAAGGTCGACACGAGAACGAATCTCGCCGAGGAGTATCTCGAATCGTTCCAGGAAGCGTATCCCGATGCAATTGCGCCCGCATACATCCCGTACTCACAGGACATCCGCAACGCGGCCGAAAGCGGTGAGACGGCCTTCGCGATAGCCGAACCATCGACCACAGCCGGGCGGTCTCGTGACGCCTATCTGGACGCCGCTAGCGCGCTGGTCGAACAGCTGGAGAGTGAGACCTATGAGTGACGATCCCGACCTCGAGGACCTCAAAGCACAGACCTCACAGGGCGACCGGCTGGACTCCGCAGCGAAGGAGATGGACCGACAGAACCTCGTCGACGATATCGTCGACGAGCTCGAGGCGATCGACGCCGGCAACCAGCAGAAAACGGTCAGTGTGTGGGATGGCCAGCTCGCCGCGTTCATTCGAGCGCTCGAGGCCAACCCCGAACATCTGGATGCGGTCGGCAACGGGCTCCAGAAACAACTCGATATCGAGGAGACCGAAATTGATCGAAGCTCGGTGCTTCGGTTTGCGCTGCGGGTGGGCTTTCAGGAGGCAGCCCCAGAGCAGTTCGAAGCCGTCCGCGAGGCGGTGCGAAAGCAAGCGACGAAGGGCCTATAGCGTTTCCTATAGGAATTGCTGTAGCACTTGCTGTATGATATCCTACAGCGATTGCTGTAGGCCCTCGAGAGATTTTATATATCCAGATATGGTTTATCCAACGGAACGCCACAGCAGTAACCTCACCCCCAGGGTCAGCGTTCGAGAGTGGCTTCCACCACGCCGTCAAAGTCACAGTGTGGACACGTGATCGACAGCCCGTCGACGGCACCCACCGCACCGCCCTGGACAGTCCCGTGACAGATCGCTTTTGAACAGGACGGACACGTGACCGACTCGAGCGCGACGGGTTTCTCGTGGCGCAGACAGTCCTTGCAACCCGAGTATGTGGGCTGGACAGAATTAGAGCGGACAACGCGATACGAAGCCCTAGGGTTGCCGCCGCCACAGGCTGGCTGGGCTTCACCGAAGGCAGCTGCCTGTGGGTCTGGGAAATGGTAGCGGTCTGCGCCGCCGGTCACGACCACCCACGGAACTTGCTGGGTGAGTATCTCGACGTCGTGGACCTCGAACACCCGGCCGTCTTCAGTCCAGTCTTCGGTCGCAAGCACATGGAGCGACGCTGTGTGGCGGTCCGGATACGCGACGAGTTCCAGGCCGAACACCGACGCGCCACAGGACAGTCGGCACACGCGCTTGGACTCGCGAGCGTCGTTCGGGTCCTCAATGGACCGGTCGACGACATCCGTGACATCCCAGGTTCGGGAGTCGCCGTTGACGACGAGGACATCACCGTCCTCGATGCGCTGGATTGTCTCGACAAGCGCCGAGTCTAAGCCAGCGTCGGCAGTCGCAGTTGCGTCGGTCGCACCCATCAGTCATCACCGGGCACCGTGTCGGGATGGGCGTTCCAGAGCCGGCGGGCAGGGCCGTTTTTGGGTGGCGTTTCGTAGTCGATGTCGTGGCGGTCAAGCACGCGGTAGATGGAGCGCTTCGAGACATCGTGGGCGGTAGCGAGATCGACAACGGTGACGCCGGCTTCGAGGGCCGCTTCGAGATACGATGCCGACGTATAGGCGTCCGGCGAGAAGTCATCTAGGTCGAGTGCGACGACGAGATCGGCTTGGCACTCGTGCATCGGGGTCTGTGAATCGGGATCAGTCATGGCCGTATATGTCAAGATGACTAGCCGGATTTCCTAGAGTGTTTCGGCGAAAAGCTGAGCGATCAATAGAGCAGTCTATTCAATAAGCCATAGATTTCCACACCATCATATTTGCCCACCGCTTTGCGCTGAGTAGCAGTCGGCGAGTTAATCGACTGTATCGCCCTTATTACGTTTGGTTAGATCACAGCAGAGAACGTATAGATAAGTTTATTTCTGACTCGAAGTGAATTATACCCTACCCGAATGGTCCATCAGTGGCAGTGTCGGGAGTGTAAGTTCACAGTCTGGTCGTCGAAGCAGTCAGAACTCGTAGATGCAGTAAAATCCCACTTACTCTCCCATTACAAACACACCGTTGAATCGGACGAGTTCAGCCTCAGGTGGGACTGCCCGTACTGCAACCAGACCAGTCAGAGCTACGACGCCGACGAGGGGCTTGCCAAATTCAAAAATCACCTGTTCAAACACGTCTCCGCACTCATCGACTCTGGTGTTCATGTGGCCGACCGGATTGATCGGGTCGGTAATATCCTGATTCTCTCACCACTAGAAACTGCAGGCGCCGACAACGCCCGCGTGCATTTCACATCGCCGGCAGACGTCGCAGTTTTTGTCACTAATAACCCAGCAGAGCGCGTTCGATTTCTTGACAACGCACTTCAATCCTGGCCAGCCTGGACGACGATCCTCACGACTAAAGCACAGCCGTTTGCCGATGTTACGGATATTGATCTGGAGGCGGCTCCACTTGACATCGCTATCTTGGATAAGGGAGTAAGCATGACCGAACTTGGTGAGACGCTCGTTCGTGTCTTGGACGAACAACAAACAAGCAACTCGCGACTAACCGTTGGATTTGATATTCTCAGCGAACTACTTCGTTTATTCGACACTGAGACGGCATTCAAGTTCGTTCACGTCTTAAACTCTCGGCTGGCAAACATGGATGCGCTCACCCACTACTACCTGAATCCGAACGCACAGCCCGAATCAGAAATCAACGTACTCAAGGAACTGTTCGACCTGCAGATTCGGGCAAAGGGTTCACGATTTAGGACCGTATAAGAGGTGCAGTCAGTCACGCGAACTGTGCTGGTTCGTGTAGTCGGCCGGACTGTCGACATATGTATAGTCGACACCCGTTGTCACAAGTTCTCCCGAGGAGCCGTCGCATATCTCATCAAGAACTGCTTGAGCGCGGCCCCGTGCCTCTTCGGATCCACGTTCACGGCTAAGATACACCCGAAGGCGCTTCTCTAACTCGGGACTCCGTAGCTCTGGGAGCACTGCTTCGGCTAGCTGTGCGGTTTCCTCGTCGGGCTTGTCTAGAGCCGAGAGCAGGCAGTCAATCACTTCGGATCGATATCGGTCACCAGTAATGCGGCTCAACAACCAAATCGCTGTCTGCCGGTACCGCCGCCGGGTCCCGTCTGCAGCGATATCAAGTAGCGCCGGCACTGTTGCCTGGACATCTGCTCGAGCCAGTTCGTCGACAACGGTCCCGCGAATGAGTTCGAGTTCCTCTGTGGAGGCCGTCGTGAGTAACTCCAGCAGAGAGAGCATCGCTGCCCGCTGGACCGTCGTTGAGTCGTCATCAAGGGCATCAACAAGGACCACGATAGGTTTTACCGACCCAAACTGTCCGAGTTCATCGACCGCAATGAGCCGAAGCCCCTCCTCGTCTGCCTGGGTTACGGGAACCAACTCTGCAAGCGCGCGGTCCGTGCCGATGGCCCCCAGTGCGTTAGCGGCAGCTTCCCGCACTTGCTGTCGATCATCTGAAAGGCGCTCACTTAGTGGTGGGACGACTCGCGGATCTGACAGTCGCCCACACGCCTGCGCAGCCCGGGTTCGAACGCGAGGGGCCGGGTCAGTTAACGCCCTAACCAGGTCCGGGACAGCCGCCGTCGCACCACGTTCGCCAAGTGCCGTCGCCGCGACCATCCGGAACTCAAGGTGGTCAGCTGAGAGCCACTCGGTTAGCAGTGTTGTCGCGGTTCGCTCAGTTGCCTCTGAGCCTCCCATCTCAGCGAGTTCTGCGACCAGATAGTCGAACGCGTCCTCGCCACGCTGATACAACGCGTCGATCGCAGCCGCTCGAACGCTGTCGTCTTCATCCGTTTTAATAGCGCTGACCAGTGCTTTGACAGCCTGGCGTCGCTCGTTGGGGTTCGAGATTTCTGCAATGTTCCCCAGCATTGTGGCCGCTCGTCGTCGAACGTAGTTCTTCCTACTCCGTTTTAGGTGTGCGATAAGCTTCTGAACTTCTGATTCCCGTTCGAGTTTATATAGGAACGTCTCGTTATCACCCGGTTCGTCGTTGAACACCCATGCAACCCCCGTATTGGTGTTAGTAACTTCATCACGGTTCTGTTTGGTTTTAAACATATTGCCGCAATACTGGTCCAGCATGACCGCTGGTCGATCCAGCGTCACTATCCGACAACCTGCCGATGATTGACGCCGTCGAAACAGGGTCAAACGAGCAGATTTATCTCTGGAAGGAAGGTGATGAGTAAAGACAGTATGAGGTACGAAAAGATTGTTGTGAGGGAAGCTGGCAGCCTCGGTTCAACCACTGATTCGGAACCGCCGGACATCCGCGATGAGAGCGACCACGGTCAGAAAATGGACCTCAAGACACCAGCATGGGACGCAGTGCGAGCAAATATCAATCCAGGCGAATATGAGCCAAAGACTCACGTCGCAACGATTCACTATGATCTCGACGAGTGGGATTTTGTTATTGAATATTTGGTTGAGGTAGATAGAGAGCGCGCGTAACTTATTCACTTTTCGAGGCGTGTTACGGCGTCCAACGAACGTCGTGGTTAATTCCAAATCCCGACGTTAGCGTAATTACGACTTGTCCGATAAGTCGCGGTTTGGTCACTACATCGTACTGCGAATCTGTTCGGCTAGAAATTCGTACTGTTCAGCGGTCGCCTCCTTTTTCACATAGCTTGTGGGGCCGACGGCGATAGCACTACCAATAATCGTCTCACGGTCCTGCGAAGTGAAGAAAACAACCGGGAGTTGTGGATACTTTATCCGAATCATCCGTAGAAATTCAAGTCCATCTACCCTGGGCATATCGAAGTCTGAAACGACACAGTCTGGCTTGTCGTTGTCGATTATTCCTAGAGCCTCGGTGGCACCAGAAGCTACGACGACACTGAACTGCTCGTCTTCGCGTTCAAGAAACCCCTCAGTGAGGTCCTGAAAGTCCGGTTCATCATCAACATGGAGGACTTGGATTGCCTCTTGAACACTACTCGACATATTTAGCTATTTTATGATATTTGCAAAAACGACATGGGCCTGATTATTATATTTGATAGTCAGGGCGGATTTTGCGCCGTGCGCGGCCCGCGGATGTCACTGCCAGTAAGGCGTCACAGAACAGTTCGCAAGGTGATTATTTCCAGAACTGTCAAAAAGAACCGCCTGTTCAGTACGTAGACATACCGAGCGGCCATATCTCAAAGACACGCCTAAGATAATGAGTAACGACTTGTTTCATTAGTCGTAACAGACTATCCTATTTTCACTCGGTACACGGGGTGTCCCACCCCGTTCCTACCAGTCGCTAGATACTTTAGTGACGGAAGCTAAAGGAATCGTAATGCGAATTGAAGCGACCGAGGGCAACGAGTACAAAGTATGGTTGAACGACGCTGAAATCGAGGACCTCCGGCGGGCCACTAACAGTCAGCGTGACGACCTCATTATTCAGATCGGTGCGTTCGTTGGCCTGCGTGCCTTCGAGATACCACAGGTTCGGCCCGTCGACGTCAAGCAGACCGAGAGTGGACAGTACCGGCTCCGTATCCAGGCCGGGAAAGATACCAGCGGCAACGGTGGGAAGCCTCGCGATGCCTTCCTCCCCGCCGACGTCGAGCGCGACCTCCAGCGCTTCCAGAACGAGCACAACATCGCGCCGAAAGACCCCTTTATCGATCTGAAGCAACCGGGTGTCCGTGCTGTGGTTCGACGGACAGCTGCACGGGCGGCTGAGGCGACCGGCGACGACGACTTTGAGAAGGTGAGTACGCACGATCTCCGTCGACGGTTCGCCCAACGACTTCTCGTCGACGAGCAGATGAACCCGCGTGTGGTGATGGCCGTCGGTGGCTGGGATTCCTTCGCTGCGATTGAACCATATCTGAACGCCCCCAGCGAGGACGTCATCGACGAAGCCTTCCAGGAGGTCGAGTCTCTATGACCGACGACGATATCGATCCCGAGGACCCGCGACCGACGGGCCACTACCCACGGTTTGCCGACAACGAATGGCACTACGTTTCGGACGAGCTGGCACAGACGATCTCCCTAGGCCCGGCCGGCGATGGTGAGGAAGGCCAGGACTGGGTGCTCACGTACACACCAGAGAGGCGGGACGACGACGACCGCGAGAAGGTGCTGGTCCGGCTCACGCCGAGGGCGTTGCACGAGCTCCATATCGAGACAAAGGACCTCTCGGTTGAACAGCGACAAATGGGCCACCGCGCCGAGTGTGACCTCTGTGGTGAGATGGTCGACCTTGACCGCGCGATACCGAATGCCCGAGGAGAGCCGTGCCACAAGCGCTGCTGGGCCGAGTACACCGGCGCTCCGGATTGGTTCTCAGACTACCTGTGAACGCTTGCCACCACGAGCGATGACCACTTAGAAGATTCACCGAGAACCCAGATTGGTTGTTACGACCAGTCGTGATCGTCGATTCCCTCGTAGTGTTTCAGGCGACTCTCAATCTCCCAGGCTTCCCAGCCACACTCGTGGTACAAGACATCGGCGAGGCTATCGAAGTTGCTCTTGTCGAGTTCGATACCACGATTGCCGCGATAGATGATATACGGCTCACTCCGGAGGTCTGCGTAGACCTCGCGCGCTGTTGGATAGTCGTCGCCAATAGCCGAGAGATTCAGCAGAGCGTCCTCTGTAATCGGTGTGCCCCATTTGTGTTTGGCAATCATCGTAGCCAAGAGAGCACATTTCACCGACGGCTTCTCCATAATCGAGCGATGAAGCCACTCGTATATAACACCTGTTAATGGTGATTAACGCTAGTGGAAATCCTTATACACGCGTAGAGCAGTTATCCCGTATGAGCAGTATGGACCACGCAGCCGACCGCGGGGAAAAGAAAGAACTCCGGAAGGAACACCCCAGCGGATGGCTCTACCTCACGCAGCACGATGCCATCCCGATTCTCGTCGACGCGTTGCTTGATCTCCCGCCGAACCGTGAGTTCAACAAAACCGAACTCGCAGAGCATGCAGGCGTTACGCGCCAGACGGTCGGCAACTATACCGACCTCTTACTCGAGGTCGAACTCATCGAAGTGGTTCCAGACACGTCCCCACGTCGATACCGAGTTGCGGACAGCGATGTCGTTCGAGAACTCTTCGAGCTGAACAGCGCGCTCAACAACGTCGGGAGCGAGTAAGACACCTCCGTTGCTGTCATGTCTGGATATTCGACACTCCTCCCGTAAAGGGTGAACTACTGGCTCAAATCGACCTGTGACCGACGGAGACACCAGCGGAGTGCTATGGCGCAGCTGTACTAGTGGTTCCGTTCGAACCAGTAAACGGGATATCAATCTCAAGGCCATCGTAGACCAATTTTGGCGTCTTCGCCTTCCCTGATCCGCCGCCTTCGAACTCGAGGACACCAATATCTGCCAGTTCGGAGAGATTCCGGTGAACTTGCTTGTAGTCGCGGTCTACCAGATCAGCGGCCTCGCGAATACTCGCGGGTTCGTGTTCAGAGATTGCCTCTAACAATTCCAAGTTCTTCGGGTTGAGGAGGCGATTGAGTTGGTCGTATGATTCGAAATTCAGTCTCGGTTGGACGTCCTCGAAGTTGTCGCCTTCCTGTGCGGCTTTGATACGACTGCGGGTTCGCCGATCGAGACGGTCGCGTTCGCCGATGGTGACTTTGAGCGTGGGCATAGTATGGTCCTCCGTCTGCCGGATGGTCACAGCAACACATAGCCGTCTTTGACATCCCGCCAGTCTTCGATGGTGGTGTAGGACGCCATCCGCTACCCTATGGTATCAACTCCATAAGAATGAGCCTATGGACCTCTCTACATAGGAAGCGGGTGACGCAAGCCTGGTCAGTGCAAACTACTCCCGACGCTCACTCAACAGTTCATCCGGGAGTTCGTCGACAGCTGCTGTCAGCTCTGCATGGCCTGCCTCAAGCACATCTCGCCCAGTTGGCGTGAGTGCGTATCGGCTCGTCCGCTTGTCCGGTATCAAATCGACCAGCCACCCCCGGTCAACCAGCTTGCTAAGGACGCGATACACCTGTTTGTCTGACACCGAAAGGTGCTGTTCGCCCACCGCATCAATCACTGCTCCGCCCCACATCGCCCAGTCCTCCTGTTCCATCTTACTGATTTCGACGAGGATGCGTCGCTCAGTTGCCGTCAGTTCGACCCACTCCTCCAGCGCCCCAGATCCCTCGCCGTCGCTCAGTCGTGACTCACTCATCAATACTCTCTCCAATACGATTGCGACGCGTGCGTTCCCAGCATTGTGAGTGGTCTGCAGAGTGGTGCCTCGACATGAACATCAGTACCAGATGATAGCGATTGAACATCCTAGTAGATTCCGGCACCGCATGACTGGGACTGATACCATCCCAAACGGAACTATACTCTATTTCTGATATGTAGTACTCGCTGCGGGTGCTGTGAGTGGACGCAGCAGCTCAGTCAATATGCAGAGACTGGGCGGTTGGGGGGTCCCCCCTTCCGTTCCAGTTCCGGAAACGCGCGCGTACCGCTCACCGCAAAAACGTCACAACAGTGTCGTCAATGTCACTACCCAGCCAATATCTCCCCTTTCTGCCACCATCGACTGTACCTGACAGTGTTCGTATATATCCGGTACTGACTACTGCTCACAGTCGAGTCAACGGGCTGTGGCAGCGGGCAGGTCCGCGCGGGTCACCGTAGACGATATGCCGGTGAGGTCCACGGCGTACGCGCTCGAGTTCGTCACACAGACGAGCGCGTGCATGAGAGCCCACGGATTTATTCTAGTCGCCTGTTAACTATTCTGCGATGACCACTGTGGCTCTCAGCACTGCGGTCGCTGGTGACAGGAACAAGCCGGCAGCCAGCTTCGAGCACCACTGCAAGGCACTCGCCGATGAGAGAGGGCCCGCAATAGAATGCCACGAGGCAACTATCGGTACCAGCCAGCCACAGCTGCACACCCACTGATGTTGATAGGCGAAGATCCTGACGGTGACGGCTACACTGTTCGAACACAGCAAGGCCAGCCCATCGTCATCGGTCGACCGGCGCCGAGTCAATACCCGTCTGATGCACACGAAATCCGTCAGCGCTTCAATATTCCCGCCTTCGATCCCGAAGCCTTCCATCGACGAACGGGAGCAGCCCTTTCTGGTGTCTATCCGGACATGCTCATCCATATCGAAGATGCAGCTGACGGGCCAGATACCGTCACCAGTCCGAAAGCCAGTCTCACGCTCATTGAGGCCCCGAAAGGCTCCGGGAAGTCCACTGCCATCGATCAGTTTGCCACGTACCAGATGGAACACAACGGCGAGCGAATCGTCCGCAACGGTCGTCAGCAGAGTTCAGACTGGCGTCGACTCCGCGACTGGACAACGCTCTGGTTACCAGAGGGGATTGATGTCAACGGCCGCTGGATGGAGGCTGTCGACCGCGACGCGCCCACTCCAGAGGAGCTGGTTCGGGCGGTGCGCTACTACACCGACGTGTTCGATCTCATCGAGCAGCTCCAGGACCATCCGAAAGGGACGTTCAATGTCGTCTATCCCGATCCGTTGTTCCGGGGCTGTGAAAGAGCAATGGCCATTCCGGATACGACGACCGAACAGCCGAAGTTCACGCCGCAGGACGAAGACAAGCCAACGCCGGTTGTACACTGGTGGTTTGGGTTTCTCGCTGCCCGGACATTCCGCGGAACGCGGGTTGACAGCGATGGTGACCGGAATTGGATGACCGTCTATATCGATGAATTCGGAATGCTCGCCCCGGAATCCACGAGTGGTGGCGAGGCAGGCCATTGGACCTATGAGTGTGTCGAGATCATGTCTGACACCGCGAAGGAAATGCGGTCAGCCGGAGTGTCGCTCGTCGGCGCAGCCCATCACGAGGAAGATGTCCACAATCACTGGCTCAAGGAATTTGATTACTGGGTCGAGCTGAGTAATCGCGAGCGCCCGAATCGAACGACGAAGGCAGAAACACCCAAGCCGTTCCGAGGCCTCAAGCAAGATCAGAATCTCTTCGCGTCCCGGCCACCGGGCTATGGCCTCTGCTATACCGAAAGCCGGTTTTCCGAGTTCCAGTTTACTGACCTGGGCTATCCACATGAGACACCGGAGTTCCAGTTCCGGCTGAGTGTTCCCGAGTCTGCTGCTGACGATGAGAGCGATGATGCCGTCCAGGTCGCGACCGATGAGGCTGGGCAGCCCGCGATCGTCGAAGAGTATACCGCAGTCGATGGCGCCGTCCATGAGCTGCGTGTCCTCGCACCCGGGAGTGGGCTCATCGATATTGGTGGCGATGAACCGGAGATTGTCGAGTCGCTGTCGAGCCCATATCCGGACGGATCATTCCCAGACAGTCCGCTGCGAGAGACGACTGATGGGAATGAACTCCTCTTTGAGCGGGCAGCGGGCGAGATCATCGTCGCTGCACGCATCTCTCATCACTGAAACGATGCGACGGTGGACCGCAATCTGTCGAGGGCCCGGTTCGAGGCGAGTTGAAGGCTATTCAGCGATCAGGGCAACAAACGCCTCGTCGTCGTGAGTCTCAGTCGCTGCGTCTGGTGTGCTGTCTGACGGCGACTGCTCGCGGAGTTCCTCGAGCGTGACGTGGTTTGCAGTGTCTTCCTCGGATTCTGCCTCGTGGAAGACAGCCTCGACGGGCTCGTCGACGTCGGGACGGTGCACCATCGGCGTCCCGTCTCGATCGGCGTCGACGGCGGCACCGTTCGCGATAGCGCCCTGTGTCGCACAGTTCCGACAGGCATGGACCTCGTCATCATCGTTCCCAAACACGCGTGCATACTGTGCATCGACCGGTTCGCCACAATTCAGACAGGAAACGGACGTCACCATAGGACGGTATCGACTGGCACGGCTAGTAAAGCACCAGCCCATTTTGACAGATGTCAACTGATTGGTGTCAAAATGGGAGTGGTTTTTACCATAGTCTCCACCGAACAGCAGGAGTGTGGCTATCCACTGGCGATGGCCGTGAAACACTAATGCCAAGCATTAACAAACTCAATGTCCGCGGCAACTCCGGCATGGTAACGCTTCCAAAAGACGAACTCGATATGTGTGGGCTGCTGGCTGAGGATGGAACCCCCGATACCGAGATTCAATTCCTCGTCAAAATGGAACAGCCCGGCGAGTGGCGGATCTCTGTGCTCGATGACTCCTGTGTCGACGATTCCTGGTACACTGGCGACACCCCCGAGACTGGTGTGCAGGTCGGTGCCGGTGGCGGAAGCCGAGGGTAAGTAGTCATCGCAATCAAGGAGTCGTTCACTTTCACTGTGGTCTAATTACGCTTTTTATATCAGGGTGAAAAGTCGAGATTATGCGGTGGAATCGACCACGGATTACAACCCTCCAAGGACTGTATTCTCGTACTGCACGAACTGCAGCACTACCCCTATCTACTGCATACAAAATCACCAGACGTAGAGCAAATAGCTGGGGCCTACTGCAGACCTTTAACTTGCCCATCAGTCAAACCCACAGCCTCCGAGAGGACAGGAAGTGATGACGCGATGGGACGAAATGAGCAGCTCACCACCTACGTTGACGCCGAGGTGGCGCGTGAAATCGAGCGGCGAGCCGAGGCTGAAGATGTCTCTGCGTCAACCTACATTGCACAGGTTCTCGATCAGCACATCCACGGCGAAGCTGTCGAGGAGCAGGCGCGTGAACACCGGGCCGAACAACGCATTCAGGAGCTCATCGCCGAGGCACGTGATGAGGTCAGTGACGCGACAGAGGGGCTTGAAGACCTCGTCGCAAAATCAGGCGTCTACTCGATAGCGGTCTGGGAACTCGTCAAAGACGAGTATGACGACCCGCGCCGCCAGCACGCCCTCGATGTTGGCACTGAACGGCTCCGAGAGAACATGGATGCACTTGAGGGAGATATCGAGAGCGCCCGGACACAGAGTACCACGTCATCTGAGACTACTGACAGTGCTGCAGCAGAATCTGATGACCGGGATTGGGATTTCGAATGATCGTAAAATCGGACTTCCAGACAGGGAGCGCCGGCAATCTCATCACCTACATCAGTGAAGATGCAGAGCGGACAGTCGAGATTCGAGATTCGACTGGCCGCAAGCTGAGCGAAAAAGAAATTGAAGCGTTCGTCGGCCGGTCCGAGACGGCGGATATGCAGCGCCAGTTCATCATTGCGCCTGATCCAGATGCGGGCTACACTGCAGCAGAAATTGACCAGTGTACTCGGTCGACACTGAACGGGTGGAAAGCAGAGAGACCCTCTGTCGAGTACGTCTATGGAGTCCACGCTCGTCCAGAATCAGGGAAGTCACACGCCCACGCTGCAGCAATCGGCAAAAAGCGAGATCTACACATGGAGACAGACGACCTAACCGCCATTCGGGAACAGGCACGAGAGCGCTTTCGGGAGCGCACGCGACTCAGAAGTAGAGAGCGCGTTCAAGAACGGAGTGTCACAGCGGAGCAAGAGCGCGAAGTGACTCAAGCACAGGAGGACTACGATGACATCTGAGACTGGGACTGAGACTAGCAAACGGCAGGAGAGTTTCGGGGAGATAATCATTGATGTTCTACTTACAATGACGCTGCCACGGTTGCTGGTTCCATGGTGGTACGTCGAATGGGACCAGCCGAAATTACGCCGATTCCGGCTCTGGTGGTGGATCTATCCCTGTTATGCGCTGCTGGGGAGTGTCGTATTCGCTGGGGCGTTGCTGCAAGGAGAAGTCTGGCCGATCCTTGTGATGCTATTTGCACACGTTATGGCCCCGCTCGTATTCCTTGGCGAGGTTGCCGGGCTGTCTATCTCTGGCGTCGGCTTCGCGGGCATTCCTGATGTCCTCTTTTTGGGGCCATATGCCGCATTCAGCGTCGCGATAGCGGCCCTACCACTCACCCGACGCTGGGGCGACAACATCTTTGATCTGAAAGAACCCAAGTACATCAGAGAACCCGACGAGTTTGTCGTTCCAATGGAAGAGATAACGACCACGTCAGATGAATATACAGACGGAGACGATATCCCAACACTACCCAGGCTTCGGCAAGATATTTCGACAGCGGTCCTCGGTGAGACAGGGAGTGGCAAAACAACCGGGATGCAACTCCTTGCACAGCAATATCCCCACGATGAAGAGACGGCAGTCATCGTACACGAATCCGGAACCGACTTCGAACAATTCTATCGAGAGCGTGGATTTGAGGTGCTTCGAGTCGGGGTGGAAGAGACGGATGTCCGCTGGAGCCTCTTTCAAGATGTTGAAAAAGAGGAGGATTATCAAGAGGTAGCCAACTCTGTGTTCGGAGAGCCTGATGGGAGGAATCCGTTCCATCGCAAGGCAAAGAGCGTGTTTGCTGCCTGTCTGAAATATCTCCATCGCGAAGCTGAAAAGCAAGATGCGATTGACCAACTCGGCCATGACGATATCTACAATCTGGTGGACGAGCCCAAAGACGAGATACATAATCGGCTGAATAAGTACGATGACCTGAGGACTGAAGCGCAGAAAATTAGGCCAGGAGATGACGGCGGCCCGGAGAGCGTCTATACAGAACTCACACAAAATGTCGAAGATGTATTTACTGGTCAATTCAAGACTGACGGTGATTTTTCCATTCGAGAGTATGTCGAGAATCCCAACGGGCGAGTGCTGTTGATTCGCTCTGGACCGATGGCGACGAAAGCTGCTCCGATGTACGAAGTGATGCTTGATTGGTCGATCCGGATCGCCCGGTCTTCTGCAACACCAACGAACTTCATCTTGGACGAAATCGACTCTCTTCCGCCGATAGAAGGGTTACCAGGCCTTGCAGCCAGGGGGCGAAGTGAGGATGCACGAGTCATGATCGGGGCACAGACAGTCGGCCAGCTCGAGTCTGTCTATGGAAAGGAGTCCGCAGCAGTGTTAGGGAACTGCCCACAGGGCCTGTACTTCCAACCTGGTGATGACCAGACGACAAAGTACATCCAATCAGAAGTCGGGAAAGAGCGAGAACAGACGGTATCGCAGTCACGCTCGCGGTCGAAAAACAAGAGCAGCGGCTCATACCAGACAACGCAGAGTCACACCACCCGGACCGAAGATCGTCGTCCGATCACCGCCGGTGCGCTGACACGGATGGGAACAGGAGAGTGTGTCATAGTTGGAAAGAAGCACTGGTGGAAAGGACAGGCAAAGCAGGCTGATGCGGTGGAAGAGCAGGTCAAGGAACCAATGAAACCGCTGCGCGGTCGGCTGAAAGAGATGGTCTGGGATAGTTCTCGTTGAAAAGGCCTCTATCTCTGACTTAACTGCTATTTTTACTAGCACGCTGTCAAGCAAAGCCGATATTCTAAATGCCGTATATCTACATTTTCAATACATCTAACAGGGGTTCGCCGATTCAGACGATACGTTTATCCTAGTTACTCGATAAGTGTCTGGCATGGCCAACACTATGGCTGCGGGCCGGAGTGTGATCAAGCGCGGCGGGACGTCTCTGTACCTAGGCATCAAGAGGGAATGGCTGGCTGCGGCCGGGACCGAACCTGACGGTGTCTTCCGGCTCGGCCTCCGTGATATCGGGGATTCGTCGATGACGGTGCGTCTCCACATCGACCAAGACTATTGTGAAACGACGCTCGGGCCGGGCGCATACGATATCGATATCGTCGACGTCCAGACCGGCCTCCAGTGGTGCTTACCAGCCGATATCAGGAACAAGTACGGCATCACCAACCAGTTCGTCTGGAACGCTGAGTTCACCGGTGAGCATATTGATTACGAGCTGGTCTCGCCGACGATTCAAGAGCAATATCAGCTTAGCTGAATCTGGTGACGCCCTCAGCTGTCAATAATAATAGCATCTTAAATGCAGAGGCTGTTTACGACTTACTATCTGGAAGAACGTAACGTAGGCGTTCTACCTAACTGCTAATACAGAAAACCGCGAGAACAGAAACCTGCTGGCTAATTCTCATCCGGGTTTCCCAAGTACCTAACAGAACCCATCAAGTCTTCTAATTTCGATTCGGAGATAGTCGCTAATTCGTCGAGATTAATCAGATCATCACTATCGTAGGCAGATTGTGGTATGGAGTCTACCGTGTCCGCGTCGAAAGACGCCTCTCGAATATCTAACTCCGCAGTGGAACTACCCGCAGGCATCATTATCAGAATCCGTCCCCGGGCCCTGTTGGAGTTATCGTCCATCGGGTTCTCAATAATGTCGACTTTGACGAGCATGAGAGCAAATCCTCTCGCCCGGCACATCAATCTTCACCTGAACGGAACGGGGAAGCGGCCGTTCAGTCATCGGCGACAGTCTGGGTGATCGAGGTCTGAGCGGTGTCGTGAGTCACCGACTGCGGCCCGATGCGAACCCCTGAGTGGTCCGAGTAAGATAGCTCTGAGTCCGCAGCATGCGATGGGGCAGTTGCCTCGTGGCAATCGCTACAGAACGCCTCGAGGATGGGCCGCCATCGCGAGAACCCCAGCTCGTCAAGCAGCTCCTGGTAGTCGAGATACCCGAGGGTAGCGTATTCGTCCGGTGGGATATCCAGCAGTCCAGAGTCATAGACTGGGCCCAGCAGGATGTGCGACGGATGGCCGGCCGGTGCCCCAGGGTACGGAGTGTCCTCGTGATATGGCTCGTTCACCGGCGACGTCGACGCCCACCACGGCTCCAGGTGTGCGACGAAGCCCTCACCGGTATCTTCCACGAGGAAGAACGCCCGCAGCGTCTTGTGATGGCGGTCGTAGGAACTTGTTGAGGTAATCTCGATGAGGTCCTGCCGCGTTAGGGGCTCGCTGCTCGCGAACAGTGCCGAGAGCATCCGTCGGGCTGCCGGCGGGAGCGTGGGGAAGATCGCCTCACTGGGGAGCGTGGCCAGCGCGGTCTCGACGGCGTCGATATCGAGGCGGTCGGAGACGCTATCGCGCGATTCGAGGCTGTCGAGGGCATCTGCCACGAGGCAGGGGTCCGGGCCACGGCCGGTCGTCGCGAGCGCTGCTTCCAGACAGCGGGTGAGTCGGTCGAGATCCGCGCGATTGCCGTCATAGAACCCTTTGCGGTCGGCAATATCCCGGACGAGCCCCCGGATGTGGCCGTGGGAATTGGCTTCCACCATCGGGATATCGAGGATTGCGGCGTCTTCGACGCCGGCGTCGACGCGATCGCGAAGGCGGGTCGCTTCCTCGTCGACGGCCTCCTGGACGTCAGGCAAGAGGTCGGAGACACCAGGGCCCGTGAAGATCCACGACGCCAGCAGGTCAGCAACGGGATCGGCGTCGTCAATATCGTATTCAGACCGTGCCCGGAGCTTCTGTGGGCGGTCCTCGATACACATCCGATACCAGCTGTGGACGCCGTAGTCGTCGCGATACCCGGCCTGTTTGGTGATCGTGTAGCGGGCGAAATCGAGGAACTTCTCGTATTGATTCTCGTTACGCCGGAGCGCATCGGGATCGGGCAGTCGGACGTTGATGGTCACGTCGAGTCCGGCGGCGTCGTAGACGTTCATCGCGCTGCAAAGCAGCCCGTGGAGGTCACGCATCAGCTGGGCCTGCAGGCCAGAATCGATATCGTCGAAGTCGCCGAGTTGTGACAGCAGCCTGGACCGCACTGCGCCGATCCGTTCGCGCCAGTTGTTCAGATGTTTGAGTTCGTCTTCGCTCAGCCAGCCGATTTGCTTGGCCCGGACGAGGACATCGTGGAGGTCGTTTTCGAACGTCTCGACGCCGTCGTGGGCTCGGTTCCACTGTTCGCCCAGTGCATCCGTATTTAAAACCTTACTGAGCATCCGATTGCTGAATAAGGCCCCACACAGACGTCCCAGTGTTACAACGGGGCCGCCCCACTGCAGGATGACGAGGGCTTCGTCATCGAACGTCGAGATGTAGGACACGCGACCGTCGCCATCGGGTGCGTCATCGTCGTCCGTCCAGTCGAGGATGTCTGCATCGGCGAAGGTGACGCCGTCAACACGTTTTGCGGCGGAAAACCGGCGGTGGAGCACTGGCGGTTCGACCTTGCGAGGTCCAGTGCGGTCGCCGAGCCACTGGACATAGCCGGACTCAGATGCGGAGCCGGTCGCGGCAAGCCACCGTTCGGCGGGGGGGTACCGGTCGCGCTTCTGGGCGGATACACTACACTTACGAGACCGTGAGGGGTGTCCGTAAGACGCCCCCGACAGCCGGGATTGGGACGGGTGGACGGGGTTGCCCTCTCGGTCGACATACTGCTGTGCAGCCGTCCCCAGAGCGGTTAGCGAGACCTGATTCGAGGCGTGTGAGCGATCCACCGTGATGATGTCCTCGGCTTCGAGGAACGACACGTAGCGGTCGATACTGCCGTCTGCATAGTCAATCTCGGCGTCTCGCTTGATCGCACGGACCGACCGCTCGGTGTCGGCATCGAGATGCGCCAGGACAGTCAGCGCGCCTGTCTGGGAACCGTTAGTCTCGATCCACGCCCATGCTTTGTCGTCCAACTGGGTGTCGGCTGGATCATCGTCGGCGTCTCCATCACGGCGGGACGTCTGCCCGGCCGCAGTAAGGAACATGAAGCGCTCAGCCCACGCTGGCGGGGCTTCAGTCTCCAGTGCATTGCGAGTGAGTCGGCGAACCCGCTGGCGGATGCCCGGCGACATCCAGAGCCGGATGTCGAAGCCAGCTGCGAGCGCGTCAAACGCCGCCAGTGCCCGCTTGATCGTGTCCCGGTCGGCGGCTGTCCACTGCTCCCCGTCAAGGACGAACGTCAGTGCAGGCGGGACAGCCCGCTCTGCGTGCAGCGCTGCCAGCGAATGGCGGAGGGCGTCGACGCCGGCGTTGAACTGGCCCTGGCTGGTCCCCGTCGTTTCGAGCGTTCGCTGGATGCGCTCGAACTGTTCGGCACCCTGGAAGCCACGACGCACACGATAGACGTCGTCGGCCCACAACAGCGCGTAGCGGCCGATGGCATCGAGATACGACCGTGCCTCCTCGATAGTCCCGGCGTCGGCTGAGACAGCGTTGAGCTGGGCGACACTGTCGACGAGTTCCTCGTGGGTGAACGTCGCGACAGCCCCGGCCTCGACGTCGGGATCGCGATAGTCGAACCCGTAGCGCTCGCGAGCGAGGTCCTGGACGAGTCGCGCCGTCGACGGAATGAGGTCAGTGACGACATCAGTTAGCCACTCGGACGTGCGCGGGCTCACGTCGCGATAGGTCCGCCCGGCGATCCCGAGCTGCCCGTCGGCCTCGACGAGCGACACGCCGGGTGCACGCGATTCAGTAGCAACGCCACCCCGTAGCTGTGGCCGATCAGCGACGGGCACGTCGATATCGGGCCCAGACCCCGGGGGTTGTGTCGACGCAGAGGGCGTGGATGACTCGTCTTGGTCGCTGTCGGCGGTCAGCGTCGCGACGAGGGCGGGATCGAGCCCGAGCCCATCGAGATATGCGCGGTCGTCGACGATGGGGTCGTCCGCCCGCATGGCCTGCTCCCAGTACGGGTCGAGCTCGGCATCGGCCGCGCCGGCCCGCTCAGCGAGCAGGGCACTCCGCTGCTGGTTCGCCACTGCACGGTCCTCGGCCTCGGCGAGCGTCCGTAGTGATTCACGACGGTGCTGCGTACCACAGGTCGGGCACGTCGTCGTCGAGTCACCGACAGTCTCATCGAGGAGCCACAATGCCTGACAGTCCGAACAGCCGACGACGGCGTAGGTCATCGGCGCTCGCCTCCCTGCGTGCGTGCACTGCTGGAGTGTCGCCCAGCAACGCGGCGTGAGTCACGCTGCTGTGGCGCTCCACAGCGTGGGCTAGTGGTACGTGTCCTGCCGGTCGGGGGCAGGGCGGGCGGGTCGACCGCCAGGCGTCCTGTCGAGTCTGGGGACCCGTCGATAGTGGGGAGGGATGCTGCCATTCGCTGCGCTTACGACGTTCTCACGGCTCTCCGGCCTGCTGTGATGCCCCACGACTGCGCAGAGATGACTCTGGCTGTGGGGAAATGCTTATTATAGGGGCGCAGGAAGATTGAGGTGACCAAACCTGGGGGCGAACTGACGCCCCCGTTCTTCCTGCGTCCCACTTCGATTAGTGGTGGGTGTGTCCTTGCTTGATACCGAAAAGTGACATTCCGTCCCGTATTAAATCCCCCGCACAAATTGACACCGTGTCTGACGCACGTCTTGCGTTTCTGGCACTCAACTGAACGGTCCACAGCGGGCGGTCTGCCCGTTATATGACGGTTTCCTGAACCACCAGTGAGACTGTGGAACCGGCAGATGGCGGGGGTCGTGTCGGCATGGGCGACGCCGTCGTGGTCGCCGTGGCTGATCATCGTTCGACCACCGCCCGGCGCTCGATGACAACGTCATGCGCGTAGTCACCGCGGCGGTACTGGTCGTAGTAGTTCTCGATGGTAGGGAAGTCAGCCGTCCACTCGGTGTAGTGTTCCAGATTACCGACCATGTAGCGGAGTCGCCACAGGCTGGCCTGTGCGGGCGCTGTGTCGGTCCCGGCCGAGTCGGGGGCGTCGGTCGTCGCCATCACCGATCCCCTCCCATGAGCGAGTCACGGCCCTGTGTGGTCGGCTGGTCGTGCTGGCGGAGTTCGTCGACAGGGACACGGAACGTCATGAGGTCCTCGGCTTGGCGGATGGCCGTCGTCAGCTTCCGGCGACGCTGGCGGTCGCCGGCCGTGGCCTCAAGACGCTGGATGGTTTCGGCGGCAAGGTCGGCCAGCAGGACGCCAGTGACCTCGTCGGCGAGCTCGTCGACGGCGGTGACGAGCAGGCGTGGCTCGCTGTCGAGTTCGGTCAGGACGACCACGTCGCCGACGCTGGGGGCAGTCATGCCGACGCACCTCCTCGTGGCTGGGCGGCTGCGGGCCTGAACAAGCAAGTTTTTTCAGAAACCGCCCCACGGCGGTCGAATGGGTTCCGGTTCCCGCCATCGAAGCGCCACACACGCTCTCCGATCTCCCCATCCTCCTTCCGCGGGCCCGGGCCCCAATTTTCGGGGTGCTGTGCGCTGTATTCAGAATTGATTACGAGGCGAAAATTACAATTATAGTGACTCCTGAGTCTGACACTGCCAGCACAAGGTTGGGCACTTTGTACTGGGATATTGTCAGAGGCACGCGATCCGGTCCGCCGTCGCGTTTGGCGGTGGACTGGCTCACGGATCGAACTGTGAACGGCGATCTGACAGCAACGATTATGTAGGTGTTCTTCGATTATTATCGTAGGGTACCAGTCGGTAATCACCCGCCCAGTGATACCGTGCCTCTGACAACACCGACCGACTGTGCCCTCCCTTTTGACTACCGAGGGGCGACGCTGCGTTGGGTGCCGGGCCATTACTGTGTCCCTCCGTCAGCGACGGGTCGGGGCAGCTCACAGAGTTGTGCGAGCGTCTCGGCGTGGCGCTGGAGTAGCTGTGTTCCAGCGTCAGTCAGCGTATACACATTGGTGCGGGCGTCGAGCTCGTCGCGGTTGACGAGGCCACTGTCGACGAGCTGGTCGAGATTCTGGTAGAGACGGCTGTGGTTGATCGGATCGGCGTAGCGCTCGTCGAGGTAGTCCTTGAGCGCGAGGCCATACGGATCGTCGTCGACGGCGGCGATGGCCTCCAGGAGGTCGCGCTGGAAGCCCGTCAGGTCGTGGTAGGTCGTCATCGGTCGCCTCCCGGCTCGTCGGTATCGGTGTCGACCCGTCGCAGCGTCGCTGGCTCGGGCTGATAACAGTCGCCCTGCACCAGTAGATCCAGCAAGG
>Ga0207813_100219_pt1 | contig 39642 bp, 43 predicted proteins | sample A23E3SouthBayCA_2_FD_187730 | JGI IMG/M metagenome (GOLD analysis project Ga0207813, IMG submission 187730) | Aerobic enrichment media microbial communities from Eden Landing Ponds, California, USA - A23 E3 (4) (SPAdes) | ecosystem: Environmental > Aquatic > Marine > Unclassified | place... | reverse complement strand
GCCGCCGATGGCCCAGCCGGTCGCCTCCCGCACCTGTTCCGGATCGGCCATCGAGACGGTGTCGGCCTCGACCTCGGCCCACGCGGCGAGGGCACTCTCGCTCACGCGGTTGCTGCCGGCGGTGAGACAGAGCACCGGCTCGCCCCTCACGTCGAACACCAGACTGTTCACGACCTGATCGATGCGGCAGTCGACTGCGTCGGCGGCGTCGGCGGCCGTCGGCGTCCCCTCTTCGGGGAACTCGACCGGTTCGACCCTCAACCCGTAGCGCTCCTCTGCGAGATCGACGAACTCGGCGACGCGTGCGTGCACACCCGTAGCTGGCACCCCGGGGGTATCTGTCTGGCGGGGAGCCCGTCGATAGATTCATTACTGTGTGTACTGTTAACTACCTACATGGTTCGACCGGCGGACAACACGGCCGACCGACGGCTGAGCGCGCTCGAACACGCCTGCCGGGGCGTCGTCGGCGACCGGCTGCGGAGCGTCAGCGTCGACGGCCCCGATCACAGCGGCACGCTCTACCGCCGCAGCGACCTCGAGCCGGGGACCGACGGCCCCGTCCACGAGGCCATGGTCGAGGGAGCCACCTGTCAGTCGTCCGTATTCGCCGACGGCGGGCGCACTGTTTGTACGTTCGAGAACGGCTACGCCACCAGGATCCGTGTCGGTGACACCGACGTCGTCGCTACGACGGACGGGATCAAGATGGATCGCGACACGGAGCTCTCAGCGGCGGTGCGTGGCGTTCTCCACGACTAAAAGGGAGCGCGTCGCGGTCAGGCGAACAGCGCCGTCGCGGCTTCCTGTGCTGTCTCGATCACCGGCCCGAAGCCGGGGAGCAGCAACACGGTGCCGATCAGCGCGATCGCCAGCGCGGCGTACAGCGCGGTCGGCGCCGCGCCGAGATCGTGATCGCCCTCCTCGAACCACAGCGCCCGCACGACGCGGGAGTAGTAGAACAGCGAGAGCGAACTGTTGATCACGGCGATCACGACCAGCCACCAGAGGCCGGCCTCGACGGCGCCCGCGAACAGGAACAGCTTCGAGAAGAAGCCGCCCAGCGGCGGGACGCCCGCCAGCGAGAACAGGAACGCCGTCATCGCCACTGCGGCGAACGGCTTCTCGGCGCCCAGTCCGTTGTAGTCCTCGAACCGGCGGCCGACGCCCCAGTTCTCGGCCAGCGCCACGAACAGGAACGCGCCCGTGTTCATGAAGCCGTAGACGAACAGGTGCGCCATCGCGGCGCCCATCACGTCGCCGTTGGTGCTCGCCCCAGCCGAGAGCGCGGCGAGGCCGATCAGCACGTAGCCGGCGTGCCCGATCGAGGAGTACGCCAGCATCCGCTTGACGTTCTCCTGGGTGGCGGCGGCGAAGTTACCGAGCACCATCGTCGCCACCGCGAGCACCTGGAACAGCAGCGCCCAGTCGATCCCGGCGTTCGCCGCAGGCCCGAGCGGGAAGCCGACGACGAACACGCGGAACGCGAGCGCGAAGCCGGCGGCCTTCGAGGCCGAGGAGAGGAACGCCGAGACTGGCGCGGGCGCCCCCTCGTACGCCTCCGGCGCCCAGAAGTGGAACGGCACGGCGGCGGCCTTGAACGCGACCCCGCCGGCGACCATCAGCACGCCGACGCCGGCGATGCCGACGCGGTCACCGAGCCCGGACTCGAACGCCGCCGCCACGTCGGGCAGCAGCAGCGAGCCCGTGGCGCCGTAGATCAGCGAGACGCCGAAGACGAAGATCGCCGAGGAGAGCGCGCCGATCAGGAAGTACTTCAGACCGGCCTCGCTGCTCCCGCGATCGTTCTTCAGGAACGCAACCAGCGCGTAGGACGGCAGACTGACCAGCTCCAGCGCGACGAATGCGGTCGCCAACGAGTTCGCACTCGCCATCAGCGACATTCCCGTCGCCGCCAGCAGCATCAGACCGAACAGTTCGCCCTGGTTGTCCTTGCCGGCGAAGTAGTCGAACGACGCCAGCGACACCAGGATCGTCACCGCAGCGAACAGCGCGGTGAAGAACAGCGACATGCCGTCGACGACGACCGCGTCCGCGTACAGCGAGACGCCGTCGGTCGCCAGCCCGGTGCCGGCGGTGAGGAACCAGCCCGCGGCGCCCAGCGACGCCAGCGATCCGATCACGGAGATACCCGTGAGGACGCTCGCGTCGGAGGAGTCGGGCCAGACGCTGTCGTAGAGCAACACCGCAAGCGCCGTGAGCCCCAGCAGGAACGTCGGGGTGAGCGGCGGTGCCGTCACCATCAGGCACCACCTCCGACCAGCGGGGCGATCGCGTTCAGGATCATGTCGAAGAACAGGTCAGGGGCGACGCCGAGCGCGATCACTGCCAGCAGCAGCACCGCGAGCGGCGCCACGTCGTGGAACGGGGCGGGACCGACCTCGTAGTCGGCGTCGAGCTCGAACGGCCCGAACAGGGTCCGCTGCATCGCGAGCAGCAGGTAGCCCGCCACGATGACGATGCCGAACATCGCCGCCGCGGTGAACAGCGGCGCACTCGGAATCACCGTCGAGTGGAACGAGCCGACGAAGATGAAGTACTCCCCGGCGAAGCCGGCCATCAGGGGTAGCCCCATGTAGCCGAACGCGCCGGCGACGAAGATGCCCACCGTCACGGGCATCCGGTCGGCCAGCCCGGACATGTCGCCCACCATCCGCGTGTGGGTCGTGTTGTAGATGACGCCGACGGCCATGAACATCAGCCCGGAGATCAGACCGTGGGCGATCATCTGGAACGTCGCGCCCGCGACGCCGAACTCCGTGTAGGCGACCAGGCCCAGCAGCACGTATCCCATCGACGACACGGAGGAGTACGCGACGATGCGCTTGAGGTCCTCCTGTGCCAGCGCGAGGATCGCGCCGTAGATCACCGAGAACGCGCCGAGGGCGGCGATCACGATCGCCAGATCCGACGCGATGTCGGGCAGCATGGTGAAGTTGAACCGCAGCATCGCGTACGTCCCCATCTTCAGCAGCACCCCCGCCAGCATCACCGACGCCGGCGTGGGCGCCTCGACGTGGGCATCCGGCAGCCACGTGTGCAGCGGTGCCACCGGGACCTTCACCGCGAACCCGACGAACATCGCGATGAACGCGACCAGCTTCAGCGTCCCCGGAGCGAGCCCCATGAACGAGCTCACGTTACCGCCCGCGTTGAGCGCCATCGCGACCTCCGGCAGCGCCAGCGTGTCGATGCTGTCCCCGAGGCCGCCGAAGGTGAGCGCGACGAAGCCCACGAACATCAGCAGGCTCGCCACGTTCGTGTAGACGAAGAACTTGATCGCCGCGTACTTCCGGCGTGGGCCGCCCCAGACGCCGATCAGGAAGTACATCGGCACCAGCGTCGCCTCCCAGAAGACGAACCAGACGAAGAAGTCCAGCGCAGTGAACATCCCCAGGAGGTTCGCCTCCATCAGCAGCATCAGCCCGTAGAACTGAGACTGTCGGTCGTCGATCGGTGTCCACGCGCTCACGATCGCGAGCGTGGTGAGGAACGCCGTCAGCACCACCAGCGGCAGGCTGATGCCGTCGACGCCGGTGAACCACTGCACCTGGTAGCCCGACAGCGTCAGCAGATCGAACTGCGTCTCGAAGGATAGCGTCCCGCCCGTGAGGGCGTTGCCGCTCCCGTCGAACTGTGTCCACATCCAGAGCGTCCCCACCAGGGGGACGAGGCTCAGCGCCGCGCCGACGCGGTTCGCGACCTCGTCCGGCACGAGGAGCGTGAGCAGCGCGGCGACGAACGTGAAGCCGATGAGCGTCTCGATGATCATCTCAGAACCACCCTCCGTAGATCGCAAACCCGACGAGCAGCACGGTCAGCGCGACCGTGAGCATAGCGGCGTAGTGGGTTACGAGCCCGTCCTGGATCCGCTTGATCCGGGACCCGCCGAACAGGCTCACGCTGGAGACGCCGTTGACCACGCCGTCGACGACCGCCTGATCGAACACGTCGGCGGCCTTCGACAGCGGGAGCACGACGCCCTCCGCGAGCCAGACCTGATACTCGTCCTGGTAGTAGTTGTTGTACAGCACGTCCTTGATGCTCCCCAGCTTGTCGGTGTGGGGGTCGGGGTCGGCGCCACCGTAGAGCGCGTACGCCGCGCCGGCGCCGAACAGTGCAAGCGCCAGCGAGAGCAGCCCGACGAGGTACGACGGCAGATCAGCCGCCGCCATGCCGGCGCCGTAGTCGGCGAACAGCAGGTGGTGGTAGTGCTCGCCGCCCGTGCCGAGCGCCGCGGGCCAGCCGCCCTCGCTCGGTCCGTAGAGCCACTTGTGCAGGAAGTCGATGTTCGCACCGGTCAGGTCCTTGACCGGGACCATGTTGACGAACCCGACGGTCGTCGCCAGGATCCCCAGGACCACCAGCGGGAGCTTCACGTTCCAGCCAGGCTCAGTCGCCTCCCGAGCCGTCTCGCTGCGGGGCTCACCGTGGAAGGTGAGCATCACCATGCGGAACGTGTAGAAGCCGGTGAACAGCACCGCGATCAGGCCCATCCCGTAGGCCACCAGCAGTGCGGTGCCGAGGCCGCTCGTCGTGCCGAGCCCGTGGACGAGCGCCTCGTACAGCACCTCGTCCTTGGACCAGAAGCCGGCGAAGGGCACGATGCCCGCGAGCGCGAGCGAGCCCGCGAGGAACGTGTAGTAGGTCACGGGCATCCGGTCTTTCAGGCCGCCCATGTCCCACATGTCCTCGTTGTGGTGCATCGCGATGATGACCGAGCCGGCGCCGAGGAACAGCAGCGCCTTGAAGAACGCGTGGGTGAGCAGGTGGAACGTCCCGGCGACGTAGCCGCCGGCACCGAGCCCCAGCATGATGTAGCCGTACTGGGAGATGGTGGAGTACGCGAGCACCTGCTTGATCTCCTTCTTGACGAGCCCCATCGTCGCCGCGAATAGGGCGGTGAACGCGCCGACGAGCGCGATGACCGCCATCGCCGTCGGCGAGATCGCGTAGAACCCGTACATCCGGGCGACGAGGTACACCCCAGCGGCCACCATCGTCGCCGCGTGGATCAGCGCCGAGACGGGGGTCGGACCCTCCATCGCGTCGGGCAGCCACGTGTGCAGCGGGAACTGGGCGGACTTGCCGATCACGCCACCCAGCACCAGCAGGCCGACGACGGTGAACCACGCGGTCGGCTCGAGGCCGAGGAACGTGTTCACCGTCGCCTCGCCGTTGATCGCCGCTTCGGCCAGATGCGGGAAGGAGTGCTCGCCCGCGAACTTCGCCGTCCCGAACGTCGCGAACACGGCCACGACGCCGATCAGGAAGAAGTAGTCACCGAAGCGAGTGACCAGGAACGCTTTCTTCGCCGCGCTGGGCGGGCCGGCCTGGCGGAACCAGAAGCCGATCAGCAGGTACGAGCAGAGCCCGACCAGTTCGAAGAACATGAACGCCATCAGGAGGTTGTCTGCGACGACGAACCCCAGCATCGAGGCGGTGAACAGGCCGAGCCCGGCGTAGTACCGGGGGAGGCCCGTCTCTCCCTCGTCGTTCATGTAGCCAAGTGAGAACACGTGGACGAGCAGCGCGACCAGCGAGACGATGAGCAGCATCATCGCTGACAGCGGGTCGAGCAGCAGCCCGAACGTCAGTTCGAGCGGCTCGCTCAGGCTGCCAGTGGCTTCCGCCCCCGCAGCCCACGTGTAGATCGTCTCGTTGTACGTCTCGCCACCGCTGACGGTGAGGAACACCCATGCGGAGAGTAGCAGCGAGCCGGCAGTGGCCGCGATCCCCGGGAGCGCGCCGCCTTTCGGCAGCAGGTCCCGCCCGGAGAGGGCGACCCCGACCGCGAGACAGAACGAGAGGAACGGTAGCAGTACGATCGCCGGTGCGTAGTCGAATGCTCCTACCATCTTACCACCTCATCGACTGCGGGACAGTCACGTCGACGTCCTTGAAGTTGCGATACAGTACGAGGATGATGCCGATGCCGACAGCGACTTCAGCGGCTGCGAGCCCCATCACGAACAGACTCATCACCTGCCCGGTGAGGTTGCCCCACTGGAGGCTGAACGCCACGAAGTTGATGTTTGCGGCGTTGAGCATCAGCTCGACCGACATCAGGAACAGCAGCGCGTTCTCGCGAGTCAGCAGGCCGTAGAGGCCGATGGAAAACACGGCCGCCGACAGCACGAGGTAGTACTCGACGGGGACCATCAGTTCTCCACCTCCGTCTCGTCGGATCGCGGCTGCCCACCGTCGGTGAGCGCCGTCGACAGCCCCGCGCTGTCACCCTGACGGCGCGCCAGCGTCACGGCGGCCACGGTCGCGACCACCAGCACGAGGCCGATGATCTCGAACGACGCGAGGAACCCTTCGACGGAGACGGCCGCCGACGCCTGCAGGTCGATCAGCGCGTAGCCGATCCCCGCGACGAGCGACGCGTCCTCGGGGAAGCCGGCCGATTCGCCGAAGCTCGCGGTGAGGAACACCGCGGCGAGCACGACGAACAGGATCGATGCCGCCAGCCCGTTGACGTAGTTCGTGTCTTCTTTGAGCTCTGGTCGACTGACCATCTAGCTGTACACCTCCGACTTCGGCTTCTCAGTTCGCGTGAGCATGACGGCGAACGTGATGAGCACGAGCACACCCCCAATGTAGACGAGGATCTGCATCGTCGCCGGGAACGTGGCCTGCAGCATCACGTAGTGCACTGCTAGGCTCGTCAGCGCGCCGCCGAGTAGGAGGGCGCTGTGCCAGGGGTCCTTCACGAGGACGACCCCGAGGGCACAGGCCAGCGTCACGGCGGCGAACAGCGCGAACGTGATTGTCTCTGTGACCATTGTGTTACTGATAGTCGACCTCGCCCGCACCCTCGCCGACCCACGCGGCTCGGTCGGGATTGCGGGCTTCGAGGGGGTCGCTCCCCTTGTACCACGGGACGTTCTTCAGCTGTTCCTTGTTGTAGGCGAACTCGTCTTTCGTGTCCGCCGTGAACTCGAAGTTCTGGGTCAGGATGATGGCGTCGACGGGGCAGACCTCCTCACACAGTCGGCAGTAGATACACTGCCCGACGTGGAGGTTGTACTCCTCCCCGTTGCGCTGCTCGTCCATCACGATCTGGATCGTGTCGTTCGGACAGACGTCCTCGCACTGTCGACACCAGATGCAGCGCTCCTGGCTGAACTTGTGGACCCCGCGGAACCGCGGGCTCACTTCGGGCGCGACCTCCGGGTACTCCACCGTGAAGGTGTTGCCGTCCAGTGCGTGCTTCATCGTCGTCGCCATTCCTTTCAGAATTCCGATCATGCTACCACCCCCACGATTACGGCCGTGAGCACCAGGTTGAGGAAGGAGAGTTCGAGCATCCCCTTCCAGCCGATCTCGATCAGCTGGTCGATACGCAGCCGCGGTGCCGCCGAGCGCAGCCACTGCGTGAGCAGGAAGAACGCCCAGATCTTCACCACGAACCAGAGGAAGCCGATGCTCTCCGGGCCGGGGCCGGCCGCGCCACCGAGGAACAGCACCGCGGTGATGGCGCCGCCGAGGAAGATGTGGAGGAACTCGCCCAGGTACAGTAGCACGAAGTACACCGAGGAGTACTCCGTCTGGAACCCGGCGACGATCTCCGTCGGCGCCTCCGGAATGTCGAACGGGTTACGCCCCACTTCCGCGATGTTCGCCGCGAGGAAGAGAACGAACGCGAACGGGTTGACGATCGCGAACCACGAGGGGATCGCGATGCCGCCCACGCTGATCAGCGTCTCCTGCTGGGCGGCGACGATCTCGCTCATCCGGAGCGAGCCCGTGAACAGCACCACCGAGACCCCCGTCACGACGAGCGGGATCTCGTAGGCGAGGTTCTGTGCGACCGCACGCAGCGCACCCAGCATCGAGTACTTGTTGTTCGACGCGTAGCCCGCCATTACCATGCCGAGGCTGGCGATGGAGGCGACGGCGAACACGTAGGCAAGCCCTACTTCGGGGTCGGCCAGTTGGATGCCGCTCCCCATCGGGATGACCGCGAAGCCGAGCATCGCCGAGCCGGCGACGATCAGCGGCGCGATGTCCCACGCCGGGCGATCGGCGCCCTCGGGGACGATCAGCTCCTTCGACAGCAGTCGGAGCGCGTCGGCCGGGATCGTCCCGATACCGGCGGGACCGATCCGGTCGGCGGCGATGCGGTCAGTGAACTTCGCGGTGATCTTTCGTTTCGCCCATGGACCGGCGACGCCGGTCATCGCGAGCATCACGTTGCCGACGATGAACGCCGCGATCAGCGCGGCGACGAACTCGCCGGCGACGCCGAACCCGCTCAGTCCGAGCAGGTCCGCGAGCACGTCGGGCAGCGGGCTCTCCGTTTGGAGGATCACCGGTCCACCTCCCCGAGCACGATGTCCAGGCTACCCAGCGCGGCGATCATGTCGGGGATGTACTCCCCGTTGCTCATCTCCGGCAGCGTCTGGAGGTTCGAGAAGCACGGGCTCCGAATCTTGAACCGCGCGGGCTTCTCGGTGCCGTCGGCGCGGATGTAGACGCCGAGTTCGCCTTTCGCGCCCTCGACGGTGCGGTAGATCTCCGTGTCGTCGTCCGGGCGCAGCGTCCGCGGGACGTTGGCCTGGATGTTACGCTCGTCCTCGGGCCAGTCCTCGAGCAGGTCGACACACTGCTCGATGATCTTCGCGGACTCCTCGACTTCGCGCATGCGCACGAGCAGGCGGCTGAAGTTGTCACAGCCGTCCTCGACGGGCACCTCCCAGTCGAGCTCGTCGTAGTAGCCGTAGGGGTCGTCCCGGCGGATGTCGTAGTCGATGCCGGAGCCACGGGCGACCGGGCCGGTGGCGCCGTAGTTCTTCGCGACCTCCTCGGGCAGAATCCCCGTGCCGACCGTCCGCATCTGGAGGATCTCGTTGCTCGTGATGAGGTCGTGGTACTCCTCCAGCGCGTCCGGAATCTCGTTCACGAACGTCCGAACCTTCTCGAAGAACTCCTCGCGGGGTTCGGGCAGATCCCAGACGACCCCGCCGAGCCGGAAGTAGTTGAACATCAGCCGCTGCCCGGTGAGGTCCTCGAGGATGTTCTGGGCCTTCTCACGGTCCCGGATCGCGTACATGAAGATCGCGGTGAAGTCGCCGTAGATGTCGAGCGCGAACGTCCCGACGGCGAGCATGTGTGCGGCGATCCGGCAGAGCTCCGCACCCATGGTGCGGATGATCTGGGCGTACTCGGGCACGTCGATATCCGCGAGATCCTCCGCCGCGCGGGCGTAGGCCCACTCGTTGAGCAGCCCCGCCGAGATGTAGTCCCACCGGTCGGGGTAGGGCATGATCTGGTGGCGGTAGGTGCCGTTCTGGGCCATCTGCTCCTCGTTGCGGTGGAGGTAGCCGATGTCCGGCTCCACGTCGACGACCTGCTCGCCGTCGAGCGTTGTCTCGAGGTGGAGCACACCGTGGGTCGCGGGGTGGTGCGGCCCGATGTTGACGAACATCGTGTCCGAGTCGGCGTCGGATCGGTGGTCGTCCTGCAGCGGGTTCGCGTTCTCGCGCAGGGGAACCATCTGCGGCCGGTCCTGGTCGTAGTCCAGCCCCATCGGGTGGCCCTGCCACGTCTCGGGCAGGAGGATCCGACGCAGGTCCGGGTGATCGTCGTACTCGATGCCGACGAGGTCGTACGCCTCACGCTCGTGCCAGTCGGCGGTCCGGAACACGGGCTCGGCGGACTCGCTGACCGGCTTCTCCGAGTCGGTCGGGACGACGATGCTGACCTCGTCGGTCGGATCGTCGAACTTCTTCAAGTGGTAGATCGACTCGTAGCGGTCCGGGTACTCCTCGGCGGTGACCAGCGAGAGGTGGTCGTAGCCAGCCTCGTTCTTGAGGCGGCCGAGGGTCTCCTGGACCGTGTCGGGCCGGATCACGAACGCCGGCGCGTTCTCGTGATCGTCGGTGTCGACGATCAGGTCGTCGAGCAGCGCCTCCAGTTCGGTCTCGCCGGACTCGATCTCCGGCGTCTCCGATTCTTCCTGCAGGCTCATGGCGAATCAGCCCAGTTGTAGCGCATCACGAGGTCCTCTTCGTCGATCTCCGAGGCGAGCTCGTCGACGATCTCGTCGCGTTCGAGGTCGCCGAACTGTTCGAGCTCGTAGGGCTTGACCGTCACCGGGGAGGCCTCGCCGTTGGCGATCCGCTCCTGGAGCTTCGCGACGCCGTAGACCAGCGCCTCGGGACGGGGCGGACAGCCCGGGACGTGGATGTCGACCGGGATGACCTCCTCGGCGCCCTTGATCACGTTGTACCCCTCCTGGAACGGGCCGCCGGAGATCGTACAGGAGCCCATACCGACGACGAACTTGGGCTCGGGCATCTGGTCGTACACGCGCTTCATCCGCGGGGCGAACTTCGAGACGATCGTCCCCGGGACGATCATCACGTCGGCCTGTCGGGGCGAGGCCCGCGGCACACCGGCGTGGAAGCGGTCGAGGTCGTGCTTGACCGCGTACGTGTGCATCATCTCGATGCTGCAGCAAGCGATACCGAACTGCAGCATGAACATCGACGAGCCCCGGACCCAGTTCATGAACTTGTCGAACTTCGTGAGGATAAACGGCGAGGAGCCGAACGCCTCGCGAAGTTTGGAGTTGAACCGGTCGCCCTGACCGCTCATACGGGCGTCGCGGGTCTCTGTCAGTACTTGTGAGTCGTCGGTTCGGAAGAGTTCTCGTTCGCTACTCATTGGTTTGCCTCCGTCTTCTCTTCGAGCGCGCGCGGACTGGACACCCACTGCACGGCGCCCTGTCGCCACGCCCAGACGAGTCCGACGACCAGCACCCCGATGAAGAGGAGCATCGGCGCGAGCACCTCCATCATGGTGGCGCCCCCTTCGAGGGCTGGTCGGTAGATGACCGTCCACGGAAAGATCAGGACGGTCTCGATGTCGAAGACGACGAACAGCAGCGCAACCATGTAGTACTGGATGTTGAACCGGATGCGCGTCGTCCCCGTCGGGATCTCGCCGCTCTCGTAGACGGCGCTTTTCCCCTGTTCGGGCACGCTGGGACGCAGTAGCGACGACACCGCCATCATCGCGATGGGGATGCCGACACTGACTACCGCCAGCGCGCCGATAGCTATCCATGGATTCATGTCGGGTTCTCCGTAACGTTTCCGAGGTTCGACCCCACGGCTCTTAAGCGTTCATTTCCCCACGCGGGCGAGCGTGCGGATCAGTACCACGTACAGACCGCATATTACCCCTTCCGCTCGCGGAACCCACGAACCCCGAGGTCGTGCAGGGACGCCGATACGTCGCCGACGCCCTCGCGGCGGTCGTCGTGGAGTTCTTCGAGCCGCTCCCGGACTGTCGGGTGCTCTCGGGCCAGAATCTGGGCCGCCGAGAGCGCGGCGTTGTAGGACTTGCCGGCGTCGACGGACGTGATCGGCGCGCCCGTGGGCATCCCGATGACGGAGTCGACGGACTTCTCCTGGACGGGAACGCCGATCACCGGGAGCGGAAACGCAATCGAGGCGGTCATGTTCGGCAGGTCGGCGGATTTCCCGCCGGCGCCGGCGACGACCACGTCCAGCCCGCGATCCGCGGCGGTCTCGGCGTAGGCGTACATGAGGTCCGGCGTCCGGTGGGCCGAGACGACGTAGGACTCGTAGCTGAACCGCCCCTCGGGCGGGTCGGCGTGGTCGGTCTGCTCGGCGAAGCCAAGCGCGTCGAGCGCGTCGAAGGCGCCCTGCATTGTGTCGAGGTCGGAGTCCGAGCCCATGATGATCCCCACGTCGGGGGTTGCTTCGGCCGGCCGGTCGGCGGCGGCGTCCGATTCGAGTCGGTCGATCAGGTCGGTGACTGTGGGCATGGTGGGAGTCGTTACTGCGTGAACGTCAGCGAGTCGCGCAGCGATTCGGCCGTTTCGAGCGCCGATGCAGCGTCCGCGGCGCCGGGGTCGGTGACGGTGAGGTGGCCCATCTTCCGGAGCGGCCGCGCCTCCCGCTTCCCGTACCAGTGGAGGCTGGCGTCGGGGCCGGCGAGCACGCTGCCGACGCCGGACAACGTCGCCGGTTCTGGCGCGTCCACGTCGCCGAGGATGTTCGCGGACGCCGTCGGGGCGACGCGCTCGACCGGGCCGAGCGGCCAGCCAAGGACGGCTCGGACGTGCTGTTCGAACTGCGAGGTGGCGGCGCCCTCGATCGTCCAGTGGCCGGAGTTGTGGGGCCGCGGGGCGATCTCGTTGACCAGGATCTCCCCGTCCACGTCGAACAGTTCGACGCCGAACACCCCGCGGCCGTCGAGTTCGGCGAGCACCTGCTCGACTACGTCCCGGGCGCGCTCCCGCGTCTCGGCGTCGACCCGCGGCGGCGAGACGGTCCCGCGCAGGATCTCCTCACGGTGAATCGTCTCCGTGACGGGGAACACCCGCGTCTCGCCGTCGGGACCGCGGACGCCGATGGCGGCGAGTTCGCGGTCGAAGTCGAGCAGCTCCTCGGCGACGGCGTCGCCGCCGACGGCCGCCAGCGTCTCTCCCGCAGCGTCAGCGTCGCTGACGGGCTCGTTCCCGCGGCCGTCGTAGCCGCCCTCGCGCGCTTTCAGCATCGTGCCGCCGAAGCGATCGACGGCCTCCGCCGCCGCGGTCGGCGTGTCCGCAGGGACAAACGCGGGAACCGGAATGCCTGCCTCGTCGAGCATCTCCTTCTCCCGGAGTTTGTCACCCGTCGCTGCGAGCGTCGCCGGGTCCGGGTGGACGGGGGTGCCGGTCTCCGCTCGAACGTCCACGAGCAGCTCCGGATCGGCGGTCTCGATCTCGAAGGTGAGCACGTCGGCGCGCTCGGCCAGTTCGCTGACTGATTCGGGGTCGTCGAGGTCGCCCTCGATCTGGTCGGCGACTCGTGCGGCCGGGCAGTCGGGAGTCGGATCGAGCACGACGACGTCGACGCCCAGTGGCGACGCGGCCTCACCGAGCATCCGGCCGAGCTGGCCGCCGCCGACGACGCCGAGTGTGGGTCCGGGCAGCGTGACGCTCATGCGCGACGCTTCCGGAGGGACGTGCATAAGGATTGCTGCATCGAGTGCGAGATACACACATTCGTGCTGGTCACTGCGCGGCCGAGCCGGCCAGCGCGTCCCGGTCGAGGAACACGACGATCTCCTCGCTCCAGAGTTTGAACCGATGTTCTCGGACCACGTAACCGTCGAGTTCGCCCTCGATCTCCGGGCGGGCGTCGTCGTGGGCGATCACGACCGGGGGCGCGTCGGCGAGCGCATCCGCGGGCGGAGTCTCCGGCGCGCTGGAGCTCACGTCCGCACCAGCGCCTTCCAGGTACCACGGCAGCGGTAGCCGCGAGTGCCACGACGGCCCGCCCGGCGGCGGCTGGTCGAGGCTGGACTCGTTCGCGACGTAGAACTGCGTCCCACCCCCGACCTGAGTGCCGTAGAACAGCACGTCGGTCCCCTCGTTCGCGGCAGCGATCGCCCCCACGTCGGCCATCGTGTCCTGCAGGTCGTTTTCGGGTTGGGCCCACTGGAGCACCTGCCGATCCTCCTGACTCGCACTGTTCCAGTAGTCGGCGTTCAGGCCGACGACGCCCACTGCCCCGGCGGAGAGCAGCAGGAGGGCGAGCATCCCCGGTACCGCCAACTCCAGTCCGCGGCGGTCGTTCGCTGCTGCGTCTCGGAGCGCGTCGACGACCGACTCGGTCCCGCTCGTGAGCTCCCGCTCGACGACGCCGACGAGCGCGGCGGCGCCGACGGCGGCCGGCACCGTCAGCGGGAGGACGACGTGGGTCGCGGCCCACGGGGCCTGGATGTCGGTCGCGATGGGGTAGCCGACGACGCTCGCGGCGGCCCAGTAGAGCGTGAACGCGACCAGTGTGCGGCGTCGGGCGTCGCCGCCGACGCCGTAGCCCTCCGCGAGCGCGCCGATGGCGGCGAACCCGACCACGACCGGCGCGCCGAACGCCAGCGTCTCCAGCGTGTCGTGGAAGAAGGCGAGGTAGGAGCGACCGCCGCCGTCGCGGTCGAGCCAGGTGTCGATCAGTTCGGTTCCGGTGTCGATCAGCGCGGCGTCGAGGACGGCCTGCAGGCGCCCGAACGAGGAGCGGGCGCCCCAGATCTCGGGCCGCGGGGCGTACATGACGACGGTGACGACGAGAAACGTCCCGAGCAGTGCGGCGAGCCCAGCGGTGACCCACACGGTGGTCGGGAGCCGACCGGCGCGGCCGTCGAGCCAGTCCCAGAGGGCGGCGAGATCGCGTCGCACTCGCCGGCTCACGCCGCCGCCGCCGACTGCCGCGCGAACGAGTCGGTGGTCGTAACACACGGCCGCGGCGCCGCCGAAGCAGGCGACGTAGAGGATCGCGTTCTCCTTGCTCGCGAACGCCAGCGCCAGCGCGCCGCTGGCGGCGACGGCGACCCGAAGCCGCCGAGTGTCGTACGCCCGCACGAGTAGCGCGAACGCGCCGAACGCGAAGGCGCCCACGAGCATGTCCGAGCGCATGAACCGCGAGTAGTAGAGCAGCAGCGGCTGGCCCGTCAGCAGCAGGCCAAGTGCGACGGTCTCGCGATCGTCCAGGTGGCGGCGGAACAGCCACGCAGAGAGGGGAAGCGCCGCGGTGACGACCGCGACGGGCACCCGCGCCCAGAAGTCGGTCGCGGGGACAACGTGGAACAGCAGCGCGTCGACGTGCTGGATGAACGGCCCGTGGATGATGGGTCGGTAGTGGAACTGCCCCGTCTCGTGGTAGCGCAGGATCCAGTAGCCCACGCGTCCCTCGTCCCAGTGGAACACCCGGCCACCGAGCCCGACCAGCCGGAGCAGTAGCGAGAGGATCGAAAGCCCGGCGAGCGCGCGCAGCGCCCGGCGACCCGCCAGCTCAGGCTGGGCTCCGCCGCGCGCCGCCGGTGACATGCGCAGGCGTTCCGAGTCGAGGTTTGAAGCTCTGTGGGTTTCGGCCCTGGCCGGCTCCTCAGTCGCCGCCGACAGTGACCACGGGCACGTCCGCCGACCGAACGACTTTCTCGGCGATGCTGCCCAGCAGCACGCGGTCGAGACCGCTCCGCCCCGTCGAACCGATGACGACCGCGTCCAACTCTTCCCGGTCCACGCAGGCGAGGATCTCCTCGTCCGTCTCGCCGGTCTCCATGTGGGGAGTCACGTTGACGCCCCGGCTCTCGGCGGCCGCCGTGATCTCGTCGATGGCTTCTTGTGCGGCGCTTTCACCCTCGCCGACCGCGTCGCCGGCGCTCGCGAGCACCGAGTCCTCGCGGACGGTGATCACGTGGGCGTCGGCGCCGAGCTCGGCCGCGAAGTCGAGGCCGTGGCGGGCGGCCCGGAGCGCGGTCTCGCTGCCGTCAGTGGGGAGGAGGATCCCTCCGTAGGGGAACTCGAACCCCTCCTCGTCGATCGGCGCGGTCAGCACCGGCATCGGCGCCAGGCGCACGACCTTCCCCGTGACGCTGCCGAGCAGGTAGCGAGAGATCCCCTCGCGGCCGTGGGTCGGCATCGCGATCAGGTCGTGGTCCTGTCGCTCGGCGTAGTCGACGATCGTTTTCGCGGGCGTTCCCTGTTCGATGCTGGTGGTGTACTCGACGCCCAGCGAGTCCAACAGGCTGGCCGCCTCGTCGACGACCTCCTCTCCCTCGTGAACGAGCGCGTCGACGATCTCGCCCTCCGCGACGGTGACGCTGTCGCGGCCGGTGTCGGCGACGAACAGGAGTTCGACGGTCGCGTCGTCCCAGGTGGCCAGTTCGGCGGCGTGGTAGAGCAGGCTGCTCTCGGCTGCGGCCTCGTCGATCGGGAGGAGGATACTGTCGTACATGGGCCCCGATTGGAGCGGGAGGTACGTAAGCGCTGTTGCGGCCCCCGGCGCTCAGCCGTGGCTCACGCCGTCGCGATCGTCGGCTTTCTTCCGCCGGATCGCGGCCTGGGCGTTGCTGGCGTCGTAGCCGAAGAACACCTTGTCGGCGTAGCTCTCGGCGACCTCTGTCGCGTGGACGAGGTTGTCCACGTCCACGTCGACGGCGTACAGTTCGATGGAGAACGGCGTCCCCGCTTCGGGCGTCTCGGGCGACCAACCCAGCAGGTCCTGGAACCCCGAGGCGATGCTCTCCAGCCAGTACGTCGTGCTGTAGTGGGTGTCGTACAGCGGCACGACGAACTCGTCGACGTACGCCGAGAGCACCGAGAGGTCGAGACCAGCGCGCTCGAACAGATGGCCCGGATACGGATCAGGGTAGAGGGTTAGATACGTTTTCCCGGGGATGCGGTCGCTGGCCTCGGCGACGAACGCCGTGATCACGCTGGCGCGCCAGTCGAACCGGTCGTCGTACTCGCTCTCGGCGAACAGGCGTTCACAGCGGTCACACCGGCAGTACTCCGCGCGCGGGAACCCCACGTCGTCGAGGCGCACGTCCTCGTTGGCCGCGGCGGCGTCGGCGATCGTCTCCAACAGCCCCTCACGGTACCCCTCGTGGGTCGGGCAGACGTACGCCCAGTCGAAGTAGGGCTGCTCGCGGGTCGCCCGGTTCCCCTCGTCGTCGACGGGCACCAGCTCCGGGCTCGACTCGCCGGCGGCGTTGTCGCCGAAGCAGGAGACCATGTTCACCGCGTTCGGCAGCGGCTCGGCGGCCCGGCCGGTCACGTCTTTGACCTCGTAGAACCCGCGGTCGAACGCCGGCCACTCCACCTCCTCCTCGTTGCGCGTGACGACGCCGTACATGGCCGAGGGAAGTGCCCCCCGGCGGGTAAGTCGTTCGCTCCCGGCGGCGCCGCGGCTGGGGGTGGGTAGTCGGTAAAAATACGCGACGGAGCGCGCGGAAGTGCGTGTGCCGTTGGTGGTTACACACTCACGGCAAAGTCGTTGGTACCGCGCGACGGAGCGCACGGAAGTACGCGAGCCGTGAGTGGCTTAGCTCTCCGATTCGACTTCCACTTCCACCGGCTCGGCTTCGCCGCCGACGAGGAAGTAGACGAGCGTGACGAACGCGAGCACCAGCAGCAGTTTTGCTTTCGTGGACATACGCGCCCCTTCGGCCGACTGGCTCATAAACCCGCCGACCCGGATTCAGAGCTCCCGCTGTACGTAGTCGTCGACGGGCAGCGCCTCGTCGGGATCGGTGGTAAAGAAACCGTCCCAAACGCCGTTCTCGTCTTCCACTGCAAGCAGCGCGTAGGGGTTGGGGGTGTCCGGAGCCGCCGGGTCGGGCGGCCGATGGATTACGAACCACGAGTCCCGGTAGTCCTCCGTCTCACCGGCGTGGACAGTGACGCCCAGTTCCGTCGCCCAGTCGGTCCCCTGGTCGTCGACCCCGTAGACATGCGTGTCCACATCGCTTCCGCCGAGTGTTTCGTAGACGCGGTAGGTTCCCTGCTCGTCGACGATTCGCGAGAGTCGCTGGAACGAAGCGCGATGCGTCCCGGTGTCTCGTTGCCACGCGGTGCGCTCGATGTGTCGGGAGACGGCGATCAGCAGCAGTTTCTCTTTGTGTGACTGGGGATACCCACGGAGCCGGAACTTCACGCCTTCGAGCCCCTTGATGACGGCTGGGAGGCTCGTCTCCGCCAGGCTGGTGGAGCCAGTGACGAACGCGTCGGAGTTGGTGAACAGTAGCGACGACGACACCGCGTCGAGCGACGATTCGGCGAGCACCTCAGCGGACTCGTCCAGCAGCAACACCGTGTCCTCGGCCACCTCCTCAACCTCGGCTTCGTCGACGGCGACCGGCTGCTCGGAAAACACCCCTGCGAGCATCCTCCGGAGCTGTTCGGGCTGGCTCCGGTTTGCGAGCACCAGCCCCCGTTCAGCGCCGTCGTGCTCGTCGACGAACCGCCTGAGCGACATGTACTGCGGTCTTTCTGTTGTGGGGCACATATTCCCTTCGGCCTCACCCCCCGCGGAACAACAGCTTAGTTGACGGTGGCCTAACTGGTCTCGCATGGCCCTCCAAACGGGACAGATCGTGTCGGTCCTCATCAGTCGCGTCACGCTCGCCGTGTTCGCGGTGACCGGTGCCGCTGTCGCCCTCGCAGAGTGGGGCATCATCCCTCAGGAGGCACTGCTCGTCGGGGCACCGGGGATCGCCGCGGCACTCCTGCTCGATACGTTCCTCTACAACGAGTTCCTGATCAGTACCGGCGCGGGGATCTGGGTGGAGATCTACGCCTTCCTCTACGTCCAGGCCGTCGTCGTCGGCGCCACCGTGACCGTGCTCCGGCAGCACTGGTCGGAAGAGCTGCCGGCCGCAGCCTGAGGCGAAACCGCAGTGTCGACGCCTGAGTCTCGGCAACATCCGGCCCCTTGCGACCCTTTACCTCTCTCCGGTCCTCTGAAGACCTATGGACCCGACGGTCGACGAGAACATCGAAAACCAATTCCAGACGTATCTAGCCGACTTGACCGAACTGGTCGCACAGCCGTCGATCAGCGCCACCGGCGAGGGGATCCGTGAGTGCGCCCGCCACGAGCGCGAACTCTGCCTGGAGTACGGCTTCGACGAAGCCGAGATCGTCGAGACCGCGGGCCACCCCACCGTGCTGGCTCGGGCCTACGTCGACAACGATCCCGACAACGATGCGCCGACGGCGTTGGTGTACGGCCACTACGACGTACAGCCAGTCGACCGCGAGCAGTGGACAAGCCCGCCGTTCGAGCCGGAGGTACGCGTCGAGGACGGCGCAGAACTCCTGTATGGTCGCGGCACTGTCGACAACAAGGGCCAGCACTTCACCTACCCCTGTGCGGTCCGAACGCTCCGGGACACCACGGGGCTGCCGTGCAACGTCACCCTGATCCTCGACGGCGAGGAGGAGAGCGGCAGCCCGAACCTGCTCGACGCCGTCGAGGCGCGCGAGGACCAGCTCGCAGCCGACGTGTCGATCAACTCGGACGGCCCCATCGACGGCTCCGGCCGGCCGAGCGTGAGTTTCGGTAACCGCGGCATCCTCGTCGTCGGTCTCGACGTCGACGGCCCCAAAGGCGACCTCCACTCCGGCCACTACGGCGGCGCAGTCCCCAGTCCCGCCTGGGAGCTGATTCGCCTGCTCGGGACGATGCGGGACGAACACGGGCGGATCACCATCGACGGGTTCTACGACGCCGTCGAGGGCGTGCCGGCGCCGGACCGTGACCTGCTCGACGAGTTCGAACCCGACCCCGACGAACTACAGGCCGACCTCGATGTCGGTGGCTTCCAGGACGGCCCCGGCGAGACGTTCCTCGAGAAGACGCTGTACTACCCCTCGCTCAACGTCAACGGTCTCGCCAGCGGGCACGGCGAGGAAGGGTTCAAAACGATCGTCCCCAGCGACGCCGCGGCGACGATCGACATGCGCCTCGTGGTGGACCAGGACCCCGACCGGATCTTCGAACTGTTCGAACGCCACGTCGAGGCCCACGCCGACGACCGACTGGAGACGACCGTCACCTACCACGCCAGCATGGATCCGATGCGGACGCCGATCGACACGCCGTACTTCGACCCGATCGTCGACGCCGTCACGGACGGCTGGGGCGAAGAGCCGGTCGTGAAGCCGTCGACCGGCGGCTCGGCGCCGTACGCGCTGTTCACCGACTACCTCGGGCTCCCGCACGCGAGTATTCCGTACGGCCAGAACGACAACAATCAGCACTCGCCCGACGAGCGATTCGCCGTCGAACACTTCAGGAAAGGGATCCGGACCAGCGCGCGATTGCTGGACGCGGTCTCGACGGTCTGATCGGCCGGCCGCTCACTCCTCGCGTTCCAACGCCGCTAGGATCGGCTCGAACTTCAGGCTGACCTCCTCCCACTCGTCCGCCGGGTCGCTGTCGGCGACGATCCCGTTGCCCGCAAACAGCGTCGCACGGCGCCCGCCAGCGACGGCGGAGCGGATGCCGACCGCGAACTCGCCGTCGCCGTCGGCGTCGAACCATCCGACCGGCGCGGCGTACCAGCCACGCTCGAACGTCTCGGTCTCGCGAATGACTCGTTCGGCGGTCTCGGGCGGCAGGCCGCCCACGGCCGGCGTCGGATGGAGCGCGTCGACGAGATCGAGCACGTGGGGGTCGCCGTCGAGGTCGGCCTCGATGGGGGTGTGGAGATGCTGGACGGTCGCCAGCTTCCGGACGCCCTGCTCGGCGACGGTCACCTCGCCCATCGGCGCGAGGCGTTCCTCGATCGTCTCCGCGACCAACGCCTGCTCGTGCTGGAGCTTCTCGCTCTCGAGCAGCGAGTCCGCGAGCGCGACGTCCTCTTCGGGCGTGTCGCCGCGGGCGACCGTGCCGGCGAGCGCGTCCGTTCGGGCGTGGTCGCCGTCGAGGTGAACCAGTCGCTCGGGCGGGACGCCGAAGAAGCCGGCCTCGTCGGTCGGCTGGATCAGGAACCGGAAACAGTCGGGGTAGGAGCGCCGCAGTCGTTCGAGCGCGTCGGAGATATCGACCGCTTCTTCGAGTGTGACCGCGAGCGCGACGGCGAGCACGACCTTCCGGAGGTCGCCAGCCTCGATGCGCTCGACTGCGGACTCGATCCCGGCGGCCCACGCCGCCTCTGTCGTCGTGCGACGGCTGGCGACGACGCCCGGCTGGCCGCCGACCGGGCGCATCGCCGGCAGCTGGCCGATCTCGTCCCCGATCGTCTCCAGCTCCGCCTCGAGTGCGTTCGTGTCGCCGTCGGCACGGGTGACCGTGAGGTGAGTCGCCTCGTCGGTGCGAACCAACTGGATCCGCGGGAGCACGAACGCTGCCGGCGGAAACCCCTCCCACGGGGGCTCGGGCTCGTGGTCGTCGTGGAACGCCGCGCCGCCGAAGAAGCGGGGTCTGGCCGGCCCGTCGGGCATCGTCGCGCCCGCGAACGCCGTTTCGGCAGTGTCTCTGACCGTTTGGAACCGCTCGGCGCCGTCGCTCGCCAGTCGGATCGCCTCACCCGCACCGACTACTTCCAGCCCGTCCGGGGCGGCCCAGCGGACGCGTGGCGCGCCTCGACCGACGAGAAAGGCGCGGAACGACACGTCCGGAACCTCCCGACTCCGGGCGACGAGCGTCGTCTCTGCCGGATCGATACCGGCCTGCCGCGATGACTCCATCTACTCCTCCTTTTCGGGGGACGGCCCTAACTGTACCGCTCCTCGTTCCACGGGTTCGCGGAGTCGGAGTAGCCGCGTTTCTCCCAGTAGCCGAGCTCGGGCTCGGTGAGGAACTCGACGCCTTTCACCCACTTCGCCCCCTTGTAGGCGTACTTGTGCGGGGTCACCACCCGTAGCGGCCCGCCGTGGTCGGCTGGCAGCGGCTCGCCGTCGAACGCCCAGACGAACATGACCTCCCGGCGGTCGCACTCCGCGAGTGTGAGGTCGGTCGTGTAGCCGTCGTGGGCGTGGAACATGACGTGCTCGGCGTCGTCGGCGACGCCGACTGCGTCCGCGAGTTCGGGGAAGGGGAGGCCCGTAAACTCACAGTCGAACTTCGACCAGCCGGTGACGCAGTGGAAGTCCTGTCGCTGCGTCTCCGGCGCCAACTCGCGGAACTCCGCGGCGGTGAACTCTCGTGGCGCTTCGACGGCGCCCGAGACGGTGAACGTCCAGTCGTCGTCGACGGCGGGCGTGTCGCCTTTCGAGAGGACGGGGAAGCTCTCGGTCTTTCGCTGCCCGGGCGGGAGGCGCTCGCCATCGAACTCCTCGTGGAGCGCCGTCACGTCTGTGGTCATATCCGGTCGAAGTGGGTCCGGTCACCTATGGGTGTCGGATCCGGCACCCTCGCCCGAGTCTGCCTCCGGAATTCGGGCTGCTGGCGACGGCGACGGCGTCGGACGGCGCGGCAACGGGCTTAAATACCCGCTGCGACAAACTACTCTGACAGATGCCGAAGGTCGATCTCACCGTCCCCGAACACTTGGAAATGCAGATCGCACAGCTCGTCGAGCAGGGCGAGTTCGTGGACCGCAACGAGGCCGTCGAGGAACTCCTCTCCACTGGACTGAAAGCCTACAAAACCAGCGGCCCGATGGACGACGAGGAGCCCGAGTACGAGGACGAGGGCATGATGGGCCACGAGGACGAGTACGTTTTCTGATCGGCGTTTTCGCAGGGTTCGCTCGCATCGTGAGTTCCAACTCTCTCGGGAGGGTATCGTGTGAGATTACCCCAATAACGTTTAACCGCCGGAACCGCGTGGTTCGGGTATGCACAAGGACGAACTGCTCGAGCTCCACGAACAGATGGTGATCATCATGGAGAACTTCCGGGACCGCGAGGACGTCGAGCCCGGAACCTTCGACGAGTACGACGAGCTCGAGGTCGACCCGTCTCACGTCCACAAATCCAAGAGCGAGCACAAACACGCCGTGTTCGTGCTGGGCAACGCGCTCGCGAACGCGATGAGCGAAGACGAGTTCTCCTCGGCCGGCCGGATCGGCAAACGGATGCAGGAGCTCGCCGAAGACGCCGAGAGCCGCCTGTAGATGGCCGAACCGGTCCGGCTGACCCGTGCCCGGCGCGTGGCAGATCTTCTCGACGCCGCATTCACGCTGCCCGTGATCGGGCGTGTGGGGTTCGACGGGCTGATCGGGCTGCTCCCGGTCGTCGGTGACTGGGCGATGGCGATCCCGTCGCTGTACGTCGTCTACCAAGGCTACCGACTCGGCCTGCGGAAACGAACCGTCGCGTGGATGCTCCTGCTGCTACTCGTCGAAACCGTCGCCGGGAGCGTCCCGATCGTCGGCGACGCACTCGACATCGCGTGGAACGCGAACCAGCGCAACGTTGCACGGATCGAGCGCCACGTAGACACCGCGTGACCCCCGCCTCTATCGTCGTCGCCGTGAGCCATCACCGAAACGAACCGGTTCGTTTTTTCACCTGATCGGGCTCACGCCTCGGTCATGGCTACGGAGTCACCCGAGATGAGCGATCAACTCCTGACGATCTTCGGCGTCGGCGCCGGCGTGATGCAGATCGTCGTGTTCACGTGGGTTAGCGTGCTGCTGTTCGACAGCGTCGTCTACGGCGTCGCCGTCGGCGCGTTCGCCGGCGTGGGAGCGTTCCTCTTCATCCCTTGGCTGCTGAGCTACACGGCCGCACAGGAGGGCCAGAGCCTCGAACCGGCGAGCGAGCGAGTGAGCCGCAGCCCCGGGCCGGGCGTGTTCGGCTTCGGGCTGGAACTCGGCGCCATCACGATGCTTACACTGGGGTTCGTTCGCGAGCCGCCGGCGCTACTGTTGGGCGTCGCGAGCGCGCTCGTCGTTGCCGTCGGGGCCTACTTGGTCGGCTCGTTCGTCGTGGCGCGGTAGCGCGGCGTCGACGCGGCAGGCGGGCGCTCCCCGTCACAGCGTTCGGGACATCCGGTGAGCGGCGCCCATCGGGTTGACCGTCGAGAACCCGGCGCGGCTGTAGAACTGCTGAATCCCGCGCTTCCAGGACTCCACCGTGAGCCAGACGTATCTGATTCCCTGCTCCCGCGCGAACCCCAGGCCGTTGGCCATGAGCTCGCTGCCGATGCCGGCGTGCTGGTACTTCTGGTGGACGAAGATCGCGAGTTCGTGGCGATCAGTGCCGTCGGGGACGAAGCTCACGTGCCCCACCGGCTGCCCGTCGTGGAGGGCGACGACGTTCACTCCCTCGACGAGCCCCTCGATCCACGCCCGGATTTCGTCGCGCTGGATCGGCGGCGTTCCCTGGGCACGCTGTTCGGGATCGAACGTGTCGTACATCTCGACCAGCCCCTCGAACGCCTCGTCGCGGTACGGACAGATCTGGATCTCCCGGCCGTCGTCGTCGACGATCGTCGACGGCGGCTCACTCGGGCGGATGCGTGCGGGCCTGATTCGGTCGAGCAGCCCGCGAACGACCAGGCGTGCCTTCTCCATCACTCTCGATAGCCTCGTGAGTTGGTCACACATCACGCGCCATCCGTGATAAACACCCGGCCCGACTCACTGGCCGGTTCCGCTCCCCCGGAAGCTAAGCCCTGTCAGTGACAGGCACGGGTATGGACGAGCGCCTTGTCGCCGAGAAAGTCGAACAGGCCCGCGACGCCGTCGCCGACAGCGACGCCGACGCGTGGGTGATCTACTGCCGGGAGACCGACGAGATCCACGAGCCGACGCTGCCGTACGTGCTGGGGTTCGACGTGGTCTGGCCCACCGCGATCGTCGTCGGGCCGGAGGCCTCCACGGTGATCCTGGGCCAGCACGACGCCCCGACCGCCGAGGATCTGGGCGTGCACACGGTCCGTCCCTACGACGAATCGATCCAGGAGCCGCTCCGGGCGGCGCTGGCAGAACTCGACGCCGAGACGGTCGCCGTCAACTTCGACCGCGACGACAACGTCGCCGACGGCCTCACCCACGGGATGTACCTCCGACTCGACGACTTGCTGCCCGACCGGGAGTTCGTCGGCGCCGGCGAGATCGTCGCCGACGTCCGCGGGATCAAATCCGAGACGGAACAGGAACGCATCGAAACTGCCGCCGAGACGACGCTCGACCTGCTCCATGCCGCCGCCGACGAGTGGACGGCCGACACCACGGAGACCGAGGTTGCCGACTACCTCCACGACCGGATGCGGGAGGCGGGCTACGGCAGCGCGTGGTCGTGGGAGTACTGCCCGACGGTCCACGCCGGCGGCGCCGCCGACGTGGGGCACACGCTCCCGGGCGACCGGACGGTCCCCGAGGGCGAACTCCTCCACGTTGACTTCGGCGTCGTCCAGGACGGCTACGCCGCCGACCTCCAGCGGCTCTGGGTCAACGGTGAGCCGCCGGCGGGCCTCGTCGAGGCGTTCGAGGACGTGCGCGCGGCCATCGAGGCCGGCTACGACGAACTCGAACCCGGCGCTGTGGGCCACCGCGTCGACGCTCGCGCCCGTGCAGAACTGGTCGCGCGGGACCGGGAGCTGTTCGACCACGGCTTCGGCCACCAGGTCGGCCGCAGCGCCCACGACGGCGGCATGCTGCTGGGCCCGGAGTGGGAGCGCTACGGCGAGACCGTCGAGGGCGAGGTCCGGCCGGGCGAGATCTACACGATGGAACTGGGTCTCGACACGGAGTGGGGCTACGTCGGGCAGGAGGAGATGGTCCGGGTGACCGAGGACGGCACCGAGTACGTCGTCGAACCCCAGACTGAGCTCTGGCGCCTCGACGAGTAACGGCCTGAGCCGAGCAGTTCGCCGGGAGACGCAGCTATTTACCGCTCCAACCCACCGCTCCGGTAGCGCTACGTCTCTCGACATGTCTACCACCACGCTCGGGCGCGCCCGCGAGACGCTCACCGCTCTCCACGGTGACGGCCGCGGCTGGACCGTCGTCGCCGTCGCGCTGGGGTGGGCGATGATCGTCGGCACGATGCTCTCCGTCCCGGCGGCGCTGCCGTACATCCGCGCGGAGTTCACGCTGAGCAACACCGGCGCCGGCGTCGCCGTCACCGCGATGTGGTTGGTGTACGGCGCCTGCCAGTTCCCAGCCGGGCTGCTCACCGACCGGATCGGCGAACGCCGGATGCTGCTCGGCTCGATGACGCTAGGCGGGGCCGTCGCCGCCGCCTTCGCCGTGTCGCCGACGTTCCCCCTCTTCGTCCTGAGCGCCGGGCTGTTCGGGATCGTCGGCGGCCTGTTCGCGACGCCGCGGGTGACGCTGCTCTTGCGGGCGTTCCCCGACAACAGCGGGACGGCCATCGGTGTCGTGATGGCGGCGGGCAACGTCGGCTCGTCGCTGCTCCCTGCCGGCATCGGCCTGCTCGCGACGGCCATCGGCTGGCGGTTCGGGTTCGGGCTGGAGATCCCGCTGTTCCTCGTTGCGTTCGTCGCGCTGTGGATCGCTCTCGACGGCACCCCGCGCTCGGAAGGGCCGGCTGCGGAGGAATCGACCGGAGCGGAACCCTCGGTGCGGGAGCTCCTGCCTCGCGTGCTCGGGGCGGTCCGTGATCGGGAGATCGTGCTCGTGACGGCCGCGATCACGCTGACGTTCTTCACGTTTCAGGGGCTGACCGCGTTCCTCACGACGTATCTCGTCGACGTGAAAGCGCTCGGCGAGGGAACCGCCGCGATCCTGTTCGGGGGGCTGTTCGCCGTCGCCGCGATCACCCAGCCACTCGCCGGGCGGGTGGCGGATCGCACGAACGAGCGGGTCGTCCTGGTCTCGATCACGGCCGTCTACGCCCTGTTGCTGATCGGGCTGGTGCTGACCGGCGAGCGCCTGCTGCTTGGCGCGGTCGTCGTCCTGCTCGGCACCCAGCGCGGATCGACGCCGGTCGCGACGGCGTACATCGCGGCCGGGCTGCCAGCAGAGATCCGGGGCAGCGGCTACGGTCTCCTGCGGACCGTGTTCACGAGCGTCTCCTCGCTCGGCGCGATCGTCGTCGGCGCGTTCGCCGACGCGGCGCTGTTCGACGCGGCGTTCCTGCTGCTCGCGGGGCTGGCCGTGGTCGCGACCGGTTGCTACGTGTTACTCCCCTCGCCGGCGGAGTAGTCGTCACGGCGACCACTCGTCGGGCGAGCTTTCAAGTCCGGTGACAGCACTACTACGCCCATGTCCGTCTCGTCGGCCCTCCAGTTCGGGGGGGTGCCCTGGGCGCTCCTCCAGCGGCTGTTCGTCGTCGCCGCACTGCTCGGCGGCGTCGCGCTGGTCCTCGCGCTCGACGACGGCCGCCTCGTCGAGCGCCTTCGCGAGCGATTCGTGCTCGGCGTACCGTGGGGGACCGTCGTCACCGTCCTGGGCGTTCTCGGGGTGTACCTGTTCGTCCAGAGCGGCTACAGCCACTGGTACCGGCCGGTCGTCCTCCCGTTCCGCGCGTGGTCGTACTTCGAGCCGCTGGGGATGCTCGTCGCCGGCTTCGCCCACGCCGGGCCGGGCCACCTCTTCGGGAACCTCTTCGGCGCGCTGACGCTCGCGCCCATCGTCGAGTACGCGATCGGGCACTATCCGCCCGAGGGCGCCGCCGCTCCGGCATCGACGCCGTCGACGCTTCGGGGTCGATTTGCTGCCCTCCGCCGGCGCCCGAAGGCCCGCGCGTTCCTCCTCTTTCCGCTCGGCGTCGCCGTCGTCGGCGTCGTGCTCGCGATGTTCACCGTCGGCGCCGTGATCGGCTTCTCGGGGGTGGTGTTCGCGTTCGCGGGATTCGCGCTGGCGCGCTACCCGCTCGCGACGGTGCTGGCGCTCGTCGTGTCGGACCTGCTGAACCTGGTTTACAACGCGCTCCAGAACCCCACGGTTACCGCGTCGGGGCGGTCCCGGTTCGTCACGCCGTGGTGGGCGGATATCGCGATCCAGGGCCACGCGATCGGGCTGCTCGCCGGCGTCGTCCTGGCGGCCGTGTTGCTCCGGCACCGTGACGAGGCGACACCCTCGCCGACGCGGCTGTGGACCGGAGGGGTGCTCGTCGCCGCCAGCCAGTCGCTCTGGGCTGTGTACTGGTACCGCGGCGGCACCGAGTACGTGCTCTACCGCGCGGCCGGCCTCGGCCTCGTCGCGCTGGCGGCGACCGCGATCGTCGTCGCCGTCGCCGGGCCGGACTGGTCCCCGTTCTCGCGGGATAGCGAGGAACCGACACCGCACCGCGAGGACCCGACACCGGACCGCGACGACTCGCGACTGAGGGATCTCTCGGTGCGACAGCTGGGTATCGTCGCCCTCGTGATCACGGCGGCACTGCTCTCTGGCCCCGCAGTCGCGGTCAACCTCGTCTCGACGGAGGGCGACCTCCCGGGGGAGCCGGCGACCGTGCGCGGCTACGAGGTCACCTACGCCGAGGGGGTGGAGAACGAGATGGTGTCGGTGATCCCCGTCACGCTGTTCGGCGAGACGACCGAGGTCACCACCTCGGGGGTGATCGTCGCCAACTCCGACAGGCGGATCTGGCTCTCGGTCGTGCCACGGGGTCGACTCGCCGCCAACGGCCGGGCGACCGTCGTCGTCGGCGGTGTCGGCTGGCGTGACACGGTAACGGCGATCCGGCGTGGATGGACCGCCGTTGGCGGCGGCACGGCCTACGCGGTCGCGCTCGGAACCGAGGGTGAGCGGCGGACGGTGTTCACCTCCGCCCCCGCACAGGCGGAGCCACGGATCGCGAATCAGAACGTCTCTGTCGCCCCCGGGAACGAGTCGTTCTACCTCCTCGTGAGCGAGGGGAACGACACGGTCCGCCGGCCGCTTCCCGAGAGGAACGAGTCGGTGACCGTCCGGAACGTGACGTTCTACGAGCAGGACGAGCGCATCGTCGCCGTCCACGACGGGACGCGAGTTACGGTGTTACGGAAGGAGACGTACAACTGAGCCGATCAGTAGCCCGGCGGCAAGTCGCTAGTGGCTGTACGTTGCCGCCACGTCGTCGAGTCGGTCGTGCCGCTCGACGCTGTGGGGTGCGGTCAACGGCGAGACGCTGATCTTCCCGTCGATGACCGCGCGTCGGTCCGTACCGTTCTCGTCGGGGATGTCGCCGTCCTGCATGCGCTGCCAGACGCGGTCCTCGAGTCGGATCGCGTCGCCGTCGAAGTCGGCGGTCATCGCGTACAGCGGCGAGGGGTCGGTGACGACCATCGGCGGCCGCTCTGCAGCATCGTCCGGCGCGGGTGCGTTGACGTTGAGGTAGTCGACCTGCTCGAACACGCCGGTGTCGAGCGACTGGTCCACCAGGTACGCCGCGGCCTCGCTGGCGCCCGTGTACGCCTTCTTCGGCGGCGTGATCTCCTCGAAGTCCTCGTCGCCGTCGGTTGGGACGTACTGGGAGACCGCCATCGCCGGCACGTCGAAAAACGCCGCTTCGACGGCCGCCGAGACGGTGCCGGACCGACCCATCACGTAGGCGCCGAGGTTCGCGCCCTTGTTACAGCCGGCGACGACCATATCCACGTCGGGACAGAGCGCCTCGATGCCGGCGATGACACAGTCGACCGGCGTCCCCTCGACGGCGTAGCCGAGGTCGTACTCGTGGACCGTCGCCTCGAAGGAGCGGGCCCGGCCGACTGCGCTTTGATTCGAGTACGGCGCGACGGCGATGGGGTCGCCCACCTCCTCGAGAGCCTCGTAGAGCGCCCGGAACCCCGGGCTCTCGATCCCGTCGTCGTTGGTCACCAGAATGCGTGGTTCGCTCATGCCCGCCGATGGGGCGGAACCGCGGTTAAGCGGTTCGACTCCGAGTCAGCGCTGGGCGTCGCCGTCGAGGACGGCGCCGAGATCAGCGAGCGAGTCGACGACGAAATCCGGGGTGACCCCGGACCGCTCGATCCGCGACTCGTCGCGGACGCCCGACCGCACGAGCACGGTCGTCATCTCGTCGGCGCCCAGTGCGATGTCGGTGTCGAGGCGGTCGCCGACGACCAGGCAGTCCGCGGGGGCGCAGTTCAGCCGGTTCAGCGCCAACTCCCGGGTGATGCTGTGGGGCTTTCCGAGTACGGCCTTCGGCTCGCGCTCGACGGCGCCCACGACGGCGGCGATCATCGCCCCCGATCCCGGCACGTCGCCCTCCGCGGCGGGGATGACGGCGTCGGGATCGGTTCCCACGACGGGGAGATTCTCGGTCCGGATGGTCCGGACGGCGGTGGTGAGCGTGTCGTAGTCGAACTCCCGATCGATCGACACCACCGCCACGTCGACGCCGCGCTCGGGGTTGCCGTGTCGCCCCGCGACCACCACGTCGAACCCCGCGCTCGCCAACTGATCGCGGAGGCCGCGCTCGCCGACGAGATACACGGTCTCGCCGGGGTGGTGGCGCCCCAGATACGAGACCGTGCTCGCGCCCGCGGTGAGGATCTCGTCCGGAGCGGCGTCGACGCCCGCGCGCCGGAGTTTCTCGGCGTACGCTGTCGGCGGTCGGGTGGGGTTGTTGGAGACGAACAGCCGCGGGATCGCCCGCGACTCGAGTGCCGCCAACCCTTTGGCGGCGCCCGGGAGTCGCTCCTCTCCGCGCACCACGGTCCCGTCGACGTCGAGGATCGCCCCCTGATACGTCATACCCCTGTTACGGCGGCAACCACCAAAAACAGCCGGCTCGTTGTGACTACTCGACGGGGATCTCGACGGCCTCTCGGTCAACGTCGTCCTCGTCGTTGGTGTGGGGGAACAGGTCATCGAGCGCCGCCTCGACGTTCCACTTGTTCGCCTTGAACACGGCGTCGAACATCGGGCCGACCACGGGGATCGATCCGCCGACGGCGTCGACACTGACCCGGGCCAGCATGCCGAGTAGCGTCGTGAACGAAACGCCAAGTCGGGCTGCTTCCACCACGATGTACAGCGAGATTCCCGCACTGAGCGCGTCGCCGACCCCGGGGAGCATCGAGAGCAAGGGGTCGACGCCGATCCGGTACTCGATCACGGGAATCTCGACCGACTCGTCGAGCACCATCGCCACGGTGTGCATCCGCTCGAGCGCTGCGCGGTCGACTGACTCGGGCACGTCAGCCGGGTCGATACCGTCGAACGCCGCGGCGATTTCGTCGCTCATACGCCGTTGTACGCTGTTGACAGGGGTAAACGCTGTGGCGGTCCGGTGCCGCCGTGAGTTAAGCCCCGTGAACCCGAAGCGGGTGTATGAGCACGCTCGAGATCGTCGATCGGTGGGACGGTGGTATCAGTTGGACGCTGGCAGAGGAACTCGACGGCATGCACCGGACCAGCCACGCGATCGAGACGGAGGCGGGCATCTGGGTGATCGACCCCGTCGACGCCCCCGGACTCGACGACGAACTCGCCTCGCTGGGCGACGTTGTGGGGGTGACACTGCTGCTAGACCGCCACAAACGCGACACCGCAACGGTCGCCAAGCGCCACGACGTTCCCGTGTCCCTGCCGAAGCCGCTCGTGGGCGTCGCCGACGAACTCGACTGCGAGACGACTGTGTACAGCCACACCCTTCCGGACACTGATTTCCAGACGATTACGGTGATCGACAACCGACTCTGGCACGAGGTGGCGCTCTACGACCGCGACCGCGGGACGCTGGTGGTCCCCGAATCCGTCGGAACGGTCGACTTCTTCACGACCGACGTGGAGCGCCTCGGCGTCCATCCGGGGCTGCGGCTGTTCCCGCCGCGGACGGCGCTGGGGTCGCTCTCGCCGGAGCGCGTGCTCGTCGGCCACGGTCCGGGCGTGTTCGACGACGCCGCCAACGCGCTCCGGGTCGCGCTGGCTCGATCGCGAAAGAGCGCGCCGAAGTACTACGCCGGCCTGCTGCTGTCGCCGCTGCGGTAAGGCTCCCCAGATTCGGGAATACCAAACTACAACTACGCGACCCCCCGATCCCGGACCGAGATGAGTCGGCTGCAACTCACCCATATCCAGATCGACAACTACGGCCCGTGGACCGTCGAACCCGAACCCCGCCGGGAGATGGACCTCCAGACGCTCCAGTCCCGGCTGTTCGCGGACATCGCGCAGTTCGTCGGCTCCCGCGACGGGTACGCCTTCTTCACCCGTTTCGACAACATGGTCGCCGTCACGAACGGCCTCGACGAGGCGGACCACGAACTCCTCCAGGAGTCGATCGGCAACCGCTACCCGATCTCGGTCAGTCTCGGTACCGCCGTCGATTCGGTGCCGATCGAGGCCCTCGAGGGCGCGACCGAGCGCGTGCAGCGGGCCGGCAGCGCCCAGGATCGCGGCCGTCGCGAGGTCCTGGCCGGCGACTACCGCCCACCGGAAGCCGACGACGTGGCGATCGCCCACTTCGACGTGAACGACGCGACCGGGAAGTACACCGACCGGCTGAACGAGTTCGACTCGTTCATCCGGATCGAGCAGGCCTACGCCAGCCTCATGCGGTACATGCGTGAGGCACACGGCGCGCTCTCCTTTTTCGTCGGCGGCGACAACGTCATCGCGGTCGTCCCGGAGATGAGCGAGGCGGAGTACGGCGCGGCGATCGATCACGTCAGCGAGGACGCCGACGTGGAGCTCAAAGTCGGCGTCGGCCACGGTCCAACCCCGCACGACGCCGGAATCGCCGCGAAGCACGCGCTCGAAGACTGCCGGTACGACGGGACTCGGGTGGAGTTTGCGGGCGGCGAGCACTGAGACCGGTTTTGCCGCTGTCGTCGTTGAACGGGATCGGGAGTTCTGCCCTGTCGGTCACTTCGCGCGGGCGCCGCAGAGCTACGCGTTCGTCAACAAGAGGTAGCCAACGAGAGTGAGAGAACACAGTAGCATCAGCAGGTACACCGCGAAACGTCGCTGGTCGGTGTCAGTCACTGCTTTGGAGAGGATGCGGACGATACCAGCGAGGGCGAGCACCACACCGACGAGCAACGCAGTTTCAGCAGGGGTCACGGCTCTTCACACCGGAGAAACGGCGCCGCGGCGCTTAGCCGTTTTCACGGCAGCGCTTGGCTGTCCCCTTCCGCAACCGCTTTTTCCGTCGGGCTCTTCGGTCACGTAATGACTGAGCCGGTAGCCGTCGCAGTTCCCCGGAAGGGGCGACCGCTGGAGGCGGTGCTGGAGCGGGTCGCCGCCGTCGCCGACACCGAGAACGCCGATGCGACGGTCGATCAGGTGACCTCCGTGCTCCGCTACGAGAAGGCGATCACGAAAGGCAAACAGACCGCCGAGAAGGGGAGCTACGAACGACTCGTCGAATACTCCGCCCCGACTGATCCGACCGGCCCGGAGTTCACGCTGCTACGGGACGACCGCGAGGGGAAACCGCGACGGATCGTGTTCGACAGTCTCACCGTCGAACTCGGCGAGACGGCCGTGCATCTGGTCGGTCGGGAGGAGCCGTTCCGTGCGCTGCGGACCCACGAGTTCGCGCTCGGCTTCGACGCCGCTGATCTGGTGCTGGAAGAGGTCGTCTCGCTCGGCCCCGAGGGTGTCTCGAACCTCGCGGCTGTCAACGAGCGCATCGACCCGACGGAGTCGGACGTCCGCGTCGTGACCGGACTCGGAGACACCGTCTACCACACCCTGCTCGGAACGCCCGAAGTCGCCCCCTCGGGCGGTGAGCTCGACCGGGAGTTCCTCACTACGTACGAGGGGCCGATGTGTATCTCGCCCCGCTACGAACGGCTCGTGGAAGCGGTCCTGGGGATGGACGCGCTCGAGGGTATCGAGTTCGTCTACCCCGAGAATGGGCAGGAGGAGGAAGCGGCGATCGCGGAGGCTGGCGTGGGCGTCTACCTCACCGTGACCGGGAACACGGCCCGCGACCACGGGCTCGTGCTGGGCGAGCAGCTGTTCCCCAGCGAGACCGTGTTGCTCGAGAACACCGCCGAAGTCGACGCCGAGATCGAGGCAGTCCGGTCGATCATTACGGGCGGCCTCCGCGAAGAGACGGAGCTCTGGGCGTAGGCATCGGTTCGGCCCGGAGTCGTCAGAGCTTACCCGAGCCAGTTCGACGCCCGACTATGGATCTCGAAGCTACGTTCGGCCACAGCCAGCCCGTCATCGGGATGGTGCATCTCGACCCGTTACCCGGCGCCCCGAAGTTCGACGGCGACCGTACCGCCGTACTCGACCAGGCGCGCGCCGACGCGAGAGCGCTCGAAGCTGGCGGCGTCGACGCGGTGATGGTCGAGAACTTCGGTGACGCACCGTTCTACCCCGACGACGTTCCTAAACATGTCGTCGCCTCGATGACCCGCGCTGCGGGCGCGGTCGCCGACGAGGTAGCCCTCCCGGTGGGGGTGAACGTACTCCGGAACGACGCCGCTGCCGATCTCGCGGTCGCCCAGGCTGTCGGCGCCGAGTTCATGCGAGTCAACATTCACACCGGCGCTCGCGTCGCCGATCAGGGGATCATCGAGGGCAAAGCCTACGAGACGATGCGGGAGCGTGACCGACTCGGTGCCGACGTGGCCGTGCTCGCCGACCACGACGTAAAACACTCCGCACCGGTCGCTGCCGAGGACTTCACCGCGGAATCGTTCGCCGACAACGTCGAGCGCGGGCTGGCCGACGCCACGGTGGCTTCGGGGATGGGGACCGGCCACGCCGTCGACCGTGAGGAGCTGCAGACCGCCGCCGATCGCCGGGAGGAGTTCGGGCTGGACGTACCGCTGTTCGTTGGTAGCGGCGTCACCCCCGACACAGTCGGGGAGATCCTCTCGATCGCGGACGGCGTCATCGTCGGGACCGCACTGAAGTCGGGATCGGCCTCGGGCGACCCCGTCAGCGAGGATCGAACCCGGGAGTTGGTCAGCGCTGCCGACGAAGTCCGGAAGTAGCAGACGCTAGCGCTGTGAAACGTGGCTGACAGGCGACCGCCGCGACACCCGAGGCGTGTGGTCGCACACCCGCTGACGCCACGGGCCAACTCTCAGCGCATCGACGGTCGTGGCCGCGCGATCAGTCATAAACTCTCGGCGCAGTCGAGCTGGGCGTCGAGTGCCCGGCGAATTGACGCCGCTGCCAACTCGGTTACAGTCCCCCCGAGCCCGAGGCGGCCGTGCTCGGGATCTCGATCTCTTCGACGGGGATATCAAGTTCCTCGAGGGCCGCGCGCATGTGTTCGTCTTTCACGTACTCGGCGCCGCTGTCGACGCGGTGGGCCTGTGCGTGGGCCAGCACCTCGCCCCGCCGATCGTCCGGAATCGCGAACTTGTCGGCCGCGAGTTCGATCGTGAGGCCGTTGTGGTCGCGGGTGTACAGCGAGTGAAACGCGCCGCGGTCGAACTCGTTGTAGCCGTAGCCGTGGTCTTCGAGCCCCTGTGCGATCTCCGGGAGACGCTCGCCGTCGACGCTAAACGCGAGGTGGTGGACGCCGCCCATTCCGACGCGCTGGGGGCGGTTGTCGGAGTCTCGATCGTCGGTCACAAAGAACGTGATGATCCGGCCGTCGCCGGCGTCGAAGAACAGATGTGTCGCGTCGGGGTTGTCGAGGTTCGGCTGGCGGAGCACCAGCGGCATCCCGAGGATGTCGCGGTAGTACTCGACCGTGTCCGCCTCGTTGCTCCCGATGAGGGTGATGTGGTCGACGCCGGTGACCCCGACGGGGCTGTCGGGGTTCTCGTCGGTGACGGGTATGTCGCTCTCGTCGGCTTGGGTGGGTACGTCGGCCATAGATGGCTCCTACCAGTTGCTTCTTGCCCCACGGCTAAATCGATTCCCGGACGTACACCGCACCCGGTAACGGTAGTGTTAGCTGGCTATTTAGACGCCCAGCCACTCGTCGTTCCGAACCGTGTACCCCTGCTCACGGGCGATGCTCCCGCCCTCCCGGCGGATGTCGCGCGAGTTGGGGAGTGTCCCGTGCTCTTCGATCCGGTCGACGACCCAGTCGGCCATGGCTCTGACGCCCGAGTCGTCGTCTAACTCGTCGACCGCCTGGAGCGCTCGGAGCGTCTTCTCGTAGGCGTCGCGCTGGCTCGACGAGAACTCCACGTTCGAGATCGTCTCGCTCGCTTCGACGATCCGCTTCATCGCGGACGCGATCGTCGGTCGCTGGATCCTGCTCCGGACCACATCCGGCGCCTCGAACGTCTCGACCTCGGCCTCGGGCAGCAGATCCGCGACGGCGTACGTCTCCTGGCCCGCCGTGATGCGTCGTTCGCCGACGGCGTCGACGACCGCCGCGCCGGTCGCGGGGAAGGAGACGGTCTCCAGCTCCGCCTCGATATCGTCGAGTTCGGCGTCGTCGACGGGTGGCTCGGTTTCGTCGTAGCGCTCCAGTTCGGCCTGGATCGCTCGCTCACGCTGTCGCCGCTCGGCGTCGTGGGCCTGCTTGTCTCGGCCTTGTTTGTCGTCTGCCATACGTCCACATACGGACGAGGGAAGATAACCCTGTGCCCGATCTGATGATTTCTGCTACTCAGTCCGTTCGCTCGGCGAGGAAGGCCGAGACGGCGGCTCGGTCAGGGAGTGCGCCGCGAGCCCCCTCGGCGCGACAGTTCAGCGCCGCCGCGGCTGCGGCGAACTGACCAGCTTCCGCGGCGTCGTCGCCGCCGAGCAGCCAGCGTTCGGCCAGTGCCGCAGTGAACGCGTCGCCCGCCCCAGTCGTGTCGACCGCGTCGACGTCGAACGCGGCGATCCGGGTCCGCTCGTCGCCGTCGAACAGCGTCGCGCCGTCGGTGCCGAACGTGACCGCCCCTCGGCTGCACCCGCGTTCGCGGAGCGCATCGGCGGCCTCGTGGCCCGGACAATCGAGGTACGATTCGGCGGCGAGTTCGGCCGTGACGAACAGGTCGGCGATCTCGACCATGCGGTCGATCGTCGCCGGTTCCGTCCCCCGGTTCCGGAGCTCCTCGATCGGCCCCGAGAGGTCGAACGCGAGCGCCGGCCCGTTCGATTCGGCGGCGATATCGGCGATCTCGCTCGTCACTGGATCCGGCGTGTAGGCTGTCACGAACACGGCGTCGGCGGCGCGGATCGCGTCGCGATCGGCGTCGTCCAACCGGAGTCGAACTGTCGAGTCGCCCGCCGTCACGATCATGCGCTCGCCGTCCGGGGCGCGGAGGATCACGCAGTGGGTCGTCGTTCCGGGGCCGCGCCGGAGCAGCGCCGTCGACACCGGGCTGGCGTCGAGATCGGCGAGCACGCGGTCGCCCAGGTCGTCGTCGCCGAGGCGGGCGAGCAGCGTGCTGTCGCGGCCGAGCCGGGCCACGCCGGTCGCGACGTTGGCACCGACGCCGCCGAAGCGTTCGCTCACCTCGCGGGCGAACGCCCCGCCGTCGGGGGCGGGCAGGTTCGTCACGCCGTAGAAGCGGTCGACCGTCGCTGCACCGACGGCGACGAAGTCGGGGTTCGTGGCGATGTCGGCTGTGGCGGTGGTGTCGGCTGGCGGAACGTCGTCGCCGGCGTCGATCATACTCGCGCTCTGACGCGGCCGGCATAAGTGCGCGGCGGTCGACCCGGGGCGTCGCAGTCGCGCGAATGAGCGAAGGCCTAAGTCGGTGTCGCCCGACTACCGCGAGCGTGAACGACGACACGAACCGACGCGGAAGCGACGGCGAGCGAGGGGGAGCGCGGCGATGACGGTCTCACTGGCCGACGTGCGCGAGGCCCGCGAGCGCATCCGGCGCGTCGAACGAATGCGGGAGACGCCAGTCAGACAGAGCGCCACCCTTGGCGAGACCGTCGGCGCCGACCTGTGGCTCAAGCTCGAACACTTCCAGAAAACCGGCTCGTTCAAGCCGCGAGGCGCGTACAACCGCATCTGCCAGATCGCAGAGCGCGGCGAGGCTGATCGCGTGGTCGCCGCCAGCGCGGGCAACCACGCCCAGGGGGTCGCGTTCGCGGCAACGGAGTGCGGTCTCGACTCGCTGGTGTTCATGCCCGAGACTGCGCCGCAGGCCAAGATCGACGCGACGCGAGGGTACGGAGCGACGGTCGAACTCCGAGGCGACACGTTCGCGGACGCGATGGCGGCGGCCCAGGAGTGCGCCGACAAGCCTGGAACCGCGTTCGTCCACGCCTACGACGATGCGGAGGTGATCGCCGGGCAAGGGACACTCGGCCTCGAACTGCTGGAGCAGGTGCCCGACCTCGACACGGTCGTCGTCCCCATCGGCGGCGGCGGGCTGATCTCCGGGGTCGCGACGGCGATGCAGGCCGCCGAGAGTGACGTGCGCGTCGTCGGCGTCCAGGCCGAGGACGCCGCGACGGCGCCACAGAGCCTCCGGAAGGGTGAACCCGTCGAGAACGAGAACCCCAACACTATCGCCGACGGGATCGCGACCGGGAGTCTCTCGGATCAGACGTTCGAGATCATCCAGGGCCGAGTCGACGAGGTGGTGACCGTCGACGACACCGAGATCGCGAACGCGACGCTCTGGCTGCTCGAACGCACCAAGCAGATGGTCGAGGGCGCCGCGGCGGCATCGGTCGCCCCGCTGCTCTCCGGCGAACTCGACGTCGATGGGACGGTCGTGCCGCTGCTCTGTGGCGGCAACATCGACATCGCGACGCTTCAGGACGTGCTGACCCGCGCGCTTGTCGACCGGCGTCAGTTCGTCACGATCCGCATCCGGATCGACGACCGGCCCGGCGTGCTGGGGGAGCTCGCCTCCCTGTTCGGCAAGCACGACACCAACATTCGTGACGTGCGCCACGACCGCTCCGAACAGGGGCTCCCGGTGGGCGAAGCCGACATCGTCGCCCGGCTGACGACGCCCAGCGAGGCCGCTATCGAGCGCATCGTCGAGGACATCGAAAACGCCGGCTACACGGTGCGGGACGTGGGGCCCTCGTAACCCCGCTGTGGCCGGCCACGCCGGAGCATTGGGTGTCGCAGTAGCTATATGTCGCCCGTTGGTGAAGTAGTGGCTATGGCCGATGAAGACGTCGTACTCGCCGACCTTGAACTGACCCGATCGCTGACCGTCCAGATGATCGCGATCGGATCGCTGGGGTTCGTGGTCGCCTTCGGCGTCTTCGCCGCGCTGTTTCAGACCGTCGTCGGTTCACCTCCGACGTTCCAGTTCACCCCCGGGGTTGCGTGGTGGACGAGCGCCCTGGACCTGCTTGTGCTTGCCGTCCTCGGCACCGTCTTGATTCTCCCTCACGAACTTCTCCACGGACTGGCAATGCGTTACTACGGGGGCGATCCCCGATACGGCGTCGGCGTCGCTCACTTCATCCTCCCCTACGCCTACGCGACCACCGACCACGAGTTCACCCGAAACCAGTTCATCGTTGTGCTGCTCACACCGCTCGTCGTGATGTCGGGCGTCGGCGTGCCGCTGATGGTCGGCCTCGGCTGGGGCTGGCTCGTGGTGCCGCTGGCGACGAACGCGGCCGGCGCAGTTGGTGACGTGTGGATGACGATGACGCTGCTCGGCTACCCCACACACATCCGGCTCGAGGACCACGAGAGCGGCGTCCGGATTGTGGGCACAGAGAGCGACCGTCCCCGCCCCCTTTCAGTGACCGCAGTCGCGTGGGACGCGCTCGCCGGCACGGCGGTGGTGGCGTTCGCCACGCTGCTCGCCTTCGCCGTGGCTGGACCGTTCGTGCTGTCGGCGATGGGGGTCGATTCCGTGACGATCGGCACGCCCGACACGGTTACCTACCTTTTCTCGTTCTCGAACACGCCCACGGAAATATCGATGACTGTCGGTCCGGCGGTGCTGGGCGTGGGCGCGGTGGTCGGTCTGGTGTACGCGCTGCTCCGGAGCTACCTGCGAGTGGCACGGACCTGATCAGGCCCCGTCGTCGACGGGGTGCCACTCCGGCGCTCCCGACAGCGACGGCAGAGCCTCACGGAACTCCGCCTGGATCGCGCCGTAGAACCGACTCCGACCCACGGGACTCCGCAGGCGGAGCACCAGGGTCTCGTCGGTCGCCTCGAACGCCGTCAGCGACCATCCGCCGCCCGCGTGGTGCCACTTCCCGAGCCGCCGGGCGTCGTCGGCGATCTGGCTCCCGAGCTTCCAACTCTGGCGCGTGAGGTTGTGGAGGTCGAGCGGGACGGCGTCGGGCAGCGACGACGGCGTCGAATCGTCGCACGGTGCATGTGTCGCCATACCACACAAAAGCGGGTGGAGAACCAAAAGTCGCTCCCTTCCGGCTTACCCGATCACGGCAGTGCGCTCGGCGGCGCCGGCCGTCGTCGACTCTGGTGGCCAGCCGTGGTCGGTTCGCTGTTCGGCGCCGCTGTAGGCGCTTTCCCCGGAGAAGCAAACACCTCGGATTTCGAACTTGAATCCGTTTCAGCGAACGTTCATACTGCCCCGTGACGTACGACGGATTGCATGTCTGACTACGAGCTGCCGCCGCTTCCGTACGACTACGACGCACTGGAACCCTCGATCAGCGAGCAGGTGCTGACCTGGCATCACGACACCCACCATCAGG
>Ga0207813_100218_pt1 | contig 39823 bp, 36 predicted proteins | sample A23E3SouthBayCA_2_FD_187730 | JGI IMG/M metagenome (GOLD analysis project Ga0207813, IMG submission 187730) | Aerobic enrichment media microbial communities from Eden Landing Ponds, California, USA - A23 E3 (4) (SPAdes) | ecosystem: Environmental > Aquatic > Marine > Unclassified | place... | reverse complement strand
CGAGCCAGCATCCGCGCGAGGCGGTCGCGGCCGCGGACCCGGCGGTGGGCGTAGAGCAGGACCTCGTAGACGAGGATCAACGCACCGCCGATGACCAGCGGCGTGAGCCGGGTCGACGCCAGATCAGCGAGCGTCGACGTGAAGACCGACGGGAGGTGGTCGTAGTAGGTGTCAGGCAGGGGCGCGGTGCTGGCGAGGTAGCCCGCGAGCGCGGCGACGAGCCAGGCGAACGGCCGGCGGGCCGCGAGCGCCTCCGGCGACGCGAACGCCGAGGCCTCGCCCGTCCAGTACAGCAGGAGCAGCGTCCCCTCGAAGAGGATGATCATCGTGACGGCGACGAGGATGGGGGCCATGCCGGTCGGGTCGGGGCTGAAGACGAAGGCGATGGTGGCGAAGCCGCCCCAGAAGTAGATGCGCCGGCGGGCGAGCCAGCGCCGCGAGGCCACGCCCATCATCACCGCGAGCATGATGAAAAGCGGGATCTGGAAGATGAGCGCGAAGAAGCCGAGCATCATCACGATGAGGTTGAACGTCTCGGTCAGGCCGAAGGCGATGTCGGCGGCGGCCTCGGAGTATTCGGTGAAGTAGGCGAACAGCGTCGGGAGGACGAGGAAGTAGGCGAAGGACATCCCGATGCCGGCGAGGACGAGGCTCGTCGGGACGGAGGCGAGGTAGTAGCGGCGCTCCCGCGGGTAGAGCCCGGGGCGCATGAACAGGTACGACTGGTAGACCAGCACGGGCAGGGCGGCGACGAAGCCGACGAGGCCGGCCATCTTGATCCGCGCGAACATCAGCGCGAGCGGGTGGTAGACGAACGGACACGCCGCGCTCACCGAGCTGAGCTTGGCCTCGGGCGGCGGCGGGCACGCCGAGACCGACCCCGGCAAGAAGGAGTACCACAGGAAGTTGATCAGGCGGTCGGCGACCGGGAAGGAGACGGCGGCGACGACGATGAGCGCGCCGACGACCCACGCCAGCCGCATGACCATCTCCTCGATGTGCTCGGCCAGCGGCATCTCCTCGTCGTCGGGCGCGCTGACGCCGCCGCCGGTCGGCACCTCCTGTGGCTCGTATCCCGGCACGTCGTTGACGGTGTCCATCCCGCCGTCGGCGCGCCCGCCGGCCTCGCCGGCGGGGTCGGCCGGCCGCTGTCGGTCGGCCCGCGCCGGTCGCCCGGCGGCCTCGTCGCCCGTCGCCCCCTCGTGACGCCTGTCCGCCGCGGTCGGCTGACCGTGGCGCGACTCGTCGCCGGTCGGCGGCCCCGAGTCGTCCCCGTCGCTCGCTTCCGGTTCGTCGTCGTTCGCTCCCACGTCGTCGGGGAACGAGCCGATCGACGTCGCCTCCGCGTCACTGAGCGTCGTGGCGTCTCGCTCCACGCTGTCGTCCAGTTCGCGCTCGTCGGCCGCATCGCTTCCGCCGTCCGCGTCGTCGTCGGTCGAGTCGTCCGCGTCGTTTGCGGCGTCGTCGTCGCCCTCGCCGTCGGCTGCATCTTCGCCGTCGTCCGTTGCCGGGCCGTCTGCGTCCGCGTCGGTCGAGTCGTCCGCGCCCGCTTTTTCTTCCTCGTCTGAGGGGCGACCGACCGACGGCGTGTCGACGTCCGCGGGCGTCATGACGTCGTGCTCGTCGCCATCTCCGTCGTCGGCGGTGTCGCCGTCGTCGCGGTCGTCGGGGCGCTCGGGATCGGTGGCCTCGTCCCGGTCGTCGGGCCCGGGGTCGGCGGCGTCGCTACTCGCGGACTCCTCGCGATCGCCACCGTGATCGTCGGCCATTCGTGGCCGGGTTTGCGCTCCCCTATTGTAAGCCTTCTTTTCGCCGGCTGAAGCGTCGCCGCGGCCGGTCCGCGCTCTGCAGTCCGCTCCGTCGCCGCTCTCGGCCGCGGACCGGCGACCGACAGCGGCCGGCGAGCGCGCACACGCGGTGACGCGTCGCGTCCCGTGATGAATAGATTGATAACGACGACTCGGCAAGGCTTCGGCGAGATGGCGAGCGCGATCGACGAGGACACCAAACAGACCGTCGCTCGCGGCCGCGCGACCCTCGGGTCCGTGCTCACCAACGCCCGCGACGACGCCCGCAAGGTCTTCCTGGTGTTCGTCGCCGGCTTCCTCGGCACGTTCTACGCCTTCCGCGTGTTCATCTGGGACCGGGTCCGCCAGGACCTCACGCCGGTCACCACCTCCGAGGTCATCGCCCGCACGCCCTTCGACGTCATCCTCCTGCAGGCGAAACTGGGGATGGCGATGGGGGTCATCATCGCGATCCCCTTCGTCGTGTACTACGGCCGCGACGCCCTGCGAGCGCGGGGCTGGTGGCCCGCCGAAGACGTCCCGCGCTGGAAGCTCGTCTTCCCCGGAACGCTCGCCGCCGTGCTGTTCGTCGTCGGCATCGGCTACGCCTACTTCGTCTTCTTCCCCGTCATGCTCGGCTTCCTGGCGACCAACGCCGCCAACGCCGGCTTCCAGCCCTCCTGGTCCATCGTCAAACTGACCGAGTTCATCCTCTTTCTCTCGCTCTCCTTTGGTATCGCCGCGCAGTTGCCCCTGGTGATGGGGTCGCTGTCGTACCTCCAGGTCGTCACCTACGAGCAGTTCCGCGAGAAGTGGCGCCACGCCGTCGTCGCCATCTTCGTCTTCGGCGCGCTGTTCTCGCCGCCCGACCCGATCACCCAGATCATGTGGGCGGTGCCGCTCATCGGTCTCTACGCCTTCAGCCTCCAGCTCGCGCGGTTCGCCCAGCTGTTGCGGCGCTCGACCGACGAGGTGAACTTCGCCGCGCTCGTCGACCGCCACTGGAACGTCCTCGCCGGCGTCGCCTTCGTCGCGTTCGTCGGCGTCTACCTCTTTTTCACCCGCGGCGGGATCGCACTCGTCAACGACGCCCTGACCGTCCTACCGGAGAACTACCGGCCGGGGCCGCTTCCCGGCATCGGCGAGGCGTCCGGTCTCGACCCCGCGATCGCGGCGGGGTTAGTCGGCGCGGCTGTCGCGTTGCTCGCGTTGCTCGCCGTGTTGTTCGTCTACGCGGTCCGGGCGCTCGACGCCGCCCGCGACCCCACGGAACCGGTCGGCTCGCCGACCGACATCGACCTCTCGAAGCTCGACGCGTCGGCGATCAAGATCACGCCGCCCGAGCGCTTCGAGGCGATGGACGAGAGCGAGGCGACCGACCTCGCCCGCGAGGCGATCCAGGACGACGACCCCGAGAAGGCACAGGCCATCCTCGACCGCTACGACGAGGTCCAGGAGCAGGTCGAGAAACGCGAGCAGGCCGAGGCCGAAGCGGAGGCGGCCGAAGGCGGAGCGGAGACGGCGGACGCCGACGCGGCCGAGGGCGGAACGGCCGGTGCCCAGGCGCCGGTCCCCGGCGGGGGCGACGACGACGGCAAGTCGACCACCGCCGGCATCGTCGACGCTTTCACCGAAGACGAGACGACCGACGAGGACATCGGCGGCTACTACACGGACATCGCGTTCATCCTCGAGAGCGTCACCTCGCGGGCGTTCCGGATCGTCGGCCTCTTCGGCGTGGTGATGGCCGCGACGTTCATCTACCTCTACCGCGGCGGGATCAAAGACGTCAAGGACGCCTTCCTCGCGCGGATGCCCGAGAGCCAGACCGGGCAGGTCGACCTCGTGGCGCTGCACCCGGTCGAGGCGCTCGTCTTCGAGATCAAGGTCTCGACGCTTCTGGCCGCCATCGTGACGCTCCCGCTCGTCCTCTATTACATGTGGCCCCGCCTGCGCGAGCGCGGGGTCGTCCGCGGCGACCAGCGCGTGATCGCGACGTGGGGCGTCTCGCTCGTCGTCGCCGTCATCGGCGGGAGTCTGCTCGGCTTTTTCGTCATCGCGCCGGCGGTCATCTCCTGGCTCGCACAGGACGCGATCGACGCGAGCATGGTCATCTACTACCGGATCAACAACTTCGGGTGGCTGGTGATCTTCACGACGATCGGCATCGGCCTGCTCGCCGAGATCCCCGTCACCATGTTACTCTTCCACCGCGGCGGGCTGGTGACGTTCTCGACGATGCTGGAGCGCTGGCGGACGGTCGTGATGGCCATCGTCGTCGCCGCCGGCGTGTTCACGCCCTCGAGCCTGCTGACGATGCTCGTTTTCGCCATCCCAACCGCCCTCGCGTACATGATCGGTCTCGTCGTCCTGTGGGTCTACACCCTCGGCGGCCGGCGGACGCCCCGCCGCGAGAGCGAAGGCGAGGCCGCGGACTGAGCGGTCTCGCGGTCGCGGGCCCGTGATCACGCCTCGCCCGTGCGCTCGCTCCCGCGCGGGACGCCCGTGAACTCGAAGCGCGCGCCGCCGGATTCGCTCTCGGTCAGCGCGACCTCCCAGCCGTGGGCGGTGGCGATCTCGCGGACGATCGGGAGCCCGAAGCCGGTCCCGTCCGGGCTGGTGGTCACGCCGCGGTCGAACACCTCGTCGCGCTCGTCCTCGGGTATCCCCCGCCCGTCGTCCTCGACGAAAAAGCCGGATTCGTCGGCGAGCGTGCCGACGCGGACCGTGAGCGTGGTGTCGGATTCGTCGTCGCTCGCGTCGTCGCCCTCGCCGTCGGACCGGCCGTGTTCCGCGGCGTTGCGGAAGCAGTTCTCGAGCAGGCGGACCAGCCGGCCGGGGTCGGCCCGGACGCGGTAGTCCCACGCCTGTTCGAGGACCGCATCGCCGGTATCGACGGCCGACCAGGCGTCCTCCGTGGCCGAGGCGGGGTCGAGCCACTCGGTCTCCTCGACGCGACTGCCCTCGCGGGCGAAGGTGAGCACGTCTGCGATGAGCGACTCCATGCGCTCGTGCATCTCGCCGACCGTCTCGAGATGCGCCTCGTCGCCGCTCTCGCGGAATATCTGGAGGCGCCCCTCGGCGACGTTCAGCGGGTTGCGCAGGTCGTGGCTGACGATGCTCGCGAACTCCGAGAGGCGCTCGTTCTGCCTGTTGAGCTCCTGCTCGCGGCGCTTCTCGTCGGTGACGTCCACGGTGATCCCGACGATGCCGCGGGCGCGTCCCTCCGTGTCGTACCACGGCGCTTTGGTCGTCTTGAAGTAGAGCGGCCGGCCGTGGGGCGGCTGGACCGTCTCGACGCGGTCGACGACCGGTCGGCCGCTCTCGACGACGGCGCGGTCCTCGGCGACGCTCTCGCTCGCGAGGTCGGCCGGGTACAGATCGAAGTCGGTCTTGCCGTGGACGTCCGCGGGCGTGTGGAGGATCTTGCCCTCCGGCGTCTCGATGAACGGTTCGACGACGTTCTCGCTGACGAGGACGTGTCGGCTGTCGGGGTCCTTGAAGTACACCGACATCGGGACGTGCTCCAGGAGCGAGCGCAGCATCGACCCCTCGTCGGGGTCGTCGTCGGCCGACCCCGAGGGGACGGTCGCGACGAGGTAGCCGCGGTCGTCGCCCTCGTCGGCGAGGACGCGCACGGTCGTCTTGAACGCACGGCCGTCGGCGTCGAGACAGTGCCACTCGCGGCTGTCGTAGCGGCCGCCGCGGGCGTTCGCGACGAGCGACTCGACGGGGTCGTCGTCGTGGACCCACGCGCGGTCGGTCTCGTCCTCGTCGCGGCGCCGCCCGCGGAGTTCGTGCGTGATGTCGGTCTCGCGCAGGTCCGCGAGCGTCGCGTCGGTCAACTCCGTCCGGTCCCATCCCCAGTGGTCGAAAAAGACGTCGTTGGCCTCCCGGAGCGCCCCCGTCTCGAGGTCGAACGCCGCGACGGCCTCGTCGGCGACGCCCGCCAGTTGCCAGACGTTCTCGGTGCCCGACCGCTCGGCGAGCGCGCGCGTCCGCGCCGGCAACACCGTCGCCAGCGCCCCGCCGGGGTCGACGTGCTCCGCGTTCGGGTCCGCGACCACCCGCTCGACGAAGTCGCGGTCGGCCTCGGCCGCGACCACGACCGGCAGCGTCGGGTGGTCGGCCCTGACCGTCTCGTAGGTCGCCGTCTCGCCGGTGACGACCGCGCCGTCGGCGTCCGCGTCCCGGAGCGTCGCGACGGCCGCCGCCGCGTCGGCGGCCGTCCGGACGTCGACACCGGTGTCAGCCGCCAACACGTCGGGTACGTCCGCGTCGACGCCGACCGTGACCGCGGTCACCGCGGGCGCGTCGCCGTCGTCCTGTGTCACGATATCACGTGTCGATCAGTGAGGGCAATAAAGTCTCGGCATGAAACCGCTCGCTCAGAATCGAGTCTCGGCGTGGAACCGCTCGCTCGCAACGGCGACCCAGCGGCCCAGGCGCCGACTGCGACCGGCCGCACCGTCAGAAATATATTATCAAGCGAATACTGGTGGAATAACGATGCCGAAAATAAGCGTCGAGGTGCCGGCGGAGCTGCTCGCGGACCTCGACGACCACGTCGGGGAGGAAGGGAAGTTCGTCAACCGGAGCGAGGCTATCCGGGCGTCGATCCGGAAGACGCTGGACCAGCTGGACGATATCGACGCCAGACAGGGGCGACTCGACGAGAACCGGAGAGCGGACGATGAGTAGCGACAGGACCGACCATCCGCCGGCTCCGTCGCCGCTTCAGGTTGGGCTGATTGGCCTGTTCGTCACGGCGCTGGTGACCGCGCAGGTGACCGCCTCGAAACTGCTCTCCTTCGGCCTGCCCGTCGACCTCCCGGTCATCGGCGAGTCCCTCGTGCTTCCGGGCGCGGCGCTGGCGTACGCGGTGACCTTCTTCGCGTCGGACTGTTACGCCGAACTGTACGGTCGGCGGGCCGCGACGGTCGTGGTCAACGTCGGGTTCGCGATGAACTTCGTCCTGCTGGCGCTCGTGTGGTCGGCCATCGAGGCGCCCGCGCTCCCCGCGGTCGCGCAGTCGTTCCCGCCGGGCGCCTTCCGCGACGTCCTCGGCTCCAGCACCGCCATCGTCGTCGCCAGCCTCGCGGCCTACGTCGTCAGCCAGAACTGGGACGTGTTCGTCTTCCACCGGATCCGCGAGTCCACCGACGGCGACCACCTCTGGCTGCGCAACGTCGGCTCGACCGCCTCCAGCCAGCTCATCGACACGGTGATCTTCATCACGCTCGGCTTCGTCGTCCTGCAGGACACTTCGGTCGACGCCGTCTCGCTGATCGCCGGCCAGTACCTCTTCAAGCTCGGTATCGCCGTCGCCGACACGCCCTTCGTCTACGCCGTCGTCGGCGCCGCCCGCTCGAACGCCGACGACGCCTCGTCGTGGGTCACCGGTTCGAAGTAGCGGCGACGGACGACCCGGCCGTGACGCCGCCGCGTCGCGCCCACACTTATGTCCGGGCGGGCACAAGCGACGGGCGATGATCGGCTATCGCGTCAGGCGATTCCTCGACGCCTGGCGAGCGGAAGACCGCGCGACGAAGTGCTTTCTCCTCTGGAACGGGGCGAACACGGTCGTCGCGTTCGCCCTGCTGTTCGGCGCCTTCGGCGTGCTCGTCGCGACGAGCGAGCCCGGCTTCCAGCGAACCGTGCTGGTCGCCTACGTCGCCGTCGCGGTCGGCTGGCTCGTCTCCATCTTCGCCATCGCGCCGGCCTACGACCGCTTCGTCCCGCACGAGGAGTGAGCGGTCGCCGGGCCAGCGGCCGCTGAAAGTCGGTCCCGACGCGAGCGGCCGCACCGCGGCACCCCCGTTCCGACCGCGGGCGGTCAGGCCACCAGCGAGAACAGCTCGATGAGCACGTCGCCGTAGACGAGGCTGACGAGCAGGCCGACGAACATCGGGACGATGAACGGGAGCCCCGGCGTCACCCAGACGACGTCTTCGTTCACGAGGACATCGAGTCCGTCGCGCAACCCCCCGGGCGTCGTCGCGTAGGCGTCGCCTTCGATATCGTCGAGGAATGCTGCCGCACCCCACGGGTCGTCGTGATCGACGCTCTCCGCGTCGGCGGCCTCGTCGCTCTCGCCCTCGACGGTTGCGTCGCCGCGCTGGCCGTCGACCGCGTCGGTCCCGCCGTCGGTGGCCGGTTCCGTGCCGCCGGCGTCCGCGTCGGCCGCGGCGTCGGTCGGGATCGAGCCGTCCCCGGGCGGGTTCGGGTCGGCGGGCAGACTCGCGGGGTCGCGGTACCGCTCGGGGTCGGCCCGCAGGTCCGCGAGGGTGCACCCGCGCCACCGCAGGTACATCCGGAGCGCGTCCAGGTCGAGGCCGCTGCGGGTGAAGCCGTCGGGCGTCTGGAGGAGCGAGCCGTAGGTCTCGGGCACGTCCGCCACCGCGACGGGCTTGCCGATGAGCATCGCCTTCCCGACGTGGCCGGTCGCGGCGTTGCGCGCGGCGATGGCGAGGGGGTAGACCGCCCCGGCGAGGACGGTGTTCGAGAGGATGGTCAGCGAGAACACGCCGACTGCGGTCTCGGTGAGCGGGAGCGTCGTCGCACCGAGTTCGTAGCCGGGGAAGGTGGGAAAGAGGACGGCGAGGACGATGATCGCCTTCGCGTCGGCGCCGCCGAAGCCGCCGAACCAGTAGAAGAGGTAGCCGAGCGAGCCGACCATTCCCAGCGAGAGCGCCACCCGGAGGAAGTACCGTTCCCTGTCGAGGGCGTCGAAGACGCCGGCGGCGTCGCCGGTCGAGACGCGCCAGGCCTCCCAGACGAGCGCCGCGATCCCGATGGCCGCGAGGGGGATCCACGTCCGGTTGGGGACGCGGCGGGTGCGCACGTCGCGGTAGGCGGCCCAGCCGAACACCGGCACCGCCGTCAGACGCAGCAGATCCGCCGGCGAACTCTCGGTCAGCAGCGTCCCCAGCCAGTCGAACACGACCGACAGAGGGACAGCGAGGGAGTTAGTGGTTTCGACGGCGACGAGACCGTTCCGACGAACAGCCGCTAAAAGAACCCCCTCATCTAACAAACGCTGTACAACGAGCGTTCGACGTGACGCCCGTTCTCGGACTCGCACCGGAAACCGAACTCCCAATACTCTCGCCTTTTAGACCCGTCACTGGGTTGGTAGCGCAAGCGGCGAACTCCGGGAAGTACCGTTCCCGGTGCGACTACGACGGATCGGTCGAAATAGCCATCTACTGCTGTGTCTTGGGACCGTGTCGAATACGGGGCGCGTATCCGGCACTGAGTTCTACCGCGTATTCCGACAGAGAGAGCGCTGCCACTGGAAACGGGACTTATCGATCCGAGGGCCGGTTGCAAGCGACTTCGAGTCGGTCCGTTACGAAACATCGGTCCGACAACGGAGAGAACTCGAACGGATTCCACCGATCGACTTTGCACCTCCCACTCAGCCCTCCACCGGATCGTCCGTCTCACGTTCGCGGACCCGGACCGTCGAAATTCGGGTCCCCTCGACGCTCGTCACCTCGGCGACGTACCCGGCGACCTCGACGCGATCGCCACGTTCCGGCGCACGGTTGAGTCGTTCGAGGACCAGTCCGCCGATCGTTTCGACCTCTTCGCTCGTGAAGTCTCCCTCGATCACGTCGTTGACCTTCAACAGCGAGACGCCGCCGTCGATGTCGTACCCGTCATCGCCACGCCGGCGAATCGAGGGTTCACGCTCGTCCACATCGAACTCGTCTCGGAGGTCTCCGACGAGCGCCTCGACGACGTCTTCGACCGTTGCGATCCCCTCGAATGCCCCCCACTCGTCGATAACTGCGGCCATTTGCTGTTGATCGTCCCTGAACTGTCTCAGGAGATCGCTCAGTGCCATCGTCTCGGGCGCGATGACGATTTCGCGGGCGATGTCGCCGACTAACTCGGCGTCCCCGCTCTCCACCTCAGCTCGTAGCACGTCCTTGACGTCGACGAACCCGACCACCTGGTCGCCGTCGTCGGCATCGAGAACTGGATAGCGCGTATGACCAGTCTCGAGGACGATCGACTGGAGGTCGGAGAGCGAGGTATCTGCCGGAACGCTCACCACATCCGGTCGTGGAACCATGACCTCCCGCACCACGATGTCGTCGAGATCGAAGACCCGCTCGATCATCGTCACTTCCGCAGCGTCGATGTCTCCTTCCTCGCCGGAGCGAGTCAGTACCCGAAGGAGTTCCCGCTCGCCGAGCGTCTCGTCCGTTTCGGAAGCGGGCGGCACGCCGAGTGCCCGCGTGAATGCGTTGGCAGCCCCGTTGAAGACGACGATCCCCGGATAGAGGACGTAATAGAAGACCTTCATCGGCGGAGCGAGAAACAGGGAGAGTCGCTCGGTTTGGGCGATCGCGAGCGTCTTCGGTGCGAGTTCACCGAAGACGACGTGGAGGAACGTGATGAGACTGAAGCCGATCGCGAAGGCGACCAGATGGATGAGGGTCTCCGGGAGAACCGGTTCCAGTACGGGTTCGATGAGCGCCGCCACGGCCGGTTCGCCGACCCACCCCAACCCGAGCGAAGCGATGGTGATACCGAGTTGCGTCGTCGCGAGATAGTCGTCGAGATTCACCATCACCTCTTGGAGCGTCCCCGCGCCGGGGCGCCCTTCCTCGGCGAGTTGTTCGACCGATGTCCCTCGTATTCGTACGAAAGCGAACTCTGCGGCGACAAAAAAGCCGTTGAGTACCACGAGAGCCAGCGCAACGACGACCTGTGCCAGCGAGAGCGCGACGTTTACCATCGGTGGGGCCCGAACCCGCGGCCGCTCGATTGTCGTGTGTCCATATCTCTGCCTCTCGTTCCATCTACAAAAATTATATAAAAACGACTCCGGAGCGACTGCGGCGAGAGGCCCCCCACGGGCCCCGAGAAAGCGCGACTGCGTCGCGAGTTATATGACGCGGTTCTGCAGATAGTCGAGGTGCTTTGCGTTGTAGACGATACGGACGGTGTCGGCGGCGGGGCTACCGATGCAGGTGAGTCGGACGTTCTTCTCGTCGACCTCCTCGTCCGAGAGGATCTGCTGCATGTCCATGTCGATCTCGCCCTCGACGACGATGGCGGCGCAGTTCGCGCAGGCGCCGGCGCGACACGAGAACGGCCAGTCGTAGCCCTGTGCCTCGGCCGCTTCGAGGATGTACTCGCCCTCGTTCACCTCGAGGGTGCCGTAGTCTTCTTCGTCGAGACCGGCGTCTGCGGCCTCGTCGAACGTCGATTCGTCGTACATCTCCCAGCCATGGTCGTCCAGTACTTCGTAGTTCAGGTACTCTACGGTGGGCATCACACGGCGATTTGCCCCCCGCACGGTTAGACTTTGCTGTTTCGACCACGCTCCGACGAGCCAGCGTGACCGATCCGCGAACCGCCTCGGTGATCGAGTGGACGCGCGTCCGCCGCTCGCGGACAGAGTGACCGATCCAGTCACCGTTGCCGACGTTCGTCGCTGACTCGCCTGACCGGGTCCGACCCGGACTCTCCCGACCGGTCACCCGCGGTCAGCCGACCGGGGCGAACCGAAAGAGGAGAAACGAGGCGAGCGTGGCGATGGCCGGCACGATGTTCTGGAGGAAGATCACCCGGGCGGTCGTCGCGGGCTCGAACAGGTCGTCGGCCCGCGGGACGCTCTCCTCGTCGCCGATCGGCGGCGGGTCCGCCTCGGGCGTCCCGCCCTCGCCGCCGACGGTCGGTGCCTCGGGAGCGTCGGCGGCCAGCGCGCCGACGGAAAACTCCGGCCGGTCGCCCTCGCGGGCGTCGGAGATGGTGACCGTCCTCGTCGCTCGCCCCCAGCCGAGGCCGACGATGCTCATCGTCGCGATGATGACGAAACTCGCCGGGATCCCGATCGCCGAGAGGGCGGTCACGATGGTCGAACTGACCGTCGCGACCACGAGCGCCGCCAGCAGGGGCAGGTCCGTCAGGTCGTTCCCGACGGTGTCCATCGTCCGGCGGGCGATCGTAAAGGCGCCCAGCCCGATGGCGGCGCCGCCGAGGAGCAGCCCCTCGTTCATCGACACCGACCCGCTGCCGACCAGCGGGGCGACGGCGTTGGCGACGTTCGACGCGCCCGCCGAGAAGGCCATGTAACAGCCGATACCGACGACAAGCGACGTGCCGACGAACTCCCGCCGGGTCGTGTTCGGGCCGAGGACCGGCCGCGGGACGGTCTCCGAGCGGTCGAGTTCGACCAGCGCGCCCTTCGTCTGCGTGACGGCGAACCACTCGACGAGCCGGGGGTAGTAGTAGCGGCCGACCACGGCGCTCACCCAGAAGGCGACGATGGGCGAGACGAGCCACCAGGAGACGATCTGGCCCATCTCGGCCCAGTTGAGCGTCCCGCGGGCCAGCCCGAGCCCGGCCATCGAGCCGACCGCGGTCATCGAGGTCGAGGCGGGGACGCCGAAGACGTTCGAGACGAACAGCGCGAGGCCGATGAAAAAGAGGACGCCGATGCTGATCGGGAGGGTGAACTCCGTCGTGACGATGTCGCTGCCGAGCGTCTGGACGACCTCGCGGCCGACGGTCCAGCCGCCGGCGAAGGCGAAAAGCGTCATCAGCGCCGCGGCGCCCGCCTTCGACACCGTGTTGCTCCCCACGGCCGGGCCGAAGGCGACACCCGTCGAGGATCCGCCGATGTTGAATCCGACGAACACGGCGACCCCGATCCCGGCGACGAGCAACAGCGCGACCATACCGGGAGCAGTGGCGGCGCCACCGAAAGGGTACCGACCCGCGACGGTCGACCGATGGCTCACGACCGGCCTCGGCGCCCGGAGTCAGGGGATCGGGAGGAACTGGAAGACCAGATACGACGCTCCGGCGGAGATCGACGGCGTGAGTATCCACAGCATCACGACCCGGCCGGTCGCCGCCGGATCGAACAGGTCCGACGCAGTCAGCTCGTCGGGGTCCTCCTCGCCGATCTTCGGCACGTCCTCCGGGTCGGGCGGCCCCGCGAGCTCCTCGTCGTCCGCGTCAGTCTCGTCCGTCTCTCCGTCGTCCGCGTCAGTCTCGTCCGTCTCTCCCTCGTCCGCATCAGTCTCGTCAGCCTCCGCCTCGGCTTTTGCGGCGTCGACTTTCTCTTTCTGTGACCCGATCGTCGGGGCTCCGCGGTCGCCGTCGGCGAGCGCGTTGACTGAGACCGCGCTTTCCTCGTCGGGGCCGCTGACGGCGGCGCCCGCCGCGTCCGAGAGCCGCGTCGTCCGGGTGGCCCGCCCCCAGCCGAGGCCGACGATGCACATCGTCGCCGACACCGCGAGACTCGCCGGGATGCCGATCTGCGAGAGGCCGGTGATGATGCTCGCGCTCACGACCTCGACGATGAGCGCCGCGAGGATCGGCAGGTCCGTCAGACCGCTACCGACGGTGTCGAGGGTGCGCCGCGCGATAGTAAAGGCGCCCAGCCCGATGGCGCCGCCGGCGAGGAAGACGCCGGGGTAGAGGCCGAGTTCGCCGCTGCCGACCAGCGGGGCGACGGCGTTGGCGACGTTCGACGCCCCCGCCGAGAAGGCCATGTAACAGCCGATGGCGACGACCAGGGCGCCGCCGACGCGCTCGCGGGTGGTGACCTCCTCGCCCGGGGACTCGATGGCGAACCGGGCCTCCATGTGCGGGTAGAGGTAGCGCCCGATGACGGCACAGACCCAGAACGCGAGGACGGGCGCGACCAGCCACCAGGTGACGATTTCGCCCATGACGCCCCAGTCGATCGTGTCGGTCGCGACGCCCAGCCCCGCGATGGCGCCGACGGCGGTCATCGAGGTCGAGGCGGGGACGCCGAAGAGGTTCGAGACGAGGAGCGCGAGGCCGACGAAAAAGAGGACGGTCACGCTGGCGGCGAGCGTGAACTGGTCCTGCGGGACGATGTCGCCGCCCATCGTCCGGATGACGTTCGTGCCCACGGTCGCACCGCCCAGCAGGGCGAAGAAGGTCATCAGCGCCGCCGCCGCGGTCTTCGAGACCGTGCCGCTTCCCACCGCCGGTCCGAAGGCGACGCCGGTCGACGAGCCCCCGATGTTGAACCCGACGAACACCGCGACGCCGATCCCGACGACGAGCAACAGCGATACCATACAGGGCCGGTCGACCGACGCCGAGTAAAGACTGGCGGCTTCGCGGTCGGCGACGGCGGTCTTCGAGACCGCGGCGGGACACCCTTTCATCCGGATCGACACGCTTTCCCCCCGGGTTCGCCCACGGACGGGTATGTTCCCCGAGTTCGAGGTCGTGCCGGCGGTCGACGTGCAGGACGGCCAGGTGGTCCAGCTGGTCGGCGGCGAGCGCGGCACCGGCAGAGCCTACGGCGACCCCGTCGAGGCCGCAGAGCGCTGGGTCGAGGCCGGCGCGCGGACGCTCCACCTCGTCGACCTCGACGGCGCCTTCGAGGGCGAGCGCGCGAACGCCGACGCCATCGCCGCCGTCGTCGAGGCCCTCGACGCGCTCGACGCGGCTGTCGACGTGCAACTCGGCGGCGGCATCCGAACCGTCGAGGACGCGAGCGCGCTGCTCGAGGCGGGCGTCGACAGGGTGATCCTCGGCACCGCCGCCGTCGAGAACCCCGACATCGTCGCCGAAATCAGCGAGGTGCATCCCGACAGCGTCCTCGTGAGCCTCGACGCGAAAGACGGGGAGGTCGTCGTCTCGGGATGGACGGAAGGCACCGGTCTCGACCCCGCCGAGGCGGCCGGGCGCTACGCCGACATGGGCGCCGCGGGAATCCTCTTCACCGACGTCGACGTCGAGGGACGACTCGAGGGCGTCCGGACCGACCCCGTCGCACGACTCGTCGAGGCCGTCGACATCCCGGTGATCGCCAGCGGCGGCGTCGCGACGCTCGACGACGTACGCGCGCTGAAGGCCGCGGGCGCCAGCGCCGTCGTCGTCGGCAGCGCGCTCTACGAGGGGCAGTTCACGCTCGAAGCCGCGATGGACGCCGTCTGATCCGGTGCCGACCGCGTTGAATGCGCCGACCGCGCTGAATCCACTGACTGCGCCGGACCCACCGACCGCGCTGGGCCGTCGAATCCGGCGCGCGAGTGGCACGTATCTCACCCCAAGAGAACTAGCGTGTTGCGACAACGCATACCACGACTGCGCTCGAACAGCGACACGGCGCCCGTCGAGCCGACGCGCTCGCCCCGCGGTCGAACGGCGACCGTCGTCGGTGGGCGGGCGCCGGGGGAGACGATGGCGACAACAACGACAGACGTGAACAAGCGACTCGCGCGGCGAGTCCCGGAGGAGATAGCGACGGCGGGGAACACGGCGGCGGTCGCGGAGGTGTACGCGGCCGACGCCGTCGAACACGCGCCCGACGGCGACTACGAGGGCCACGCGGCGATCACCGAGAACATGGCGGATATCCTCGCGGCGTTCCCGGACTTCGAGGCGACGGTCGACGACATCGTCGCGGAGGGCGACACCGTCGCGATGCGCGTGACGCTTCGTGGCACCCACGAAGGGGAGTTCATGGGCGTCGAACCGACCGGGCGCTCGGTCGAGATCGAGAACATGGTGTTCACGCGCATCGAAGACGGGAAGATCACCGAGCGGTGGCTCCGGCCCGATATGTTCGGACTCATGAGCCAGCTGGGCGTCGTCGACGTGCCGCTGGAAGACTGACGGTGGCGGCCGCTCCGGCAGCGGGCCGCTCTTTGGCCCACATCGGGCTGCCGATCCCGGCAGAACGTTCCCGGACTCGCTGGAAGCGCTTTTCCGCTCGCGGTCGATAGCTCCGACCGTGTCGCAGTTCGACTCGCACAGCGTCGCCCAGTCGACCCAGACGACGGCGGTCACCGGCGAGCGACGGCGGTCTCCGGCGAGCGACGGAGTGATCGCCGGTGAGTGACAACCGGCGGCTGTGGACGCTCGCGCTCTTTCTGTCGGTGGCGACGACGGGCGCGATGTTGCAGATGCGCGGGGCGGTGTTGCCGACGCTCTCGACGGAGTTCAGCCCGCCGGCGTGGCAGTTGGGTCTCGTGGCGCCCGTGGGTACCATCGGGTACCTCACCGTCATGCTCGTCGTCGGCTCCGGCGCCGGCCACCTCGACTCCCGTCGGTTCATCATCGTCGGGTTGCTCGGCAGCGCGGTCGCGTTGCTGGCGATGGGACTGGCGCCCGCGTTTCTCGTCTTTCTCCTCGCCATCGGGATCCGCGGGACGATGACGGGCTTCGTCCGCGCGCTCGACCGTCCCGTTCTGAGTCACTTCTACCCCGACGACCGCGGGCGGATGTACAACCGCTACGACATGGCGTGGGCGGTCGGTGCGGCGCTCGGCCCGGTCGCCGTCGCCGCCGCCGTCGCGCTGGGCTCCTGGCGGCTGGCCTACGGCGCGCTCGCGGTCGTGGTGGTCGTCGCCGCCGCGCTGTTCTGGCGGCTCGACGCCCCGACCGTCGAGAGCGCGGAGGAACCGCTCACTCGTGAGAGCGCCGCGGATCTGTTGCGCCGGCCCGAGATCGTCGCGATGCTCGCCGCGCTGTTTTTCGTCACGGGCGTCGAGGGCGGCCTGTTCACCTGGTTGCCCTACTACGCGGCCGCGGAGCTCCCCGAGGGCGTCGCCGAGGTGACGCTGACGGTGATGCTCGCGGCGTACGTCCCCGGCCGTTTCGCCTGCGGCGCGCTCGCCGAACGGGTGGGGTATCTCCCCCTGCTCGCCGGCCTGGCGGGCGCGCTCGTCCCGACGTTCGCGTTCACGTTCGTCGTCGCGGAGGGGTACGCCGTCCTCGCCGGCATCGCGGTCATCGGCCTGCTCATCGCCGGTTTCTTCCCGACGATGATGGCCTACGCGACCGACGCCGTCCCCCAGCACAGCGGGCCGGTCAACGCGCTGGCCTCGGGGATGGGGTCGGTCGGCGTCGGTACCGTCCCCGCGGTGATGGGTGTCGTCATCGGCGGATCGGACGCCGCGACGGCGATGCAGTACCTGATCGCGCCGCTCGTCCTCGCGCTCGTCGTCATCGTGCTCGCGGGCCTGGCCGAGCGCCGGCGCAACCGCGTCGCGGCCGCCGCTGGCGCCACCGAAGACTGAGAAACGGGAATACTACGTTTCGTCTTCCAGCGTGTCGGTGACCCGGTCGACGACGCCGTCGGAGACGTCGCCGCCCTCCATGACCTCCTCGACGGACTCCTCGGCGACCTCGCCGAACAGACTCTTGCTGAAATCGAGTACTATGCCCGAACCACTCGGATACTCATCATAATGGTTTCGGTGGGATCGGCGAGCGTGAGAGGTTGGACACAGGTCGACCGCGAACAGCGTGAAAGCCCCGACGCGTTCGACTCGCGCGGTACACTCTGCGCTCCTCGCTCGCTCCGCTCGCTGTGGTGCTTGAGGCACCGGGCTTCGTCGAACGCGTCGCCCCTTTCATTCCCACCCGCACAGACTGTCGAACCGGCCGAATCGGGCGGGAATGAAAGGGGCTGCTCGCTCGTCGCCGCCCCGACGACGCAAGCACTGCAGCGAACGCAGTGAGCGAAGCGCGCAGCGAGGCGCGGCGGTACGAGCGAGCAGGGGCTTTCACGCTGTTGGCGGTCGCTGTGACGACGGTTCGGTTCGACGCGTTCGCGCTGTCTGCGGTCGCGGCCACAGTCACTTCGCGAGAGGTGTTCACTGGGTACACAGCGAGATCGGCATGTCCGGCACCGGCTCTCTGCCTCGAACGAACGCAATCGCCAAATAGGCGGGCGCGCTGGGTGGAGGTATGACAGCGCGGACGGCGGCGGTCACGAGGGAGACCGCCGAGACCGAGATCGAGGTCACGCTCGACGTCGACGGCGACGGCGACGCCACCGTCGACACGGGGATCGGCTTTTTCGACCACATGCTCGAATCGTTCGCCACGCACGGCCTCTTCGATCTCACTGTGCAGTGCGACGGCGACCTGGAGATCGACGCCCACCACAGCGTCGAGGACGTGGCCATCACGCTCGGCCGGGCCTTCGACGAAGCGCTCGACGACAAGCGCGGAATCGTCCGCTTCGCCGACCGCCGGGTCCCCCTCGACGAGGCCGTCGCGAGCGTGGTCGTCGACGTGAGCGGCCGTCCGTACTTCGAGTTCGACGGCGAGTTCTCCCAGGAGTCGGTCGGCGGCGTGACCAGCCACATGGCGGGACACTTCCTGCGCTCGCTCGCGATGAACGCCGGTCTCACGCTCCACGCCGACGTGTCGGGCGAGAACGCCCACCACGAGGTCGAGGCGCTGTTCAAGTGCCTCGCCCGCGCGCTCGACGACGCCACCCGCATCGACGAGCGCCGCAGCGACACCCCCTCGACGAAGGGCGACCTCTGACATGGCCGACGAGACAGCCACGTTCGACGCGATCATGGAGAAGTTCGCGGACTCGCCCAGCCAGCAGGCGGTCATCCGCCTCCTCCTGGAGCGGGGGTTTTCGGTCAGCGACGAGGGCCGAGTCGTCTCCGGCGGGATCGAGATTCCGAACACGGGCATCGCCCGCGAGGCCGGCGTCGACCGCCGCGTCGTCGACGCCACCACCGACGCCATCCTCGACGACGACGAACTGCGGCGGATCTTCCAGAACATCTCCGCCATCCCGAGTCTGATGGATCTCGCGCCCGTCCTCGATCTGACCGTGCTCGCGGTCGCGGTCCGGGACGCCGAGGAGTCGGGCATCGTCGCGACGGTCACCACCGCCATCGCCGACCGGGGTATCTCTATCCGCCAGACGATCAGCGAAGACCCCGAGTTCACCGACGAGCCCCGGCTCTACGTCATCACCGACGAGCAGTTGCCCGGCGACCTCATCAACGAGATCCGCGAGATGCCGTTCGTCCACTCGATCGAGTTGCGATGACCGAGGCGCCGCCACCCCACCGCGCATGACCGACGAATCGGTCACGGTCACCGTCGAGACGCCCGACGGCGAGCGTCGGGAGATTTCGGCGACCGCTGGAACCCCGCTCCGCGACGCCCTGCTCGCCGTCGGGATCAGCCCGCACGGCCGCTGGGCGCGCCGCGCGAACTGCGGCGGCCGGGGGATCTGCGCCACCTGCGGCGTCCGCCTGGCCGCCCCACCCGACCCCGACCACTGGCACGACGACCTCGCCGACCGCTTCGGCTACCCCCGACTCTCCTGTCAGATCCGCGTCCGTGACGGCATGGAGGTCCGGATCCCCGACAAGCGCGTCTGGGGCAGTCGGAAGTAGCCAGGCGGGGGGCGATCCGCGAGCGCGCCGAGGGAAAGCGCTTTTCGCGGGGCTCCCGGAGACGGGGACGTGAGCGAGCGCGAGCCATACCGGACGGTCGCCGGCCGCGGCGAGGCCCGCTTCGAGGTGCGGGGCTCGGAGTTCATCGGCCACGTCGCCCCCGCCCGCACGATCGCGGAGGCGGAAACCTTCATCGAGGAGATCCGGGCGGAGTATCCGGACGCGACGCACAACGTCCCCGTCTATCGGGTTCGGGCCGACCCGTTCCGCGAGTGGGCCAGCGACGACGGCGAACCCTCCGGGTCGGCGGGCGACCCCGCGCTGAACGTCCTCCAGCAGGAGGAGATCGAGAACGTCGTCGCGGTCGTCACCCGCTACTACGGCGGGACGAATCTCGGCGTCGGCGGGCTCGCCCGCTCGTACTCGAGAGCGGTCAAAGACGGCCTCGACGCCGCCGGGACGCGCACCGAACGCCCCCACGAGCGCTTTTCGATAACCGTCGAATACGACGACTCCGGGACCGTCCGCGGCATCTTAGAGAGTGAGGGCGTCGAGTTCGAGGCGGACTACGCCGAACGGGTCGCCTTCGACGTTCGCGCACCCGTCGACGATGCCCCCGAACTCCGGGACCGCGTCCGGAGTGCCACCAGCGGCCGCGCCGACATAGACGCCCGGGACTGACCGCCCTCTCCCTGTCCGTGACCGACTCGCACGCCCCGCGAATTTCCCGCGGCGCGACCGCTATCACGGATAGATCTCCACCCGAAACGAAGGGGTTTCGACGGCCGTCGTAACTCGGGGAACGAGTAACTGTCCCGGCGGGCGCACAGGTCGAAAACGGGAAAGCGCGGTCAGTCGGTCGAGACGTCGGCGGCGTCGGCGTCGGCGTCGGGTTCCTCGCCGCCGTCGAATCCACCGGGGTCGTAGTCGGCGGTGCGGGTGAGTCGCGCTTTCATGATGCGGGTGTTCTCGACGGCCTCGACGGCGATTTCGATGCCGTCGAAGTCGATGACCTCGCCCTCTTCGACCAGGCGACCGGCGCGGTTGAAGATGAAGCCGGCGATGGTCTCGAACTCCTCGCCCTCGGGGATGTCTATGTCGAGGGCCTCGTTGACCTCCTCGATGTTGACCTCGCCTTTGACGACGACGGTGTCGTCGTCGACGTACTCGATGGGCTCTTCCTCGCCGCCTTCGAGGATCTCACCGACGATCTCCTCGGTGAGGTCCTCCATCGTGACCAGGCCCTCGGTGGTCCCGAACTCGTCGATGACGATGACCATGTGGAGCCGTTCGTCGCGCATCTCGGTCAAGAGGTCGTCGACGTTTTTCGACTCGGGGACGTGCAGCGTCGGCTCGATCATGTCCTCGAGGTCGAGGTCCTCCTCGGCCTGGCCGTAGTTCAGGTCCCGGACCAGGTCGCGGATGTGGACGACCCCGATGACGTTGTCGAGGCTCCCCTCGTAGACCGGCAGGCGGGCGTGGCCGCTGTGGATGCACTGCTCGATGGCCTCGGCGATGGAGGCGTCGTTCGAGATGGCGTTCATGTCCAGCCGCGGCGTCATGACCTCCTTGACGATGGTGTTATTAAATCGGAGGGTGCGCTGGAGCATCTCCCGTTCCTCCTCGTCCAGGACGCCCTCGCGCTCGCCCGTCTCGATCATGTCCTGGATCTCCTCGCGGGTGACGTAGGACTCCTCGATGGCCGAGCGGCCGCCGGTCAGCTTGTTGACGATCTGGGTCAGACGGTCGAAGACGACGATCAGCGGCAGGAGGACGTACTCGGATATCTTCAGCGGGCGGGCGATCCGGAGCGACCACGACTCGCTGTTCTCGACCGCGTACGACTTGGGCGCGCTCTCGCCGAACAGCAGGACGATGGCGGTGATGCCGAACGTCGCCGCCAGCACCGCCTGTCCCTGACTCATGTAGAGGCCGAACAGACCGGTCGCGATCGAGGACATCGCGATGTTGACGAGGTTGTTCCCGACGAGGATGGTGATCAGCAGTCGGTGGGGGTCGGCTTTGAGTCCCTTGAGCGTCCGCGCGCCGCGGCGTCCGTCCTCGACGAGCGCCTCGACGCGGTGGGCCGGCAGCGAGAACATCGCGATCTCGGACGAGGAGAAAAACGCCGAGAGCCCGATGAGGACGACGATGACGAGCACCCCGATCCCGGCGAAGACGTTCTTGGGTACGTCGTAGCCGACGACGTTCACCTGTAGCTGTACAGCGGCGTCGAGCCACGGCCACGCGACTGCCGGTGATACCATCAGCGTCGGAGATTGCGCGTCACCGGGATTAAGGCTTACCATCTAACAGACCCGTTCGGCCGGCGAAACGCCCGATTCTCGCTACAGAAACCGATCGAAAGCCGACCGAACGCGGAGATCCCGTCACGTCGCGACGACCTCCGTCCGCCATATTACCGCGTCCGTCGGCCGGTGGATCACGCGGACGGCGACCCGGTCACCGGGTCGAATATCCACTTCCGCCTGAGCGATCCGCACCGATGCCGGCTCGCCGCCCGCCCAGTAGCCGTCGCCGTCGGTCGCGTCGAGCGCCCCGTCGACTCCCGCGTACGTCCCGTCGAAGATGTCTCTCCCCTGCACGCGCTCGCCCGAGAGCCGCCGCGCCGGCAGGTCCCGGATTCTGGGACTGGCGTCGACGCGGGGCACGGACACGACGAGCGACAGGTTCGCGACGGCGAGGCGCTCGCCGCCCCCGTGGACGACCCGGAGTCGCTGCCCCTCCGGCCAGCTGTCGGTCGCCGACACCTCCGCGTCGAACGTCGCCCGCGGCGCGGGGTCGCCCAGCGCCTCGCCGACGCTCATCACGCCCGCGACGGTCGCCGCCAGCAGGACCGTCACGCCGACGACGACCACGACGCCGACGACGGGGCTGGCTGCCCGGCTGGCGACGGGTCCGTCGCTGTCCGTCGGCGGTCGGTCGTCGTCCTGTCTCTCGGTGCGTCGGCGCGGGCTGAACACGGCGGGGATGGTCGCCCCTTCGTACGTAAAGCCTCGGGCGCGCACAGCCCCGAAGGGCTTACCCGCGATTCGGCCCAATCGGCGACCGTGAGCGAACCAGCCATCACTCTGTATCGGTTGCAGGCGTGTCCGTTCTGCGAGCGGGTCGTCCGCGCGCTCGACGAACACGGCCTCGACTACCGTTCGCGGTACATCGAACCGATGCACAGCGAGCGCACCGTCGTCAAGCGCCTCACCGGCAAGCGGACCGTCCCCGCCATCGTCGACGAGTCCACCGGCGTCACCATGTCCGAGAGCGGGAACATCGTCGACTACCTCGACCGCACCTACGGTGACGGCGCCGCGGAGGGGGCCTGAGATGGACCTGCCCTTCGACGTCGTCGACCTGCCCGCCCCCGACCCGCCCGCCGAGGGCGAGGTCGCGCCGGACTTCGAGCGCCCGCTCGTCGGCACCGAGTACTGGGAGGACGCCGCGCTCTCCGATCTGACCGACGACGGCCCGACGCTTCTCGTCTTTTACACGATGGACGGCGCCTTTCCCGCGACGTACATCTGGAACGAGATCCGCGACCGCGGGTGGGGCGACGAGGTCGCACCCGAGGTCACGGTCGTCGGCCTCTCGATTTCCTCGCCCTACGAGCACAAGGACCTGATCGACGAGCGCGGGATGGACTACCGGCTCTTCTCGGACCCCGCCAACGGCGTTGCCGAGTCCTACGGCATCGTCCACGACCTCGACGGGATGGCCGGCGTCGCCGAGCCCCGGCCGGCCGTCTTCGTCCTCGACGACGAGCGCGTCGTCCAGTACGCGTGGGCGGCCGGCGAGTGGCCCGAGTTTCCCGACTACGACGAGGTCGAGGCCGCGCTGGAAGAGCTGTAACCTTTCACTGCGGTCGCGGTTGCGGCGGTCGCTGTCGTAGCGGTCGCGGTTGCGGTGGCGCGCGCCGTCGCGCCCTCCGTGGCGCGACGTGTCCGTGCGAGAGATGAGGAGCGCAGGTACGAGCACCGCAATCGGCTGGGGAGGTGTGAGGCTCATGCCTCCCGGAACAACCACCGGTCACAGCCCACCGAGTCAGAATTTCCTGGCGGACTGAACGGGCGAGGCCCGCTCGCGCTCGTCTAGTCGCCTGCGAGGCCTCTATCCGCGCGGTGCGAGGCGCGTGCGCCTCGAAGCGAACGGCTCTGCCGTGAGCGGGTGGTGCGGAGAGCGCGGATATGTCTCGCAGCGACCGCGAGCAGGTCGAGAGCTTTCAACGCTGAGGATCGGCTGCGGTGATATCTGCGGGTGCGGTCGCAGTTACAGGGACGAGCAGAATCCAGTCATCGATCTCGAACGCGTGATGCTTTTCCACGGGAGCGGCCAACGGATACTCGATGACCGAAGCGGTCGAGCGAGCGGGCGAAGCGATCAGGAACGGAGACCTCGTGGTCTACCCGACCGAGACGGTGTACGGCATGGGCGCGAACGCGGTCGACCCCGAGGTGGTCGAACGGGTCTTCGAGGTCAAAGGTCGCGCGCGGGACAAGCCGATATCGCTGGGCGTACCGGACGTCGACACCGCCACAGAGTACACGAAACCGACAGCGCGCGAGCGAGCGTTCATGCAGGAGTTCCTCCCCGGTCCCGTCACCGTCGTCGTCGAGCGCAGGGAGACGGTCCCCGATATCCTCACCGCTGGTCGAGACCGCGTCGGGGTGCGCGTCCCCGACCACGATCTGGCGCTGGCGCTGTACGAGGCCGCCGGCGTCCCCGTGACCGCGACGAGCGCGAACCGCTCCGGGACCGGGAGCGTCCGCCGCGTCGCGGAGTTGAGCGCGGAGATCCGCGAGGCCATCGCGGTCGTCCTCGACGGCGGCGAGACGCCCGGCGCCGAGAGTACGGTCGTGGACGTCGAGGCCGGGACGATTCACCGCCGCGGCGCCCGCGCCGACGAAATCGAGGCGTGGCTCGACGCGAACGAGTGAGTCGAAGCGAGGGTGGACGCGAACGAGTGAGCTACAGGTCTTTCTCGTAGAATATCATCTCGCCGGCGGGCGCCGCTTCGCGGCGTGTCTCGGTATATCCGAACGATTCGTAGAGAGCGACGGCGTTCTTCTGGTCCGGCGTGGTGTCGAGGACGAGTCGCTCGACGCCCGAGCCAGCGGCGCGGGCCTCGAGTTCGCGCAGGATAGCGGTCCCGTACCCGCGGCGCTGGTGGTCCGGCGCGACCCGCATCCGCCTGACCACCGCCGCGTCGGGGTCGGTCTCGTGATGGTCGACGGCGGCGGTCGGCTGCGTCGCACCCATCGCAACGAGGGTCCCGTCGCGCCCGCCGACGAGGAACTCCCCACCCCGGTCGAGATACGCGTCTTCGACAGTTCGCAGATCCGCGTCGAGATGCGCGTACGCCTCGTCGTAGGCGTCGATGTCGCGCAAGACTCGCTCGTGGAGGTCCCAGACCGCGTCCGCGTCGGTCGGTTCGTACCGACGGATGGTGAGATCCGACATTGTCGGGTACTCGCGATCCCTGCGGAAAGGGCCGACGCGACCGGTAACGACTGCCGGCCTCTGAGTCGGTGTCGGGGTCGAACGGTCCCGACCCGCTCGCTTCGAGAGACCGCTACCGCGAGTGGTCCTCTGCGTTGAACGCCCTCGACCCGCTCGCGGTCGCTGCGAGACATATCCGCGCTCTCCGCACCGCCCGCTCACGGCAGGGCCGTTCGCTTCGAGGCGCACGCGCCTCGTACCGCGCGGATAGGGGCCTCGCAGGCGACTGCATGAACGCGAGCGCGTCTCGCCCGTTCAGTCCACCAGGACCGCACCGCTCCGCACCGCACGGACCGCGGCCGCGGACAGCCACGAGCCTCCCCAGCCGATTGCGGTGCTCGTACCTGCGCTCCTCATCCCTCGCACGAGAACGTCGCGCCACGGAGGGCGCGACGGCGCGCGCCACCGCCACAGCAACCACCGTAACCACGACAGCAACCATCACAACAGTATCCGCAGATTACAGCGAGACTTCGTCCAGCGTCTCGGAGGCGGCGGCGATTTCGTCGTTGAACGCCTCGACGAAGCCGGCGAAGTCGTCGGCGTGGGCGCGCAGGTCGTGGGCCGAGGGCGGCTGGTACTGCGAGAGGAGGTAGATGCCGCCCTCGCCGCCGACGCGGAGATAGCTCGTCCGGCCCTCCTCCCATTTGAGTTCCCAGCGCGAGCCGCCGACGCGAGCGGCGAAGGAGCCGTACTCGCCGCCCTCGTAGCGTCGCAGTCGCTCGGCCATCGCGTTGCACGCGTCGCGCATCCGCGAGAGGACGCGCTCGCGCTCGGCGACGAGGTCGTCGACGGAGTCGACCTCCGGGAACTCCTCGGGGGCGTCGTCGAGCACGCCCGCGAGCGAGCGGACGTGGTCGTTGAAGGCGGCGACGAAGGCGTCGTAGTCGGCGAGCGCCTCGGCGAGCGCCTCGGGATCGGGCGGCTGGTGGGTCGAGACGACGTAAATCTCCGACCCGCCGCGCTCGAAGCGCAGGTACTGCACGTCGCCGGCCTCGTACTTGAGCGTCCACGCGCCCGCGTCGGTCTCGAAGGTCTCCTGCCCGTAGTCGCCGCCCTGCAGGCGCGCGAGCTCGCGCGCGACCCGACCGGCGTGTTCGGTCACCGCGGCGACCACCTCGTCGCGGCGCTCGGTCGCGGCTTCGGTCCCCACCACCTCGGCGTCCAGGTCGGCTGTCATCGGTGGGTCGACGGGCGCGAGCGCCATAACCGCGACGAGTCGTATCGCCGGCCGAGCGGCGTAGTCTGGACGCGCCGCCGGCAGACGCCGGCAGCCGACGGTCGCAAGCGCGCCCCCCCGTGGTTCGTCCGGATCGACATGTCCTTACCCGCGAGACGGATAGAGTCGGGTATGTACGTCGGACGCTTCGTCGTCGTCGCCCCCGAGGTGGGCGCCTATCGCGTCTCCTCGCGGTCGTTCCCGAACAGAAAGGCCACCGGCCGCGAGCCGGGCACCGTCACCGTCGGCCCGACCGCCGACGCCCCCGAGACCGACAACCCCTACGTCGAGTACAACTGCCTGCGCCTCACCGACCGCGGCGCCGTCGTCGGCAACGGCTCCCACGTCGACCCCATCGCCGAGAAACTCGAACTCGGCTACCCCGCCCGCGACGCCCTGGCCGATCCCCTGCTCGCGCTCGACTTCGAGAAAGACGACTACGACACGCCCCGGGTGGCCGGCGTCGTCGGCGTCGACGCCGCAGACCCCTCCACCAACGCCGACGGTCCCGGCGCCGTCATCGGGACCGTTCGCCGCGACGCGCTCCTCGTCGAGGAGGTCACCGAGCCCACGCTCGTCGCGACCTACGAGAAGGACAGCCCCGAACCCGTCGACTTCGCGGCCACCGACGCCGCGGGCGCCGCTCGCGAGGCCTACGAGATGGACCTGGAACACGAGGTCTGTGCCGTCGGCGTCCACGGCTCGACCGACGAGGGCTTCCAGACCGCCATCTTCAACGGCGAATAATCGCGCGCTCGGTGTCGCAGTAGCCGCAACCGCACTTGCCGCACTTTATCCGCAGCGATGGAAGCCCTCGACGGGCTCGCTAGCTGTTGTAACTGCAACTGCAGACGACACTCAGGGTCGTCTGCGGTGGCGGGCACGCAGGGCGAATCCTCGGCGCTCGCCTCGCATCTGAGCGATCGGTCGGCGCGGTGACGTTAAGACGGCGGGGTGAGCACACCGAGCCATGAAGGTGGGAGTCATCGCGGACGTCCACGGGAACCTCGTGGCGCTCGACGCGGTACTCGCGGACATGCCGGCGGTCGACCGCCTCGTTTGCGCTGGCGACGTGGTCGGGTACAACCCCTGGCACGCCGAGTGCGTCGCGGCGGTCCGCGGGGAGACGGCCGACGTAGCCGGAGACGAGTTCGAGCTGAGCGACGCGGCACGCGAGAAACTCCCCGAGGACGGAATCGCGACGGTGATGGGCAACCACGACCGCGCGGTGGCGTTCGACCGGGCCTACGGCTTCAACGAGATGGCGAGAACGGCCGTCGCGCACGCCCGCGAGACCTGCACCGCCGAGCAACTCGAGTGGCTCGGCGATCTCCCCGACCAGCGACTCGTCTGCGACGGCCGCCTGAAGATCGTCCACGGCCACCCGCACGACCCCGACCGCTACACCTACCCGGAGGAGTACAACCCGGGGATGCTCGACGACGAGGACGTGCTCGTGATGGGCCACACGCACGTTCAGGGCCACGAGACCTTCGAAGAGGGACTGGTCATGAACCCCGGGAGCGTCGGGCAACCGCGCGACGGCGACCCGCGGGCGGCCTACGCCGTCCTCGACTTCGAGGCGCGAGAGATCGAGGGCCACCGCGTCGAGTACGACGTCGACCGGGTGATCGACGCGGTCCGCGAGGCCGACCTCCCGCTGCGGATCGGGACGCGGCTCCGGCGCGGGCAGTGAACGGCGACATCGGACAGATACGGGACCGCGGAACTACCGCGTGAACCGCGCGACGAACCCGCCGTTTTCGGGGACGACCACGTCCAGCGCCTCGTCGGCGCCGACCGTCCAGGACTCGCGCTCGAGGCCGTCCGCGCCGTCGTCGCGGACGACTTCGGCGGTCCACTCGCCCGCGCCGAGGAACGAACAGTCGGCGGTGACGATGCGCTGGGGGCCGGCGGTGATCGACCCGAGGAACCACTCGTCGGCGTCGTCCGAGAGCGGGGGCGCGCCCGCCCGGTCCTCGCGCGGCCGGCGGGCGACCGTCGCCTCGACGCCGGGATGGCCGCCGACGAAACGAGTCTCTTCCCACGCCGCCGGGACCGATTCGAGGAACGATTCGGCGGCGGGTCGGCTGGCGTACTCGTCGACGCTGTCGGCGAGGTGCTGGAGCGCCGACTCGAACACCACGGAGAGAGCCAACTCGTGGCCGGCGGTCGTGTGGCGGGCGTCCGCGGAGAAGGTGACGGGCGTGTAGTCCATCGGCCCGACGACGTTGCGGGTGTAGGGGAGCGTGCAGTTGTGTTCGGCCGAGAGCGTCGACCACTTGTAGTACTCGGCGCCCATCACGCCCTCGTAGGTCATGACGTGGGGGTAGCGGCGCTGAAGACCGGAGGGAACCACGGAGCCGTGGAAGTTGACGAGCAGTTCGTGAGCGGCGGCGTCCTCGGCCAGCGCGTCGTAGAAGGCCATCCGCCCCTGGTCGTCGGCGTCCATGAAGTCCACCTTGATCCCCGCCGCGCCCCACTCGCTGTAGGTCGCGAGCGCCTCCGCCCGGTCGGGCGCGCTGTTGAGGTCCATCCAGTGCGTCCAGAGGAACACCTCGACGCCCCGGTCGTTCGCGTACTCGATGAGGTCGGGCACCTCCTCGCGGCGGGCGGGCCACCCGGCGTCGACGAGGACGTACTCCCAGCCCCGGTCGGCGGCGTAGTCGACGTACTCGCGCTGGCGCTCGAAATCGTCCGGGCTGTCGGACTCGGACCACCACGACCACGCGACGCGGCCGGGCTCGACCCAGTCGTCGTCGATGGTCGCGCCCGCGTCGATGCCGTTGTCGGCCGCGCCGCGGCCGGGGACCGCCTCGTCCACGAGGTCCGTCGCGACCGTCGACTCGACGACGGTCGTCAGGTCCCCGACGACCGCGACGCGCCAGGGCGTCTCCATCGGGAAGTCGGCGCGCATCTGCGTCTGGGGCACGTCGACGGTGACCTCGCTTTCCCCCGCTACGAGGCGGCCCGCGGCGTAGCTCCCGTCGGCGCCGGCCTCGCCGAGCAGCACCCACTGGTCGTCCACCCGAAACAGGCCGGGCGGGCAGTACTCGCCGTCGGCCTCGACGATGGGCTGCTGGCGGGCGCTGGCCTCGTGGGCCTTGTCGAAGGGGATCAGGTAGGTGACGGTGTCCCGGGGGAACCGGAATGTCGTCTCGTCGCCGGTGTGGCGACCGCCCGCCGGACCGGTGACGCGATAGCGGGTGGCGACCGCCTCGCGCGTCGCGCGCACGTCCACCTCGACGACCCCCTCGGCGTCGGCGTGGTCGTACGTGACCGTCCGCTCGACGGCTTCGTGTTCGCGCTCGCGGGCCTTCCCGCGGCCCATCTCGTAGGACTCCGCGATCTCGCGCTCGTCGCTCACGGACACGTCGCTCTCCCGGGCGTCCACGCCGTGGAGCTGTCGAGCCAGTTTGCCGACCGAGAGTTGCGAGGGGTCGATGACGGTCGTGCCGTCGCGCTCGACGGCCAGCGTCGCTTCCTCGGGGTCGAACTCGGCGACGACCCCACCACCCGGACCTGTGAGTCGCATATCGGCGGCGCGTCCGGGCCGCGCAAAAGCGTGCCGTTCCGGGCGGGAACTGCTGGGGCCCTCGAGAGGAGTGCGAGCCGGATACGACCAGTGACGCCCGGCCCAGCCTACTTGTCGGTCCGCGCCGAACGCGCGGTATGCAGGAACTCGCGGACGGCGTCTACGCGTTCACCGAGGAACTGGACACAGAGACGGGGACGCGCGCGTTCCATCCGTCGGCCGTCGAGACCGGACGCGGACTCGTCTTGCTGGACGCCGGACTGGGCGGACGGGCCGACGCGCTGGGCGACGAACTCGCCACCGCCGGCTTCGACTGGGCGGACGTCTGGGCCGTCCTCCTGACCCATCAGGACGGCGACCACGCCGGCGCGCTCGCGACCGTCGTCGAGCGCACCGACGCCGTCGTCTTCGCCCACCCCGACTGCGCTCCGTACGTCGACGGGCGGAGAGACCCGATCAAAGGCGAAGGCGAGCGCTATCCGCCCGTGCCCGTGGACGTAGAAATTCCGGACGGCGCGACGTTCGCGACGACGGCGGGACCGATGGAAGTCGTCTTCACGCCCGGCCACGCGCCGGGACACGTCTCCCTCCATGTTCCCGACGAGCGACTCCTGATCGCGGCCGACGCCCTGACCGCCGCCGAGGGCGAACTCCGGGGCCCGAGCGAGCGGTTCACGCTCGATATGCCCGGGGCGAAAGCCTCGGCGGAGCGGCTGGCCGACCTCGACGTCGAGCGCGTGCTCTGCTATCACGGCGGCGTCGCCGAGGCGGACGGCGACCGGATCGCGGTCGTCGCCGACGGGATCGAGGCCTGAGCGCCGGTCACACCGGGCGGCGCGCCGTCGCGCGCGGGACGGGCGGCGTCACGCCCACTCCTCGCGGGGGACGAACGTGATTCCGTCGCGGTCGGCGAGCGAGTGCTCGTAGACCCCGCGGGCCTTGTGGTAGCCGACCTCGTACCACGTCACCGGCGTCTCGAGTATCGTCGCGAGGACGGCGACGTGGAGTCTGTCGGTGTAGACCTCTCGCGCCCGCGCGACGGCGTCGACGAAGGCCTCGAACGACGGGGCCGCCACGCTCACGTCGCTGACTCTGACGGGCGCGGCGATGTCGTCCCGCAGGACCGGGCTGGCGCTCTCGCGGTCGGCCCGCATCGCGACGAGCGAGTACTCCGCGGCGGTCTCAGTGACGGGCAGATCCGCCGGCTCCAGCGCGAGCGCGGTGTCGTGGTCGAGCCCGAGCGTGACGTTCTCGCGGCCGGCGGTCGCCTCGCGCATGATATCGAGCGAGTACGCCTCGCGACAGAAGAAATAGAGGTCGTTGTCGATCCGGTCGAACACGCGGTCGGGGTCGATGGTCTCGAACCGACAGCTCTGCGGGCCGACGACGATGGGGCAGTCGAAATAGCGCGCGGCGGTGAGCACGCAGGCGATGCCGCCCTTCCAGACGTCGTTGAAGTTCCCCCCGCCGTGGACGTACACCGCCGCCGGGTCGGTCCACAGTCGGTGGCCGAGTGTCAGCGCGTGCTGGCGGACGAATCTGAGCGTCCGGCGCACGTCCAGCGTGGGAAGCGGCGGCCCGTCGTACCGGTTCTCGCCGCGCCCGAACGGCCGGCGGTCGACGGCCAGGCCCGACGCGATGGCGTCGAACCCCCTGTAGATGAGCGTGTCGCCGTGGTTGCCGCCGGGCTGGACGGTGAGGAGTCGCCCGTCACCGCAGACGGCTTCGAGTGCGTCGCCGAGGGCGGCGTCTTCGGGCGCGTCGCCCGTGGAATCCATGACCGTAGCAGTCGGAGACGGACCAATACGCTGTCGGTCCCGCGCGGTCAGATCCCGTAGAGCGGACGGAACTTCTCGCGGGCGTACTCGAGGAAGTAGTCGGCGGTGAGCGGTTCGCCGGTCGCGCGCTCGATCAGCTCGTCGGCGGGGTAGCGCTGGCCGTGCGCGTGGACGTTCTCGTTCATCCACTGGAGCAGGGGCCCGAACTCGCCGTCGCGGATCAGTTCATCGACGTCCTCGCCCTCGCTTTCTAGGTCCTCGCGCATCGCGGCGTCGAGTTGCGCCGCGAGGACGCTCCCGACGGTGTAGCTCTGGAAGCCGGCGAAGCCGCTGGTCCAGTGGATGTCCTGCAGACAGCCCTCGCCGTCGCCGTCGGGCCGGACGCCGAGGTACTCGTCCATCCTGTCGTTCCACACCCGCGGGACCTCCTCGACGTCGATATCGCCGCGGACGAACCGCTTTTCGACGTCCGAGCGGAGGATGATGTGCATGTGGTAGGTCAGCTCGTCGGCCTCGACGCGGATCAGGTTATCCGGGTAGATCTGATTCGCGACCTCGTAGAACTCGCGGGCGGAGAGGTCGGTCCCGAGGTGGTCGTTGGCCGTCGAAGCGAAGTAGTCCCAGAACGGCCGCGTCCGGGCGACGTGGTTCTCCCAGAAGCGCGACTGTGACTCGTGGATCTCGTAGCGGGCCTGTCCCAGCGGCGTCCCGTAGTGCTCGTCGGGCAGGCCGAGCTGGTAGGAGGCGTGACCGTACTCGTGGATGGTCGCGAGCAGCGAGTTGAGCGGCTCCTCCGGTTTGACCCACGTCGTCACGCGGGCGTCGAACTGCGTCCCGCTGGTGAAGGGATGCGGCGAGGTGTCGAGTCGCCCGCGGTCGAAGTCGTAGCCGAGTTCGTCGAGCGCCTCGCGGCCGAGGCCGAGTTCGGCGTCTTCGCCCCACTCCTCGTCGGGCAGGGTCGCGAGGGCGGCGTCGTCGTGGGCCTCGCGCAAGTCCTCGATCAGAGGAACCAGGCCCTCGCGGAGGTCGTCGAAGACGTCCTCGACGGTCGCGAGCGAGAGGTCGGGATCGATACCCTCGAACATGACGCGGTAGGGGTCCCGGTCCGAGTCGACGTGCTCGGCGCGCTCGACGTGGAGGTCGCGGATCTCGGCGAGCGTCGGCGCGAAGCTCTCGAAGTCGTCGTCGGCCTTGGCGTCCCGCCAGGTCTGCTGTGCCGCCGAGGTCGTCTCGGTGATCTCCTCGACGAGGTCGCCGGGGACGCGGGTCTCCTCCTCGTAGTCGCGGCGGGTCTCGCGGACGACCGCCCGCTGCTCGTCGGTCAGGTCGGCCTCGTCGAGGTCGTCGAGCCACTCGCCGACGGCGTCGTCGGTGAGGCGGTCGTGGACGACGCTCGACAGCGCCGACTGCTGTTTCGCGCGGGCCGGTGCGCCGCCGTCGGGCATCGTCACCTGCTGGTCCCAGGCGACGATCCCGCCGGCGTCTCCGAGGTAGGTGAGGTGTTCGACTCGCTCGCGCAACTGCTCGTAGGCGTCCGGTGGCGCGGACATACACGCCCGTCGAGCGCGGGGGAGTTACGTCTTGGCCCGGGGACCGTCCCGGCCCGAAACCGCCCGTGGTGTCGGTCCGGGACCCCGTCCGTGAGGTTAAGCGGATCGAGGCCCAACCCTCGCCTATGTCCGACGGTCGCGGTTCGGTCACGACACCGCTCGCCCTGGTCGTGGTGACCCTCGCAGCCGTCGCCGCCGTGCTCGCCGGCGCCGTCGCCACCGGTGCGATGCCGGGGATGGGAGCCGACGCGGGGCCCGACGGGGAGACGGTCCTCGACCGCGCCGAACAGCGGTACGCGAACGCCGAGACGGTCGTCGGCGACGCGACTGTCACCGTCGCCAACGGCACCGCCGAGCGCACGGTGAACGTCTCCTACGCCGTCGCGCGCCCGGACCGCGTGCGCGTCAGCGTCGCCGACCGCTACGTCGCGGGCACGAACGGTTCCGTCGCGTGGCTCAGCGTCGGCGGAACCGTCCTCTCGGCGCCGGTTCCCGACGCGAATCGGTCGCGCCTCGCCGCGAACCGGTCGAACCTCCCCGCGAACCGGTCGAACCTCCCCGCGAACCGCACCGCCGTCGCGGACCACTGGACAGACCTGAACCGGTCGTCGGTCGTCGAGCGCGTCCACGCCCTGATCGAACTGAACGGCCCGTACTCGGGGGTGTCGGCGGACTGGTCGGACCGACTCCCGACGAACTGGTCGGATCGACTCCCGACGAACTGGTCGGATCGGCTCCCGACGAACTGGTCGGACCGGCTCCCGAGCGACTGGCGCGAGCGAGCGCGGACCGCGTGGGCGAACCGAACCGACGAGTCGCGGGTGTCGGCACCCAGCGCGACCGGGTACGGCGCGGACCGGAACTACACCGTCGACGTGGTCGGCACCGAGACCGTCGACGGGCGCGAGGCGTACGTGCTCGCCGTCGACCGCGCGAACGCCACCGCCGCGTGGAACGCCACGCTCTGGGTCGACACCGCGGACTACCGGCTCCACCGCGCCGAGGCGACCGCCCGCGAGTACCGCGTCACTGTCGACTTCGACACCACGCTCAACGCGAGCGTCCGCGACAGCACTTTCGGCCCGCCTGACGACTCGGATCTGGCGCTCGCCGGCCGGACCTCCTACGACGGCTTCGACGCCGCGCAGGCCAACACCACTGTCGACCTCGGCCGCCTCGGCGGCGACTACGCGTTCGTCAACGCCACCGTCGCGACCCGGTCCGGCGTGACCCTCGCCGTCCAGCAGTACACCGACGGCGAGCGCACGGTCGCGCTCGTCTCGACGGCCGGAAGCCTCCCCTTCGGCTTCGGCGAGGGCGAAACCGTGACCGTCGACGACGCGAGCGCGACCTACGTCGAGCGCGACGGTCGCTCGGCGGTCGTCTGGGAGTCCGGCAGCGTCACCCGCGCCGTCGTCGCCGACCTGTCGCGGGACGAGTTGGTCGCGCTGGCCGAGGCCGTCCGGACGTGACACCGACGCCGCGAGACGACGACCGACGGCCGCTGCTCACACCAGCACCTCCACCTCGTACCCCTCCTCCCGGAGCGCCGCGAGCAACTCCTCCACGTGCTCCGGCCCGCGCGTCTCCAGGTCAAGTTCGACCTCGGCGTCGTTCATCGCCAGGTCACGCGAAGTGCGGTCGTGCTCGATGGCGTAGATGTTCGCGCGCTGGGCGCTGATCACCTCGACGAGGCGCTCGAGTTCGCCTGGGCGGTCCTTGAGCACGGTCTTGAGGCGCAGATACCGCCCCGTTTCGACGAGGCCGCGCATGACGACGGTCGTCAGGACGTTCATGTCGATGTTGCCGCCGCAGAGACAGGGGACGATTGTCTCGTCCTCGCGATAGTCGAACTTCCCAGCGAGCAGGGCCGCGAGCGGGACCGCACCGGCGCCCTCGACGAGGGTCTTGCCCCGCTCCAGCAGCGTGGTCAGCGCGACGGCGATCTCGTCGTCGGCGACGGTGACCACCTCGTCGACGCGCTCCTGAATGACGTCGAAGGTGCGCTCGCCCACGGTCCGGGTGGCGATGCCGTCGGCGATGGTCTCGACGCCCGCGAGTTCGATCCGCTCGCCCTTCTCGAGGGACTCGGCGACGCTCGAGGCGCCCTCGGCCTGGACGCCGATGACGCGGGCGTCGGGCTTTTTCGCCTTCACTGCGGTGGCGATGCCGCTGATGAGCCCGCCGCCGCCGATGGGGACGACGAGCGTCTCGGCGCCGGGCAGGTCTTCGAGGACTTCGAGACCGATGGTGCCCTGGCCGGCCATCACGTGGTCGTCGTCGAAGGCGTGGACGTACGTCCGGCCCTCTTCGCGTTCGATCTCGTGGGCCTTCTCGGCGGCCTCGTCGTAGTCGGCGCCGTGGAGGACGACCCGGCCGCCGTAGCTGCGGGTGGCCTCGACCTTCGAGACGGGGGCGTGCTCGGGCATGACGATGGTCGAGTCGACGCCGATACGGGTCGCGGCGAGCGCGACGCCCTGGGCGTGGTTGCCCGCGGAGGCGGTGACGACGCCCGCGTCCTGTTCGGCCTCGGAGAGCGTGGCGATGCGGTTGGTCGCGCCGCGGATCTTGAACGAGCCCGTCCGCTGGAACGTCTCGAGTTTCAGGTGGACGTCGGCGCCGGTCATCGCCGAGAACGTGTGCGAGTAATCGAGCGGTGTGTGCCGGGCCGTCTGCGCCACCCGCTCGCGGGCGGCGAGCACGTCGTCCAGGTCGATCATGGCCCACGGTTGCGTCGCTCGCGAGTTAGGTCTACGGGAAAACCGAAGAGCGTGTGACGACTCGAACGTCGGCGGGGTGGTACTTCAACCCGAGCCATCCGGAGTGAAAGTGGAACTGGGCCGCAGGGGCATCCAGCATCGGTGATCGCTGTTCGACCCCCTGTACACTGTGAGTCGCCGATCCGCGGTCGGTAGCTTCAACCCCCGAAGTTCCTAACGCGGGAGCATGGACGCGAGCGTCCGCGACCGCGGGCTGACGGTCTGGCGGCGGGTGCTGGACCTCTCCTGGCCGGTGATGGTCCAGCACGTCTTCCGGACGCTCATGCGGACGACGGACATCGTCGTCACCGGCCTGTTCTCGCCAGCCGCGGTCGCCGCGGTCGGCCTCGCGGACCTGTACGCCCGCCTCCCGCTCCGGATCGGCCTCGGACTGGGCGGCGGGGCGATCGCGCTCTCCAGCCAGGACACCGGCGGCGAGGCCGTCGCCAACCGCGACGAGGCCGTCACGCAGGCCCTCCTGATCGGGCTGCTCAGCGGGATCCCATTCGTCGCCTTCGGATTTCTCTTCGGCGAGGCGGCCATCTCCATTCTGGGTGCGCCAACCAACGTGGCCGAGATGGGCGGAACCTACCTCGCCATCGTCTTCGCGAGCGCGCCCGCGAGGCACGTCGCGCTGGTCGGCGCCCGCGCGCTCCAGGGCACCGGCGACACCCGCACGCCGATGTACGTCGACGTGACCTCCTCGATGCTGAACATCGCTGGATCGGCGACCCTGGGGCTCGGACTCTTCGGCGCCCCCAGACTGGGCATCGTCGGCGTCGGCCTCGCGACAGCGGTGGGCAACACCGTCACCGCGAGCGCGCTCCTGGTCGCCATCTACGGCGACTGGACCGCCGCCTCCTTCCGGCGCCCCCGGGATGTTGTCATCGCCAGGCAACTCCTCGCGGTGAGCGCCCCGCGGATCGGCGAGGGACTGGTCGCCACCGCCGCGGAGTTCCCCTTCAACTCCCTGCTTCTGGGCTTCGGCACGGAGGTCAACGCCGCCTACCAGATCGGCCGGCGGGCCTACCAGCAGGTGACCGCCCCGCTCGCCCGCGGATACAATACGGCCGCGAGCGTCGTCGTCGGGCAGAGCCTCGGCGCCGGTGACGTCGACGGCGCGCGGTTCCAGGGGTGGGCGACCGCCGCGCTCGCCGTCCTGACGGTCGGCGCCATCGGTCTCGTGCTCGCCGTCTTTCCCGCGGAGTTCGTCGCGCTCTTCACTGACGACGCCGAGACCGCCCGCTACGCCGCCGGCTTCGCCCGCGCGTACGGCCTCGCCGCCCCCGCCCTCGCCGCCTACCTCGTCTTCGCCGGCGCGCTCCAGGGCGGCAGCGACACGCGCACGCCCTTCCTCGCCCGCGCCACCGGGCTGTTCGGCTTCCTGCTCGGGTTCTCCTATCTGACCAGCGTCGTCCTCGGGTGGGGCGTCACGGGCGTCTACGCCGGCGTCGCCCTGCAGTTCGTCTGGAGCCTCGCCGTGGTCGGCTACGGCTTCGCCCGCGGCGACTGGGCGACGAAAGCCGCCGCGATGATGGACGCCCGCGGGAGCGGGGAGGGCGACGCTCGCGGGAGTGACGGCGAGAGCAGCGCCCGCGGCGGGGACGGCGAGAGCGGCGAGGCCGACCTCTCCTAAGACCTGACCGATTGAGCGTGTTCGCGCCGGACGGGGACGCGCTCCCAGTTCGTGGGAACGTCCGTCGGTAGTTATTGTCTCTCGCGTGATGCTTTCAGCCATGAATACTCTTGTGGCTTTCTCCGGAGGATTCGGGACGGTGCGATACTGATGCCAGCCATAGAACTCGACGGACTCACGAAGCGGTTCGGCGACGTGCTCGCGGTCGATGGACTCGACCTGACGGTCGAGGAGGGCGAGATCTTCGGCTTTCTCGGACCGAACGGCGCGGGGAAGTCGACGACGATCGACATCCTGCTCGACTTCGTGCGGCCCACGAGCGGAACCGCGAGCGTGTTGGGTTACGACGCGCAGCGAGAGAGCCTGAAAGTACGCCAGCGCATCGGCGTCCTCCCCGACGCTTACCACGTCTACGACCGCCTGACGGGGCGCCAGCACATGGAGTTCGTCGTCGAGTCGAAGGAGGTCGACGCCGACGTGGAGGCGATCATGGGGCGGACGAAGATTCTGGAGGCCGCGGATCGGAAAGCGGGCGGCTACTCGAAGGGGATGCGCCAGCGGCTCGTCCTCGCGATGGCGCTGGTCGGCGACCCCGAGTTGCTCGTCCTCGACGAACCCGCGACGGGACTCGACCCCAACGGCGCTCGCGAGATGCGCGAGATCATCCGGGTCGAGAACGACCGCGGGACGACCGTCTTCTTCTCGAGTCACATCATGGAGCAGGTCGAGGCGATCTGCGACCGCGTCGCCATCATCAACAAGGGCCAGCTCGTCGCCGTCGACTCCATCGACGGGCTCCGGGGGGCGACCGACACCACGACCACCCTCGATATCACCGTCTCGAACGCCGGTGCGGACGACGTCGAGATGGTGCGGGCGCTCGGCGGCGTCCAGAGCGCGACGCTGGAGGGCGACACGCTGCGAGTGACGATGAGCGGCGACGGGTCGAAGTTCGACGTGCTCAACGCGCTCGACGACGCCGGCGTCGAGGTCGGCGACTTCTCGGTCGACGAGTACTCCCTCGAGGATCTGTTCGTCCAGTACACCACCGAGAAACAGGAGGTGCTGGCGTGAGCTGGACGGCCGTCGCGAAGAAGGACTTCCGGGACGCCAGTCAGTCGCGGGCGCTGTGGGGGCTGGTCGTCGTCTTCGTCGCGGTGGCGTCGCTGCTCGCGTACGCCTACGCGGAGTTTCCGACGACCGTCGCCGAGAGCGACGAGGCGACCGTCGGCGGCCTCGTCTTCTTCATGGCGAGCATCGTCGGCCTGTTCGTCTCCCTGACCGCCATCGTCGTCTGTTACAAGTCCATCGCCGGCGAGCGCGAGCTCGGCAGCATCAAGCTGTTGCTGGCGCTGCCCCACTCCCGTCGGGACGTCTTCGTCGGGAAACTCGTCGGTCGGTCGGCCGTGCTCGTGGCCGCGGTGGCCGTCGGGCTCGCGGTCGGCTACGGCATCGGATTCGTCATGATCGGTACCGTCGAGGTCGCGCCCGTGGTGTTGTTCCTGCTGATGACGCTCGTTTTCACGGTGGCCTACGTCGGTATCGTCGTCTCCATCTCGGCGACGACGGGGTCGACGTCGCGCGCGACCACGCTCGCGCTCGGCTTCTTTCTGCTGTTCGAACTCCTCTGGGACGCCATCCCGATACTGCTGGTCTACGTCGTCAACGGCTTCTCGCTCCCGGAGACGATGCCCGACTGGGTGTATCTCGTCACGCAGATACCGCCGTCGTCGTCGTACGTCCTGTCGCTCATCGCGCTCATGCCCGACATCGCCGACAGTATCGGCACGAGCAGCGGTGCCGAAGAGGTCGACGTCTTCTACGCTACCCCCGAGATCGGGTTCGTCATCCTCGCGTTCTGGCTCGTCGTCCCGCTCGCGCTCGGGTATTACCGGTTCGACGGGGCCGATCTCTGATCCCGATTCGACGACGCCGCCCGCGACCCCGATTCGACTCGCCACTCGCTCGCGGCCGCCGCTCGGAAGGTGCCGTTATCCCCCTCCCGTCCGAATCGCGAATATGGAACTCGTTTCGGTCGCCGCGCTCGCCGAGAACCGCGTCATCGGCAACGGCGACGAGGTGCCCTGGGACCTCCCCGAGGACAAGCAACAGTACCGCGCGCTCGTCGCCGACAGCCCCGTGATCTTCGGCCGGCGCACCTTCGAGATGTTCGAAGACCTGCCCGGTACGGCACAGATCGTCCTCAGCCGGACCGAGCGGGAGTTCGACGTCGAGACGGCCCACTACGCCGCCGACGTGGACGAGGCCGTCGAAATCGCCGAGTCGCTGGGCGCCGAGCAGGCCTACGTGCTGGGTGGTGCGGGCATCTACGCCCTCTTCCAGCCTCACGTCGACCGGATGGTCCTCACGCGCGTCCCCGGCGAGTACGAGGGCGACGCGTACTTCCCGGAGTGGGACGAGGCGGGGTGGGAACTGGTCGATACCGAGGCCTACGACGGGTTCACCGTGGAGACGTGGGCGCGAAAAGGTACCGTCGAGTAGTAGCGGTAGCGGGGCGGTGGCGGGGCGGTAGTGGGGCGGTTGCCGAGCGGTCACGGCATTCGCGCGCCGTCGGCGCGCGGTTCACGCGAGCGCTCCGCGCTCGCGCTTTTTGGTCCAGCTTTTTTCGAGAGTGGTGCCCGCAGCGCGCTCTTCGAGCGCGCGAGGACACCCGAGTCGAAAAAAGGTGGTTCAGTAGCTATCCACGTCGGTCCCCACGGAGCAGACGTACTCGCCGGTGGCGACCTGCGGGAGGCGGCGGGCGCGCCAGAACACGCCGCTGGAGTCGGCGGTGACCTCGGCCTTGACTGACCCGAAGGCGTCGGTGACCTCGAAGAGGGTGTCGCCGGCGGCGACGCGCTCGCCGAGGGCGGGCTC
>Ga0207813_100217_pt1 | contig 40028 bp, 47 predicted proteins | sample A23E3SouthBayCA_2_FD_187730 | JGI IMG/M metagenome (GOLD analysis project Ga0207813, IMG submission 187730) | Aerobic enrichment media microbial communities from Eden Landing Ponds, California, USA - A23 E3 (4) (SPAdes) | ecosystem: Environmental > Aquatic > Marine > Unclassified | place... | reverse complement strand
GGCAGCCTCGACGACCCCGAACTGCTCGAACGCATCTCGCCGATCCACGACGTGGACGAGATCCAGTGTCCGCTGTTCATCCAGCACGGAGCGAACGACCCACGCGTGCCCGTCGGCGAGGCCGAGCAGATCGCCGAGGCCGTCGAGGAGCGCGGCATCCCCGTCGAGACCTGCATCTTCGAGGACGAAGGCCACCACACGACCGACCGGGAGAACCTGATCGAGGAGTTCGAGCGCATCGCGGCGTTCCTCGACGAGCACGTCTGAGGGGCCGGCGGGGCTGGCCTACCAGCCCGCGTCGATGTCGTTACTGAGCGCCTCGAGGATCTGCTCGGTGCCGTGGTCGATCACTTCGGCGACCGCCTCGGGGTCGGCGTTGGTCGGGTCGCCCAGCCCGCCGAGATCGGTCACGCGGTCGAAGTAGCCGTACGTGGCGGTCTCGGGCATCTCCGTCGCCTCCTGGGGCTCCTTCTTCCCCTCCTTCACCAGCTCCGGGCGGTAGTGCTCGATAACGCTGGTCTCGTGGTCGCCGGCGTGGCCCCAGCCCTCGCCGAACACATCTTTCAGGCGCTCGCGGGCGAAGTCCGTCCAGTGGACGAAGTGGGTCGCGAGCCCGTACTCCCGGACGAGTCGGTCCGCGGCGTTCGAGAGCGGCTCGCGGTTGCCGCCGTGGCAGTTGACGATCACGAACCGCTCGACGCCGTGGCGGGCGAGGCTCTCGCCGATCTGGACGATCGCGTCCTCGTAGGTCAGGGGGTCGAGCGTGATCGTCCCGGAGAAGTTCATGTGGTGCTCGCTCATCCCGTAGGGGAGCGTCGGCAGGCGGACGAACTCCAGGTCGTGCTCGGCGGCGGCGTCGACGAGCTCCTCGGTCAGGTGCTCGGCGCGCAGTGTGTCCACCGAGACGGGGAGGTGGACGGAGTGCTGTTCGACACTGCCCGTCCCCAGCAGCGCCGCGTCGGCGTCGGCGAACGCCGCCTCGGCGTCTTCCCAGGTCATCGTCACGAGATCGTCGTCGGTCTCTGGCATGGCCGGTGGTGGGCGGGGGCGGGGCAAAGAACTACGGGAACGGGCGATCCGGCCGCTCTCCCGCACCTTCTTCGCCCCGGCGCTCACAGCGCCGGTATGTCCATCGCCGACGACGCCGAGGGCGAAATCGCCCGGCTCTGTCGCCGGGTCGTTCGTTCGGAGGGGCTCCCGGGGCTGAGTGTTACCGTCACCGACGCCGACGGCACCGTCTACGCCGACGGGTTCGGCTCCCGGGATCTGGCCGGGAACCGCCCGGCGACGCCCGAGACGCTGTACGGGATCGCCTCCTGTACGAAGTCGTTCGCCGGCGTCGCGATCCTCCAGTTGGTCGAGAGCGGCATCTGCGACCTCGACGACCCGATCTCGGCGTACGTCCCCGTCTCCTTCGACGAGCCCGAACCCACCATCCACCACCTGCTGACACACTCCTCGGGCCTCCCCTCGCTGGGGGTGAGCGAGACGCTGCTCGCCCGGCGGCTCCGGCTCCCCGACCCCGGGATCCCGCTGGGCGACATCGACGACTTCTACGCCCACGTGAACGCCGCCGGCGACGAGCGCGTCGACCCGCCGGGGGAGCGCTTCGCCTACTGCAACACGGGCTACGCGCTGCTGGGCGAGGCCGTCGAGTCGCTGACGGGGAAGCCGTTCGACGAGTACGTGACCGAACACGTGTTCGAGCCGCTGGGGATGGCGCGCGCGACGTTCGACGACCACGAGTTCTCGATGGCCGACGACCACATGACCCAGTACCGCCAGACGGAGGAGGGGCTGATGGCGTCGTCGCTCCCGACCCGGGAGATCGGGCAGGCAACCGGCGGCATCCTCGCGTCGGTGACGGAGCTGACCAGCTACCTCCGGTTCCACCTGAACGGCGGCGCGGCCGCGGGAGCGGACCTGCTCGACGCGGAAACGCTCGCCCGAGCGCACGAGGGCCACGTCGACGTGCCGGGGCGCGCCCCGGGCCGAGAGGCGCCGGACCGCGAGTACGGCTACGGCTGGTTTCGCGACGAGGCGTTCCTCGGCGACCGCACGCTGTTGGGCCACTCGGGGTCGATCACCGTCTCCTCGGCGTATCTGGGGTTCCTCCCCGAGGCGGGGGTCGGCGTCGCGCTGGCGTCGAACACCTCGCCGGCGTTCCCGCTGGGCGCCGTCGGCGAGGGCGTGCTGGCGGCAGCGCTGGGCGAGGATCCCGAGTCGGTGCCGTTCGTCCGCCTGCGGCGGCGCCATCGACGCCTCGCCGGCGAGTACAGCGCCTACGAGGGCGTGATGAACGCGACGGTCGAGCGCGACGGCGCGACGCTCCGGGTCGACTTCGATCACCCGCTGAACGACGCTGAGACGGTGCTGTTCCCGGCCGAGCCCGACGAGCGCGAGCATCAGCGCGGCGATGCGGAGTACCGGTACGAGACGGTCGACGCCGCCGGCCGACGCGAGCCAGTGACGTTCCGCGTCGCGGACGGCGAGGTGTCGCTGCTGATCGACCGATGGCGGCTCCACAAGCAGTAAGCCGGCGTCGGCGAGTGCGGCGCGAGAAGGCGGTGATCGGTCAGCCTGGACCGAGCAGCGTCACGGGAGCGCCACCGCCAGCAGACTCCGGCGGAAGAGGAGCACGAAGAGGTTGTTCCAGAACACGAGGAAGCCGACGGCGACCAGCAGCACCAGATACACCCGCGCCGCGTGGAGCATCACGTCGCCGAATCGCTCGGAACGCCGGGAGACCGCCTCGTAGACGGCAAAGCCCGCGGCGGCGGTTGCGCCGACGATGACGTGGACGGCGACCAGCACCGTGGGTGACTGCGTCAGCAGCCACGCCATCCACGGGTTCGACTCGGCGTCGGCGCCGACGACCGCCGCACAGAGCAGCGTCGTGAGCAGGTCGACCGGGAGCAGGAGAAACAGCGCCGCCGCCACCCAACCCCAGTAGGACTCCCGGTCGACCGTACCGAGCGAGGGAGGGCGGCGGCGCGTCACTCCACGACGATGTCGGCGACCATCCCCAGTCCCTCGTGCGGCTCACAGACGTAGTGGTACTCGCCCGGCACCTCGAACGTGTACTCGTAGCTGTGGCCGGTGTGGTAGATGTCCGGTTCGCCGTCCCAGTTCGCGTCCGCGGGCTGGTCGCGGACCACGACGTTGTGGTTGGCCGAGCGCCAGATCCAGCGGACGCTGGTGCCGGCGTCGATGCGGAGCGGGTCGTTCGTCCCCGGCGTGAAGGCGTTCCGCCCGTCGGGGCCGACCTCGACGAGTTCGCCGTCGAAGCTCTCGGTCGGGGTCGACTCGCCTCCGGCGCAGCCGGCGAGCGCCGTCGTCGCCGCGAGCGCCGCGGCGCCGCGGCGGAGGAGCGTGCGTCGGGGGAGGTCGTGTTCGCGCATACGCGAGCGTGGGGTATCGTCGGGCAACTGCCTTCCGGTCTCGGAGCGCGAAACGTTTAGGCCCGGGAGCAGTCTACGCATCGGTAGCGAATGGAACTCATCGTCACCGAGAAAGACAACGCGGCCCGTCGCATCGCCGATATCCTCAGCGACGGCACCGCCGACGCCGAGCGGGTCAACGGCGTCAACGTCTACGGCTGGGGAGGCAAACGGGTCATCGGCCTCTCGGGCCACGTCGTCGGCGTCGACTTCCCGCCGGAGTACGACGACTGGCGGGACGTCGAGCCCCACGAACTCATCGACGCGCCGATCGACACCGAACCGACCCAGGAGGCGATCGTCGCCGCGCTTCGCCGACTTGCCGGGGACGCCGACCGCGTCGTCATCGCGACCGACTACGACCGCGAGGGCGAACTGATCGGGAAGGAGGCGTTCGACATCGTCCGCGACGTGGACGGCTCGGTGCCCATCGAGCGCGCCCGGTTCTCCTCCATCACCGAGCGCGAGGTGCAGGAGGCGTTCACGAACACCGGCGAGCTCGACTTCGATCTCGCTGCGGCCGGGGAGGCGCGCCAGACAGTTGACCTCGTCTGGGGTGCCGCACTCACGCGGTTCCTCTCGCTGGCTGCGGGCCAGCTCGGCGAGGACTTCATCTCGGTCGGCCGGGTGCAGGGGCCGACGCTGAAGCTGCTGGTCGACCGCGAGCGTGAGATCGAGGCGTTCGACCCCGACGACTACTGGGAGCTGTTCGCCGATCTCACGAAGGCCGGCGGCGCCGGCTTTGAGGCCCAGTACTTCTACCTCGACGCGGACGGCAACGAGGCGCGGCGTATCTGGGACGAGTCGGCGGCCGACGACGCCCACGCCGCGCTGGCCGCCGCCGAGGGCGCCGCCGTCGAGGAGGTGAACCGCCGGACCCGGACCGACGAGCCGCCGGCGCCGTTCAACACCACGCAGTTCATCCGCGCGGCGAGTTCGCTGGGCTACTCGGCCCAGCGCGCCATGAGCATCGCCGAGGATCTGTACACCGCCGGCTACATCACCTACCCGCGGACGGACAACACGGTCTACCCGGACGATCTCGACCCCGAGGAACTGCTCGAGTCGTTCTCGGAGACGTTCTTCGGCGAGAGCGTCGACGAACTGCTCGAACAGGACGGGATCGAGCCGACCGAGGGCGACGAGGAGACGACCGACCACCCGCCGATTCACCCGACCGGCGAGATGCCGACGGATCTGGACGACGACGAGTGGGAAGTGTACGAACTAGTCGTGCGGCGCTTCTTTGCGACCTGTGCGCCCGCGGCGACGTGGGAGCACCTGCGCGTCGTTGCGGGCGTTGACGAGCAAAGCTCGTCCGCCAATCAGACGCAGTCTGATGACGTTGACGGCGAGGTGTCCCTGCCCGCCGGCGGCGAGCGCGGCCTCTCGCTGAAGGCCAACGGGAAGCGCCTGCTGGAGGAGGGGTACCACTCCGTCTATCCGTACTCCTCGGCCGACGAGACGGTCGTGCCGGACGTGGAACGCGGCGAGGAGCTCGCGGTCAGCGACGTGCATCTCGACGCCAAGCAGACCCAGCCGCCGCGGCGCTACGGCCAGTCGCGACTCATCGAGACGATGGAGGAGATGGGGGTGGGGACGAAGTCGACCCGCCACAACACCATCGAGAAGCTGTACGACCGGAACTACGTCGAGGGCGACCCGCCCCGGCCGACACAGCTGGCTCGCGCGGTCGTCGAGGCTGCCGAGGAGTTCGCCGACCGCATCGTGAGCGAGGAGATGACCGCGCAGCTGGAGGCGGACATGCGCGCCATCGCCGCCGGCGAGAAGGCGTTCGACGAGGTGACCGAGGAGTCCCGCGAGATGCTCGAGACGGTGTTCGAGGAGCTCCGGGCGTCCCGCGAGGAGGTCGGCGACCACCTGCGGAAGTCGATGAAGGCGGACAAGATCTTGGGTCCGTGTCCGGAGTGTGGCGAGGATCTGCTCGTCCGGAAATCCCGCTACGGCAGCTACTTCGTCGGCTGTGACGGCTACCCCGACTGTGAGTACACGCTGCCGCTGCCCTCCACGGGCAAGCCGCTGATCCTCGACGAGGAGTGCGAGGAGCACGGCCTCAAGAAGGTGAAGATGCTCGCCGGGCGGAAGACGTTCGTCCACGGCTGCCCGCTCTGTAAGGCCGAGGAAGCCGACGAGGAGGCCGACCGCGTCATCGGCGACTGTCCGGAGTGTGGCGAGGAGGAAGGGGGCGAACTGGCGATCAAGCAACTGCGCTCGGGCTCGCGACTCGTCGGCTGTACGCGCTACCCGGACTGTGACTACTCGCTCCCGCTGCCGCGGCGCGGCGAGATCGAGGTGACCGACGAGATCTGCGAGGAGCACGACCTCCCGCATCTGGTCGTCCACGGCGACGACGACGAGCCGTGGGAGCTGGGCTGCCCGATCTGCAACTACCGTGAGTTCCAGGCCCGCGAGGCGGACTCGGAGCTGGAGACCGTCGACGGGATCGGCGAGAAGACCGCCGAGAAGCTGGAAGCCGCCGGGATCGAGGACGTGTCCGGGCTGAAGGAGGCGGACCCGGACGACCTCGCGGAGAGCGTCGACGGCGTCAGTGCGGGGTCGGTGCGGGACTGGCAGGCGAAGGCGGACTGAGCAGCGTTCGGTTTCGACTGCTACGCGTAGACGATCTCGTTCGACAAGTCCCGGTCCACGTTCCGCTCCAGCGCGGCGTGGATACGACGGACCAGTTCGCCGACATCGCGACGGTGCTGAGAGATGAACACGATACCCGAGTGGTCGATATCGAACTCTCCCCCCTCGGCGAGTCGCAGGAAATCATCGTCGAACGTCAGTAGTGTCCACTCCCGGTCGGCCGCGTAGCGGAGGTGTTCACGGTCGGGCCAGCCGAGCGTTCCCTCCGCCGTCGCTGTCGTCACTTCCCACCCGCGGCGGTCGAGTCCGTCCACGACGGGTTGCCAGACGTTCTCGTCGGCGTAAATCACGCCGGCGCCTCGTCGTCACTCCGCGCGTCAGGCGTCGAGTCGAACTCCTCGGGATGGCCGTAGAAGTACGCGAGCGCGGCGTGCACGTCCTGCAGCGTCAGCGCCGGATAGAGGTCGACGATCTCGTCCGGGGAGTAGCCGCTGTACTCGTAGGCGTCGGCGACGTTCTCGACACGGATGCCGGTGCCGCCGATCGTCGGCGCCCCGTCACTGTGGTCGTCGTCGTGGACGATCTCGGTCATACCAGTGAATTGGGCGGTTTCGGACTTAAGCCTCCGGCCCCACCTTCTGACTCCGACCTTTTACTCGTCGGGTGCGCCTGCGGCGCACCACTCCTCGCAAAAGCTCGGCCAAAAGGGGCGCTCGCTCCACTCGCGCTACGCCACGCTCTCCTCGACGATCTCGATCTCCTCGTCGGTCAGCCCGTACAGTTCGTAGACGATCTCGTCGATCAGGTCGTCGGTGCGCTGGATCTTCGCGTCGAGTTCGTCGGCGCGCTCTTTGGTCTCGACGTAGCTCTCCAACCCCGCCGCCATGTCGTCGACGCGCGGGAGCGTCAGCGCACGGGGGCTTGGCCGGATCAGAGAATCTCCTCCAGCACCCGAGTGAGCCGTTCTTCGACCTCCGAGGCCTGCAAAATGCGGATCGACCGCTGTTCGTCCAGATCTGCCGTTTCCGTTCCTTCGAGGTCTTGGATCACCAGAACACCGTTCCAGCCGGAGCCGAACGGCGCGTCGTCGTCGAACACCAGTTCGTCGTCCTGCCGGAGGAAAGCGAGGTACTCCAGCGTCTCCTTGATTCCTGATCGGACCGTTTTGGGATTAGTAGAGTTCTTCACCTCGGTCACGAGGTACTCCCGCCGATCTTCCTTACATATCTCCAACACTATCACGTCAGGGCGGCCCGTCGAGCGTCGGATGTCCGTGTCCGTGAAGTACGACTGCGCCACCGACAGCGTCTCTCGTTGAACGACACCTGCCCGGGAGAGTTCCTCGCGGGAGCGCTCTGACTCCTCTGGCTTGAAGGAGAGATCACGATCCCGCGCAGAACTGTCGTGGTAGAGGTACAGTTCCCTGCTGCCGTGTTCCAGCCGGGCGACCTCCTGAGAACCGGACTCGATCGTCCGTATCGTAAACGATTCTTCGTCCAACGACTCGATGGCCGAGACGTACCGGAACAGGACGTACAGTTCCAACAACGTCTCCTCGTCGTCAGGCGTGATCGTCGTTTGCCGAAGCAGTTCCGCGATGGCTTCCTCGTCGGCCGCGAGACTCTCTCGGTAGCGCCGGAGGAGCCGAGCTGCCTCCCGGTAGATTTCGCTGCGAGCGCTCTCGGCTCGCTGGAGCATGCGGTCGGTCGGTTCGTACTCCGTCGGGTCGCGAATGCGGGAGACGTGGACGTTGCGTTCGAAAACGTTCCGCAGTACGTCGACGAGTTCGGTGCTCTCACTCCAGCGGTCAGTCACCCAGTCGTACTCCCGTTCGAACAGGTGAGAACAGTCGTCGAGCGTCTCGTAGATCAGCGCGAGGAGTCGCTTCAGGACGACGTTTTCGTCCGTGTCGTAATGCTCCGAACGGCTCTCGCAGACGAACAGTGACCGGTCGTGTGGGTTCCGCGAGTAGCGCTCCCGGACGGTTTGGTTCCAGTTGATCCGCCCGTCGACCTGCCCACGAGACGTGTTCGAGACGCTCTCGGTCTCCGTCCGGATGCTGCGGAGCCGTCGCGGGAGTCGCTCGACGAACGCCACCACGTCCGGCCGGAGCACGAAGTGCAGGCGGATCAGGCTCTCGTAGTCGTCGAACCGACTGTCCAGCGCGTCGGGGCGGAGCTCTTCAACGACTTCCTGTTCGGGAAACGAGCCACGCATCACGTACGCGAGCACGTCCTGCGAGAGCCCCTCGATCAGTTCCTCGCGCCTCATTGCCCGTCAGCGAGTCGAACCTGCAGAATGTCCCGGGCGAGCGCGGTGAGACGGTCGCCGTCGAGACAATCGAGGCTGGTGAGTTCTGAGACGATTGCTTCCCGTCGTGCGACACCCTCTAACTGCGGGAAGACGTAGTCAGCGACTGCCTGAGTGAGCGCCGCCTGCCGGGACAGACCGGAATGAGTGACGTGGGAAAGCATGTCCTTCACGATCGCCGGTCCCAGCTTCCGTTCCTCGATAGTTGTGTTCGCGATCCGCCACACGTTCCCCACGTCGGTCATCAGGTCGGCATCGGTGTCGATACCCCAACCGGCCGCGTACTCGGCGACGAGTGCACCGGGATCGTCCTCTGGGATCTCGGGGGCGTCGACGTGGATGAACGCGAATCGACGCATGAACGCGTAAGACATCTCGTAGAGCGCGGTCTTGTCGTAGCTGTTCATCGTCGCGAACAGCCGCCAGGATTCGGGCATGACGTACTGGTTCGGTTGGAGTTCGCCGTCGAACTCGTCGCCGGGGAGGATCTCGATCTCCTCGCCGTCGCGGGTGAAGGGGAGTTGGACACCCTGCTCCGAGAGCAGCGTGAACAGTTGGCCGAACGATTTGTCGATGTCGGCACGGTTGATCTCGTCGATGACGAGGGGTTCGTTCCGCTGAACGTCGTCGCGCTTGAACCGTCTGAGCACCTGGCCGGCAACGAACGAGAGGTCCCCCTCGCCGTCTTCCTCGGGCATGTAGCCGCCGACCGTCTCGAAGGTGGACCAGTCGGCCGTCGCGGTCGTCATCTCGTGGCCGGAGTACACCTCGTTGTGGGTCACGGCGAGATGTCGGGAGACGCGGCGCGCGATTTCGGTCTTCCCGGTTCCCGGCGGGCCAGTGAAGACGATGTGCTTGCCGGCGTTGAGTGCGGCGTTCACCTGATCGACGATCGCTCCCGCCTGCCCGCCCGGGAAGTGGAGATCGTCAAGCGTCGATACCGGCACGTCGACCGATGGGACAGCCCGAACGTCGACATCTGGTGGCCGAGGTTCGTCGTCGCCGTAGACGAACGCCTCGACAGAGCCCCATCGACCACGGACACCGCCGATCCCCATCTCGTTGAGCGGACTGAACCCCATCGTGTGCTCGATCTCGTAGCCAGCCAAATCGTGGATCTCTGCGGAATCGACGCCCAGTTCGACCGGTTCATCCAGATAGATGATGCAGACCCACGGCTGGCCCTCTCCGTGGTTCGGCCAGATCTCACGGCCCAGTTCTTCGTTGCGCTCAGTACCGAGAACCTCGGCGGCGTAGGGGTACTGACCGTCGCGGTAGAAGATGAGGAAATCACCGGCCTCGACCTTCCGCCACGAGCCTTCGACCGATGCCTTGGTTCCCCAGAGCCGGACAGTCCCACTCAGTTCTCGGACGGTCGATGCGTCGATACCGTCGGCGTCGACGCCCGATCGAACCGTCCGATCGAAGTTCGCCTGTGCCTCCGCACTCCCGAACGGCGCGCGGTAGATCGCCGGCCCGTCGTAGCCCATTACCCACGCCTCCCGGTGGAGGGCACAAAAACCCACACGCTGACACGCCCGCCCCGACATTCAGGTAGGAAGACGGGGGCAGAGCCCACGAACGATGCAGATGGTGAAACACGAGTCGGCGACGTGTCCGTCCTGTCGCTCGCCGCTGTGGTTCGGAACGAAATCCGAGGGAAGCGGCTGGGCAGTCTACTACGAGTGCACGTCGTGTGGCTTCGAGCAGCGAGTCGGACGAATCGCGATGAGCGAAGCCGAGACGCGGGATACGGTGTGGGAGCGAGCCGAGAAAATGGGCCAACAGTTCTGAGCTCTACACCGCCGCCTGCTGCTGCAACCGACCCCAGACCGCGTTCGACAGCAGCGCGAACACCACGCCCTCCATCGCCAGCAGCGGCAACAGGAGGAAGAACGTGAACATCGACGGCCCCGTGAACATGAACGAGAGCACCGAGTCGGCGCCGTAGCCGAGCGTGATCGACAGCGCGATCCCGTAGACGCCGACGGCGGCGACGACCGCCGCCGCGCCGCCGACGCTGGCCATGAAGCCTTCCTTCATTAGCGGTGCATATTCGTCGGCCAGCACGCCCGTCACGAGACCGCCGGGGATCCCCGCGGTCAGCAACAGCCTCGACACCTGTCCGAGGGTGTTGAGCGCCTCGATGATCGACGACGTGCCCGACGCGTGGGTCAGGAGCACGGCACCGATCCAGAGAGCAGTCGTCGCGCCGCCGGCGAGGACGGCTCGGGAGGGTCGTCGCATACCTGTTTCTCTGCCGGCACGTAGATAAGCGAACTGGTCGCACACCACACCGTATCAACTGCGACCGGCGCGGTCCGCGCAGTTTTTACCCGCGGACCGAAGACTCGCACCCCATGACCGGCCCGTGGGCACAGTGGGACCACGTCCTGAAGGTGGACCCCGACAAGGAACTGCTGGACGACGAGACGTTCGACGACGTCGCCGCGACGGGCACCGACGCCCTCGAGATCGGCGGCACGATGGACGTGACGAGCGAGAAGATGGCGCGGGTCGTCGACGCCTGCGCGGCCCACGACGTGCCGATCTATCAGGAGCCCTCGAACCCCGGGGTCGTGATCGACCACGAGGCCCTCGACGGCTACCTCGTCCCGACGGTGCTCAATGCGGGCGATCCGTTCTGGATCACCGGCGCCCACAAGGAGTGGGCCCGCATCGACGACGATCTGGACTGGGCGAACACCCACACCGAGGCGTACGTCGTGCTGAACCCCGACGCCGCCGTCGCCGAGTACACCGAGGCCGACTGCGAGCTGACTGCCGAGGACGTGGCCGCCTACGCCGGCGTCGCCGAGCGCATGTTCGGCCAGGATATCGTCTACCTGGAGTACTCCGGCACGTACGGCGACCCCGATACCGTCGCCGTCGCAGCCGACGAAGTCGACGACGCGACGCTGTTCTACGGCGGCGGCATCCACGACTACGAGAGCGCCCGCGAGATGGGCCAACACGCCGACACCGTCGTCGTCGGCGACCTGCTCCACGACGAGGGCGTCGACGCCGTCGCCGAGACCGTCGACGGCGCGAAAGACGCCTAAACGACCCACTCCGACACCGAGAGCCGCGAGCGCTCGCCGTCGAAGGCGACGTACCAGTCGTTCTGGAACGGCTCGGGCAGTTTCTCCTCGCCGTCCAGTCGATCCCGCAGCGCTGTGAGCGCGTCCGAGCCCGGCAGACACTCCTCGTAGCTCCCCTCCCCTCGAGCGCTCCGGAGGATCTCCCGTTGCGCTTCGGGCGCATCGGCGAGATCCACGAGGTACGTGTCGGCCAGAAACGTCCGGAACGACGCTGCGCTGTCGGCGACCTGCTCGGCCGCGAACGCGTACGTGACGCGCTCGGTCGTGCCCGTCTGCTCGCCCGCGACCTCGACACGGACTGTCCGGTCTTCCCACTCGACCCACGTGGTGGCGCCGATGAGTCGGGACTCCTCGTTGCCGTCGGGGTACGGCGCGGGGTACTTGCCGACCGAAAATCCCTCCGGGAACTGGCCCTCCTCCTCCGTGGGCATCGCCAGTGTGAACGCGCGGCGGTCGTTCTCGGGCAGGTCGGCGAACTGGACGACCTCGGTCCCGGCGGGCGGGGACTGGCCCTGCTCCCACTCGGCGCCGAACTCGAACGCCGGCACGGTGACCGACTCGACGGTCTCGCGGGTGATCCGGTAGAAGCCGCCGTCGTGGGAGAACAGCGTCGGCTCGCGGAACGGCAGCTCCGCGTAGGTCGTCCGGCGCGTGCCGTCGTTCTCGACGGTTTCGGCGCCGACAGTTCGTTCCTGATCGCGGATCCGCTCCTCGAGTGCGGGAACCGGGTCGAACGGTTCGGCGTCGACGTAGACGCCGTTGGTACAGCCGTCGTTGCCGATGCCGCCGAGACAGCCGCCGGCGAGGAGCGAGGCCGCTATCGAGAGGGCACCGCGTCGGTGGAGGGACACGACCGGACGGTCTCGAGGCACCGGCATATGTCTTCTGTCGCTCGTGGGGAACGGGCCCATCGTTCTCGCCCGGGATGCAACACGTATCGCCGCCGAGACAGCCGTTTCCCGGGGAACACCGCGTTTAAACACGCGCCGGGCGAACTGTCACCCATGCAAGATCGAACGTACGCGGCGGACGTCGACGCCGGCGAGTCGGCCACCGTGGCCGGCTGGGTCCACGAGATTCGCGACCTCGGCGGCATCGCCTTCCTCATCCTCCGGGACAAAAGCGGCAAGCTCCAGATCAAACTCGAGAAAGACGAGATGGACGACGAGCTGGTCGACACCGGTCTCGGCGTCCACCGCGAGTCGGTGCTCGAAGTCACCGGCGACGTGAAAGCGGAGCCCCGGGCGCCGACGGGGTTCGAACTCGTCCCCGAGTCGATCGAGGTCGTCGCCGAGGCCGACGCCGAACTCCCGCTCGACCCCTCCGGGAAAGTCGACGCCGAACTCCCGACCCGGCTCGACAACCGCACGCTCGACCTCCGCAAGCCCGAGGTCAAGGCGATCTTCGAGATCCGCGCGGAGATCATGCGCGCGGCCCGGGAGACGTTCCGCGACTTGAACGCCACGGAGATCAACACGCCGAAGATCGTCGCCACCGGCACCGAAGGCGGCACGGAGCTGTTCCCGATCACTTACTTCGGCGAGGAGGCGTTCATGAACCAGAGCCCGCAGCTGTTCAAGCAGTTGATGGCCGGCTCCGGCCTCGAAACCGTTTTCGAGATCGGCCCGATCTTCCGCGCCGAAGAGCACAACACGCCGCGACACCTCAACGAGGCGACCTCGATCGACTTCGAGTCGGCCTTCGCCGACCACCACGAGGCGATGGACGCCGCCGAGGCGATCGTCGTCGCCGTCTACGAGGCCGTCGCCGAGAACTGCGAGGAACAGCTCGACCTGCTCGGCTACGACGACTTCGACGTGCCCGAGGGCGACTTCCCGCGGCTGAGCTACGAGGAAGCGATCGAGCGCATCAACGCCACGGGCGAACTCGACGAGCAGCTCGTGTTCGGCGACGACCTCTCGACGGAGGCCGAGCGCGCGCTCGGCGAGGACGTGGGGACGTTCTACTTCATCACCGGCTGGCCCAGCGAGATCAAGCCGTTCTACATCAAGGACCAGGACGACGACGAGACGCTCTCGACGGGGTTCGACATGATGCACCCCCGGATGGAGCTCGTCTCGGGCGGCCAGCGTGAACACCGCCACGACAAGCTGGTCGACGGGTTCGAACAGCAGGGGCTCGACCCCGAGCAGTTCGAGTACTACACGAAGATGTTCAAGTACGGCATGCCGCCCCACGCCGGCTGGGGGATGGGTGGCGAGCGCCTCGTGATGACGATGCTCGGCCTGGAGAACATCCGTGAGGCCGTCCTCTTCCCGCGAGATCGCCAGCGTCTGAGTCCGTAGGACGAAGACCTGGCGAGACGCGAGACGGAGTCTCGCGGAATCGCCAACGTCTGAGTCCCTGACGACGGAGCCGTTCGCGTTCCCGTCGAACCGCGTTTTGCCGATCCGTCGCCGACGCTCACGGATCGGCGAGAGCAACGAAAACTCGATCGCGAGTCGCTACTCCACGTCGGTGGCGGCGTCGTCGGTGGGCTCCTCCTCGGCGTCGTCCTCGGCGTAGTACTCCTCGGTCACCGTCACCCGGGCGCGCTTGATCCGGGTGGTGTCGACCTGTTCGACGCGGATCCGGATCCCGTCGTACTCGATCGTCTCGCCCTCCTCGACGAGGCGGCCGGCGCGGTTGAAGATGAAGCCCGCGAGCGTCTCGAACTCCTCGCCCTCGGGGAGATCGAGGTCGAGTGCCTCGTTCACCTCGTCGATGTTGACCTCGCCGCGGACCAGCGCGGTGTTGTCGTCGACGAACTCGATGGCCTGCTCCTCGTCGCCTTCGAGGATGTCGCCGACGATCTCCTCAACCATGTCCTCCATCGTGATCAGCCCCTCCGTGGTACCGAACTCGTCGATGACGATCACCATCCGGAGGCGGTTCTCCTGGATCTCTTCCAGCAGTTCGTCGACGTTCTTGGACTCGGGGACGTGCAGCGTCGGCTGCACCAGATCGTCGAGCGTCGGTTCGCCCTCGCCGTAGTGGGCCGCCCGCACCAGGTCGCGGATGTTCACGACGCCGATGATGTTGTCGAGGTTCCCCTCGTAGACGGGGACGCGCTCGTGGTCGGACTGGACACACTCCTCGATGGCCTCCTCGACGGTGGCGTCTTTCGGCACGGCGGTCATGTCGAGTCGGGGCGTCATGACCTCCTTGGCGATGGTCTGGTTGAACCGAAAGATGCGTTGGAGCATCTCGCGCTCCTCCTCGTCGATGACGCCCTCGCGCTCCCCGGTCCGGATCATGTTCTGAATCTCGTCGCGGGTGACGTAGGAGTCCTCGATGGCGGAACCGCCGCCGGTGACCCGGTTGATCACCTGCGTGAGGTAGTCGAAGATGACGATCAGCGGGAGCAGCAGGCGCTCGGCCCACTTCAGCGGGCGGGCGATCCGCAGCGACCACGACTCGGTGTGCTCGACGGCGTAGGACTTCGGCGCGCTCTCGCCGAACAGCAGCACGACCGTCGTGATGCCGAACGTCGCCGCCAGCACCGCCCGTCCCTCGGTCATGTAGAAGCCGAACAGCCACGTGGCGATCGAGGACATCGCGACGTTCGCGATGTTGTTGCCGACGAGGATGGTCACCAGTAGCCGGTGGGGGTCGTCGAGGAGGTTCTGCACCAACGAGGCCCCGGGGACGCCGTCCTCGACCAACGACTCGACGCGGTGGCTCTCGAGGCCGAACATGGCGATCTCCGACGAGGAGAAGAAGGCGGAGAGCCCGATGAGGACGATCAGGATGCCGACACCGAACGCGAGTGTCGTCGGGGATGCGCCCCCGGTAGACGTCTGCAGAACGCTCCTGCTAAGAGCGGGAATGACCGTGGGAAGCAAGCCCATTTCCCGTCGGCATTCACGGTCGTTCGAATTAAGCGTTCCCCTCCCGGCCGATATCGAGCGATACCGATCCGTCTATCGGTGCCGACGGGCCGTGTCGTCGCCGACGACTTTACGCGCGCCGCGCCGCAACCCGCCGCTATGTCCGAGGAACCGCCGATCACACTCTATCGGCTGCAGGCCTGCCCGTTCTGTGAACGGGTGGTGCGAATGCTCGACGAGTACGGGATCGACTACCGCTCCCGGTTCGTCGAGCCGATGCACTCCGACCGGAACGTCGTCAAGCGGCTCAGTGGCAAGCGCTCGGTGCCGGCGCTCGTCGACGGGAACACCGGGGTCACGATGTCGGAGTCGGGCAATATCGTCGAGTACCTCGAGAAGACGTACGGAGGTGAGGCCTGATGGAGTTCGACGTCGTCGACCTCCCCGACGCCGACCACCCCGAGGTCGGCGACACCGCGCCCGACTTCACCCGCCCGCTGGTGAACGAGGAGTACTGGGAGGACCGCTCGCTCTCGTCGCTGACCGCAGACGGCCCCGTCCTGCTCGTCGCCCACCCCATGGACGGCGGGTTCCCGGCCACGTACGTCTGGAGAGAGATCGACGACCGCGAGTGGACCGACGAGGTCGACGTGGTCGGGCTCTCCATCTCGACGCCGTACGAGCACGGCAGCCTGCTCGACGAGCACGGGCGCGACGCGCAGCTGTTCTCCGATCCCGGCGCCGGCGTCGCCGAACTGTACGGGATCGAGCACGACCTCGACGGCATGACCGGCATCGTCGAGCACCGGCCGGCGATGTTCCTGCTCGCCGAGGACCGCACCGTCGAGTACGCGTGGGTCGCCAGCGAGTGGCCCGATTTCGCCGACTACGACGCCGTCGAGGCGGCGATCGAGGCGCTGTAGCCGGCGACGCCACGGTCGACCGGTCGTCTTTTTCGCGCCGGTCTCCGAGAGTGGGTATGCGCGATCACCTGATCCAAGCCACCAGCATGCTCGCGATGGGCGAACTGGTGGTGTACCCGACCGACACCGTCTACGGGCTCGGCGCCGACGCGATCGCCGCCGACGCCGTCGAACGGGTGTACGAGCTGAAGGGCCGGTCCCGGGACGACCCGCTCTCGATGGCGGTACCCGACGTGGACGCCGCGCTCGAACACGTCACCGCGACCGAGCGCGAGGAGGCGTTCATGCGGGCGTTCCTCCCCGGCCCGGTGACGGTCGTCCTCGAGCGGCAGTCCCACGTGCCGGACGCACTCACCGCCGGAAACGATCGTGTCGGCATCCGGATCCCGGACCACGATCTCGCACTCGACATGCTCGAAGAGTTCGCGCCAGTGACCGCCACCAGCGCGAACCGCAGCGGCGAGGCGAACGCCACCCACCCCGACGACCTCGACGACGCGATCCGCGAGGGGGTCGGCGCCGTCGTCGACGGCGGCGAGCTCGCGGGCGGCGAGAGCACGGTCGTCGACCCCGGCGCCGACGAGATTCACCGACGCGGCCGGCAGACCGACGAAGTCGAAGCGTGGCTCGACGACCACTAACGACCGAGTAGCGAGCGCAGCGACCGGGTTTTCACCCCGCAGTCCGCGCGGTACTCACAGGACTCGCACTTGGCGTCGTCGTCGAGCCGCGGCGGCGGGTCGGCCAGGCGCCGGACCGTCCGGAGCAGCTCCCGGTAGCGGGCCGTCTTCCGGGTGGTCAGCCGGACTGGTCGCACGACGCCGACCGCGGGGTACTCCACGAGCGCACGCGGGATCTCGCGCTCACGCTCCCACGCGAGCGCCTTCGCCAGCGCGACCGCGCGGACCGACTGGGGCTCCCAAACGCCCTCCGGCGGCGGGACGCCACCGGAGACGAGCACCGGGGTCGGCGGCTCGCTCCCGTCGCCGGCGAGGAGTTTGTGCGCGACGCCGCGGCAGTCCTGGCCAGTCAGCGTGGCGTCGCGTGTGGCCGGGTCGACGAGGCGCCCCCAGCGCTCGCCGGCCGCCAGCGCGTCGAGGTTCCCGCGGTACTCCTCGGGTGGAACGGCGATCGGGCAGTCGCCGAGCTGGTCGTCGCTCGCCTCACGGAGTTCGGGGTACTGGAACGCGAGCTCCCGACGCGCTTGGACCTCGGCGGGCGGGCCGCGGTCGTCGGCCTGGCGGGCGTAGTAGAGCTGGCGCGGACAGTACGCGGCGCGGCCGAGATCGCTTGCGGCGACGAGAGACACGGGACGGGTGGTCCCGCCATCCTACTTCAAAAACGGGTTACAGCTGTGTGTTCGTCTCGATGTCTTCCGCGGCCTCCTCCAGTCCGGACTCGCGGGCGTCGGCGGCGTGGCTGTCACGGAGGTCGGCGTCGGTCAGCAGTTCGGCGAACTCGTCGGTGAACCGGTGGTTCGCGCGGGTGGCGCGGCGCTCGGCGTCGATCACTCGGGAGTAGCGTTCGACCGTCTCGGCATCGGCGTCGAGCCGATCGGCCCGCTCGTCGAGCGGCACGTCGTCGACGATAAGTTCCCGTAGCTCGTCCATCGGCAGCGGCGCCTCGCGGTCGCGTTCCCGAACGAGGTGGAGATCCAGCCGGGCGCGGAGCACCGACTCCGCGTCGGTATCGAGCGCGTCGGCGATCTCGGCGTCGTCCTCGTCGGCGTAGAACCCCGTCACGACCTGGACCAGCTCGCCGTCGTCAAACCCCGACTGGAACGCGTAGCGCTCGCGCATCCGGCCGACCAGCTCCCGAACCCGCGTCTCGGCCTCCTCGGCCGAGACCGCGTCGCCGAGGTCGCCGCGGTCCTCGGACTGATCCGCCGTGACCGCCTCCTCGCCGGTGGTCTCGACGAACAGGTCCCGGAGCTCCTCGGTTTGTTCGTCCATAGTGCCGGAACGACGGGGTGCGCGTGAATAAGGGTTGGGTAGCCAACGATACTCGATTGTAAACCGCAGCGTTAAGGTAGGTTTACGAAAAGCGTCGGATGTGTCTACCGCAACGGACTCCGTCGATCTCGTCGGCGACGAGGTGGCCGTCAACCTCGTCCGCGCCGCGCTGTTGGCAGCGCTGATGGGCGCGTTCGCGTTCGTCTCGTTCCCCAATCCGCTGAACCCGGCCGTCCCCGTCACCGCGCAGGTGCTGGGCGTGTTCCTCGCCGGTATCTATCTCGGGCCCGCCTGGGGCGGGTTCGCCATGGTGCTGTACGTGCTGGCCGGCGCGCTGGGTGCGCCCGTCTTCTCGGGCGCCAGCGCCGGCCTGGGCGAGATCTTCGGCCCGACCGGTGGCTACCTCGTCTCCTACCCGTTCGCGGCCGTACTGATCGGCGCCGTTGTCCACAGCGTCGACGGCCTCGTCGATCCCGAGGGCGTCTCGGTGGCGCGACTCGTCGGGGCGATGGCCGCGGGGACCGTCGTGATCTACGCGCTCGGCATCGCCGTCTACTGGTACTACCTCGACACGAGCCTCGTCGCCGCGATCGTCGGCGCCGGCCTGGCGTTCGTGCCCGCGGAGGCGGTGAAGATGGCCGCCGCCGTGGGGATCGTGCGCTCTGAGGAGGTCCAGGCGACCTGACGTGCTCGAACTGGACGGTCTGGTCCACGAGTACGACGGTGCCCGCGCCGTCGACGGCGTCTCGCTGACGATCCCGGACGGCGAGTTTCTGGTGCTCTGTGGCCCGAACGGCTCCGGGAAGTCGACGCTCGTCCGGCACCTGAACGGCCTGCTCGAGCCGGACGCTGGCCGGGTGCTCGTGGACGGCACCGACGTGAGCGACGCCCCCGTCGCCGCCCGGACCACCGTCGGGATGGCGTTCCAGGAGCCGCGCGACCAGTTCGTCGCGGCCACCGTCGGCGGCGACGTGCGCTTCGGCCCCGAGAACTTGGGGCTCGATCACGAGGAGATCGATCGCCGGGCGGCGAACGCGCTCTCGGCGGTCGGCCTCGACGGCCGGGAGAGCGACCGCATCGAGACGCTCTCGGGCGGCGAGCGCGAGCGCCTCGCGGTCGCGGGTGCGCTGGCGATGGCGCCGACGTATCTGGTGCTCGACGAGCCGTTCACCGGCCTCGATTCGCCGGCCCGCGAGCGCCTGCTCGCTCGCCTGTGCGACCTCAACGCCGACGGGACGGGGCTGATCGTCGTCACCCACGACCTCCGAGACCTGCTCGACGACGCCGACCGCGTGGTCTGTCTCGCCGACGGCGAGGTGGTCGTCGACGCCACCCCCGGCGACGCGATCGAGAAACTGACCGAGTACGGCGTCCGCGTGCCGGGTCGCTGAGCGATGCTCGGCTACGAACCCGGCGACTCGCTCGCCCACCGACTCGATCCGCGGACGAAGTTGGCCGTCCAACTCGCCTTTGCCGCCGCCGCGTTCGCCCACACCGACCCCCGTGGGCTGGCAGTGCTGACCGGCATCACCGCGCTGGCGCTGGCGAGCGCCCGGCTCTCCCCCATCTCCATTGTCTGGGGCTACCGGTTTCTCCTCCCGCTGCTCGCGGCCGCGGTGCTGTTCGAACTGGTGACGCTCGGGCCGCCGTGGGTCGAGTTCGCGGCGGCCGTCGACCCCCTGCTCGCGAGCTACCGAACGCTGCTCATCGTCGCCGTCGCCGCCGGCTACGTCCGGACCACGTCGGCCCGTGAATCGCGGGCCGCGGTGCAGTGGGCGATTCCCGGGAAACCTGGGCGGCTACTGGGTGCCGGAGTCGGGCTCGTGTTCCGGTTCCTGCCGCTGCTACGCCGCGATCTGGCGGCGATCCGCGACGCCGAGCGGGCGCGGCTGGGCGACGAACGGCCGACGCGGGAACGGCTGCGGACCGTCGGCGCGGCGGGGCTCCGTCGGGCGTTCGCCCGGGCGGATCGGCTCGCGATGGCGCTCTCGGCGCGGTGTTTCTCGTGGAACGCGACGCTGCCGCGGATCCGGTTCCGCGCCGTCGACGTGCCGGCAGTGCTGCTGGCTGTGGGGTTGGGGGCGTCCATGGTCGTCTGACTCGCCCCAAGCAGTCGCTCGCAGTCGGCAGCATTTAGGTGACGGCACCGCAGCACACACGGTATGCTTGCACAGACGCGCGAGACGTTCTGGACGATTTCGCCGACGGGGAAGGCGGCCTTCTACTTCCTCGCGGCGGCCGCGATCCTGGTGTTCGCCGTCGGCGTCTACGAGCGCTTCCAGCGCTACGCACGGGCGAAAGCGGACCCGTTCCCGCGGCTGGACGATCTGCCGGGCCGCGTCGTCGACGCCGCCACCACGGTGCTCTCGAACCGGAACCAGTTCGACCGCGACCTGTACGCGGGCGTGATGCACTCCTTCATCCTCTGGGGGTTCCTGACGCTGCTGATCGGGACCACCATCCTCGGGTTCGAGATGGACGTGTACCGGGTCGTCACGGGGACGTCGTTCTTCCAGGGCGACTTCTACCTCGCGTACTCGCTGGTGATGGACGCGATGGGGCTGCTGTTCGTCGTCGGCGTCGGGATGGCGATCTACAAGCGCTACAGCAAGCGCGAGGGGCGCCTCTGGGGGAGACACACGAGCCTGGAGGACGACGCGTTCGTCTGGACGCTGTTCGCGCTGGGCGTCGGCGGCTACCTGCTCGAAGGTCTGCGCATCCGGGCAACCGGGTTCCCTGACTTCGAGACCGTGAGTTTCGTCGGCTACTTCGCCGGGATAGTGATCGAGGCGGCCGGCATCGACGCCGCCGGCGCCGAAGCGCTCTACTGGCTTGGCTGGTGGTCCCACTCGCTGATCGCGTTCGGCTTCGTCGCGTTCGTCCCCTACGCCAAGCCGTTCCACATGATCTCCAGCTTCGCGAACGTCGTCGTCAGCGACGACAACGCCGGCGCTCGCCTCCCCTCCGTCCCGGCTGATCTCGACGCCGACACTGGCGCCGAGTCGATCGACTCCTTCACCTGGAGCGAGACGCTGGACCAGGACGCTTGCACGAAATGCGGCCGCTGTTCCTCGGTCTGTCCGGCCAACGCCTCCGGCCGGAACCTCGATCCGCGTGATGTGATCCTCGACCTCAAGAGCTACCGCGAGGCGGTCGACGCCGGCGGCGAGGAGGTCGACATCATCGCCGACGGCGGCGAGTCGGTCATCGCGAGCGAGACCATGGAGTCCTGTCTCTCCTGTATGGCCTGCATGGACGCTTGCCCGGTCGACATCGAGCATCTGACGAGCTTCACGAAGATGAACCGCCAGCTCGTCGACACCGGCCAGGTGAACAGCGAGATGCAGGACGTGTTCCAGGACGTGATGCAGAAGGGGAACACCTTTGGCAACCCCAACCGAAAGCGCGGCGACTGGTCCGACGACCTCGAGTTCGACGTGACCGACGCCCGCGAGGAGGAAGTCGACTACCTCTGGTACGTCGGCGACTACCCGAGCTTCGACGACCGGAACAAGAAGGTCGCCCGGGCGCTGGCCCGGGTGTTCGAGGCCGCCGACGTGAGCTACGGGATCCTGTTCGACGACGAGAAGTACGACGGCAACGACATCCGCCGAACCGGCGAGGAGTTCCTCTACATGGAGCTGGCGGGCCACCACGTCGAGACGTTCGACGAGGTGGAGTTCGATCACATCGTCTGTACCGACCCTCACTCGTTCAACACGATCAAGAACGAGTACCCCGAGCTCGACTTCGCGGAGTTCGCCGACGACCCCGTGATGCCGTTCGAGTACGACGAGGAGTGGAACGCCGACGGCGAGATCGGCGTGTTCCACTGGACGCAGGTCGTGGCCGATCTCGTCGACGCCGGCCGACTCGACCTCTCGGGCACCGATCTGGACTACACGGTCACCTACCACGACCCCTGTCACCTCGGGCGGTACAACGGCGAGTACGAGGCGCCCCGACAGCTCATCGAGGCGACGGGCTGTGAGCTCCACGAGATGCCCCGCAGCCGCGACGACTCGTTCTGCTGTGGCGGCGGCGGCGGTGGGCTCTGGATGGAGTTCGACGACGAGCCCAAGCCGAGCGAGGAGCGCCTCCGCGAAGGCGTCGAGGACACGGCGGCCGGCAGCGAGATCGAGAAGTTCGTCGTCGCCTGCCCGATGTGTACGACGATGTTCGAGGACGGCCGCAAAACCGGCGGCTTCGAGGACGACCTCGAGATCGTCGACGTGGCCGAACTGCTGGAGGAGGCGCTCGACTCCCAGGGCGCGCTGGCGTCGGTCGGCGCCGACGACGGCACCACGGCCGCGAGCGCGGACTGATGGGCTACACGCCGCCGGACACCGTCTTCGGCGTCGACTTCAGCGGCGCGAAGGAGGCCGGAAACAGCATCTGGATCGCGGAGATCGACGGCGGCGACGAGCCCGAACTGGTCGACTGTGCGCCGGTGGCCGAGTGGTTCGACGTGGCCGCCGAGCGCGCGAGTGCCCACCGTGCGCTGACCCGGCAGTTCGCCAGCCTCGACAGCACTGCCGCGGTGGCGCTCGACTTCCCGTTCGCGCTGCCGTCGTCGGTGGTCGATCCAGCGGATTGGGAGTCGTTCGTTCGCGAGTTCCCGAGCCTGTTTAGCAGTCCCGCCGATCTCCAGCGGCGCTGTCAGTCCCGTGCCGAACTGACTGACGACGATCGCGTCCAGCACGTGCGGGCGACCGAAGAGGCCGTCGGCGCGCTCTCGCCGTACAACCGCCGGCTCCGGAGTCAGACGTTCTACGGAATTCGCGACGTACTCCGGCCGCTGGTGCTCGCCGACGCGGTCCGGGTGGCCCCGATGCAGAGCCTCGCCCCGGCGAAACCGACGCTGTTGGAGACGTACCCGGCGGCGGCGCTGGACAGCCTCGACGGGGAGACCCACCGCGCCGGCTACAAGGAGACGAGCGAGGCGGGGCGAAAGCGCCGGAAAGCGAACCTCGACGCGCTCAGTCGCGAGAGCGAACTGACGGTCCCCGAGCCCGTGCGCGGTCGTCTCCTGGCCGACGCCGGCGGCGACGGCCTGGATGCCGTGCTCGCGGCGTTCGCCGGCTGGCGCAACACCGTCGATCCGGCGAACCTCGATATCGACGACAGCGAGTACCGCGAAGAAGGGTATATCTACGTGTGACCGGAGACGGTTTCGACGGCAGCCGGTCGTCGACGCCGCAACGATCCCGCCGTGCGACTGGATGGGGCCTCAGTTACGGGGGATCGATTGATCGGCCTCGGAACGGTCACGGCATCATCGGGTGATCATCTAGCAGGGACATGACTCGGGCTTCTGCCTTTCGCAGGTGGTCGGCGGCAGTGCTTTTCGAACAGTCTACTTCGTCGGCGATCTCTCGAACCGTGGTTTGTCGAGGCGTTTCGTAGTAGCCCCGCTCACGTGCGACGTCGAGCACCTCTCTCTGCCGGGCAGTGAGCGCAGACGCTCGTGACTCCCGGTACGCGTCGTACTCTCCGAGGCGACTGACGGAGACAGAAAGCTCGTCGGGAAGGTCGGCGACGAGGCTCTGGAGCGCGTCTTGGTTCCCGGCGACCTCGATGGTCACCTCACCGTCACTACCGTACTCGATCGGTGGGACGAGAAGCAGGTCGGTCCCGTCGAGGAGTGCCCGAAGCTGACTGGCGAAACCTCGTGCCTCCTCCCGAATGTAGACGTTAAAACTTCGGTCATCAACCGGCGTTACGCTGTATTCCGAAATCGTGTCCACGGCGTCGAGTCTCGTAACGTACTCCTCGCGTCGTCCATCGGCGGTCCCGACGACGTGCAGCAAGGCAGCAACGTAGTCGGGGTTCGAGAAGTTCCAGTGTCGGAGGTACGCGCGGCGAATCGAGGGGTTCTCGACGAGAAACTGATGCATCGGATGTCTCAGCCCGGCAGGGGGCTGAATGCGCAGTTGGAGATACCGCATTGTCGCTGGCTATGGTGTGATTTGTATTAAAAAACCGGACGTGTCCGACAGTGTACTTGTCCGGAGTAGGCCCCAAATAGCCGTTGTCGAGACCACACAACGACAGAAGCTGTTTTTGAGAACCTTATGAATTCAGCACGGAAACTGATCCGGCAAGTGAAGAACGGTGAGACAGATACGCGTGTCCGAGCGACGTGGCGCGGAGTTGTCCCCTGGGCAGTCGGGTTCGGTGCCCAAGTCCTCACGATGGCTGTCGCGTTGCTCGCCGTTCGTCGCGTGTTCGATCTGTCCGAAGTCGGGGGCAGGACGGCAGTGGTACTCCAGATCGGGCTTCTGGGAGCCGCCTCGGCTCTCGGGCTACTAACCGCGATCACGATCGGGAAGTGGCTGGACGCCCGGTCGCTTTCGGGGTACGGCGTCGACGTATCGGGAAGGGAAGTGGCGGATTGGGCGGCCGGGACCGTTATTGGCGGGCTCACGTACGCCGTTCCGACACTCGTGTTCAGCAAACTCGGGGGCGCCGAAGTAACCGCCGCGTTCACGACGCCGATCGAGGACACGAGCGTCGTCGCAGTCGTGATCGTCGTCGCCATCGCCTCCTTCGGTCTCCAAACCGCGTTCGAAGAGTTCGCTTTCCGGGGGGTAATGTTCAAGAACTTCGTCGAAGGAATCGCCGCACGGGGTTGCTCTCATAGCTGGGCTGTTCTCATCTCGTTACTGGCTAGTTCGCTGCTGTTCGGCGTGAGTCATGTTATTACGCAAGGCGGAGGGGGTGCGGAGGGACGAAGTGTTCAGTTAGTCATCACCAGTGCGCTACTCGGCGTCCTGTGGGGCGGGGCGTACGTCCTCACCGGCCGGTTGTCGATCCCGTTCGGCCTCCATTTCGGCCATAACCTCTGGGCGGCTGTGGTACTGCAGCCAACAGAAGTAGGGCTCGAACTGCCTGCCCTCGGGCAGGTGGCGTACTCGGTAGGACGGTACGAGTTGGCCGTGAGTAAGCTGATCGTCGGCGCCGTCTGTGTGTTGGTTTGGCTCTACGGCACCCGAGACGAACTCACGATCGAACTAAAAGCACATCGGGTATCGAGTTCCGACTGACACCGGACGGGAGCGTTCGGAGTCGTGTGAGCCCAAAGCGCCCGCCGCAGGGGGCTGGTGCGGGCAAGGGCACCGCACAGCCCGCACCACACGCGTTTTACCCCTCGGCCGACAAGCCGAAGTATGACCGACCCCGGTTCGCTCTCCGTCACGATCGTCGACGGCTACGTCGACGAGCCGGCCCACTTCGGGGTCCCGCCGTACATCTCAACCTACCCCCGATTCACCGCCGGGGCGCTCGTCGACGCCGGCGTCCCCCGCGAGGGGATCACGTACCACACGATCGACGAACTACGGGACGACCGGATGAAGTGGGGCGACGTGTCGACGGCCGACCTGTTCATCTACGTCGGCGGGATGACCGTCCCCGGGAAGTACGTCGGCGGCACGCCCGCCGAACCGGACGAGGTGAAGGAGCTGGCGTGGACCGCGAAGGGGACCACGCTGCTCGGTGGCCCCGTCCGCTTCGGCGTCGGCGACGAGAACGCCGGCGCACAGGAGATGGAGCGCAAGGACCTCGACTACGAGTTCGTCGCGAAAGGCGACATCGAGGCCGCCGCCTACGACCTCGTCGACTCCGGGCTGGAGGGGTTCAACAACCGGATGCGCGACAACGACGAGCTCGACCGCTGGGCCTCGAAGGGCGCGTTCGTCGTCGAACAGCACCCCAACCACCCCGACTACCTGATCGCGGAGATGGAGACCTCCCGGGGCTGTGCCTACCGCTGCTCGTTCTGTACCGAACCGCTGTACGGCAACCCCGCGTTCCGCACGCCCGACTCCGTCGTCGACGAGGTGGATCGACTCTCGAACCACGGCGTCGAACATTTCCGCCTCGGCCGGCAGGCCGACATCCTCGCCTTCGGCGGCGACGGCGAGGCGCCGAACCCCGAGGCGATTCGGGACCTCTACGGCGGCATCCGCGACGTCGCGCCGGACCTGCAGACGCTGCATCTCGACAACATGAACCCCGTGACGATCACGGACTACCCGGAGGCGTCGCGGGAGGCCATCGAGATCATCGCCGAGCACAACACGCCCGGCGACACCGCCGCGTTCGGCCTGGAGTCGGCGGACCCGGTCGTCCAGGAGCAGAACAACCTGCTCGTCACGGCCGACGAGTGCTTGGAGGCCGTCCGCATCGTGAACGAGGCCGGCGGCTGGCGGCCCGCAGAGAACCGCCTCCCCAAACTGCTGCCGGGCATCAACCTCGTCCACGGGCTGGCGGGCGAGCGCCCGGAGACGTACGACCACAACCGCCGGTTCCTGCGGCAGGTGTACGACGAGGGGCTGATGCTCCGCCGGATCAACATCCGGCAGGTGATGGCGTTCGCCGGCACGGAGATGGGCGACACGGGCGCCGACATCGCCAAGGAGCACAGAGAGCAGTTCCAAGCGTACAAACGCGAGGTCCGCGAGCAGGTGGACAACCCGATGCTCCAGCGCGTCGTCCCGCCCGGGACGGTGCTGCCGGACGTACATCTCGAGTACCACGAGGACGGCAAGACGTTCGGCCGCCAGCTCGGCACCTACCCGCTGCTGGTGGGGATCCCGGGCGAGCGCGAACTCGGCCGGGCCATCGACGTGGCGATCGTCGACCACGGCTACCGCTCCGTGACGGGCGTCCCCTATCCGCTCGACGTGAACGCGGCGTCGATGGACGAGCTCGCGACGATCCCGGGCGTCAGCGACGGCCGTGCGGGCGACATCGTCGTCTCGCGCCCCTACGACTCCGTCGAGGAGGCCGGCGACGCCGCGGACGTGGACCTCTCGCTGTTCGCGACCGCGGGCGACGCCGACATGGACGTGACCCGAACGTTCGAGCCCGGGAGCCGCGCGGACTGATGACCGAGCAGCTTCCTGTCGAGCGTGTCGCCGTGCGGGTCGAGAGCCGCGCACCGACCGGGGCGACCAACGCCTACGTCGTCGGCGACGCGCCGGCGCTGCTCGTCGACCCCGCGGGGCGCACGGACCGCCTCGACTCGCTCGTCGCCGAGCGCGAGATCGCCGCCATCGCGGTCACGCACACCCACCCGGATCACGTCGGCGCCGTCGCCGACTACGCCACCGAAACCGGGGCGAGCCTGCTGGCACGGCGACCGGCGCGGTTCGCGGCAGAAACCGGCGTCGAGCCCGACCGACAGATCACCGAGGGCAGCGCGATCGACACCGACGCGGGCACGGTGAGGGTGCTCGACACGCCGGGTCACGCCGTCGACCACGTCGCCTTCGAACTGGACGGCGCCGTGCTCTGTGGCGATCTCGCAGTCGCCGAGGGGAGCGTCGTCGTCGGCGCGCCGGAGGGCGACCTGCGGGCGTACCTCAGCTCGCTCCGCCGGCTCCGAGCGCGCGCCCCCGACCGACTGCTGCCGGGCCACGGGCCGGCGATGGGCGACGAGCCGACGCCGCGGGCGAGCCTCGACCGGCTGATCGGCCATCGACTCGATCGGGAGGCAGCCGTGCTCGACGCCGTCGACGCCGGCGCGGCCGATCTCGACGCCGTCCTCGACACCACCTACGAGAAGGATCTCTCCGGGGTTCGCGACCTCGCCCGAGCGACCGTTCGGGCCCACCTCGAGAAGCTGGCCGTGGAGGGACGCGTCGACTGGACCCCCGACACGGGCCGGGTCGAGCCGGCCTAACGCCGCCTCGGGCGCCCGACGCCGACGACGTTTTCCCCCGCGGTCACCGATCGCGGGTGTGTCTCTGGAAGACGAGCTCGACCGCGCCCGCAGGCTCGACACGGCCGCTCTCGCCGACGCCATCGAGTCCCTCGGCTTCGAGTGCACGCGGTGTGGCGCCTGCTGTACCCGGGAGGAGACGCCCGACGGCGACACCGAGCCGCATACGGCGACGGTGTTTCCCGACGAGGTTCGGACCCTCCAGCAAGCCGGCGACGCCGACCGTGAGTGGCGCGACGTGGCGCGACCGATGCCGTACGGGCTCTCCGAGGGCGACGACGGCCCCGAGGGGGAGACGTTCGAGTGGGCGCTCCAGACCGACGCCTGCGGCGACTGCGCCTTCTACGAGGAAACGGACGGGCTGGGCGCCTGCACGGTGCACGCGGACCGACCGCTGATCTGTGAGACCTACCCGTTTAGCGTCGCGCTCGACGGCACCGCCGAACCGGCCGGCGAGCCCGTCGACGCCGAGGGGATCGTCCGCGCACACGAGTGTGAGGGGCTGGGCCGGGAGATCAGCCGCGAGGACGCCGAGGAGCTGGCTGTAGCGCTGAAAACGCGCACCGTCCGGGAGCTGGAGGAAGCCATCGCGCTGCGGGACCAGTACGAGCCGGTCGACGCCGACGACGGCGAGGTGGTGGTTCACGACTCCGAGGGCGCGAAACGCGCGGACGGAACCACCATCGAGCGAGCCGAGTGAACGCGAGTTCACTCCCCCGTGAGAGCGGTACACATATTACGGAGGCCCGACTGGTCGTAGTCGAGTCTCAGCTATGGAGATCTCCGACGAACTACTTTGTCTGTTCAGTGCTACTGTCCGCGAAGAAGGCGACCGGTACGTCGTCGAAGTGCCCAAACGCGAGATCGAGCGCGGCTCGCTCGATTCGGGCGACACCTACCGCGTCGCCCTGATCGATGGGGACGGCGACGGCGGCGGCGACGCCGGCGCCGAGACGGCGTCTACCACCCAGCGCACGGGCGGCGAGGGCGAGCCCCAGCCACCAGTCGAGAAAGGCGAAGTGCGCTACGTCGAGGTGGAGGACATCGGCAAACAGGGCGACGGGATCGCGCGCGTCGAGCGGGGGTACGTGATCATCGTCCCCGGCGCCGACGTGGGTGAGCGAGTGAAAATCGAAGTGTCCGAGGTGAAGTCGAACTTCGCCGTCGGGGAGATAATCGAGGAGTAGCTACCCGACCTGGGCGTTCCACCAGGAGACCGAACAGAGCTTCTCGCCCAGCGACGAGCCACCGATCGCCGTGTCCAGCTTCCTGAACTGCCCCGCCATCGCGTCGGGGATCTTTCGGTAGAAGCCGTAGGGGAGCACGAAGTCGTGTTCCGCGTCGGCGAGCTCCAGATCCGCCGAGTGGAGCAGGTCTTCGACCTCGTCGCGGCCGTAGAGATGTGATCCCATCGGCAGCAGTCGGTTGTACAGTACGCGCGTGCTGAAGTCGTTGAACGTGTCGAAAAACACCTGCTCCTTCGAGACGCGAGCCATCTCCGCCATGAACTTCCGCGGCGTGGGTGCGAGGTGGAAAAACCGCATCGCGACCACCGTGTCGAAGTGATCGTCGGGGAAGGGGAGTCGGGCGGCGTCGCCGCGCATGAACTCCACGCGGTCGTCGACGCCGGCCTGTCGGGCCTTCTCGCGACCCTGGGTCAGCATCGCGTCAGAGATATCCAGTCCGACGATGTCCGCCCCGCGTTCGGCCAGCATCACCGTGAACCGGCCGGTCCCGCAGGCGATCTCCAGTACGCTCCGGTCCTCGACGGGTCCCACGGCGTCGAGCACCGCCTGCTTCTCCCGGCGATCGATCAGGCGGCCGCCACGGGAGAACCGCTTGGCGTCGTACTCCTCGGCGACGTCGTCGGCCTGGTACCACTCCTTTCCCTTCACGCTATCGGGAGTCACGTGCCGAACACTAAAACCGTACTGCTTGCCGAACCGCGAGCGGCGGCGGCCGAACTGCGGGTCACTAGACGCGTTCTCGGCGCCGGTAGCAGTAGGCGACGAAAAGCGGCGTGGAGAGCAGCCCCAGCGGGAGAAACTGCGTCGCGACGAGGTGGAGGAGCCCGAGTACGCCGACGGCGTACCGGTTCGGCGACCACCAGCCGCGGTCAGCGAGTGCGCGGGCGTCCATGACCACTGCGACGGCGACGAGGGCGCCGAAGAGGATCGAGAGCCACGAGCCGGCGACGATCAGCAGGAAGGCTGCGATCCCCGCCAGCGCGTCTGCGTCGGAGAACGAACCGGACGACGTGAGGGAGACGAACGCCCACATCCCCCCAGCCGCGGTGACAGAGAGCAGCAGGGGGAGCGGGAACAGGTAGACGCCGTACCGCCAGTCCGTGTCGGAGGAGGAGGGCACGCGGCGAGTGACGACCCATTACTGTAACAACGTTTCGGAGAGCGGTTCGCTCCCGACACCACAGCGCTACCGCTCGTCGCCGGCCCGACCGTCGAGGTACTCGTTCACGAGCGTCGGCACGAGCACGCCGACACCGAGAATCAGCGCTGCGGACTGCCACTGCTGGAGCGTCGTGAGGCTGTTCGCGACGTACAGCGAGGCGATCGCGAGGACGATGCAGACGGCGATGACCGTGTTCTCGCGGGAGACCATAGCTGTCGGATGTCGCGGCGGCGACAAGAAATCACCGTCGACGAACCCGGCGTTAGCCGGAGGTCAGGATCCGCTCGGTCGGGATCTTGATCAACACGCGCGGGCCGGACTCCTCGCCGTGGTGCGGGTACTCCTCGACGTCGAAGTAGCGCTGAGCGAGTTCGTCGATGTGGGCTTTCGCGCCGTCTTCAGTGAGTTCGGCCTCCCCCTGGACCGAGACGTAGCGGTAGGGGTCGTCCGGGTCGTAGACGGAGAGCCCGACCATCGGTTCGCGGCGGACGTTCTTTTCCTTCCGGCGGCCGCGGGCGGTGTTGACGAGCACGTACTCCCGGTCCTCGTGGTCGACCCAGACCGGCGTGACGTGGGGCATCCCGTTGGGCATGATGGTCGCGAGGTGGGCGAACGACTCGGACTCGAAGATGTCGACGTGAGACTCAGGTATCACGTTTCGGGGATGGAACGGGGCCGAAGTAAGCGTTCGCCCCGGCCTGGGCGACCACGTTTTTAAACCTCGGACCGATGAAGGAGGAGTATGGATCTCTCGGTAGTGGTCCCGACGCTCAACGGTCGGGACCGACTCGCGGCCAGCCTCGACTCGCTGGCCTCGCGTGCGCCCGACGCGGAGGTGGTCGTCGTCAACGGCCCCTCCGCCGACGGCACTACCGGGATGGTGCGGGAACGCGCCGACGTGGACGTGCTGGTCGAGGTCGCCGACCGCTGTATCAACGTCGCCCGGAACGCGGGGATCGCCGCCGCCACCGGCGACGCCATCGCCCTGCTGGGGTTCGATCTCCGGATCGCCGAGGGCTGGGCCGACGCCATCCGGGACGGGCTCGCGGCGGCCAACGCGGTTACCGGCCCCGTGAGCCGCGGTGACGACGACAACAGCGACGAACTCGAACGCCGGGAGATCGCGGGCCGAGACGTGCGCTACTTCAACGGCGACAACGTCGCCTTCCGCGCCACGACGCTGCGTGAGACGCTCGATGGGTTCGACGAGTATCTCCGGACCGGCGGCGCCCGTGACGCCGCCCACCGTCTCGCCGGCGCCGGCTACGAGGTCGTGTGGCACGACGAGATGCGGACGAACCGAGAGGCCGACGAACACGCCGGCCCCGGCCCCCACGGACCGGACGAACAACATCGGAACTGGAAGTACCGATCGCTCAGCTACCGGCTGACCAAGAACTACGGCCCGCGACCGACCGTAGCGCGGCGGACGCTCACCCACGCGTTCGGCGACGCCGCCGACGCCGCGCGGGCAGTGCTCCGCGGCGAGGGGAGCCCGTCGGCGTGGTTCGGCAGCGGGCGGGAGGTGATCAGCGGGATCCTCCGGGGCAGTGCCGACGGGCTGGTCGCCCGCGCCCGCGACCGCAGCGACACGCGCAACCCCTCCGGGCTCACCGTCGAGAAACAGCGCGCGGTGGCGACGTACGACCGCCGGGAGTAGCGTCCGACAGCGCGACAAGCGACGCCTCCTGCCCGACGACCTCAGAGATCCGGGAGGAGCCCCGGCACCACCCGCGCGGGGTTTTTCGTGAACGCCCGGCGCATCGCGTCCTCCGACACGTCGAGGGTGAGGATCTCCATGACGCCGACGTTGGGGTGGACCGACGGCGCCCCGCTCCCGAACAGGATCCGGTCGGGGTGTTCGAGCAGGCCCCGCTCCAGAACGTCCCGATCGGGCACGTACGCGGTGTCGAGATAGAGGTCGTCGTGTGTCTCCAGCAGCGAGAGCGCCGCGTTCATGAGGTTCTCCTGCAGCGGATAGCCGCCGAAGGAGGTCAGGACGACCGGGAACCCCCGGCCGAGCAGCGCGTCGGCGACCGCACGGGGCGGGCAGTGCTCGCCGGCGTGGACGAGCACGGGGTCGCCGACGGCGGCGAGTTCGTCGACGACCGCTTCCGTCGGCAGGCCGTCGTGGGCCGGGTCGAGCGTGAACCCGTGGTAGCGGTCGTCGTAGGCGTACTGCTCCACATCGCCGGCAGTGGTGTGGTGTGACTTCTGCCGTTTGACGAGGTTGACCAACGGCCCGACGACCCGGCTCACGTGTCGGGGACCGCTGAGGCGGGCGAACGCCAGCAGCGGCCGATCGACGCTCAGGCGGGCGACCGCGTTGTTCGCCCGGAGGTACCCCTCCCCCTTCGGCGTCCGGCCCGGTGAGGCCGCCGCGCGCTCGACGCCGGCCTGGTGCATCTCCCGCTCCAGTCGCTCGGGAGACACCTGCCGGCCCCGGACCGCGACGGCCTCCTCGTCCGGATCGAGTCGCGTGTGCACGTCGGCGACCCGGAAGCCGTGCTCCAACTCCAGCATCTGTTTGGCTGTCTTTTCGGTGACGCAAAAAGGGATGGGTCGCGCTTCCCCATCCCGTTCGGGGTTCTGAACGCTTAACTGCCGCCCGCTCGGACGTTGCGACCGATGAGCGACCTCCCCGAGGATTTCGACTGCACGATCACCGACTGGGAGTACATCTACGGGCTCTGCCGGGACGTGGCCGAGGAGGTGCGTGACGACGAGTTCGACCCGGACGTCGTCGTTGCCCTGGCCCGCGGGGGCTGGTTCGCGGGGCGGAGCCTCTGTGACTTCTTGGGCCTCGACGATCTCGCGAGCCTGAAAATGGAGCACTACGTCGGCACCGCCGAGAAGGCCGATAGCGCCGAGGTTCGCTACCCGATGCCCGAGGGCAGCGTCGATGGCAAGGACGTGCTGATCATCGACGACATCGCCGACACCGGCGGGTCGATCAAGCGTGCCGACGAGTACGTCCGAGACCGCAACCCCGGGACGGTGCGGACCGCGACGCTGCAGCTGTTGGGCACCTCCGAGTTCGAGCCGGACTACGTCGGCGAGTACCTCTCGGAGTGGACGTGGATGGTGTACCCGTGGAACTTCATCGAGGACATGGTCGATCTGGTCTCCGGCGCGATGGCCCAGGAGGCCGACGGCGAACTGTTCGACGAGGACGACATCCGCGGCCTGCTCTCGAAGCACCACGGCATCAACCGCATCGAGATGGAGATCGCCCAGCCCGACCGGCTGGAGGAGGTGCTCGAGGAGATGGTCCACCGCGGCTACCTCGAACGCGAGGGCGACGCCTGGCGGCTGGTCTCCGAAGACGGCGACGCCTGAACCCCCGAAAACGTCTTTTCGCGCCGCACCCCACCAGTAGCCATGAGCAGGCTTCGCTTCGCGCTGCTGCACGCGGCCCACGGCGACGAGAACACCAGCCGGAACTTCCGGCGTGAACTCGATGCCGACCTCGCAGAGTTCGAGGTGACCGAGGGCGAACTCCCCGCAGATCACGAGTTCGACGGCGTCGTCGTCACTGGCTCGCGCGCCTCGGTCTACTGGGACGAGGCGTGGATCCCGCCGCTGGTCGACTGGGTCGCCGAGGCCCACGAGCAGGAGATCCCGATTCTGGGCGTCTGTTACGGCCACCAGGTGCTCGCGGAAGCGCTGGGCGGTCGCGTGGCGGGGATGGACGGGTTCGAGATCGGCTACAACGAGATCGAGCGCCGGCCCGAGGCCGACGACGACGCACTGCTCGACGGGCTGGGGAATTCGTTCCTCGCGTTCACCACCCACGGCGACACCGTCGTCGATCTGCCGTCGGCGGCGGAGCTGCTCGCGGAGAACGAACACGGCGTCCACGCGTTCCGCGCCGGCAACGCCTGGGGCGTGCAGTTCCACCCCGAGTACGACATCGAGACCGCCCGGGAGGTGACCGAGGGGAAACGTGACAGCCTCGACGACGACCGCGTCGCCGCCATCCTCGACGACATCACGCCCGCCAACTACGAGGCGGCCTACGAAGCCAAGCGGCTGTTCGAGAACTTCACGCAGTACGCCGAGCGCGTCGCCGCCCCGGGCGTCGACGCCAGCGAAGCCAGCCCGTAGCGTCCCCGGGATAGCGAACCGCTTTTGCCTCCTTGTATACGAGTACCACCATGCTCGACTACGTCGGCCTAGAGGGCGATCTCGACGAGGAGGAGCGGCTGATCCGTGACACCGCACGCCGCTTCGTCGAGGAAGAAGTGCGGGACGACATCGGCCAGCACTGGATCGACGGCACGTTCCCGACGGAGCTCATCTCCGAGATGGGGGATCTCGGGTTCTACGCCCCCAATCTCGAGGGGTACGGCTCGCCGAACGTCTCCGAGACGGCGTACGGCCTGCTGATGCAGGAGCTGGAGGCGTGTGACTCGGGGCTGCGCTCGATGGCCTCCGTCCAGGGCGCGCTGGTGATGTACCCCATCCACGCGTTCGGGAGCGAGGACCAGAAGGAGCGCTGGCTGCCCGACCTCGGTGCGGGCGAGGCGGTCGGCTGCTTCGGGCTCACGGAGCCGGAACACGGCTCGAACCCCAGCGCGATGGAGACTCACGCCGTGAAAGACGACGGCGAGTACGTGCTCAACGGGTCGAAGACGTGGATCACTAACTCCCCCATCGCCGACGTGGCGGTCGTCTGGGCGAAGGACCGCTCGGCCGAGGGCACCCCCGTCCGTGGGTTCCTCGTCGAGACGGATCGGGACGGCGTGACGACCAACAAGATCGACGAGAAGCTCTCGCTGCGGGCGTCGATCACCGGCGAGATCAGCCTGCAGGACGTGCGCGTCCCCGAGGACGCCGTCCTGCCGGGCGTCGAGGGGATGAAGGGCCCGCTCTCCTGTCTCACGCAGGCTCGCTACGGCATCGCCTGGGGCGCCGTCGGCGCCGCGCGGGACTGCTTCGAGACCGCCCGCCAGTACGCCACCGACCGCGAGCAGTTCGGCGGCCCCATCGGGCAGTTCCAGCTCCAGCAGCAGAAGCTGGCGGAGATGGCGACCCAGATCACCACCGCCCAGCTGCTCGCCTACCGACTCGCGGAGCTGAAAGAGCGCGGCGACCTCCGCCCCCAGCACGTCTCGATGGCCAAGCGCAACAACGTCCGCATGGCTCGCGAGCAGGCGCCCGTCGCCCGCGAGATGCTCGGCGGCAACGGGATCGTCGCCGACCACTCGCCGATGCGCCACATGGCGAACCTGGAGACGGTGTACACCTACGAGGGCACCCACGACATCCACACGCTCATCCTGGGCGAGGATCTGACGGGGATCCCGGCGTTCCAGTAGGTCGCTGCGAGTCGGTACGTTTTTGCCTCAGTTTCCCGACGTTTCGTTCGTCTTCTCCCGGCCGTAGCTGCAGCACCGTGCTGGGCACGGTCGGCTGTCGCCCGTCACGCGACGTTCATCATGTCCGAAACTGTCGTTCACGACGCGCTGTCGTCCCACACCGACGAGTACGGTATCGTTCGCGAACTGCACCGCGTCCGCCCGCACGCCACCTACGAGGTCCGGTTCCGCGGCGAGCGGGCGATCTGTAAGGTCGAAACCCACCCCGAAGCCGAACTCGGTCGCGAAGCGGCGGCGATGCGGTACGTCGCCGCAACGACGAGCGCCCACGTCCCCGAACTGCTCGCGATCGGCGATGACCACTACGTCGCGCGCTGGTGTGACGCCGTCCCGGACGACACACCGGTCCGCGACGAGGCGCGAATCCGGGCGCTCGGCCGCGGGCTGGCGACGCTCCACGCCGAGACGGCCGAGATCGGGTGGACCGGCCAGCTTCGCCCGGCGAGCGCCGTCGAGGATCCGGCGACGCCCCCAGTCGACGCCGACCCGCGTTGGGGTGACACGCTGCTCGCGCTGTTGGAGCAGCGCCAGCAGTTCCTCGAGGGCGTCGGCTACGGCGACCTCGCGCGGGACGTGCTGGCGTGGGTGTGCGAGAACCGCGACCTGTTCGACGCCGCCGGCGACGCGGTGTTGTGTCACGGGAACTACTTCGGGGAGCACGTCGGCCTCGACCCGGAGGCCGGATCGGTCACCACCGTCATCGACTTCGAACACGCGCTCGCGGCGCCGGCGGAGTGGGACTACTTGCGGACCGTGCTCCCCCTGGTCGGCCCGGGCGCCGACCACGACGTGCCGGAGGCGGTGTTCCGCGAGGCGTACGAGTCGGTTCGGCCGCTCCCCGCCGGGTTCGATCAGCGCCGTGACGCGCTGACGCTGTGTAACGGGCTCTCGTACCTCCGGTCGCTGCATCTCCAGCGCGGCGATCAGGACCCACCTCACGCTGTCGCCCGACATGGACGCCGCCTGGCCGAATCAGTACGGGGCCGTCTCGCGTCGCTGGAAGACCAAAAGCACGGTCTAACCGATGCGTAACTATACCCGTCTGGACGAAAGAGAGTCGACAAGGCCGATGGCCGACCCGAAACACGACGACGGTGCCCGCCTCGATCTCGGCGACGAGGAACAGTGGGTCCTCCACGCAGCCCTCCTGCAGTATCTCGACGAACGGACGGACGAGGCGACCGAATCGACGCCCGACGACCACGGGTTCCCTGACCCGCCGTCGAGCAAGGACGAGACGGCCGCCGGCGAGAACTCCGCGGCCGCGGTCGACCTGCTCGACGCGCTCGAGGACGAGGAGCCGCTCCGGCTCGACCGCGAGGCGCTACTGCTCGTCAGGGAACTACTCTCAGAGTATCTCGCCGGCGCGCCGCTACGGGACCGCGCGACCTGCCGGAGCGTGCTGGCGGCGGTTCGCGACGAGCTATAGCGACCCCCGGCTGAGGAGTTTGCCCCACCAGGCCCGGCGGTTCGCCCCCCACCGGTAGAGCCACTCGCGAAGGTGGTCGTACCCCGGAACCCGCTCCAGCAGCCAGAACACCGGTACGAACAGGACAGTCATCCGGACCAGTACGCCCTGGACGGCGGCGCCCGCGGAGTAGACGGCGTCGTCGGTCAACAGGTGCGTCGACTCCCGCCAGTCCTCGGGCAGGCGGGCCTTCTGGTCGGGCGAGAGCGCCGAGAACGCGACCGGCTCCACGTCGCCGTAGCGCGCGCCGACGGCCGCACACCACGTACAGAACCCGCAGTCGTCGTCGTACACCAGCCGCGGCTTAGCCATACAGCGGGTAGGGCGGCCTCGGGTTTTGGCTTTGCGGCGCCCACAGGGTCGACGGGGCGCCCGCACTCGCCCCCGAACCGGCCCGGTGCCCGGCCCGTTTAAGCCGCCGGCGCCCCAACCGTTGGGTACGATGCCCGCCACGAAGGAGGTTAAGTGTACGAGCGAGGACTGCGAGCTCGACATGTTCGAGAACCACTACACGTACGACATCGCCGACGACCACTCCGTCGCGGATCTCTCGTGTCCGCTGTGTGGGGGGACTGACTGCCTGGAGGAGATCGAACTATGACGAAACTCAGTGATATCGGCGGCTCGGCCGTCGACGCAGTGATGGAGCGAGTCGGCCGCGGCGTGAGCCGCGTCCAGGAGCGCAAACCGCTGCCGTACGACCTGCTGGAGAGTGAGGACGCCTACCTCGTCGTGTTCGACGCCCCCGGCGTCGAGCCCTCGGACGTGCAAGTGCGGTTCGTCGACGGCGAGGTACAGGTGCGGGCCGATCGCTTCCGGTCGTTCCACGAATCGTTCGAGACGCGATTCCCCGGCCGGGGACTGGCGCTCTCGGGGCGCGCACGCCTCCCGCCGGACGCCGTCGTCGACGCCGGCGGCGCCGAGGCGACGCTCACCGAGAACGGGACGCTCAAGGTCCGGATTCCCAAGGAGGCAGACGCCACCGACGTGCCGCTGGACGCCGAGGGAGCGGACGAAACCGAAAGCGAGACCGAAACCGAAAGCGAACAGCCTCCCGAAGAGGACGAGGCGTAAGCTACAGCGACATCCCTTCTTCGACGGCGAACTCGGGCACGCCCTCGAACCGTCCGGGGGCGTACTCCTCGATCGCGTCACGCTCCCCGAGCACCTGCTCCGCGAGCGCCTCACCCGTCGCCGGCGCGCGGAGGAACCCGTGGCCGTGCCAGCCGGTCGCGACGTAGAGATCAGACTCCACCTCGCCCAGCAGCGGTTCGCCGTCGGGCGTCGCCGTCGCGATCCCGGCCCAGGCGGCGTCGGCGCCGGCGTCGTGGGCGGTGCGGTTCGCGACAGCATCGAGCGCGCCGTCCACGAACCAGTCGTCGCCGTCGGGCTCCCAGCCGTCGGGGTCGCACTCCTCCGGCACGGTGCCGTCGCCCGCGAGCAGGCCCGCCGGATGCGGCCGGAAGTAGACGCCGGCGTCGGCGTCGTGCACCATCGGGCCCTCGTAGTCGGCGCCGGCGACGAGCGCCTGCACACGGTACGGTTTGAGCGGCAGCCGGATCCCCGTCGGCGCCAGCAGCCGCGTGGTCCAGCCGCCGCCGGCGACGACGACGGCGTCGAAGCGCTCGCCGTCGACTCGGGGCCCGTCGCCGCGGTGGGAGATGCTGGCTTCGACGCCCGTCCAGCAGTCGACGCCGGCGTCGCGTGCGCGGTCGGCCATGGCCGCGACGTACGCGCCCGGCCCGGGCGTCGCGTAGGCGGCGCGCTCGGTCACGGCTGCGAGGCCGACGCCAGCAAAGTCGAGTGCGGGAAAGCGATCGGCGATCGCCGCCGGGTCGTGGCAGGCCACGTCGACGCCGTGCTCCCGGGCGGCGGCCACCGTCTCGCGCAGTGCAGCTTGCTTGTCGGCGGCGTCGGCGCCGACGAGGGTAACCTGTGGCGTCGGTTCGACGGAGAACCGGTGGTCGCGCTCGCTCAGCCACTCGAAGCGGTCGAGCGCCCGGCTCGCGATCTCGGCGCCGACAGCGTCGGTCGGGCGGGGCGCGAGCACGCCCGCCGCGCGGTGAGAGCTCCCCTCAACCCGGTCCCGGGGGCGGGTTCGGTCGTCGCCCAGTTCCTCGTCGCGCTCGTAGAGGCGCACGTCGGCGCTGCCCTGTGCGAGGTCGTGGGCCGCGGTGACGCCGACGGCGCCGCCGCCGACGACGGCTACGCGCATCGGCACACCTGCCGCTCGGGGCGTGGCTGGTGGCTGTCAACGGATCGGTCCATACCTCCGTCTCTGGTCCCAGCTACTTAGCCGTCACCGCTGGTAGCGCTGTGGCTGGCCGGCGGACGCTGACAGCGTTGTGACTGGCCAGCAAGTGAAAAACGGCCTGGGCTCGGCCACAGGGTGGCGGGAGGCGCCGATTACGCGGTCGGTTCGGCCTGCTCGTCGGCTTCACCCTCCTCGTCCATCCCGCGGAGCGCCTCGACGGCGGCCTCGCGGTAGCGCTCGGGGTCGGCGTCGTAGCGATCCGCGGCCATCCGGGCGTACTCGTTCCCTTCGTCCTCGAAGGCGGCGACGCGTTCGACCGTACGTTCGGCGGTCTCGACGACCCAGCGGTCACGGGTCGCGGCGTCGACGACGGTGATCGACTCGGGGCGAACCGAGACGTTCACGTTCCCGTCGTCGGTCTCGTACGTTCGCGGTTTGCCGACGACGGCGACGTAGGCAGGCGGTTCGAGATCACGCAGCGTGGAGGCGGCCTCGGGCTGGTACTGGCCGGCGTAGACGAAGAACGTCCCCGTCGGGTCGACGATGCGTCCCCGCCAGTACTCGTCGTCCTCACCCACGTCCTCCTTCTCGGTCAGGGTGCCGACGAGGAACACGCGGTTAGC
>Ga0207813_100216_pt1 | contig 40141 bp, 35 predicted proteins | sample A23E3SouthBayCA_2_FD_187730 | JGI IMG/M metagenome (GOLD analysis project Ga0207813, IMG submission 187730) | Aerobic enrichment media microbial communities from Eden Landing Ponds, California, USA - A23 E3 (4) (SPAdes) | ecosystem: Environmental > Aquatic > Marine > Unclassified | place... | reverse complement strand
CGATCGGCTGGCGAGGTGGACCGGTCGCGGGGGCGACCCGGACCGCACGACCGTTATCGACGTCGATACGTCGGCCCGTTCGGCGGCCGCGACCGCCGGCACCGGCGGGGCGCTCGGCGTTCCGAACGCGACGGTCGAGCGCGTCCCCGACGCCACGGACCTGATCGAACTCGGCGACGTGCTAGAGCGCCATCTCGCCGCCGAGGAGGGCGAGCAGACGAGTCTCTGTGTCCACTCGGTATCGGACCTGCTCCAGGCGACCGACACCGAGTCGATGTTCAAGTTCCTCGAGGTGCTCACCAGCGCCGTCGAGCGGGCCGACGCCGTCGCCCACTACCACGTGAACCCCGACGTACACGACCCGGAGACGGTCGCGACCCTCGAAGTACTGTTCGAGACGGTCGTCGACCTCCGGGACGGCGGCGTCACCGGACACTGACTGGACGCTCCCTCCCCCCATGCATCAGGACAACTCCGGTTCCGGCGGGCCCGCCGTCGTCGGCCGCCGCGGCGACGACGACGCGTTCGGCGTGACGGTGGTCCTCGTCGCGGACGACGACCCGACGGTCACCGACGAGATCGTCTCTCTCCTCGAGAGCGAGTACGAGGTCCGGACCGCCTACGACAGCGCCGACGCCATCGCCGGCCTCGACGCTGCCGTCAGCGTCGTCCTCCTCGACCCCGACCTGGCCGGCCTCTCCGCGCGCCACGTCCTCGACCGGGTCACGTCCGAAGCCGTCGACTGTCAGGTCGCCGCCCTCCTCGACGCCGAGCGCGACCTGACCGGAACCGCCTTCGACGCCTCGCTGGTCAAACCCGTCGCCCCCAACGAACTCAGAGAGACCGTCGACCGCCTCGCGCGCCGGGCGGCCTACCGGACCGCCCTCTCCGAGTACTACGCGCTTGCCGAGGAGTACGCCACCCGCTCGTCCGACGACCCCGAACGCGACCACGTCGGCGCCCGCCTCGACGACCTCCGCGCCCAGCTCGACGAGGTCTTCGGCACCCTCGACACCCGCGAGGCCTACGACACCGCGCTCCGCGAGTTGCGCTCCGACTCCTGAACAGCGACTCTGTAGCCGTCGTCCCGATGCCGAGCTGTGGCTCCGCGATCGGATTCCGAGAAGAGCCTAGGCCGGGATTCTAGCCGCATGGTTAAATCCTGACCCTCCCTATCCTTGAATAGATTATGTCTAAGCGCGAACTCATCAGGAGGCTCAGGAAGCGAATCCAAGTTGGAGGGGGTGAATTTTACTATGAGCAACCCGAGTATAGTGGAAAAACGATCAGCGAAGATGACGCGGAAACGCTGCTCACCGTCTCTGATCAACTGGATCTTCATGACTATTCGGACAATCGCCATGAGAAAGTGCTGCGACATGCTGTTCGCCTCGCTGAGAATGTGGGAGGGGTGACTGATGCTCTGGACGAGAAAGATGCTGCTGAAGATCTTGTTCGCTGGATTAACCAGACATACGATAATCCAAGGACTAAATGCGACTACAGACTGGTTATCCGGGCTGTCGGCAAGCACGCTCTCCGTCAGGGGGAAAGAGGTGAGCCGCCAGAATCCATCGACTGGATCTCTGGAAATACCCCTCCAAATTACAATCCGAAGCCTACGCGAGCAGATATGCTGGATTGGCAGGAAGATATCCTGCCACTCATTAACGAAGGTACGGATAACGCCCGAAACAAGGCTCTGTTTGCTGTGCAGTTTGAAGGAGGATTCAGGCCCCACTGCGAGCTTTTCGAAATGAGAGTCGGGGATATAAAGGACAGCGAATTTGGTATGGATATCGAGGTAGACGGGAAAACCGGACAGCGGTCGGTCAGTTTGATTTTGGCCCTCCCCTATCTGAACAGATGGCTTGGAGACCACCATCCGTGCTCTGGAGACGAGGATGCTTACCTCTGGGTGAAGTCGAACGGTGAACGGATGTCGTACACTACCTTCCATCGGTATTTCAAGCGAGCCGCTGACCGAATCGATCTCGAAAAGCCAGTTACCCCCAAAAACTTCCGAAAGTCGAACGCGACGTGGCTGGCGAGGCTTGGGAAGAACGAGTCGTTTATCGAAGACAGGCACGGCCGCGAGCGTAATAGCGACGCTATTTCGCACTATGTCGCGATGTACGGTGACGACCGAGCCAAGGAATATGCAGCGATGCACGGCCATGACATCGAAACCGAGGACCCACAGGATTACACCCCCGTCCAGTGTCCGAGATGCCGAGAAAAGACTCCCCCGGACAAGGGAATTTGTATGTGGTGCAATCAAGCCCTCGACCTCAATACTTCTGAAGAACTCGAGGAGGCCGAAACAACGATCAAAGACCTCGCTCTCGAGTACTTTCAGAGTGACCCCAACTTTGCCGAAGAGGTGGCATCCAGGAGAGAACTCGCTCAAGTCATGATGCATGACGATGAGCTGTTCGAAACCGCGCTTGAAGTCGCTCAAGAGAAAGAAGTCGAGATCGCCGACTTGTAGTGGCTGGCTCATCGGCTTTTGTTCTGCTCGGCGATACTGTCTAGTTCTTCGTGAAGCTCATCTATGTCGGTATCTGAGGTGTGTTTATCTAATAGAGCCCACGCACAGGCTCGTGTGAAAGGGTCGTCACTGGCCCGGATGACTGCAATGATGCTATCGCGATTCTCCTTAACGAACTTCTCGGGGTTGATCTGCTCTGTCGTACGATCGTCGTTCATCTGTATGATCTAACTGGTCAGAGCTGTAGCTCACGGTGGATTCTTCTCGACCGAGCCCTGGCATACTGCCACCGGCCTGTTCCGGGAACCTGAGACTCGTTTTCGTTGGAGTGCTGTCCCGTACTGATTCAGACATCATCACCTATTCCCTTGAAAGTGCCGATTATTGCTGTTTGGAGGGCTCTATCGCCAATTCTCAATTTGAACAGGGGTCACCCAGTTCATAGATTGGGCACCTCTATGTCTGATCGGCCAGAATTCGACCAGTCCGCTGGAATTCTTCCTGAACACGGGTTATTAGCCGGGTCGGCGAAATTACCAGTCAGTCTCTGAAAAACAGTAGGTAGCGATGATACGAGTTTAGAACGCGCTCAAACCTATAACTGGGGCTCTATTGAAACCCTCGGCAGCTGATACAAAACGCGTGCTGAATACAGAGGTTGTATGCAGCAAGCCACCGTTCTTTGTTTCCTACCTGAGGGATGAATGTAGAGGCTGGAAGCATAGGCAGGGATCCTCTTTTGCAAACTAGGCTCGCTGCTGTCCGTTGCGGTCGCTTACACGCGTTCTATAAACCACAAATCCCTACTCTGTCGGTTGTCTCAGAGGGAGTGTCTCTTGTAGCCGGTCGGCTACCTTGTGCCGCCGACCGTCTTCCCCCATCACAAATTGCTCAAACTGGGGGTACTCGTGTAGAGCCGTGTCCGATGGTATCTGATGTGTTCTGAAGTACTCCTTTTTGTCTTCGATACTCCCTACCTTCCCATCCTCAATCCGCTTCACCCAGTCAGTAAAGTCACGGTTGCTCTTCGACTTGTTTTCCGGACCGGTGAGGAGTTGGAGGTTTGCGATGTGGTCGCGGTTGTCTTTGTACCATTCAACGAGGTTTGGGGAGACGCCTTTGTCTTGGAGGTACTCGGCAGTACTGAGCTTTCCGCGGGGGAAGATATGGTCAACCTCATATCCAGCATACCCTGCCCGCCGGTCACCTCGGTAGAGGTGTGTCAGTAGCACGTTCAGCCGCGAGCCGGATTGGTAGTCTACCTCTTCGAGCAGCCTGTCGAGGACTTCTTCGTCGAGGTATGTCGTCGTTCCTCGGCCACTCAAATCCTCCAGAATCTCTGTCGCGGGGAATTCGTCTCCATTCGACTCTCGTAGGTGCTCCCGAGCTGTCTCCAGCACTCGCTGCGACCCGATATCGCCGTAGATGCTGTTCAGGACTGCTGTAGCCAACCAGTAGTGGATGCTCTCATTCCCTCCAGACGTGTCGTAGTCGTTCTCGTAGAGAAACTGGACAACCGGTGTAACGACGTTCTTGCTGGAGAGAGCGGCGTTATGGAATCCGAGGTCGGCAGCGAGCTCGAAAGCATCCTCGACTGCTTGTTCGAACTCATCGTCACGGAAGATCTCCTCAGCATTCTTCAACAACTCTCCGTCGTAACGACCATCTCTCCTGAATGAGGGTGTCTCGTCAGCTAGTAATAGCAGAGTTCTAAGCGTGAACCGCTTGCCAAAGGTGAATCCTTCCCCCGAGAGACGGTCGTGACTGGAGAGCCGCTCAGTAAACTGCTCTATCTCATTCTTTGCGTCCTTCGGTCCCCCTTCGTCCTCGACCGTGTCCCAGTAGCCAGTCAGTAGTGCGAGCAGGATATCGACTCCCGAGAGCTCGATCCCTCCTTTGTTGCGACGAATAAACAGCTCCCGTGCTGTCTTATCATCCGTGAGCGTCCTTTCGTATAGGACGGCCTCTCGCTCGTTTACGGCACACCAGAGGTCCTTTGCGGTATCTACGGCATTTGCCTCGCTGATATCGAACGGTAGCTCTGCACGTACACTCTCCACGAAATCTTCCTTACTGAGGAATGACTCCTGAGTGATCTCGTTCTCGCTGCCTAAGAGGTCACCCACAGGAAGCCAGTACTTGTCGCCTGCAGTATTCAGCCCCCCGCTCTTTCTGAAGTCGAACTCGTACACAAGGCCACGGTCGTGGTCGTCTTCCTTCTCTCCAGAGAGGAGGTCGAGATACAAGTGACGCCGATTGTACGAACTCGCGTTCTTTTTCCAAGCACCGTGAACCCGCGTTGTGTAGCTCCCTTGGAGGCCGATGTAGAACGAAGTCAGTCGCTGCTGGCCATCGAGTATGAGTGAGTAGGATTCTGGGAAGTCGGGGAGGCGCTCGCTGTAGCGGTGGACTTCTTCTTCATGAGAGTATCCTCGCTCGTCAACATAGTGTGTGATGAATTTGTAAGCGGGGTCTTGCCGGTTGTCGATGTCACGGTCCCAGACCAACAAGGACCCGAGGGGGAGTCCACGCAATAGCGAGTCCCACAGCATTTCGACCTGCTTTTGGCTCCAGCAGTAGTCGCGCTGGAGGCAGGGGATGAATAGGGAGTCGTTCAGTCGAGGGAGTATCTGAGAGACGGTATTCGATTCCGGGTCGGGTTCACTAACCACAGTGTTACGTGAACTTCAGGACTTCAAATAAGTGGTTGGGTACACTCTGTGTTTGCGTGGAGAATTCGCAAACAGACGCCTGCTGAGATTCTTTGACGCTAATATATCTCAAACCACGTGCTGAATATAGAGAGTGTAGTCAGCATACCGAATGGGGTCGTTGAGGGGGTACTATCTGTTCTTATACATCCGGCCAATTAACGTCGTTTCCATAATCCTTAAACATAACCGATAAAAGAGTTTCGAGAGGCGGATCATCAATATCTTCGCCGGAATTTACCATAGATGCGGATTCTATCACAGGATAAACACCCGGACCGATACCTTTTGAGTGCCGCTCGTCCATCGTCATTTTTGTTGAAGAATACCCCTCATCACTTTTTTCAGCGAGACTTTCTTTGAGAGGATCATCGATATCTACTGGATCATCATTCTCGGTCCAGCCGGAGGGATCGATATTTGTTTCGTATCCATAAGTTATAATTTGTTGAACTTTCCTACCAGACGAGTCTTCTACCGTTCGGGTCCCCACTTCGAAAAGCTTGAAGGCTGTATCCGCCCCTTTATTAGCATCTGACGAGCGGATTCCTATCCAACCAGATGTATAGCCGTATACGAATGATCTCAGTCCTTGTTCATCGACCATTATCTCATTCTCAAACTCATGGTTCTCCCGAAGATATTTTACAACTTCCTTGATTTTCTCAGGCGGGTTCATTCTGAATTAGATTTTTAGTAGATCATAAAGAAACCTGCGAAATGGCAGAAATGGAAACTCTTCGTACCTCACGTGCTGACTATGCGCCCTGTATTCAGCACGCTCTCTGAAACCTCTCACCGGTTAAGGATTTCAACCAAGTCAGAGCGTTGTATCTAGCCCACCTTGCGTTCCTCTTGTCTCTGCCCTGCTCACTATCAAATGTCTTTGTGCAGAACTACCGCCATCGGCTATCGATAGACGTCCGATAATGAAGGCAGAGCACGGAGGTGTTGAACTGCTGGATGGTAGTCGGGTCAAGGCGGTCCCGAGCTGTTTCTAAATTCTCGTGTGATTCCACAAGGTGGGTCAGGGCGGCATCAATGACGTCCGAATTCGGGGGCTCGTCGCTAGGCCCTGCAGCGACGATATCCTTGGCTTGCTCAAGGAGGCGGCGCCGTTCGTCAGTCATGCGGATCGTCGTCCGCTTCGTCGAACCCATATAAGACAGATGTATGCACTGGGGGTCCTAGAGTGTTTCTCTCGGGTAACTCAAGGTACGATCCCTCTAAAACAGCTGAGGCGATCAGTCGGATCAAGGTAGGCACCCAGATGTCCGACGTCGAAATTTATGCACTTCGTGGCACATCAGGACCACGCAATGTGCATAGATCGGGTTTGGTGAATACATTGGGGTCTAACCCCGTGGAGTTGTCGCTCAACAGCTATCGCACTATGGTTCCGTTGTTGCCTTCTACGACTGAGTAGCCATACAATCAAAATCAAGACCGTATTACGATGTGTACTCTGATGAGAGGTGTCCTGCTACTGCCGAGACAGGCTCGCAGTGTCAACTTGGACACCGTTAACAGTGAGTTCAACATCGTACCCATCCCCCTCACCGTTTGGGACGATTTTCACAGTACAATACCCGTCATCAACAGTTACAGAAAGACCGTAGCTACCCTTGTCGATACTAGCTTTCGCGACCGATTCTGCGAGTTCGACAGCGAAGATCGGTAGCGTCTCTTCAGTGCCAGTTTGGTAAAATTGAACTGTGATTTCATCTGGCTCTCCACCAAATTTTGGATCGTACTCGGTGATGACCCCTCGACCCTGTTTAGGGTGAGTCACTTCGACGCCTTCCGCCGCATCAGTCGTCTTCATGAATGTTATCGAAATCTATTTATACCGACATAATCCCTGTCTCACCCATCTCGGCCACTTCCTTTGTCCCCACATTCTCTGCCCTAGCGTCGCAACGAGGGTGACTTCTATCTCACTTGACGAAATCACCGACAGTCTTCTGACGGTATCCCCTGACGTGTCGCAGGAGACTCGCTCCGATAACCTCTGCAAGCTTGGGGGGGACGGCGTTTCCGATCCAACGGCCGAGTCGGTGTAATCCGACATCTCCGATATCTTCGCCCGGCAAGAACTGATAATCATCGGGGAAGGTTTGTAGAACGGCTCCCTCACGGATACTTAATGCCCGATTCTGATCCGTGTCGTAGTGACCGAACCGGCCGCTCCCGTAGTTGTAGAACTGCGTCGTGATTGTCGGACCTGGTTTCTCACCCTCCATCCGGCTATAGGGTGCTTTATAACTTTTACCGCTATCTTCTTGATGACACGCTGCAACTAAATCTCCTCTGCCCTTGTCTTCCCAATCTCGCCAGTCCCCACCAGGTTCCGAAATCTCGATACGGTCTAGATTCTTCTCTTCGAGATTTCTCGCGGCATGAAGAGGATCGTCTTCGTCCTGCTCTCCCGCCTTGATCTCCGAAAGGTGCCCAATGAATTCATTAACCGTAGGATTTTCTCGCAGATCAACATCGGTTCTGGATGGGGAATCAAGCTCAATCGGCCCTTTCAACGAGGCGAGAGTTATCCAGCGCTTGCGTTGCTGAGGAATACCGTAGTCCAAACACGCTACCCGACGGTTCTCAGTCTTGTTAACGTAGTACCCCGCGTCTTTGAAGGTTTCCAGTAATTGTTCGTACTCCTCGTCTTCCCGGACACCGTAGACGTTCTCCATAGCGACGATATCTGGCCGAACTTCGTTGACGATCCTGGCGAAAGCCGTAATTAGCCCCGTCTTTTCGTGGTCGTTTTCCGCGTTGTTCAGATTTGAGTACGGCTGACACGGCGGGCCACCAGCAAGTAGGCGAATATCTGCCGACCCGTCGTACAGACTTTTCACCCACTCTGGCGACTCTTCTGCCACTTTTTCGAGGTCACGTTCGTAAAACTGGGAATCGTTGTTGGACTTGTACGGAACTTCGCAGTCAGCGTCTATGTCGGCTCCGGCTACTACGTCAATTCCCGCCTGTTCCAGTCCATATGTGAACCCGCCGACACCACAGAAGAGGTCTACTGCCTGAACAGACTTGTCGTCGTCAGTCATCCGACCCACCACCCGTACTGCCATCGGCTGGATCTACTCTACGGCGGCAGAATGGACCGCTCAGTGCGGCCAGAGAACGCTCGCACGTGCGTTCGGAGTTCCTCTTCATGATGGCGAGGGATGATTCGGACACAGTCAATACAATAGGAAGTAGTCGGCTTTTCTCTTGACGATTTCGGTAGGTTGGAGCCTAGAGCCAGTCCCGACGTGACCCCGGTTCTCGCTTCAATCGTCGTTGGTTTTCACGCTTGCCGCCGGAACGGTTCCACTCACGTGTTGGGTAATCGCGTCGCCGATGTGCTTCCCCAGCAGGGGTGGGACAGCATTACCGATCAGTCGGCCGACGTTCTTCACACCGACTTCCTCCCACTCGCCGTAGAACTCGTAGTCTTCGGGGAACGTTTGTAAGAGCGCTCCCTCGAGGAGTGACAAGGCACGGTTCTGATCCGTGTCGTAGTGCCCGAACCGGCCACTCCCGTAGTTGTAAAACTGCGTCGTAATCGTCGGTGCCGGCTCGTCCGGTTGCATCCGACTATACGGCGCTTTGTACGATCTACCGCTGGCCTTCTTGTGGCAGTCCGCCAGCAAGTGCTCTAACCCCTGCTCTTCCCAGAGACGCCAATCAGCACCTGGATCCATGTTCCGAATTCGTTCCAGGTTCTTATCCGAGAGAGTCCGAGCGCGATGGAGCTCGTTGTCGGGGTGGACTTCGCCAGCCTTGATCGGTGGGAGGTGCCCAATTGTATCGCGGACCGTGGGATACTCCGACTCTTCTGTGTGAAGTGGATCTGGCAGCCGTATCGAACCCTTTTGGGAAGCGAGCAGGACCCATCGTTTCCGCTTCTGTGGGATACCGTACTCCGGGGCGTACACGTTCCTGTTCTCAGGATCGTTCAGCGTGTAGTCCATATTCTCGAGCGCCTGCTCGAATTGCTGATAGGTATCGTCGTGTCGAACTTGGAGGACGTTCTCCGTAACCACGACGTCTGGTTCGACGTATTCGACGATCTTTCTGAAATCATCGAGAAGCCCCCACTTCTCATGGTCTGACGTGTCTCCTTTCTTTGCGTGGCCCATCGTTGAGTACGGCTGGCACGGGGCGCAAGCAGCTAACACGGAGAGGTCAGCGTTCCAGGGAAACATCTGCTTGATCGGCTCCGGTTTCCTGGCCAGTGGTTTGATGTCGACCGTCCTGAACGAGGAATCGGTGTTCCTCTCGTACGGATACTTGCTGTGACGGTCGATATCGAGTCCTCTAGTCACCGATATCCCTGCCTGCTCCAACCCGTAGGTCAGCCCGCCTGCGCCACAAAACATGTCGACGGCAGAGATGTCCATGTCCACGGTGTCGTACCTCTCCGTATAAAATCTTGTCAAAGATAGAAATATCTAGACTTATTTGACGTGTGTTGATGATCTCAGTCGTCGTTCGCTCCGCCTCGAGACGACTCTCGCCGAACGTCTCGGTGACGGGTACGTGAGAGGAATCCCTGAACAGGCTCACGCCACCGGCAACGCTAAGGGGAACCCGTGAGACCACCGCTAATGTGAGGCGACGTGCCGAACTGCAGGGTTTCAGTCACCCGTTCTCGGTGTCAGTATCTGGTATCCCAGAAGTGTGTCGAGAAACCCACCCTGGGGTAGTTGACACCGTACCGGCCCAACTCAATCTCCGGTGCGTCGAATCGACGAACAGGATCGCGACCAAAGCGTGTGACCCGACTCGTGAAACGATGGACGGTACAATTTGAACATGTCTCGACGGACCGAACAGAATACTAACACCGCCGAGTGGTTCTTTTTCAGTGGCGGGCCAGGTGCACCCCGATACGGCGACGACCCGACGAAGCACGCAGTCGACCACGATACCGAGACCTTCGTCCGGGAAGTCCTCCAGAATGCCAACGACCAAGGGCTGGGCAACGGTGAGCCAGTCGAGGTGACATTCCGATTCGTCTCCTTGACCGGCCAAGACCGGATAGACTTCCTTGACGCGCTCGACTGGAACCGTGGGCTCGCAGATCGACTGCAAGCGGTTAGCGATGCCGACAGAGGACGTGGTCACGAAGACCTGCTCAAGCGTCTCGAACACGACGAGGAAGAACTCAGACTGTTGGTCGTCGAAGACAGGAACACGACCGGGCTAACCGGTGGGTGGGACGACGACTCGAATTACTCGGCACTTGTCAGGGACGAACTCTACAGCAGCAAACAGGACGAGCGAGCTGGCGGGTCGTACGGTCTCGGGAAGTCGGTTCTCTGGACGTTCTCGGGTGCATCAACTGTCGTTTTCAATTCACACCTCTCCCAGACCGAACGTGATACCAGACAGCGTCTGATCGCGCGTACGAAGCTACCGACACACCACCTCGAAGACGGTGTTACCTACCAAGGAGCTGGCTGGCTCTGTCATCCCAAGCAGACCGACGACGGCGTCAGACCGGATTCGTTGTGGGGCGAAGAGGCGACGGAGTTGGCCGAGCGACTTCGCGCCGACCGGCCTGACGTTTCGGGAACGAGCGCGATGGTGGTCGACTACCGAGATCCGACACGGGACGTGCGGCCAGACCTTGAAGAGCTGGCGGACGACTTCCTTGAGGCGGCTGTCAAGTACTTCTGGCCTGCACTCTTGCGAGACGATCTGCGGGTGACAGTCGACGTCGGCGACGAGACACACGAAGCAGCGGTAAGAGACGTGCCGTCTATCCGTCCGTTCGTCGAGTGTTACGACTCCCGGTTATCGGACAACGAGGTGATTGACGATCCTGGGGATGTGGCGGGCGTCGACATCCCTGTCTCGTTGCCCTCGCGTGCGGACGGTGAGCCGACGCCCGACGCGAACGTCCGGTTGGCAGCCCGACTCGCGTCGCCGGCAGACGACGACACGTACCTAAATCACGTGGCGATGTTCAGAGGTGCAGGTATGGTGGTCAAGTACTACGATCAATCCAGAGTCGCCTTCGGTGATCGAAACTTCCACGGCGTCTTGGCCTGTGGCGAAGCGCGAGATCCTCAGGACGTCACCGATGGCGACCGAGAGACAGAGCGATTCTTTCGATACTCTGAACCACCGGAGCACGACGACTGGCAGTCTACCGAGAACCTCCGTGCGAACTACAAACAAGGGTTCCGGATGGCACTTGACGAGATGTTCGACACACTCCGTGACGGGCTCCGTCATCTCGTCTCTCAGACCGACGGACGTGGCGAGGTCCTCGCAGATCGCGTCCGGAAACGATTCCCGATCCACGGTGGCCAGGCACGTACGCGTTCTGGACCATCACCGTCGTCGGTGTTCGACATCGGGAGTGTCTCCGGTTTCGAGGAAGATCATTGGACGTTCTCTGGATACGTCGAACCACTAGAAGATGAATTCGAGAGTTGGACCGCGACAGTATCGTTGACAGGTGTCGGCGAAGACGGCTCACGGTACGACGACATTCCAATCGCACGGATTGACGTCGAAGACTCGTCCGTAACGATCAACTGTGAGGACGGGGTCGCTCGGGTTACCGCTGGACCCGATGCTGCCAGGGTCGAGTTCGATGGCGAATCAGAACGCGTCGGTGATGGAGACGTCAGGAGTGGCCGGGTCGGTGAGACGCAGCTCGAGATCCGAGCCGAGCTCCGAACGAGAGGTGAAGACTGACCGATGGCCCGTCACTCACAACGCCACCGAACTCGGAGCTTGCCATTCAGATATCGAGAAGAGGGCCTAGAATTCGACCTCGAAAATTACAGTCTCGACGGCCGAAAACCCAGAGACATCGATCTCGCACCCGGCGAAGCCACGGTCGATATCGCTCCCGAGAGTCCGTCAGGTCTCAGCGTCGACCGTAATTCGTGGGACAAGGCGAGTTTGTACGGGCGTATCACACTCGACGAGGCAGTGCTCGAGAACACGTTCCCACCCAAGGAACGAGATGCACCACCGGCGAAGCTCTACGTTGCCGTCCGGTGTCACGACACGATCTATCGCGACAGGGTAGACGTCGAGACTTCGTCGGCGACTCCAGGTGAGTACGACGTGACGGTACCACTCGACTGGGAAGACTTCCGTGGGACCGTCGAACTCCGTCCGTACCTAGTTCGAACCGAGGATCGGGACGGAGCCAGTTCGTACGCCACCTCGCGGAACGTGAAAGTTGCGAGCGGGGAGCGCTACGAGATCGTCGTTGATCGTTGGGACGACGACGACCCACCGGCAATTGACGGTGAGGAAGCCAGCTTCTCACAGACACAGCACCTCCCCGACGACGACGAGCTCTACTACCTTGACTTCCGGAACGAAGAACGACCCAAGCTGTGGATCAATGCGGATCATCCACGCATCGCCGACGTGCTCCGGAGCGAGGGATCGGTCGGGGCCGAACCACGAATGCGTGACGTCGTCCTGGATCAGATCAGCTACGCCGTCTGGTCGCAACTCCTCGTCCGCGCGGCGACTTCGATCGAACGAGACGGTACTGTCGAGTACCAGTGGCAAGAGACCGTTCTCGAAGCGTTCGCACCCGACCTCTACGATGTCGCCGATATCGACGACGCGAAACAGCTTCTCCGAGACGACGTTCGCGATCCAGACGGATTAGCCGAGCTCGTGACTCGTCTGGACGCAGAGCTCCAGGAGTTCATCGACCCGCGGAGACAGCTAATCCATCTCATGGAGGAAGGACTCCAGATCTAACGTGACCGAACGCACACTCAAACGGCTGACTGAAGACGGCCAACGACTCGTCGATGACAAGTTCCTCGAGGGCGAGGTCACACTGACCTCGGCAGACGTCGTAGAGTTCGTCGAACCACTGTCGAGTGGTGAGACAGCAGACCTAGACACGCTCGATCGTGCTGTCGACACTGTCGTCGAACAACACTCCCAGTTCGATACGAGCATGGACGGGGCGCTCGCAGAAGACGTCCACCAGTGTCTGGATATCAGTCGACGGGTAGCAGGCGATCCTGGACTGTGGCACTGGCTCGCCGTCGTTCGGTATCCACACTTCGTCCGTCAGCGCTGGGAGTACAACTCCGAGGCGGCGATGAGAGAGAAGTTCCTCGGTGCCGGTTCGGACCTCTACTCGAACGCGATCCACCGTCTCTGGTGGATCGCCGAACTGACCGAAGACCACGGTGACTACAGTCTCACCGACGATGTCTTCGCGAACCAGACGATGGTGAACAAAGTCTTCGACCGCTGGTTCGCACGGTATCGTCCGGCAGTCGTCGCGATCTGTGACGAACTGTCCGACGAACCGTCGTGGGTAATTGACGAGACGACCCGTCGCTTCAACCACGCCCTGACGAACATTCAACTGGAGGGACTCACCGAAACAGAGGCTCGAGATCTCGTCCGGCGAATCATCTCCGACGTTCACTAACGCGCCCGGGCACACATCACGCGTCCAGGCTCTCACCGCCTGCGACGGCCGACTGATAGTACGAACAGTACTCTCGTGCGAAACACTCCGAACACCGCGGAGCCTGTTTCTTGCAGACCATCGCACCGAAGTCCAGGAGTGCCAGGTTGTACGTCCGAGCTATCGAACCGTCTTCGGGCAGCGATTCCAACGCGAATTCACGGCGATCGGCGTCACCGTCTGGATACTCGTCACCGAAGACACGACTGTAGACGCGGTTCACGTTCCGATCAACCACGGGTAACCGACGGTCCAGTGCGAAGCACAAGGTCGCGTTTGCCACGTAGGGACCGACGCGTGGGAGTTGTAGCAGTTCTTCTACGTCAGTCGGGAGCTCATCGTACTCGCTCGCTATTTCGGCGAGGGCGTCCGCCCGAATGTGCTGGAAGCCGATCGGTTCGATCGCTTCGGCCAACTCCGCCTGGGGCGCCCTCCGGATGTGTTCGAGAGCGGGATATCGGTCTAAGAACTCGGGATAGACATCTGCAGTGTTCTCTGCTGGCGTCTGGGTCAAAAAGAACTCCGCGACGAACATCTCGTACACCGAAGTCGCGTTGTCGCGCCACGGGAAGTTCCGGAGGTTCGACTCTGCCCACTCCAGTAAGTCCTTCCGGAACGGTTCGATAGTAGCAGGCACTCTATTCAAGGTCATCAGCTACAGACGTATACCGCTAGTGGATATCGTTCAGGGTGACGATCTCACTCGTCCGCCAGTTCGGCCTCAACGTTGGATCGGATGTCTCCTAATGCGTCCTCGAGGCTCTCTCTGTCACGTCCTTCGTAGGGCATCGCTGCCCCAGATTTACGGAATCGTTGTATCACTTCGTCGATGACGTCGTTCTTGACGAATTCACCGTTGACGACTTCGTCACCTTCCTCTTCGTCATCCTTCTCGTCAAAGAGGACCTCAATCAGTGCGTACGCCGCCGGCATGTACCGCCCCATCTTGATGTCGAACACACGGAAGACGAACCGGCGGGTACTGAACGCTCGTCTCGTGTAGAGGTACGGGTCATCTTCGTCGTTCTCTCTACGAGTGATTTCGGCGATCCACCACAGCCGCTCAAACGTGCAGCTCTGGCTGTCGAGCGCTACTCCGTGAGTCCAAAATTTCTTGCGCATCGCTGCTTCGCCCTCGTAGCTCCACCGATGCCGGACGAACCAGGGGAACTTCCGAATCGAGAGGTCGTGCCAAATACCGTGGTCACTCGCTTGTGTCCGAGTTATGTCGACGTGTTCTCGCACAGCTACTGCTGCCTCGCTATCCATCTTTCCGTCTCCCTGGTCGTACTCGCTTTCGATACGACGAAGTTCCTCTTCCAATCCGTCCAAATCTGCGTCACCTGGCGTTTCGCTATCGTGTACGAAATCCAGTTCTTCTACGTAATCGCTAGTCTCGTCCTCATCAAGATATTCGTGACCACTCTCACCTTTCATGAAGGACAGATTCTCTCGGAGGAGTTCTTCTGCCCCAGAAGAGAGTCGTTGTAGATTTTCTCCCTTCATCATTCTCCTCCGATCCGATCCACGTGATCAAGGAATCCCGATGCGGGATCCAAAATTTCTTGCACGGCTGACTCGATTCGCTTGGTCGCAGTGACGTGTCCCCCTTCACGGAGCTCCTCTTGTAAGAACTGAGCTGCCTTCCGCGCGGATGGGTTTTGTTCAGGGAACAGATGTTGGCTCGCTTCGTCCATCACACCTGCGTGCCACTCTGGTGTCCATTCGGAGTCTTCGGCATCAAACTCTATCGCCGCGATTGTTATCATCCGTGTCCAGACATCCGTGAGGGCGTGGTTCCAGGCTAAATTCGCGGTGAGGTTGTCGTAGTCGCTCTCGCCTGCCCAGATGAGGTTCACGATTTCCCTGTGGTCCTCATTGAACCAAAGCACAGGGTTCGCGCTGTCTCGTTCGAGATCCAGGTAGTACATTTCGTCTTTCGAAGGGAATCGAGTGTCCTCGTCTTCTTCGTGTTTTTCTTCGAACGAGGTCCTGTCGACCGTGAGGTTGTTTTTGCCACCGGCGTCGTCTTCGGTTACTTCAACAGTCCACTCACGCCCATCCGCCAACATGACACCCTCATCAACACCGTAGTCAGCAACGGGAGACACAGTCTCAGCTCGAATGAGGTAAGGATGTAATTCAACGACGCCCCCGACGGCGTCTACTTTGAGTTCAACCTCGTCCGAATGTGAACCTGGATCAACCGGAGACGACGAGAGGATCGTCCGATCCCGTAGGTACGTCGCGCGACAGTGACCCGCCACCAGAATTCGCCCCGGATAGTCCGTATCTTCCGGAAAGACTGCGTCCAAAACGTCTTCGCTCACGTTGACTTTTACCTTCAAACTCGCCGCGTCCCATCCCTCGTAATCTTTGAGATCAACTCTCCCATCGGTTTCGGGCTCAACTGGACTTTCTCCGTCAAGAGAGTACTCAACGACCTCGAAATCTAATTCTCCAGGCCGGCAAGCGTGCGGGAACGCTTCGTGTGTCAGAGACCGATTGAGACGGAGTTGTGGAGTCATTCAGACCCCTCCTCGTCGTCCGGAACGGAGACGTACCCATCGACGATCTTGAATTTCGTCTCAGTAGCGTCCCCCAGTCGTGGATCAACAGCAGCGAGCTGCTCCGACTTGACGACGAATTCAACACGGCCGACGTCGTCTGTAGCTGTTAGCTTAACGCGACCGTCGGGGTACGTGTGATCAAGATTGCTTTTCTCTTCATATTCAATGTCGTCAATCGGGATTTGTTCGGCCTCTTGATCGTCTTCGAACATCGCTCGTAATTCAATGACGACCTCCCAGTCTGTTACTGGATCACGATTGGGCTCAACGTGGCCGTCAAATCGCCATCGTCGATCTTCGATACGGTCCGTGACTCCCCACTCAAACAGAGGAGGACGCGAAGGTCCGGGTGGTTCCGGCCGTTTCGACTTCGTACTCCGAGTTGGTGGCAAGATGTCTCGGTCCGGTGACGCTGGTTTGCTTGTGTCGATATCGTCACTGTAGAATAACTCTGCGAGGCCGTCGCGAAGGAGGCCAGTAGTCAACGAATCCGCGGTCTGTGCACAGCCTGACTCGTACTCCGCCTGGAGTTCGTCGTTACCAGACCCGTACCACTTGTTGTGAGCAACCGGTTCAGCCATCGCGAGGAAGTTTTCGACTGCTTCGTCTGTTGGTGAATGATCTTCTCCGTTCGGAGTGCGCGCCTCGCCCGCGACGAGGATCGCATGGTACTTGCCAGAGAAACCCAAATAGCGGCCCGGCTTGTAATTGACGACCATTCCAGCCCCGCGGAAGTACGCAATCTCCGATCGGAAGTCTTCCTCATGAGGATACGCCTTCCGGGCGACCACCGTGACCTGTCCGTCCGTCGGCGTCACCTCTTCTTTCAGACTCTGTATATTGTAGTCAACGTCAACGCTAGCAACTTCACCAGGGCCCCCGAGCGAGTCAGATGCGTCAAGGCGTTCTTCGTAACACTCAACGAACGGACGGATCGAGTCATAATCGTCGATATTGTTGGAGGTGACCTGCCGTTCTTCACCAGCCATATCGAAGTTGACACGGAGTTCGTTCTTCGAGATAGCTGGCCAAAAGTTCTCGATCGTGGCTGTCTCGAAGGTATCGAGGATCTCCTCGGGAGCGGGTTGATCGTCCATCGAAGGATCAGATGGATCTCGAAATCCGAGGATCATCGTCGAGGTACCAGACGAATCCAAGTGAGATCGCGAGAGTAACATGTCGTCGGCCATATCACTCGCGAGATCACCCCAGATTGACTCCGGCCGTTCTAATTGGTCGTTGCCTAATCCAGTCGGTGACCCGAACCATCCCTCAGTATCGTAGCATTCGTCTTCAGAGAGCTCGTGTGTCGGAAGAAAGGAACGGCCAACCAATCGGGGTGACTCTTGTTCGGGCCTATCGTCGGCGAGACTGGAATTGAAAACTACTGACTGGAGACCAGATGCGACCCACAGTACGACACTTCCGAGCCCGTGACGACCTGCTGAAGAGCTCTCCTTGTTACTTCGACCGGGGTCACGTACGAGTGCTGCGTAGTCCGTTTTCTTATCAACCTCGTTACCCTGGATACCCGTCGTGTTCTCTTCTTCGACGATCAGGACACGGAGCGGACCACCATCTTCTAGGTATTCGATATAGTCCTCAATACCCGCTCCGTCCTGCTCCCGGCCGGCGCTCTCGGCGTGGGCGAAGAGATCGTCCCAACAGACCGCATCGTTAAACGCGGCCCGGTCCTCTGTGTCTAATTCCAACAAGCGGAAGGTTACTTCGACAGGGTCACCGTTGTCAAGTCCAGCATCGGTGATATTCTGCAGCATCTCGCGGACGAACGTGTCGATACTTCGATCTACGGTCTTCTTTTGAAGCAGCCCTGGCTGTCTGGTACGACCACACGGTTGGTCTTCAAACCACCATCCGTCAGGAGGGTCAGAACCACTAGACATGTGAATAAGTGAGACTCAATTCAAACCCGGTGTTAATAAAATGACTGACTAGCTCAGGATAAGAATAACAATGAGTATTCTTCGGTTGATGCAGGAGGATCTCTTCTCAACGATGATTTACTCAGACAGGTCGACACTTAGCGTTCGAACAATCCAGGGGAACAGCTTGGTCGTGGGTCCGCATTAACCACTGTCTCTGTTTTAATCTATGGGCTTCCAGACAGATCAGGGTGGTCCAAGAACAGGCAACAACGACACCGCGTGTTAGAAAGAGCGGGTGTGATATAGAGAAAGACTCATTCGATCTGAGGGAGCAGCAAGTCCCGACCCTCGTCCGTCACGTCGTAGCCGGTCCCGCGGGCACCGACTCGATGCCGGGACAGGAGCCCCAACTCAACCATGCGGCTGACGAGGCCCGAGCGGACCGTCTTAGCCTGTGACTCCGACCAATTGTCGTTCAGTTCGGCGACCTTCTCCGTGAGCGACGTCGGCCGATTGACGCCTTCCATGACTGCGTCCGAAAGGAATTGCATCGCCTCGTACTCCTCGGTCACCGCCGATCGGACGTGCTTGACGTAGAATTCCCTCTCTTTCGCCGAGAGGGACTGCTCGGCTTCAAGTCCCTCGTCCAACAACGGGTTCCGAATCGACGCGAACTCCAGCCCGGCGTCGGTGAGTCCGAACGTCTTCTCGTCCGGATGGATGTCCACAAACCGGAGATCGGGCGCCGCACCGGTCAGTTCACCATTCGTCTCTAGTTGCCCGACAAAATGGGTCTTGAAACGTTCTAGCGACCGATCTTTCTTATCGCTCGTCGGAAGTGCCGAGGCGAGTTTCTCTCCACGGCCACGTTCCTGGAGGTCGTCAATGTCTTCGAGTCGTAGTCCATATTCACGGGCGGTGGCTGCAGTCTCTTCTCTGAAGCGTTTGTACGAAACCCTTCCGTTCTCACCGTCCGTGAGCAGCATCGCCAGCCGTCGGACGACGAGTTTGACTGGGAACAATCGGTTGTACTGGCCCCACAGCGGCCCGTCGTCAAGTCGAGACTCGTCGGGCGGCGCGACAGTCTGAACCTCGAACGACCGCCACGAGAGATCCTCAAGGTGGTCGGATGTATCCGGGTCGTTCGCCTCTTTGCCCTCCGACTCGGTCTCGTGTGCAGCCGTCAGGAGGTTCTGTTGCTCTAGACGCCCGCTGCCGACGGCTTCGCCGAACGACGGCAGCGACGACTGCTCAGACTCTTCCATCTCCAGTTGATTTCGGAGCGCGAGCTCTAAGAACTGCTCTGGGTCGTCGTAGCTTCCGTCAACTACGGCTGTCCGCACACGGGCGACCAACTCGTCTGGAATGTCGACGACCATCTTCATATCACATGGTCCTCCGTTCCACGCGTTCGTGTATCTCACCGACGATGTCTTCAATGATGTCCTCTTTGAGGCACTCCTCAGCGGTTACTGACCACTGGTGACTCACCGTCTTGGCCGTCTCTTCCAAGATATCGTCGTCGGCGTCCTCGTCAATCGCGACTTTGCTGAGCGCGCGCCCGGTCGCTGGCCGACGCAGGTCCATCCGGTCGAAGATACGGTTGACGCGGTACTGCTGTTTGAACACTGCCTCAGTGACCGAGTAGTCGTCACCGTTACAAGTGAACTCGGCGATGAACCACATGCGCGAGAACGCGTTGGTGTACAGGTCCTGCGTCGAGCCCAAGAACTTCTCGTTCATCGACGTGACCGTCCGCTGGGAGTCGTCGTAGGGCCATCGGTACCGGACGAACTCCGGCTTCCAGGCGATGGCCAGCCAGTGCCAAATCGAGGGGTCACCCGCCTCACGGAGCGGGATGTCGATGAACTTCCGGACCGCCGGGGCGACGGCGGCCTCTATCTCCGTCGTCCCCTTCTCGACGGGACTCCGCTCGTCCAGCACCCAGTCGATGACCTGCTCCAGGGCGTCTAAGTTCGCCGTTAGGTCGGTCGCTTCGCGGAACGCTTTGAGGCGGGCGTCGGAGTACTGCACGTCACCGGCTCGGAAGTCCTCGGTGACGAGGGTCGATGCGTCGTCGTTCAGCTTGTAAAGTGTGTTCTCGCTCATGTGTTCAGCTCCAGGAGGCGCTTGATATTCTCGTGTGGACTCCGGCGGCGTTGGACGGCGCTCTCGATGTCGTTGAGCGTCGCCGAGAGACTGCCCGGCTTCAGCATCTCTTCGATGTCGTCGGGCTCGGGATCGTCACCGAAGACGTCACCGCAGACCTCGGTGAGCATCCGCTCTTGCCACTCGTACTTGATTTCGCCACTATTGACCGCCAGCTCGGCAGCCTTGACGACGAACTCTACGAGCATCGGGATCCCGATCGTGTCGAGCACGACCGACCGCACCCTGCCTCGGAACGTCTGCGTAGCGTCTTCGTCTATCAGCGGGGCCATGTACGCGTGGTCTTTATTCACGTATAGTTTCGGGCTCTCTGAGTTGGTGATGTCGACGTACCACGTGTTCGCTTCGTTCGCCGGAAAGTCGGGCTCGGAGAACGACTTCGTACGGATGTCCAGGTCAGTCGACTGCCCCGTCGACGGCTCGTCAACGTCCACGACCCACGCCGGGCCGGACGCCAGCTTGTTCCCGATGCGGTGTGCGTAGTCGTCGCCATCATCCCGTTTTTTAGTCCGCACGAGGTACGGCGTGAGCGTCACGCGACCGCGCAGGTCCTCATGCGTCAACTCGACAGTCCCGGTCACGGATCCAGCCGTGAGCGGTGGCTTCGCGAGCACCGAGACGAACCGATGGTGGTTCGTCGGGCAGTAGCCCACGACAACGAGCGCCCCGGCGTTCGGTTCCGTCGCCGGGAACACCTCTTCCAGAGTCTCGTCGTCAACGGCCACCATGACCGAGAGCTCACCAGTCTCCCAACCAGACTCTTCGGGCAACGAGATGTGTTGTTCCCCGTCGGGCTCACCTGCCTCACCGGTGTCCAAGTCGTACGTTTCGATGGCGAAACCGAGCGTTTCGCCCGCGTGCTGGTACGGGAACTGGTCGATTTGGATGGAGTTGCTCATGAGTCGTCCTCCTCGTCGTCCTCGTCGAAGTCGTAGCCGATTTTCAGCCGTGTCTGTCCGCCACCCAGAAGGTCACCACCGTCGCCGACTTCGACCGAGTCCACGTCGAAATCGGCGGTCCGCGTGCCTGCCGGGAACTCCAGTTCTGCGACGCCGTCGACGACCTCGTCCCGCGTCGCGAGCGGTGCGTCCACGTCCGCGACGTCAACCGAGTCCAGCTTTCGGTTGGCGCCGTCCACTTCTTCGATTTCGACCGTCGCCGTCCACTTCCCGGGACTGGCGTCGGCCGTCACGAGCTTCCCGTCGTAGTGGTGGGAACGGCCGTCGAAGTGGCTCTCGCTCGAAACCTCCTCGAACGGTGAAGACCCACCACCGCCACCACCGCCACCGGGTCCACCCGACCCGGACCGACTGTTCGGGAAGAAGGGGAACTCTTTCCCAGCGTTGCGCAATCGGTCCTCGTCGTCGGTTTTGGCGGTCGCGAGAACGTCGTGGAGTTCGTCCTGTACTCGGTTACGGAGCAAGTCCCTGATGAGGTCCAGGCCGTCCCCCTCGTAGCGATTCTCGAGCTTCGAGGTACCATCCGTCCAGTTGTCGTGTTCTTCGGGCTCTGCGTCGCGGAAGAATCGCTCTGCAGCCTGATTCTCGTCCGAGAGCTCCTCTCCGAGATCCTGATTGGCACCCCCGACGAGCAGCAGCCCGACGAAGTCCTGGCCGGCCGTCCGCGCGACGTGGCCGTACTTTCGGTACTTGACGACGTGCCGTGCTCCCCGGAACAGTGCAACCTTGTTTCGGAAGGCGTTGGGGTCGTCTTCGTCGGGCCTGCGGACGACCAGCCGAAGCTGGCTTTCCGGGGGGGTCGTCCCGCCTTTCAGTGGCGGTACCTGAAACGGTATCTCGCTAGTGACGACGGTCCCTTCCTCGTCCAACGAGTCGTCGGCCGACGCTCCCCGCTCGTAGGCCTCAATGTACGGTGCGATTTTCGGGACTGTCTTCGGCTCCACCGGACGTGGTTCCGGGTCCGACGGGCCTTGGACGGACACCTCGATACTGCCGTCGACGAGTGCCGGCCAGTAGTGTTGGGCCGTCGCCTCGTACAGCCGGTTGACGACTTCGTCCGGCGACCGCGTGCTCCGGGTTGGCTCACGGAACCCGACGATGGCGATGGAGGTGCCCGGCTCGTCCGGTCGGGAGAGGTTCAGGTCTTCGCCGACGGCTTCGGCGGCTTCGCCCCACGCCGAGACCGGACGGTCGTACTCCGTGCTGTCGACGCCGAGCCACCCGTCCCCACTGTAGGGTTTCCCACGTAGTTCGTGGTCGGGCAGGTCTACACGTCCGACCAGACGTGGAGGTGTCTCCCCGCCCGCGAGGTTCGCCGGGACCGTGTTGAACAGCACTGTCTTGAACCCGCTGAATCCGTAGAAGATGGAGGAGCCGACCCCCTCGCTCCCGGCCTGGTCGCCTTCCTTGGTCGTGATACCGAAGTCCTTGACCAGCGAAGAATAGTTCGTCTTCTTCGAGTCTTCGGCACCGTCAAGGCCTTCGGCGTGTTTGTCCTCAACGACGAGAACGTTCAGCCCACCGTCACGAACCTGCTGGAGGGCCTCCTCAATGCCAATGGAGTCGTCTGTCTCGGCGACTGCCTCCATGTGTTTTCGCAGTTCCTCCCAGTCGATAGCCGTGAGGAACTTCTCTAGGGCATCTCCTTCGAGCGTCTCGAACCGGAACACGAGTTCCGGCGTCTCGCCCTCGAGACCAGCGTCGTCCGTGTTTTGGATAGCCTCGCGGGGAATCGTCATCAGCTTCGAGTTGAGCGCCATGTCTGTGGCAGTCTTCCCGTACATCCGGTTCTCCGACTGCTTAGCGGGGAAGTGTGCCGTTAGCCTCCTCGTGTGAGATTTCGCATCTGTCATCTGTACTTACACCTAATGCCAACAACATACATAAACCCATCGCATTTTCACACTAACTCATGTGGTTGCGCATTTTTCGGATAAAAACGGACTCTAACAACCTGAAACGATATAATTCCACCATTAACTGACCTCTATACCCCCTGGAAATCCGGGAGAAATACAGCTACCGTGTCATGTCCCGGAATTGGCGAGGATAATGCTTGGGTTGGTTTGGTAGTAGGGACAGATACACCACGATGGGCTCGGTCTTACTTGAGAGCGGTTGAGTTAGTGGAGGTAATCAAGGGTCCGTCCCGGATCGTCTCGGTGCACTCGGCCGTGTGGTCTTTGACACTCGACTGCGGAGCGGAAACGGGTGTTTTGATTTTGTGCCCTTAGGCACACCCCTAACAGGGAATCAAACCCCCCGGGTTGGATTTGTGTTTGGCCAGAGCTCCGGAGGGTAGACCGAACCGGAACGAAATCACAGAAGCAACTGCTCACAGACCGATAACGAGAGAAAATTGCCGCAAAATGTGGGGGTTAGACAGTGTTGCCACTCACGAGGTCGGCTGCTATCCGGGGTCCAGATAGCGCCACGCGTTGGCTACGCTTCCATCGTTAAACCGAATATTTGCCGTCCGAAACCGCTCAACTGGCAGCCCCGCTTCTTTCCAGATCTGGAACCCCTTGCGAATGACTCTGGGTGTCTCCCGGTCCGGTTCACCCATCCGCAGTTTCAGGTCGTCGCCGTGTCGATTAATCGCATCGTCAACGTCGATATCGTGCCGAGCTGCCCACGCGATGAAGTTACTCATCGCCTCTCCCATCCCCCGCTTGGCCGCCTGTAGCGCCCTGGCGCTGGTTTCGGCCGCACGCTCGACTGCTTCCTCCGCCTCACTGACGGCATCGTGGACGAGTTCGGCGACGTAGTTCGACCGGAGACGCACGTCCGCATACTCGCGGACTACGAGCTCATCCATCTCCCGTAATGCCCGTCGGACGCTCTCGACGTGCCGACCATGGTTCTCTGCGATATCCGCCGGAGCGATCTCGCCACCGTCGGTGACCAACGTCTTTAGACTCTCCCACTGGACCGGACTCAGGCCGTCAGTGAGGTGTTTCACGACAACGCTCTCCTGGGTCGACTTTATCCTGGTCAGGTTCAGCCCGACGGGCTCCGGTCCCTCAACTGTCGTCTGCGGCTCGAAGTACGCGTCAGCGACGAATGGGCCGTCTCCACGCACTGGGGAGATATTCAGCCCGGCATCCGCGAGAACCGAGAGTACCGTCTGGTCGAGTTCCTTCTCGAGGCGTTCGAGATCGTCCGGCATCACGCCGAGGGTCTCATCCCATCGGCTAACCTGATAGGAGGCCCCGACCTTCGGATGTGCGAGCGGGGAATCATCCGGCTGACTCTTCGCTTCTCTCGCGTAGTAGTGCTTGACCTCTTTCGGGAGCGCGTGGTCGGGAAACGCTTCCCGGATCCGGCGTGGGTCAAGCGTGACCGTGTGGTAATATCCGGGGAGCGTTTCCCCATGTTTGTCAGTGTCGTTCTGGACGAGCTTGCGGTATCCTTCGCGGTCAGTTTCGAGGAGGTGCGCCATCGAGACGATCGGGCCGTCGCGAGCGTGGACGGGTCCGCTCGCATCTTTGTGAACGCGCACGTATCGCTCAGCGTCTTGGACGTTGCTGTACTCGTGGGGCTCCTTGAAATAGTCGGAGCGGATACTGACCGTCGCAACCGCCGACTGGAGCAAGTCCAGATAGCGGTGAAACTCGATGTTCGAGCCCTGAATTTTGACGTTGACCGCTTCGAAAATACCGTCAGGGACAGAATACTCCGAAATGGTCCCGTCGCTCTGTTCGATCTGCATCCCCTGCCAGCGCGGGGCGATATGTACGTTGAAACTCTGCTCGCCAACGTGGTCTTCTTTCCCGTGACGTGAGACACTCAGTCGGAACTCTCGCATCTCGTCGAGTTGCCAGGCTGTTCCGGTCGGCAACTCGGAGCCGGGGTGGACGATATTGCTGTCCTGGTAATAGAGCGTGACAGTCCACTGCTCGCCCTGGTGGGTGAACTCCCCGCCCTGACTACCCCCGCCCGCTTTCACTTTAGAGTCCGCGGCGAAAAACGGAGCCAGGCCGTGGTCGTCGAAGAGGTAGTTTGCGGCGAATTCGTGAGGCGCGGGCTCGATGTACGCCGTCACGCGCGACACCCCCAAATGTCAACCGCGCGAATGTCCCAATTCTTCCGGTATACACGGCTACAGAAGGTGTATGTGGGATGTGAAGGAAACGGTCCAAGCCTAGGCCGGGATTTGAACCCGGGCTCTCGTCCTTACCAAGGACGCGCTTTACCTCTAAGCTACCCAGGCGCGTTCTGTGCGTTACCCCGATTCGTCTTTAGGGGTTTCGATTCGCCGCCGTCGTCCGACTGGGAGACGACTCACTCGTCGGGACCGTCGTCGATGTGGTCGTGGAGCGCCCGCTTGATGTTCTCCAGTTCGTCGTCGAGGTTCCGCTTGAAGAAGCGCTCGACGCCCGGGATCTTGCTCTGGACGACGAAGCGGTTCTCGACGCGCGTGCCGTCGTCGGTCGCAGTGAGTTCGTGCTCGCCGACGACGTCCAGCATCCGGGATCGGCCCTCGAACTTCACGAACCGGGGCGGGTCGCGCTCGAGGTCCCGCGTCGTGATGGAGAAGGTGCGGTCGACCGCCGGTATCGGCAGGCGGACGTGCCAGGTCATCTCGTTTTGCTCCCCGCCGCGGCTCTCGTAGCGCTCGACGATGCTGATGGCTTCGGCTCGTTTCGCCGGGTCCGAGAGCAGCTCCCAGGCCGCCCGCTGCGAGATGGGGACGTCGAACGTCCGAGACACCCGAACGGTCATACCCGAAACTAGGTCCTTGGTCCGCAAAGAGTCACCGATTTCCGGGCCCTGGGCCGTCGTTCGCGCCCCGGGAGCGGACGTTCGACACGGTCCGCGCTCCGCGACGGATGGCGGTCACTCGGCGCTGCTGTGCGGGTCGGTCAGGTGGCCGTCGAGGGCAGCGTCGTCGGCGGGTGCGACCTCGCGGGCGGCCACGATGCGCTCGATCTCCTCGTCGACGCCCCGGAGGGCCGTCTCGGGATCGGGGAGGGGTACGGATTCGATCTCTCTCGCGAACGATTCGGCGTAGTCGGCGATCTCCGGGGGGATCTCGGGGAGCACGAGGTCCGTTCCGGCCTCGATGGCGAGCATGACGAAGTCGACCTCGAGCGACGGTTCGGACGGCGTCTCGCCCTGCTGTTCGGCGGTCATGTTGCGTCCGAACCGGCGGACGATCTCGACCGCGTGGCTCGCGACGCCGGTGTGGGCCAGGTGGTAGAAGCCGCGCGACACCAGCGTCTCGGCGCTGAGGAAGTCCAGGTCGTGTTCCGTGAGGTCGCCGTGTTCCTCCCACGGTTCGTCTCGCGCGAGGCGCCGGGTGAGCTTGAGTCCCTCGTAGCTGAGCTGAACGCCGGCGCCCCGGCGATACGCCCTGTCGAGGTCGACCGTCTCGTCGATCGCGGCGGTCGTTCGGACAGTGAGGACGCCCGGAGTGAGCGAGGCGCCCGCGACGACGGCCTCCAACTCCGCGCGGAACGGATCGGGCTCGATGTCGCTGATGACCTCGTACAGTTTCTCGTTGACCCGCGAAGCCTCCTCCATTGTCCGTCCCTAGGGGCTGTCCGTATCAAAGACCTTGGGATACGACGGTCACTCACGCAACGGCGTCGATGCGCCGACGCGCGGAGCGTCGTTCCACGGTGCCGGCGTTTCGCGCCGCCGGCCGGACCGTCGTAGTCGTCCCGTCGCCGGGCCGGTGGTCGCCGGCCCCGGTCCGCGTGGGAACGGCCCACAATCGAACCGAAACGGTTGAAAGCGCTGCTCACTCATGGGAGGCTAATGCCGGACTGTGACTACTGCGGGGAGTCGTTCGGGGACGAGGACTCCTACCTCGACCACCTCGCGGCCGACCACCGGGGCGAACTCGGGGCGATCGACAAGCGGCGGGTGGCGTCCCACGAGGGCGACGGCGACGGCGGCGGGTTCCCGCTCGGACCGGCGATTCTGGTGGGCCTGCTGGTGTTCGCCGGCGCCGTGGTGGTGTTCGTCACGTTCAACTTCGGCGGCGGCGGCGGACAGCCCGCCTGTACCGGCCACTGCCACGGGACCATAAACGTCACCATCGACGGCCAGCAGCTCGATTTCAGCCAGCAGCGGTACCAGCTCCAGGACGAGGAGTTCCACTTCGAGGCCGGCAACGGGCGGATCTGGCACACCCACGCGACCGGCGTCACGCTCGCCGAGGGGATGGCCACGCTCGGCATCGACGTGACCGCCGACTCGGTCACCTTCCAGGGGACGACCTACCGCGACGGCGACCCCGGGACCGAGGTGATAGTCGAGGTCGAGGGCGAGTCGGTCGACCCGACCTCGTACGTCTTCCGGGGCACCGAGACCGGCCGGAACGCCGAGCAGGGCGACCACGTCCGGATCGTGGTCCGGACCAACGGCTCGGGCTGACGCACCCTCGGGGCGTTCCACAGGAACGGACAGATCACACAGATTTCTCGACGGTCCGAAACTGTTATTCTCTGGCACGGGAAGACACGACGCGACGACGATGCTCGACCGCCTCCGGCGACCGGAGCACACCGGCGAGAACCGCTGTCTGCCGTGTACGGTAGTCAACAGTCTGATCGCCGTCGCGCTGGCGGCCGCGACGGCCGCCGGGATGGTGGCGTCGGGCGCGACGGCCGCGCCGGCCGCGAGCGCGGCCGGCGCGGCCGTTCTCGCCGTCTCCGCCGCGCTGATCGCTTTGCGAGGCTACCTCGTCCCCGGAACGCCGGCGCTGACCAGACGGTACTTCCCGTCGTGGCTGCTCCGCCGGTTCGGCAAGGATCCGGCACCGCCGGGTGCGGTCGGGGTGGTCGACGGGGGCGGCGCGGCCGCAGCCGACGCCACCGACGAGGCGGGTACCGGCGCGGACGCTCCAGGTGACCAGATCGACGTCGAGCGCGCCCTCTCGACGGCGGGCGCGGTCGAACCCTGCGACGACCGGGACGACCTCTGTCTCACCGAATCGTTCAGAGCCGCGTGGAACGCGGAGATCGAATCCGTCCGCGAGGCCGGCGTCGACGCCGAGACGGTCGTCCGAAAGCTCGACCTGACCGTCTCCGAGTGCGTCATCGAGAACCACGGAGAGGGGCGCGTTCTCCGGACCGAGCCGGCGGACGCCGACGGCGCGGCCGACGAGAACAGTAGCGCGGCGGCGGACGCTGTCGGCGGGCGCGCGGTCGGTAAGTGGCCCTCGGAGGCCGCGCTGGTCGCCGACAGCGCCGCCGCGACGGTGCTGGCCGAGCGCTACGATACGTGGGGGGAGATGGGCCCCGTGGCGAAGGGGCAGGTCCTGAGCGGCCTGCGACTGTTCCTGGTCGACTGTCCCACGGGAGACGGCGGCGTCGAGTTCGGCCAGGAGACCGTCGAGTCCTGCTGTAGCACCCACGAGGTCGTCGCCGTCACCTGCGCCGAGACCGGCGAGCGCCTCTTCGAACAACCGGTTCCGCAGTGACCGGTCCCCCAGTGAGCCGACGCGTTCGCTGGTATCCTGTTCGATGAGCGCATCCGCCTCGCTCTGCGGCGCGAAGCGCCGCGCCTGATGCGAGATGGCGCGCGCCACCCGATTGAGAGAGCTCGACACCCGGATTCTCCTGCTCGGTCCGCCCGGCCGCCTCAGTACACGCCCGGCCGCCTCAGTACACGCCCGGTCGCCTCAGTACAGCGGCTCCGGACCCGGCGGCGCGGCTCGCTTGTGCGCGCTGGCCTCGTAGAGTCCGCGGACTTTCGCGACGACGTCCTCGCTGACCCCGACCTCGCGGGCGGTCGCCGAGGCCGAGAGCGGCCCGTCGACGTGGAGCGCGAGCACGGAGTCGAGCGTCTCGTAGTCGACGCCGAGCTCCGCCTCGTCGGTCTGACCGACCCACATCTCGGCGCTGGCGGTCTTCGCGGCGAGGTCGTCGGGCACGCCGACGTGGCGGGCCAGTTGCCGGACCTGGCCCTTGTAGAGGTTGGCGATGGGGTGGCAGTCGACGGCGCCGTCGCCGTACTTCGTGAAGTAGCCCACCAGCGCCTCGCTGCGGTTACCGGTCCCGGCGACGAGGCCGCCCTCGTGGTTGGCGACGAGGTAGTTGAGGACCGCGCGGACCCGCACGCGGAGGTTGCCCGCGGCCATGCGGTCGTCGGCGGCGTCGGGGTAGGCGTCTAGGAACGCGTCGACGAGCGGATTGATCGCGATCACGTCGTACTCCACGTCGAGGAGTTCGCTGGCGACGCGTTCGGCGTCGCTCATGTTCGCCTCGCGGTTGACTTCGCTGGGCATCACGAGCGCGTGGACCCGCTCGGCGCCGAGCGCCTCGACGAGGAGATGGGAGGTGAGCGTGCTGTCGATGCCGCCCGAGAGGCCGATGACGGCGCGGTCGGCGGCGGCGGCGTCGAACTGGGCGGCGATGAAGTCGATGATGTGGTCGCGGTGGGCGTCGAGTTCGTCGGTCGAGAGCGTCAGGTCGAGGGGGTCCTCGGCTCTGACGACCTCGTCGGTCGTCCCGGTGCTCATGGCGGTCGATTGGGAACCCGGCGCCTAATACCCTCGTTTCCCGACGGATCGGTGGACGCGCGTCCAGTCCGATGCCGCGACGGTGTCGGAACCGGGCGCGCCGGCCCCTGTCCCGCAAAGCGCTACGTTCAAGTGGACCGGTCGGGGTAATGGCTAGTGCGCGCCGTTGGTCCAGTGGTAGGACATAGCCTTCCCAAGGCTAGAGCCCGGGTTCAATTCCCGGACGGCGCATCTCTCGGAACGCGACGTCGCGGAGTTTCATCTCCGCGACTCACCCGCGTTCCGGAACGCGGTCACGGGAATTGAACCCCGGGAGTCGCAGTCCCGGAACGGCGCGTCGCGCCGCACGCCCGGAACGTCTCCCTCTGGTTCAATTCCCGGACGGCGCACTACCACCTTTTTCTTCGTCGGGTTTCCTCGCGAGCCGAAGGCTCGCTGCGGGAACCACTCCTCGAAAAAGCTGGACCAAAAAGGCCGGACGTCTCGGTCGCTTCGCTCCCTCGCGTCCGGTGAGTGCCCTCGTGCCACCGCAGGAGTGCCCTCATGCCTGCGAGATTTTCTCTGTGCGGCTATCGTTTCGGAATCTAGCTCACACCAACCAGCACACGCGAAAAACGCAGAAACCGTGGCCCGTCACTCGATGTCGATGTGGTGGCTGTCGCCCGCCTCGTCCTCTTCGGTCGGAACGTGGATTTCGAGGACGCCGTTGCGGTAGGAGGCGGTGATATCCTCGACGAGGACGCTCTCGGGGAAGCGGCGCTGCTCGAACACGCGTCGGCTGCTCCGGTGGGTGGTCATCTCGCCCTCGTCGACGACCTCGTGTTCGCCCCGGACGGTGAGCACGCCGTCGTCGAAGGTGATCGAGAGGTCCTCGGTCTCGAAGCCGGGGAGGTCGGCGGTCACGACGTATCCCTCGTCGGTCGGTTCGACGTCGAAGGTGGCGCCGTGGTCGCGGCCGCGACCGGGGTGACGGTGTTCCATCGCGTCCGCGTCGTACCGGGCGGGCACGTCACGGTCCGCGTCCGCACCGTACCGCCCCGCGCCCATCGCGGGCCAGGACCGGTCGTCGTCGGCGTCGTACGCCCGGACGCTCCATGTCGGGTCCGTCCGGAACTGCCGGGCCATCTCCTCGAACATGCGGTTCATCCGCTCGAAGGGGTCGTCTCTCTGAACCATACCAGATATACGCCGTATCCGGATATAGCCGTTGCGAGAATCGTGCTATCACGCTCTCTCGGAGCCGTTATTGAGATTTTTGGTCGCACGGGACCGGTCGCGCGGGACCGGTCACGCCGGCCGCGGGCGAGCCGCGTCGACCGCGTCGAGCCACTCGTCGAGTCGCCGCCGGAGGGATCGGCGCTCGTCCGGGCGCGCGGCGGCCACGTCGGGGACCTGCCTTTATCAGCATCCAGCGGTAACAGGGGGCTATGGCTGGGCGTCGACGGGTCCTCGTAGCTGGGGGTACTGCGACCGAGACGGAGCCGGTAGCCGCCGCGCTGTCGGCGACCGACGCGCTGTCGGTGACCGTCGACACCGTCGACGACCCCGCGGACGTGTCGGTCGGTGTCGACCCCCACGGCGAACCGGTCGCCGGCGCCACCGCCGGTCCCGACGCCGTCGTCTGGGTGGGGGAGACGACGACCGACGCCCTCGCGGCGCTGGTCGACCGGGCCGACGAAGCGGGCGCGCCGGTCGTGCTGTTCGGTGGCGACGGCGCGCCCGGACCCACGGACGCGTTCGCGGCCGGCGTCGCGGACTACGTGCGAGCGGACGGGGGCGGCGAGGCGGTCCTCGCCCGACGACTCGACGACGGCGAGACGGCTCCCGGGACGGTCACGGCCGACGGCGGCGAGTCGGTCGGCGACGCGACCGCCGTCGCGGACGCCGACGGGGCCGACGCCAACGGGGCCGGTGGGACCGACGCCGGCGGGGCCGAAACCAGCGAGGCTGACGCCGACGGGGTCGAAACCGGCGAGGCCGGAACGGGGATGCCCGAGGCGGCCGGGCGCGTCCTCGACCGGATCGACGAGGCGGTCATCGGCCTCGACGAGGACCTGCAGGTCACCTACGCGAACGCTCGCGTCGAGGAGATCCTGGGTCGTCCGGCCGCGGCGTTCGTCGGCGAGGAGGTCTGGTCGGTCTTCCCCGAGGCCGAGGGGACGGCCTTCGAGCGGGAGTATCGCGCGGCCCTCGACCGACAGGAGGTCCGCTCGTTCGAGGCCCGCGTCCCCGACTACGACGCGTGGTTCGAGGGGACGGTCTACCCCGCTCCCGACGGTCTGACGGTCTACGTCAGAGACGTCACCGACCACCGCCACGCCGAGGCGGAGCGCGAGCGCAACGAGCGCGCGCTGCGGGACCTCCAGCGCCTCGCATCGGACCGGGACCGCTCGCTGACGGAGAAACTCGAGCGCGCCCTCGAGGTGGGCTGTGACCGGCTCGACCTCCCGCTGGGCTTCGTCACCCGGATCGACGGCGGCACGCAGACGATCGTCGCGGCGCGGGGCGGCGACGAGAACCTCCGGCCGGGCGAGACGGCGCCGCTCTCGGAAGCCTACTGCCGGAGAGCCATCGAGAGCGAGGGCCTGCTCGCGCTCGAACACGCCGCCGAGGAGGGGTGGGCGGCCGACCCCGCCTACGAGCGGTTCGGGTTGGAGTGTTACCTCGGGGGGAAACTACTCGTCGGCGGCGACACCTACGGAACGCTGTGTTTCGCCGCGACCGAGCGCCGCGAGCGCGACTTTTCGGCGGCCGAGCGCACCTTCATCGAGCTGCTCGTCGAGTGGGTCAGCTACGAGCTCGAGCGCCGCGAGCGCGAGCGGGACTTAGAGCGCTACGAGACCATCGTCCGCTCGGTCGACGACGGCGTCTACGAACTCGACGCCGAGGGACGATTCACGTACGTCAACCCCGCGCTGGCCGAACTGACCGGCTACACGGCCGCGGACCTGCTGGGCGAGCACAGCTCCGTGGTCTGGGAGGACGCGACCGGGCCGGACGCGGCCCTCGCGGCGCTGCTCGACGGCGAGGCGACCGAGCGCACCGTCGAGGCGACGATCCGGCGCGACGACGGCGGCCTGCTCCACTGCGAGGACGGCATGACCGCGCTGCGCGACGACGGCGGCGCGGTCCGCGGCGTCGTCGGTATCGTCCGCGACGTGACCGAACAGCGCGCCCACCGCGAGATGCTCTCGGATCTCCTGGCCTCCTCGCGCTCGCTGATGCAATCGCGCGACCGCGAGGAAGTCTCCGAGGTGGTCGCCCGCGCCGTCAAGAACGTCCTCGGGTTCGAACTCAACGTCGTCAGGCTGTTCGACAGCGAGACCGACCGCCTCGTCCCCGCGGGCACGACCGAGGACGTGACCGAGCGCCTGCAGGAGCCCCCGACGTTCGACATCGGCGAGGGCGGTCCCGGTCGGGCGTTCGTCGACGGCGAGACGGTGGTCGTCGACGACATCGCGGACCTGGACGACGACTACGAGCGGCGAGTCGTCCGCTCCGCGATGCACCTCCCGATGGGCGTCCACGGCACCATCAGCATCGGCGCCGAGGAACCCGACGCGTTCTCGGACGTGGACCGCCGGGCGGCCGAACTCGTCGCCACGAGCGCGGCCGCGGCGGCCAACCGCGCCAAGCGCGAGCGCGAGGTCCGCGACGCCCGCGAGCGCGTCGACACGCTCGTCGACCGGATCAACGGCCTCATCGAAGACACCGTCGAGGTGCTCGTCCAGGCGGGCACGCGCGAGGACCTCGAACGCGGCGTCGTCGAGCAACTGGTCGCCACCGAGCCCTACGCCTTCGCGTGGATCGGCCGGCCGGACCTGACCGCCGAGACCGTCGACGCCGCGGCCTGGGACGGCGACGCGGCCCTGCTCGCCGACGCGCCAGACCTGGCCGACGTCGTCGAAGAGTTGTCGGTCGACCGCGCGGCCGCCCGGGCGGCCGCCGACCCCGCGGTGCTCGCGCTCGAGGACGACGAGATCCGCGTCGTCGACGACCTCGCCGACGTGCCCGCGGACAGCGTGCACGCCCGCGCTCGTGAGGCCGGCCTGGGGTCCCTGATCGCCGTTCCGCTGACCTACAAGGAGGCGAGCTACGGCGTGCTGACGGTGTACGCCAGCGATCCGGACGCCTTCGCGGAACGCGAGCAGGTCGTCCTCGACGCCCTGGGCCGTGCCATCGCCAACGCCGTCAACGCCATCGAGAGCGGGCGGATCCTCTCGACCGACCGCGTGGTCGAACTCGAGTTCACCGTCCGGGACGCGGCGCTCCTCTTCGGCCGTCTCTCCGCCCAGAGCGACGCCGCGCTCGAGTTGACGGGGTCGGTCTACGAGTCCGGGGGCCGCCTCCGCCTGTACGTCACCGCCAGCGGGAGCGACGCCGAGACCGTCCGCGAGTTCCTCGCGGGCGACGCCGACGTCGACTCGTTCGGACTCATCGCCGACCACGACGGCGAGGTGCTGTTCGAGGCGACCGTCGCGGACTCGCTGGTCGGCCTCCTCGCCGACCACGGCGCGGTCACCCGCGCGGTCACTGCCGAGGACGGCGTCGTCCGCTACACAATCGAACTCCCCTACGAGGCCGAGGCCCGCGAGGTGTTCTCGCTCGTCGAGGAACGCTACGACACCACCGACCTCGTGGGCTACCACGAACACGAGCGACCCGTCCGCACCCGCCAGGAGTTCCACGAGGCCGTCCTCGACCGGTTCACCGACCGCCAGGAGACCGCCGTTCGCACCGCGCATCTCGGCGGGTTTTTCGAGTGGCCCCGCGAGATCGACGGCGACGACCTCGCCGAGTCGATGGACATCTCCCGCCCCACCTACCACCAGCACCTCCGCGCCGCCCAGCGCAAGGTCTTCGACGAGCTGTTCGACCCCGGATCCAGCCAGCGCGAGTGAGTCCGTATCCGATCATTCCGACACCGGACCGCCGTCGACCGCCCGGTGAAACAGCGCGAACGCGACCAGAAACCCGACCACGGACGCGCCGAGCCCCCACTGGACCACGCCGGCGACCAGTTGCGACAGGTCGCTCTCGCTCACCGCGGGGACCACGCTCACGGCGCCGTGTAGCCGCGCGAACCCGTCCGCGAGCAGCGACGGAGCCACGCCCCGGTAGAGCACCGCGAAAAACCAGACCGAGAAGACGGCCGTCGTCGCCCCCATCGCCGTTTCCCAGTGCCGTGTGCGTCGGTCCGGACCGTCGGTCATCGCTCCTGGACCGCGTTCCGTCGGCCGAAACAAATCTCTTCTGTCGCGGACGTCGACAGTACGTCCCGTGGCGCTCTCCTGGACCGTTCGACCGCAAACAGCGTGAAAGGTCCAACAACCGTCAGCAGCATGAAAGGGGCCGGCCGCTCCGGTCGGGGGGCTTTCACGCTGTTTGCGGTTGCCGTCACACGCGACCCGGCAGCGGCGACGCGTGCAGGTCGAGACGGATGGATTGATACCGGCGGGTCGCCAAGAGCGGGCAATGGCAGACGCGGACGGCGACGACCTTGCCGACGGACTCGCGGGGCCGCTGTGGACCGAGCGCCACGCGCCCGCACTGGCGGACCTCCCGCAGCCGAAGGTCCGCGAGCACCTCGAGAGCGTCGTCGAGGAGCCGATGAACCTGCTCGTCCACGGGCCGCCCGGGGCGGGCAAGACCGCTGCGGTGCGCGCGCTCGCCGACGAACTCCACGCGAACCCCGACGCCGACCTCGTGGAGATCAACGTCGCCGACTTCTTCGACATGACCAAAAAGGAGGTCAGCCAGGACCCTCGCTTCGCGCGCTTCATCGACTCGAAGCGCCGCCGCGAGTCCTCGAAGGCCGACCTGATCAACCACGTCCTCAAGGAGTCGGCGAGCTACGCGCCCGTCTCGGGGTCGTACAAGACCGTGTTGCTGGACAACGCCGAGGGCGTCCGCGAGGACTTCCAGCAGGCCCTGCGTCGGGTGATGGAGCAGTACTACGAGGCGACGCAGTTCGTCATCGCCACCCGACAACCCTCGGCGCTCATCCCGCCGATCCGCTCGCGGTGTTTCCCCGTCGCCGTGCGCAAACCGACTCACGCCGAGACCGTCGCCGTCCTCGAAGACATCGTTGCGGCCGAGGGCGCCGACGGCGACGACGAGGGCATCGAGTACGTCGCCGGCTACGCCGACGGCGATCTGCGCAAGGCGATCCTCGCGGCCCAGACCACCCACGAGCAAGAGGGAGAGATCACGATGCAGGCGGCCTACGAGGTGCTGGGCTCGCTGGGGACCGACGAGCGCGTCCAGGAGATGATCACCGCGGCCGAAGCGGGCGAGTTCACCGACGCGCGCTCGACGCTCGACGACCTGCTCGTCGACGAGGGCTACAGCGGGAGCGAGGTCATGGAAGACGTGCTCACGGTCGCCCGCTCGCGGTACTCCGGCGACCGGCTGGCAGCCGTCCACCGCCTCGCCGGCGAGGTCGACGTCGACCTCTCGGCGGGCACCAACGACCGCCTCCACGTCTCGCACTTCCTCGCCGATCTGGGCCAGCTCGCCGACGAACGCGCGTAGCCACACCGGCACCCGTAACGGGCCGCTCACTGCCACCCTTTCAGGGACCGCTATCGCGTGCGATACCGTCACGGACACGCATATTGCGGCTGTTCGATAGGCCGGGTATCACGGCTGATAGCGAGAGCGATAGCTTTTCGAGGGGAAACGATGACGGTGTGATCGATACTGACGATGACAGGGGCACTCGGGGCTGTCGTTTCGATGGACGGTGCGATCTTCCTTCTCGGGATCGTCTGCGTGTATATCGGCGCGGAGCTACTGGTCAGCGGCGCGGCCGCGCTGGCGATCGGCTACGGGATCCGGCCGGCGACGGTCGGGGTCACCATCGTCGCGTTCGCGACGACGGCGCCGGAGCTGTTCGTCAGCTCGATGGGCGCCATCGCCGCGTCTGACAAGATCGCGCTCGGAAATATCGTCGGCTCGAACATCGCCAACATCGGGCTGGTGCTGGGCGCGTCGGCGCTCGTCAGCCCGATCACGATCGACAAGGACGCGCTCGCCACGCAGGGACCGTTCATGCTCACGGCGGCGGTCGTGCTCGTCGTGCTGGGCGCCGACGGGAGTCTCGCGACGTTCGACGGCGCGTTCATGCTGGCGATCCTGGCGCTGTTCTCGCTGCACCTCTACCGCGACTCACAGGACCGCGACGAGGAGGAGGTCATCGGCGACGAGGTCGACGAGAAAGTGGTCGCCACCACCTCGATCGGCATGGACCACGTCCTCAAGACCGCCGGGGCGCTCCTCTTTCTCGTGATCGGGTCGCGCTGGCTGATCCTCGGCGGTCGCGGCATCCTGCTGGACCTCGGTTTCGGCGAGCTGTTCATCGGCCTGACGATCATCGCCTTCGGGACCTCCGTGCCCGAACTCGCCACGTCGCTGATCAGCGCCTACCGCGGGCAGGCGGACTTCTCGGTCACGAACGTCATCGGCTCGAACATCTACAACATCCTCGCGGTCATCGGCGTCGTGGCGCTGATCGTCCCCATCGGCGTCTCCGGGCAGACGATGGCCGTCGAGTTCCCGATCATGATCGCCTTCACGCTCGTCGCGCTCGGCATGATGCGATACGGCGACGGCATCGGCCGCCCGAAGGGGTCCGTGCTCATCGCCGGCTACCTCGCTTTCTTCTACGTCCTCTTCGTCGCCCGGAGCGACGGCGCGACCCTGTTCGGCACCGCCTCGGCGCTGATCCCGTGACGCCCGCGGACGAACCCCGTCGCTCGATCCCGTCCGATCCCCTCGCTTCGAAATCCTTTTACGCGTTTCGCGGGGAGTAGGGAGCAAGAACCATGGATATCGACATCATCGAGGAAGACGAGAACCCGATGTTGCACCGGACGGACGTCCGGTTCGAGGTCACCCACGAGGAGGCCTCCCCGGAGCGTCTCTCCGTGCGCGACTCGCTCGCGGCGATGCTCAACAAGGACGCCGACGAGGTCGTCGTCCACGAGCTCGACACGAAGTTCGGCATGCGCAAGACCGTCGGCTACGCGAAGGTCTACGACGACGCCGACTACGCCCGCGACGTCGAGCAGGAGTACATGCTCGACCGCAACAAGATCACCGCCGACGGCGAGGCCGACGAGGCCGAGGAGGCATAATGCCCCGCCACGAGTTCTACGACGACGACGGCTCGACCACCCGCGAGAGCTGCCCCCGCTGTGGCGACACCTTCCTCGCCGACCACGGCGACCGCAAACACTGCGGCAAGTGCGGCTACACCGAGTGGGAGTAATCGGTCCGTAGCCCCCGCCTCCGACCTTCGGAAGCGGTGACAGACTATTTCGTCGCAGTTCGTTGCGTCTCGTAGCGGCGCTGCCACCCGGCGTCACGAGACCATCGTCCGGAACCGGGAGGCCGTCCCCCCGTTCGACGCCCGTTCCGGTGGTTCGTCCGCTGCAACGCCGGGGTCGCCTTTTTGTTCACGCCCGTTGACCGTTTCGACAGATGCCCCTCCCAACGAACTCCGACGCCGCCGACCGCTACTCCGTCTCGAACGTCGTCGGCGTCGTCGCGGACCCGCAATCGTACCGGAACCTGCTGTACCTCGTGCTCGCGTTCCCGCTCGGGCTCATTTACTACTTCATTCTGGTGTTCGGATTCGTCCTGGGGATCGCCCTGTCGGTCTTCGTGGTGGGACTCGGGATCCTCATGGGGACGGCTATCGGATTGCGATATCTCGCGTCGTTCGAGCGGCGCCTCGCGAACAGGCTCCTCGGCACGAATATCGCGGCCCCGGACGACGTCGACAGGGCGAGCCACGGGATCGTCGGGACCGCGAAGGCGTACCTCAGGGCGTCCTCGACCTGGCGGGGCCTGGGTTTCCTGGCGCTGAAGTTCCCGATCGGGGTCCTCTCCTTTATCCTGCTCGTCACCTTCCTCGGGACGGGGGTCGACCTCTTCATGTCGCCGGTCGCCCCGGGCGGGTTTTTCAACGTCGAGATGGCCGGCTGGGAGGTCGCCCGGAGCGTCGAGACGACCGCGGAACGGGCGGTCGCGGTCCCGGTCGGCGCCGTCCTCGCGGTCGTCGCCCTCCACCTGCTGAACGCGTTCGCCGCGGCGAACGCCGCTATCGCGTCGTCCCTGCTGGGCCCGACCGACGCGACCGCCGACGAGCCGACGGGCTCCGAGTGACACTCCCCGTGGTCGGCGTATCGCCCGCGGAAACACGGGCCGGACACCGGCCTGGCGGCTCGGCGGTCCGGCGGTCCGGCCGTTTCTCCGCCGTCGCCACTCGTCGCCGAGCCCCGCGCTTCCCGGATCGTTAGAACTGACTGACACCTTCATGAGGGTGGCGGCCGAAGGAGAAGTGGAGATTCCAATGCCAGACCTTCAGAGCGGCACGGCGATCGTAACGGGCGCGAGCGGCGGCATCGGCGAGGCGGCGGCGAAACGCTTCGCCGAGGAGGGAGCGAACGTCGTCGTCGCGGACATCAAAGTCGAGGAGGGCGAAGCGACGGTGGCTGACATCGCGGACGCGGGCGGCGAGGCGACGTTCGTCGAGACGGACGTGAGCGACCCCGACGACGTGGCGGCGATGGTCGAGACGGCGGTCGACACCTACGGCGGCCTCGACTACGCGTTCAACAACGCGGGCATCGAGGGCGAGCGGGGAGCCACGGCCGACCAGCCCCTGGACAACTGGGAGCGAGTCATCGATATCAATCTCAAGGGCGTCTTCCTGGGGATGCGCGCGGAGATCCCGGCGATGCTCGAAGACGGCGGCGGCGCCATCGTCAACACCTCCTCGATCGCGGGGCAGGTCGCTTTCGCCGATATCAGCCCCTACGTCGCGAGCAAACACGGCGTGATCGGACTGACGAAGAACGCGGCCGTCGAGTACAGCCGCGAGGGCGTGCGCGTCAACGCGATCTGTCCGGGCGTCATCGAGACGCCGATGGTCGCCCGGTCAGGCGAGGAGAACCCCGAGATGATGGAGCAGGTCTCCGCGGCGACGCCGATCGGCCGGATCGGCCAGCCCGAAGAGATCGGCGACGCCGCCGTCTGGCTCTGCTCCGAGGAGGCCTCCTTCGTCACCGGCGAAGCGATGACCATCGACGGCGGCTACGTCAGTCAGTAGTCGGAACGCGAGTCAGTAGTCGCGAGCTCCGCGGGCGGCCGACCGGACGCGCCGCCGCGGACCGAAGTCGTCTTTTCCGTGCGGAGTCGAGTCGGTCGCAACCGAATGGCCGACACGGACACTGACGCCCGCGGTGCGGACGCGGGCGACGCCGTTGATATCGAGCGCGTCCTCGGCATCGAGGGGACCGCCTGGGCCGCGAGCGCCGCGCTCTTCGAGGTCGACGCCGACGAGGTCACCATCGAGAGCGACGCCTACCAGCCCGAGAGCGGCGGGATCCACCCCC